>ERZ941706.162-NODE-162-length-24341-cov-4.548258_pt1 | contig 24341 bp, 22 predicted proteins | sample MGYA00521232_ERZ941706 | MGnify/ENA primary metagenome ERZ941706 (study PRJEB32759, sample SAMN07749893) | skin metagenome | biome: transportation; feature: city; material: polyester macromolecule | host: Homo sapiens | place: Hong Kong:ER line | collected...
GTGGTAGCCGTCGCAGTATCGGCGCTGACTGCCGCCGGGGCGAGCGGGCTGTCGATCGACTTCACCTTGCCCGATCTGGTCGACACGCTGGCCGCCGGACCGCTGCCGGTCGCGCCGGAGCGGATCGACACGTTGCGCGAGCGATTGGACGCCAAGGACGCTGGCGCGGTCGCGGCGCTGGCGCCGGACTATCTGCCGCTCGTGGAGGCGGCGGGGCCGTTCGCCTCCGCCTTGGAACGGTTGCGGGCGTTCGACCGTGATGGCGTGCTTGCCAGCCGCCTCGACGGGCTCGCCGCAATCGCTGCGGGCTTGGGCGAAGGCGTTACGTTGACGCTCGATCCGACCGAGCGGCATGGCTTCGAGTATCAGACGTGGCTGGGCTTCTCGCTGTTTATCGCCGGCGCACCACGCGAGGTGGGCCGCGGCGGCACCTATACGGTCATGCACGAAGGCGGCGCGGAGGAAGCGGCGACCGGTTTCTCGCTCTATGCCGACGCGATCCTCGCCACCGCGGGGCCGGTCGAGCGGCGGCGGCTGTTCCTCCCTTTTGGTACGCCGGCCGAAGCGGGCGCCGCGATGCGGGCAAGTGGCTGGGTGACGGTCGCAGCACTGGAGCCGGGTGATACGCCCGAGGCGCAGCTGGCCACGCACGTGTACGCTGATGGCGAGGCGCGGGCGCTTTAAGCCAGCGACCGTCCCGCACTCATCCTCACCCTCGGCCGCCGTCGGCGTCTTTTCCCTCTCCCGACGGGAGAAGGAAGGAGCGGCACAGCCGCGGAAGGGTGAGGGTCAAGCAACTCCAAACGAGTGAGCCCGCCACGGTCGTGGGTTCTTCCCGTGGCAGAGCGATGTCATTCGGCGGAGCAATGTATCGCGTACTGCTCCGTGCCTCCCAACACAGCCAATCGCTGGTTGACCCACCGCCTGCATCCCGGTACCCGCGCCCTCGCATTTCAGGACCATCCGTTGCGCCGAGTCCTGTCGAAGGGCGCCACGGACCACGCCGGCAGGCGGAGACCTGTATCCATGGCCAATGTAGCAGTCATCGGCGCACAATGGGGCGACGAGGGCAAGGGCAAGATCGTCGATTGGCTCGCCGAGCGTGCCGACATGGTCGTGCGCTTCCAGGGCGGGCATAACGCCGGCCACACGCTCGTCGTCGGCGAGAACGTCTACAAATTGTCGCTGCTGCCGTCGGGGATCGTCCGCGGCACGCCGTCGGTGATCGGCAACGGCGTGGTGCTCGACCCGTGGGCATTGAAGGCCGAAATCGAACGGCTGGGCGAGCAGGGCGTCCACGCCAGCCCTGAGACGCTGCGCATCGCCGAAACGTGCGCGCTGATCCTGCCGCTGCATCGTGACCTCGACGCCCTGCGTGAGGATGCGAGCGGTGCGGGCAAGATCGGCACCACGCGCCGCGGCATCGGCCCGGCGTATGAGGATAAGGTGGGTCGCCGCGCGATCCGGGTCTGTGACCTGGCGCACCTCGACGACCTAGGCCCGCAGCTCGATCGGTTGCTGGCGCATCACGACGCGCTGCGTGCCGGCTTCGGGGCCGCGCCCATCGACCGCGACGCCCTGATCGGGGAACTGCGCGACATCGCCGGCTTCGTGCTGCCATTCGCCAAGCCGGTGTGGCGCGACCTCAACGAAGCGAAGGGGCGGGGCAAGCGTATCCTGTTCGAAGGCGCGCAGGGCGTGCTGCTCGACGTCGACCATGGCACCTATCCGTTCGTCACCTCGTCCAACACGATCGCGGGCACCGCGGCGGGCGGATCGGGGCTGGGGCCGGCGGCGGTCGGCTTCGTACTCGGTATCGCCAAGGCCTATACGACACGCGTGGGATCGGGCCCGTTCCCGACCGAGCTCGATGACGAGACGGGCGAGCGGCTGGGCCAACGCGGCCATGAGTTCGGCACCGTCACGGGCCGCAAGCGGCGTTGCGGCTGGATCGACACCGTATTGCTGCGCCAGTCGGCGGCCGTGGGCGGCATCACCGGCATCGCGCTGACCAAGATCGACGTCCTCGACGGGTTCAAGATGGTGAAGATCTGCACCGGCTATCGCTTGAATGGCCAGGAACTGGACCATTTCCCGGCGCACGCCGCGGATCAGGCGAATGTCGAGCCGATCTATGAAGAGATGGAAGGCTGGCAGGAATCCACCGCCGGCGCCCGAAGCTGGGCCGATCTGCCGGCGCAGGCGATCAAATATATCCGCCGCGTCGAGGAGCTGATCCGCTGCCCGGTCGCGCTGGTATCGACCAGCCCGGAGCGCGAGGATACGATCCTGGTCCGCGATCCCTTCGCCGACTGAGCACACGAAAAGGGCCGGGCAGCACCTGCTACCCGGCCCTTTTTAGGCGCTATGAAGGGCGCTTACGGCGTCGGCGTGGTCGAGCCGGTGGTGGTGCCGCCCGTCGTGCCACCCATGGTGCCGGTGGTCGAGGTGCCGCCCATCGTGCCGGTCGTGCCAGCGCCGCCCATCGTGCCCGTGGTCGAGCCCGTGCCGGTGCCGGTTACGCCGCCCATGGTGTCGGTCGTCCCGGGGGCGGGCGTGGTCGTGGTGGTCGAGTTCTCCACACCCGTCGCGCTACCGTTGGTGCCCGCGGTGCTGCTGCGGCCGCGCTTCATCGACTTGGACGAGCGGCTCTGCGTCGTGGTGGTCGTGGTGCTCTGGTCGGTCGGCGAGGTGGTGGTCGTCTGGCCACCCATGGTGCCGCCCATCGAGCCGCTGGTCGAACCGCCCGTCGTGGTCTGGGCGAAAGCGGCGGTCGGGATCAGCATGGCAGCAGCCATGATCGGAAGGACCTTACGCATTGTTCTCTCCTGCAAAAATTGCTTGACCCCAACGGGTCGGCGTGGAGAGTGTTCCGCCCTTTCTCCGATCAGCGGCCCGTCTGGCCCCGGTGAAGCAACGCTTGGTCGGCTAAAACGAGCGCCATCATCGCCTCGACGACGGGTACGCCGCGGATACCGACACAAGGGTCGTGACGCCCTTTCGTGGCGATTTCAGCGGCGTTTCCACCGCGGTCGATCGTCGGCACGGGGGTCAGGATCGAACTGGTCGGCTTGAACGCAACGCGCAGCCGGATCGGCTGGCCGGTGGCGATGCCCCCCGCGATGCCGCCGGCGTGATTGGCGAGGAACTCCGGTCCGTCGGCGCCAGGGCGCATCGCATCGGCGTTGGTTTCACCGGTCAGCGCCGCGGCGGCGAAGCCGTCGCCGATTTCGACACCCTTCACCGCATTGATCCCCATACAGGCATGCGCCAGTTCGGCGTCGAGTTTGGCGTAGAGCGGCGCCCCCCAGCCGGCGGAGACTCCCGTCGCCTCACAGACGACGACCGCGCCGACCGACGATCCCGCCTTGCGCGCGCCATCGACCAGCGCTTCCCAGCGTTCCGCCGCGCCCCGATCGGGGCAGAAGAACGGGTTTTCGTCGATCGCCGCATCGTCGAACGCGGCATAGTCGATGCCGTCGCCGCCGATCGCCTCCACCCAGGCACGGATACGGACCTGCGGAATCACTGCGCGCGCCACCGCGCCCGCCGCGACACGGCTGGCCGTTTCGCGCGCCGACGACCGGCCGCCGCCCCGGTAATCGCGAAAGCCGTATTTGGCGTCATAGGCGTAATCCGCATGGCCCGGGCGGTAGGCGAGCGCGACCTCGGAATAGTCCTTCGATCGCTGGTCGACGTTCTCGATCATCAGGCTGATCGGCGTGCCGGTGGTGCGGCCTTCGAACACGCCCGACAGGATGCGGACCTGATCGGGCTCGCGGCGCTGCGTCGTGAAGCGGCTGGTGCCGGGGCGGCGCTTGTCGAGCCAGGGCTGGATGTCGGCCTCGGTAAGGGCGATCCCCGGCGGGCAGCCGTCGACGACCGCGCCGATCGCGGGCCCGTGGCTCTCGCCCCAGGTGGTGAAGCGGAACAGATGGCCGAAGCTGTTGATGCTCATTCTGCGGCTGCTGCGTCCCAAGCGTCTCCGAAGCGCTCCGCCATGTAGCGCTTCGTGCCGAAGCGGCCGGCCATCAGCCCCTCGACTGTGAAATCCGCATCCAATGATTCCCAGTGCAAGCCGAAGCCAACACCGAGCACCTCGACTTCAGCAATCTCCTCGACTGATGCATCCTCCAAGCCTTGTAGCAGTCGAGGTGGGAAGGCGAAGGTTGAGCCGTTGACCAGATCGACGACAACGCGGTCCTGCACACGATCGTAACGCGCTGCACGCGCACGCGGCGTCGTCGCGAGCGCGATACGGCCGCGTTCATTGGCAGCCTGTGCGTCTTCGTCAGTCCACTCGATCATGGATTTCGGTCCATCGTCGCGCCAGCATCGCCTGATTGTCTGCAACGGCATGCAAAGCACGCCGCTGCACGTTGGTACTCATACGGTCTGCATATACCATGCGTGGCGGCATCCCGTCGCCTCCGATCTCGATCTTAGCTTCCCCATCACCGATGACGTGAACGTGAGGAGGTGGATGATCGTCCACGTAGATCATGACGCGCAAGCCACCTGCACGCAGAACGGTCGGCACGCCCTTACGCCAGCGCGATGTCGGGCGCGTCCTCTGCCTTCATGCCGATGACGTTATAGCCGGCATCGACGTGGTGGATTTCCCCGGTGACGCCCGATGCAAGATTCGACAGCAGGTACAGGCCGGCGCCGCCGACCTCGTCGATCGACACGGTGCGGCGCAGCGGGCTGTTCAGCTCGTTCCATTTGAGGATGTAGTTGAAGTCGCCGATGCCCCGCGCGGCCAGCGTCTGGATGGGACCTGCCGAGATGGCGTTCACCCGGATGTTCTCCGGACCCAGATCGACCGCCAGATACTTGACGCTCGTCTCCAGCGCCGCCTTGGCGACGCCCATCACGTTATAGTGCGGGATGACCTTTTCCGCGCCGTAATAGGTAAGGGTGAGGATCGAGCCGCCGTTCGGCATCATCGCCCGCGCGCGCTGCGCGACCGCGACCAGCGAATAGGCCGAGATGTTCATGGTCATCAGGAAATTGTCGAGCGTTGTGTCGTAATAGCGACCGCGTAGCTGCGACTTGTCGGAAAAGCCGATGGCATGGACGACGAAATCGATCGTCGGCCATTCCTGCGCCAAAGCCGCAAACGTCGCATCGAGCGCATCCATGTCCGACACGTCGCAGTCGAACAGGCGGGCGACGCCCAGTTGCTCGGCAAGGGGGCGCACGCGCTTTTCCATCGCCGCGCCTTGGTACGAAAAGGCGAGCTCTGCGCCCTGTTCGGACAATTGCTTGGCAATACCCCAGGCCAGCGACTTGTCATTGGCAAGGCCCATGATGAGACCCCGCTTGCCTGCCATCAAACCCGTCACGCGCGCATTACCCCTTCCGTCTTCGGCGCCTCCTGTAGCGCCGGTTCGGGGGGTTCCGCCAGTGCTGCGTTGAGATGCGCGCCGAACACGAGGCCGAGGCCGATCAGATAGAAGAACAGCAGCATCACCACGACACCCGCCAAGCTGCCATAGGTAAGGTCGTAGCCGCCCAATTGACCGAGCACGATCGGCAGCAATGCGGTCATGCTGATCCACCAGCCCGCCGTGAACAGCGCGCCCGGCCATTTCGGGCATTTGGTGTGGCGATACTTGCCCGGCGTCACCGAATAGAACAGCAGATAGAGCGCGCCGAACATGATGAACCCGGGGATGATCCGCGACAGCCCGACCCACCCTGCCGCGTCGCGTGCGAACGGAAGCAAACGATAAATGAACTGTTCCGCCGCGGTCAGGATACCTTGCACCAGGAAACTGAACAGCGCGATGATCACCGACAGGATGATCACACCCGACGACGACAGGCGTGACCGCCAGAACGGCACGCTCGCCTTCACGCCATAGGCGCGGTGGAAGATGTCGCGGATCGTTTCGACGAAGCTGCCGACCGTCCATAGTCCGACGAGGCCGCCCAGCCACAACAGCGAGCCCGTCCGTGCGACAAGCACGTCGGCGATCGGCTTGCGCAGGATGTCGGCGACATCGGGTGGCAGGACATGGAGAAACGAGGCGACAGCCCGCTGCGTCTCCTCGCTCTGCCCGAGTAGCGACAACACCGCCGCCGCGGTGATGAAGAACGGGAACACCGTCATCAGCGCGAGATAAGCGAGGTTGCCGGCGTGGATGAAGCCGTCGTTGAACACGCCAAGCGCCGCCCGCTTGACGACCTCGATCGCGGCGGGACCCGGCTTCAGCTTGGCGAGCTGGTGGCGGGCGCCACGATGCTGGTGCGCGCGGTCTTCGGGCGTCAGGGCGATGGCGTCGGTCACCAGGGTCCAAACTCAATCAGAACAGGGTCGTGACGGAGTGGAATCTGGCGCACAGGTAGGAGCGAGGAGGGAGCGATGCCAAAGCATCGTGACCGACGAGCGACGCCGCTGTGTGCCAGATTCCACCCGCCGCGAAGCGGTCGCCCGTGGAAGACCGCCGAGCGGCGTCGCTTGCTTGCGCGTGGCGCAGCCACGCGACTGCGCTGCTCTCCTTGTCGGCGGTCTTCCACGGGCGATCACGATCCCTGTTCTGTTTAAGTTTGGGCCCTCAGGCGATCAGACGCCCATGGCGGCGCGCGGGTTCCGTGGGTCCTGCCATCCATCGACGAACTGTTGCAGGGCTGCATCATCGGCGGGCAGGTCGATCATCAGCGTGACGAGCTGATCACCGCGGCTGCCGTCCTTCTTGTGAAAGCCCTTGCCCTTCAGGCGTAGCGTCTTGCCCGAGCTCGTGCCCTTCGGGATCGTCAGCATCACCGCCTTGTCGACGGTCGGCACGCGGACCGCGCCGCCCTTCACCGCCTCGTTCAAGGTGATCGGCAGGTCGAGCCGCACGTCGTCACCGTCGCGGGTGAAGAAGCGATGCCCCTGCACCTCGATCGCGACGATCGCGTCACCCGCGCCGCCGGGGCCCTGTTCGCCCTTGCCCGCAAGCTTCATCTGCGTGCCGGTCTCGACGCCGGCGGGCAGCTTCAAATCGATCGTCTTGCCGTCGCCCAGCGTCACGCGCTGCGGGCTGAGAGTCGCGGCATCGACGAAGGGGACTTGCAGGCGGTAGGTGACGTTGGCGCCCTTGGGGCTCGGGCGGCGGCCGAAGCCGCTCGCGAATCCGCCGCCACGTTGGCCACCGCCGCCTCCGAAGAGTCCTTCGAAAATGTCGCTCATGTCGGCGTCGCCCGCGCCGAATTCGAAGCCCGAACTGCTGAAGCCGCCGCCCGCGTTGGTGCGCCCGCCGCCGGGCCTTGCGCCGCCGCCGAAGCCGAAGGGCGAGGCGGGGTTGCCGTCGCCATCGATCTCGCCGCGATCGAAGCGCGCGCGCTTGTCCTTGTCGGTCAGCAGGTCGTAGGCGCCCGTCACCTGGCTGAAGCGCTCCGCCGCCTTGGGATTGTCCTTGTTGCGGTCGGGATGCAGCTCCTTGGCGAGCCTGCGATACGCCTTCTTGATGTCGGCCTCGGACGCGCCCCGCGCGACGCCCAAAGTCTGATATGGATCGGCCATTGGTTCCCCGTTGGTGTATTATGGACGTATGTGGGGGAGGCCGCGCCGCAACGCAATCGGCGGCTGCTTCGTTGGTGCGTCATCGAGGAGAGAAACGATGACCGATAAACAGCCGACGCAGGCGATGAGCACGGACGCCAGCGGATCCAACGACGGCGTCGAGGCGCCGGGCGGCAAGTCCGACAGCGAAAGCAACGGCGGTGCCTATCCCAATCCGCACACGGGCAAGGGCGCGAAGGACAATGTCGGCGGCGGCTTCATGGGCCACGGCGGGCAGAGCGGCATGAATTATTCCGGCACCGGCGATGGCGACACGGATGACGATGTCGGAAATGAGAATGCCGTGACGAAGTAGGGCCGTCCTATACCTCCCCCGTCATTCCCGCGAAGGCGGGAATCCATACTGGCTGACGCCTCGCCTCTATCAGAACACGCAGTGATTATGGATCCCCGCCTCCGCGGGGATGACGGGGGTGAGGTGATGAGCTTTAAGGCAACGGCGCCACGTCCACACTCACCGCCATGCTCTGCGCCTGCGATCCCAGCACTACGCCATCGACCGGCGCGATCTCGGCATAATCGCGCCCCACGGCCATGACGATATGGTCGCTTGCCATCCAGATGCCGTTGGTGGGGTCAAGCCCCACCCAGCCGCGCACCGGGCCGCACCACAGCAGTACCCAGGCGTGCGTCGCGTCGGCGCCGACGAGGCGCGGCTGTCCCTCCGGCGGGATCGTACGGATATAGCCGCTGGCATAGGCGGCGGGCAGGCCGGCGGCGCGCAGGCCCGTGATCATGATCTGCGCGAAATCCTGGCACACGCCCTTGCGGTGTCGGAACGCCTCGCGCGGCGGCGTGTCAACAAGCGTCGCATTCGGATCGAAGGTGAAGTCGCGCTGGATGCGCCGCGCAAGCGCGATCCCCGCCTCTAAACTGCCCCGCGCCGGATCGAGGTCCGCGGCGCAATAGTCCGCGATGTCGCGGTCGAGCGGGATCAGCGGCGAGGGGAACAGATAGTTCGCCGGTCCCGCTGCCGACAGGTCGCGGCTCGCGAGCGCCAGTGCGGCGATCTCGCCCAATGTCGGATCGTCGTCGGCGGGCACCGGCACCAGGCGATCGACAGTGAGGCGCGCGACGCTTTCGATCGTCAGGCTGCGCACCGGCGTGTCGACGATCAGCCGCGTCACGTGGGCGAGGCCCGCTTCGGCGAGGCCGGTGCTGGTCCGCCCGGCGGGTTCGACGGTGAGGCGATAGTCCTCCAGCACCTGGCCCGGCCAATCGATCGGCTTCAGCCGCAGGTTGCAGCGGGCGAACTTGACGTTGCCGCCGTAGTCGAACCGAGTGACGTGGCGCACGTCGTAGCGCATCGGGTTCGTCATGCGAGGGTGAGCCCTACGGCCCGCAGCGGCTCGGCGCCTTGCAGGAAGTATCGGCGGGCGATCGCGTCGGACAGTTGCGCCAGCCGCCGCTCGATGTCGCCTAGCGCATCGGCGTCGAGCGTCGCCGCATCCGTCATGGCGAGTGTCGCGGCGAGAGCGGCGGCATGCGTCTGCTGCGGTTCGGGCATGCCATCGTCACTCAACACCGGCAAATCGGCAAGGCGCTGAGTGATGCGTTGCGCCTGATAGGCAAGGCTGCGCGGATTGCCCGGATTGAGTGCGACGAGGTCGACGACGGGCACCCGCGCGATGCCGGTCAGGTAGCGCTGGCGATAGCTGATCTGGCTGTCGGCAAGGTCGAGCAACGTGGACAGATCGTCGGCGGTCGCACCCGGCATTCCGAACAGGCGCAGCGCGCGCGTCATGGCGATCGCCCGCTCGATTCGCCGGCCGATGTCGTGGAACCGCCATGCGGCAGTCCGCCCCATATGCTCCGCTGACAGGCCAAGGATAGCGGCATAGCGGCGCTGGAGTGAGCCCGCGCGGTCGAGCATGCCGCGGTGGGTGGGGAAGGGGGCCTCGAGCAGCCGCATCATGTCGGCGGACAGGCGGTCGCGCGATCCTTCGCCGATGCCGCGCGCCAGGCGGTTGATCTTCGCAACCGAATGCCAGCCCTCGTCCTCCATCGCAGTGCGCGCGAAGGCGGTGAGGTCGCCGCGGCGCATCGTCTCCGGATGGGGCGCCGCGCCATTGCCCGCGATCAGGCCGACGAGCTTGGCGACGGTCGCGTCCGACAGCGCCGCGCCGCCATCCGCCGCGATCGAATGGCCCAGCATGACGCGAATTGCCGCGAGCAACGCCTCGCCGCGTTCGAGATAACGGCCGAGCCAGTACACATTGTCGGCGACGCGGCTGGGCAACGTGCCCGGATTGCGGCGAACGTGGTGTGAATCGGGCGCGGGCAAGAGCGAGACGGGCTCGACCGCCTCGGCGCCATGGACGCAGACGTCGGCGGACGAGGTGCCCTCACCCAGCACATTGGCGCGCAGGTCGAGCGTTTCGCCGATCCGCGCGAAGCCGCCGGGCAGTACCGTCCAGCCGCCACGCGCATCGCGGGCGGCGAAGACGCGCAAGGTAAAGGGGCGCGGCTCCAGCGTGTCGCCGATGACGACGGGCATGGTCGACAGGCGCACGATTTCCTGCCCGACATAATCCTGCGGCCGGCGCGCCATGTCGGCGAGCAGCGCGGCCTTGGTGCCATCGTCCAGCTCGCCGCCATGGACGGTGCGGCCCTGCGGCAGCCCCAAGGGCGCCGGCCCGAAGGCGGAGCCGATCAGCATGCGGTCGAGGTCTTCGACGACGCGGGCACGCTCGGTCGGCTGGCCGCACCACCACGTGGCTATGTTGGGCAAATGCAGGCTTTCGCCGAGCAGCCGCGTCGCCAGCTGCGGCAGGAAAGCGCCGAACGCCGGCGCCTCCAGCACGCCCGCCCCCGGCGCGTTCGACAGCACGACATTGCCCGCGGCATAGGCATCGATCAGCCCCGCAACGCCGATCTGCGAGTGCGAATCGAACGCGAGGGGGTCGAGCAGGCGCGGGTCGACCCGGCGCCACAAAGCATCGACGCGTTTCAGCCCTGCGATGGTGCGGACGTAAAGCTGGTTCTCCAGCGCGGCGAGGTCGGCGCCCTCGACCAGCAGCAGGCCGAGATAGCGGGCGAGATGCGCCTGTTCGGGGTAGCTCGGGTTGTAGCGGCCCGGCGTCAGCAGGCCGATGCGCGGGTCGGCGCGGCGGCACATCGCGGCGATGCCGGCGCGGAAGGCGGCGAAGAAGGGTGCGTGGCGCTGGACGTTGAGCCGTGCCTGCAGGCCGCCCAGGGTGCGGCTGACCGCCAGCCGGTTCTCCAGCGCATAGCCCGCGCCGGCCGGCGCGCGCAGGTGGTCGGCGAGCACGCGCCATTCGCCCGTGGGCCCGCGCCCCAGGTCGATGGCGATGAAATGGAGGTGCTTGCCGCCCGGTGGCTCCAGCCCCACCATCGGCCGCAGGAAATAGGGGCTGCCGGTGACGAGCGCCGCGGGAATCAAGCCGCGCTCGACGAAGCGCTGGGGCCCGTAGAGATCGGCGATCAGGGTTTCCATCAGCTCGGCGCGTTGAATGACGCCGCGAGCGATGCCGGCCCATTCATTCGCCTCGATCAGCAATGGCACCGGGCTCACTGGCCAGGGGCGCTCGTCCGCCTCGCCGATGATGCGGAAGCCCGTGCCGATGTCGGCGGCGTGGCGACGGACGCGTTCGCGGACATGATCGAGGTCGTTCGAGGCAACGCTGGCGAGTTCGGCGAACATGGCGGCCCAGGCGGGATCGTCGCTGTCGCACAACACGTCGCCGCCGCGCGTGCGGGCACGATAATCCGCGATCCAGCGCCGGGCGTGCGTCTCGGCATCGAATATCGGCGCTGTCTGCGTCGCCATCGCTGTCGGTGATCCCCGGCTGTTGTGCGGTGCACCGTCTACACATGCGCGGGCGGATGCAACAGGCTTTGGGAAGGCAAGGCTCGTTGCTCTTCCCTTCGTCACCCCGGACTTGGTCCGGGGTCCACTTAGCGGCTGGGGGGAGGGCTTGAGCCTCCAGCCCGACCCTTGCGGCACGGCGGACCCCGGACCAAGTCCGGGGTGACGAACGAGGTGGGGCAGGTCCGGGGACTCACACGTCCGGCAAGACCTGATCCGCCACACCCCAGCCGATCAGCGCCCGCGACGTCGCCCGTGCCAGCAGCTCCTCCGCATCACGCACGCTCCACCGGCCCGCGCTCTCGATGTCGCGCAATTCCGTCCACGACACCGGCACCGCGACTGGCGCACCTGCTCGCGCCCGCGCCGAATAGGGCATGATCGCGGTGCTGCCGCGCTGGTTGCGCAGGTAATCAACGAAAATGCGCCCCGTGCGCTTCGCCCTGGTCGCCACTGCGACGAATCGGTCGGGCTCCGCCGCGGCCAGCGCGCGGGCGAAGCGGTCGGCGAAATCCTTGACCGCGGGCCATTCCGCCTGAGGCGTCAGTGGCACGACGACATGGACGCCCTTGCCCCCCGACAGCAACGGAAAGCTGACGAGGCCGATCTCGGCAAGCTGTGCACGGACGTGGTCGGCGGCCGATTTGGTTTCGGCGAAACCCAGCCCCTCGTCCGGGTCGAGATCGATCACCAGTCGGTCGGGCTTTTCCAAAGCGTCGATGCGGCTGCCCCAGCCGTGGAATTCGATTCCGCCCATCTGGACGCAGGCGACGAGCCCGTCGGCGTCATCGACATAGAGATAGGGTTCGACGCTGCCGTCCTTCTCGCGCACGTCAACGTGGTGGACGTGCTCGCCGAAGCTGCCCGCGTCGTGCTTCTGGAAGAAGCATTGCTTGGCGCGGCCCTGCGGACAGCGGACTAGGCTGACCGGTCGCCGCGCCACCCAGGGGAGCATGATCGGGCTCAAAGCCGCGTAATAGTCGGCAAGGTCACCCTTGGTCACCTTGCTCTCGGGGAAGATCACCCGGTCGCGATTGCTGACCTTGACGTGCACGGCGGGGGCGGCCTCCGCCGGTGCAGGCGTTTCGGCAACCACCGCATCGGCAGGCTTGTCGCTGCGCAGGCCGAGGAAGCTTGCATGGCGCAGCAGGCCGTCCGGCGTCGTTTCGGCGAAGGCGATCTCCGCGACCAGTTCGGGCCGCACCCAGCGCGCGCCGCGGATCGCCGCGCGGAAGGGCTTGAGATCGGCGGCAGGAATCGGTGCCGCATCGGCCTTCAGGTCGGCGAGGCGTTCTGCAAGGTCGTCCATCGTCGCAGCATCGAAACCGGTGCCGACCTTGCCGGTGTAGCGCCAGGTCTTGCCCTCGCGCACGCCGAGCAGCAGCGACTTCAAGCCGCGGCGCTTGTCCGACGGCACCCAGCCGAGGATGACGAATTCCTGTCGAAGCGTGCATTTCGCCTTGAGCCATGCGCGGGTGCGGCCGGCCGCATACGGCGCGTCGGCGCGTTTGGAGACGACACCCTCCAGCCCCTCGCGGCACATCGCTTCGAACAGCTGTTCGCCGGAGCCGAGGACGTGTTCGGCGAATTGCAGGCGCTCGTCCTGGCCGATCAGCGGGCGCAGGCGCTCCTTGCGATCGATCGTGGGAAGCGAAGTCAGGTCCTCGCCATCGAGCGCGAGGAGGTCGAACGCGAACAGCGTCATCGCGCCGCCGGCGCCGATCGCATCCTTCAGCGTCGAAAAGTCGGGCTTGCCGTCCTTGAATGCGACGATCTCGCCATCGATCAGGGCCGAGGTGACGGGGAGCGCCGCGGCGGCCTCGGCGATGCCGGCGAATTTATCCGTCCAGTCGAGGCCGTTGCGCGTGTAGACCTTCGCCTTGCCGTTCGCGACTGCGACGAGGGCACGGTACCCATCGTACTTCATCTCGTGCAGCCAGCCGGTGCCGGCGGGGACGCTGTCGACGAGGGTGCAGAGCTGGGGTTCGCGGAAGGGGGGCAGGGTGGATGTGGTCGCCTTCTTCGGACGCGTCCCGCGTGGGGCAGCCCCTCCACCACCCGCTTTGCGGGTGGTCCCTGTCCCCTGCTTGGCAGGGGAGGATTTGCCGTCTGCGATCTCGGCCATGGTGCGGCCCGTCGTGACGCTGGTCAGGGCTTCGTCGACCAGCGTGTCGGTGCCGCCGGCATAGGCGTCGTCGATCTTGCGGAGCAGCCAGTTCTCGCGTTCTTCCTTCGCCCTCGGTCTGAGGCGGATCAACAGCCATTCGCCCTTCATCCGCTCGCCATCGAGGACGAAGTGCAGGTGACCCTTGTCGATGTCCTTGGCCGACTTCCCCGCGAGCGGCGCCCAGGTGCCGCGGTCCCATAGCATCACTGTGCCGCCGCCGTACTCACCCGCGGGGATCGTGCCCTCGAATGTCGCGTAGGAGAGGGGATGGTCCTCGGTGCGGACCGCGAGGCGCTTTTCGTCGGGGTCGAGGCTGGGGCCGCGGGTGACGGCCCAGCTCTTCAGCACGCCGTCCACTTCGAGGCGGAAGTCCCAGTGGAGCCGCGTCGCGTCGTGCTTCTGGACCATGAAGCTGTTGCCGTTGCCCGGTTCCAGCGTGCCGGCGGGTTCCGCGGTCTTCGCGAAGTCGCGCTTCGCGTTATAGCGGGCGAGCGGGTCGACGTCAGGCACGTTTCTTCGCCGGTGCGCGTTTTGCGGGGGCGCGCTTTGCAGCAGGCTTTTTCGTGGTGGTCGTCTTCGGCGCCGACCCTCCTGATTTCTCCATCGATTTCTTCAGCGCGGCCATCAGATCGACGACGTTACCGCCCTTCGCCGGGGCATCGTCCGCCGTTTCCTCGATCACCTTGCTCTTGGTCTTGCGCTTGCGCTCGATCAGCCCTCTGAGCGCATCGACGTAGCGGTCGTGGAACTCCTGCGGATCGAAGCTGCCGCTCTTCTTGTCGATCAGCGCCTCGGCAAGGTCGAGCAGCTCGGCGTCGGGTTTGGCATCGGGAATTTCGCGGAAATAGCTCTGCGCCTTGTTGACCTCGTCGGCGTAGCGCAGCGTTTCCAGCACCATGCCGCGCCCGCACGGTTTCAGGCTGATGACATATTCGCGGCCACGCATCGCGAGCTGGCCCAAGCCCACCTTCTTCGTTCGCCGCAATGCCTCGCGCAGCACGATGAACGCTTCCTCGGCCAAATCGTCGGCCGGCACGACGAAATAGGGCTTTTCATAATAGAGCACCGGGATCTCGCTCGCGTCGACGAACTGGGTCAGCTCCAGCGTCTTCTTCGATTCGAGCTTCACCGCGTCGATCTCGTCCTGCTCCAGCAGCACGAACTCGCCCTTGGATACCTCGTATCCCTTCATGATCTCGTCGGTGTCGACGGGGCCGACTCCGGTAACGACCTTTTCGTAATGGATCGGTTTGCCGGTGGGCTCGTGAATCTGCTTGAAGCTGACGCTCGCGCCGCTCTTCGTGGCCGAATAGATTTCGACCGGAATCGACACCAGCGCGAGCCGGATCTGTCCTTGCCAATAGGCGCGTGCGGGCATTGTGAGGCTTTCCGTTGCGGAAGCGATTCAATTCATGGGAGAAAGAGTCGTTCCCATGCGGCTTGGCGCTGGTTGTGACACGAGGCCTCTTTTCGGGTAAGGGCCGCGGCATGGTCGACGATCCCTTTGCGCTGTTCGATGCCTGGTATGCCGAGGCGAAGGACAGCGAACCCAACGATCCCAACGCGATGGCGCTCGCCACGGTGGATGCGAGCGGACAGCCATCGGTGCGCATGGTGCTGCTGAAGGGGCACGGGCCGGACGGCTTCGTCTTCTACACCAACCGGGAGAGCCGCAAGGCGGACGATCTGGCGGCGGTGCGCAAGGCGGCGCTGCTGTTCCACTGGAAGTCGCTGCGCCGGCAGGTGCGCATCGAGGGTGCGGTGACCCATGTGACCGACGCCGAATCGGACGCCTATTTCGCGACCCGCGGGCGCGATTCGCAGCTCGGCGCCTGGGCGTCGGAACAGTCGCGACCGCTCGATGCACGCGAGACGTTCGAGACGCGCTTCGCCGAGATGCAGGCGCGCTTCGAGGGGCAGGACGTGCCGCGCCCACCGCATTGGGGCGGCTACCGCGTGACGCCGCACGCACTCGAATTCTGGCAGGACCGCGCGCACCGCCTGCACGAACGCCGCGTGTTCACCCGCAGCACCGGGGGCTGGGGAGAGGGATTGCTGTTCCCATGACGCGTGAGGAACAGCGCCGGTTCCTGCCGCTGGCGACGCGCGCCGCGCTCGCCAGCGTGGCGATGGCGTGTTTTCTGCTGGCGCTGAAGAGCTTCGCCGCCTGGCACACCGGATCGGTCGCCATGCTTGGCAGCCTCGCCGATACCGCGCTCGATCTGCTCGCCAGCCTGGTGACTCTGTACGGCGTGCGCCTTGCCGCGACGCCGGCGGATCACGACCACCGCTTCGGCCATGGCAAGGCGGAGGCGCTCGCCGCGCTGTTCCAGGTTGCGCTGATCACCGCATCCGCCGCGGGCATCGCCTGGCGCGCGATCATCGCGCTGGGCGACAGCGGGCCGACCGCGGACGCCGATTTCGGCATCGCAGTCTCGATCGTGGCGATCCTCGCGACGCTGGTACTGCTCTGGTACCAGCGCCGCATCATCCGTGTGACCGGATCGGTCGCGATCATGGCGGACAACGTCCATTACCAGTCGGACGTGCTGCTTAACGGATCGGTGATCCTGGCGCTGGTCGTCGACCAATATCTGGGCTGGCACAAGGCGGACCCGATCTTCGGCATCGCCATCGCGCTGTGGCTGGCGTGGGGGGCATTTCAGGCCTCGTCCAACGCGATCGACCAGCTGATGGACAAGGAATGGCCGGAGGATCAGCGCGCCGCCTTTCTCGACGTCGCGGCACGGCAGCCGGGCCTGAAAGGCATTCACGATTTCCGTACGCGCCGGTCGGGCAGCCACGATTTCGCGCAATTCCACATGGAGGTCGACCGCAACCTGACCGTGGGCGCGGCGCACGACATCGTCGAGGGCGTCGAGCGCAACCTGCGCCAGATGTTCCCGAAGGTCGAGGTGCTGATCCACCTCGATCCCGAAGGCCATGTCGACACCGACAATCCGCTGGTCGAGGCGGACGTGACGCCGCATTGGTTCGGCAAGAGAGTGGGGTATTGATGCGCATTCCCTTCGCCCAGATCGATGCGTTCGCGGAAAGCGCGTTCGGGGGCAATCCGGCGGCGGTGATGCCGCTCGCCGCGTGGCTGGAGGACGACGTGCTCCAGCATATAGCGTCCGAGAACAACCTCAGCGAAACTGCCTTCATCGTTGCGCGCGACGACGGGGTTGCGGACTTCGACCTGCGCTGGTTCACGCCCGCGGCCGAGGTGGCGCTGTGCGGCCATGCGACGCTGGCGAGCGGGCATTTCGTGCTGTCGTCGGATGCGGCGCTGACCCGCGTACGCTTCGCGACGCGGCAGGCGGGGGTGCTGGAGGTCGCGCGCGAAGGCGACCGCTATCGCATGGCGCTGCCGGCGTGGGGGCCGTCGCCGAAATCGCTCGATGGTATCGTCGCGGCGCTGGGCGTGAGCAATGTCGTCGAGACGCTGTGGCATGAGAAGGGCTATGCCGTCGTGGTGCTGCCCGACGAGGCGGCGGTGCGGGCGGTCACGCCCGACGACCGCGCGCTCGCGGCAGAGGGGCCGGTGGTCGCGATCGTCACCGCGCGTGGAGCATCGACCGACATCGTCAGCCGCGCCTTCACGCCGTACTTCGACATTTCCGAAGATCCCGTGACGGGCTCGGCACATGCGGTGGTGGTGCCCTATTGGGCGAAACAGCTGGGGCGGGATCGCTTCACCGCATTCCAGGCGAGCAAGCGCGGTGGCCTGCTGTCCTGCGCGCTGGAGGGCGACCGCGTCATCCTGGGCGGCGCGTGCGTGACGGTGATCGAGGGAACGTTCCTGCTGCCGTAAGGGGGCGGAAGCCATTCTCCAATTTCGCCGTCATTCCCGCGCAGGCGGGAATCCATACTGGCCGACGTTTCGCCTCAATCGCCAGCCGGCGTGACTATGGATTCCCGCCTGCGCGGGAATGACGGATTGGGAGTGTGGCCATGGGAGAGCCGCCCGGAGCTACCGCTTCCGCCCCTTGGTCATCGGATCAGGCTTCTTCGGCTTCACCCATCCCGCAGGCGGTTCGACCTGCTGGCGGCTGGTGCCGAGCCCCATCGCGCCCGGCCGTTGCCGCGTGAGACCCGCAGGGTCCGTGTCCTCGCCACCGGCGCGGAGCAGGCTGATCCGGTCGCGCAACTCCGCCGCCCGCGTGAAATCGAGCGCCGCGGCGGCGGCTTCCATCTCCGCCTGCAGCGCGGCGATCGAGACGGTCATGCCGCCGCCGCGAGCGTTGCCGCCTCCGTGCCGGCGATCCAGCCGCCGCCGAGCACCCGGTCGCCCGCGTACAGCACCGCGGCCTGTCCCGGCGCGACGCCATATTCGGGCGCGTCGAACACCAGCCGATCGCCGACCAGTTGCGCGGGTACCGGCTTCGCCATGGATCGCACCTTGGCGGTCAGCGGCCCATCATGGTCGCCGCCGATCCAGTTGACCCCGGTCAGCCGCGCCGCCGCCACTGCGAGCGCCGCGCGCGGGCCGACCACCACCTGCCGTGTCGCGGCGTCGACGCGCACGACGTAGAGCGGCTCGGGACTGCCGCCGATCTCCAGGCCCCGCCGCTGACCGACGGTGAAGTGGATGATGCCGCGATGCGTCCCTAGCTTGGCGCCGTTGAGATCGACGATGTCGCCCGCGGTATCCGCCTCCGGCCGCAGCTTGCGCACCAGCCCGGCATAGTCGCCATCGGGGACGAAGCAGATGTCCTGGCTGTCGGGCTTGCCTGCCACCGACAGACCCATCTCCGCGGCGATCTCGCGCACGCGCGCCTTGGGCAGGCCGCCCAACGGGAAGCGGAGATAGTCGAGCTGTTCCTGCGTGGTCGCGAACAGGAAATAGCTCTGGTCGCGCGCCGGATCGGCGCCGCGGTGCAGCTCGGCACCCGTCGGTCCTTCTACGCGGCGGACATAATGGCCGGTCGCCAGGCAATCGGCGCCCAGATCTCGGGCGAGCGCCAGCAGGTCGGTGAACTTCGGCCCCGTATTGCACTGGACGCAGGGGATCGGCGTCTGCCCGGCGAGATAGGCGTCGGCAAAGGTGTCGACCACCGTCTCGCGAAAGCGGCTTTCGTGATCGAAGACATAATGCGCGATACCCAGCCGGTCACACACGGCGCGCGCGTCGCGGATGTCGCGGCCCGCGCAGCAGCTGCCCGAGCGGCCCGTCGCCTCGCCATGGTCGTAGAGCTGCAGCGTCACGCCGATCGTCTCGGCGCCCGTGCGCGCGGCGAGCGCCGCCACCACCGAACTGTCGACGCCGCCTGACATGGCGACGACGATGCGGCGCGCCGTCGCCGGCCCGCTCAGCTGGAAATCGGGTTCGTCCATAACGGACCGCCCCATACGCCTTTGCCCAATAAACCGCAAAGCAAGGTTGGTTCATAGAACCTTGCCTAGCGCTTTACCCCGCCTTCACCTGCGCAACGGTACAGACACGCTTCCCTATCGAGTAACACGAGTGTCGCCGCGTTGGATCTCAGCTTTCCCGGTTTCGACAGGAGCAGTGAAGTCAGCCGGCTTCCCCGCGATCTGTCCGCGGCCGTGGCGGATGTGGCGGCGCGGCAGCACCTCTCTCCGACGTTGCGTTCCGATGCGCGCGCCGGCCGGGCAGGCCACCGTTCGCGGCGGCTGCACCCGCTCGATTGTGCGTTCAACGGCGCGGTGGCGATGCTGCTGCGCGCGCTGAACGGCGGTGGGCAAGAGAATGAAGGCGGCGTTTACCGAGGCGTTTCAGCCGATCTTCAAGACCATGCCGATAGGGACAGTAACGCTTTCAGAGAGGGGGCCCCCCGCCCCGATCGAGGTTGAATGATGATCGAAAATCAGAAAATCCGCCCCGCCAAAGTCATCGGCCCGCTCGGCGAGTCGCTGACCCTCGACACGCTGCCGCCGCCGTCGACGACGCGCTGGGTGGTACGGCGCAAGGCGGAGGTGGTCGCCGCGGTCAACGGCGGGCTGCTGACCGTGGACGAAGTCTGCACGCGCTACGGCCTGACGGTCGAGGAATTTGCCGGCTGGCAGCGCGCGATCGACCGGTCGGGCATGCCGGGCCTGCGCGTCACGCGCATCCAGCATTACAAGTCGCTGTACGAACGCCAGCAGAAATATTGAGGCTAGAGAGAACGAGGGTTGACGCGCGCAAAACGACCGAAACGCGTGCGGAACATTTTCCCGGCCTCATGAGTCTTTCCGCCAGAGCCCACGACGGGCGCAAATGGAGGGAATCATGGGTATCATTCTTTGGCTGATCATCGGCGGCGTCATCGGTTGGCTCGCCAGCATCATCATGCGCACCGACGCGCAGCAGGGCATCTTCCTGAACATCGTCGTGGGCATCATTGGCGCCTTCATCGGCGGCCTGATCATCTCGGGCGGTTCGATCAACAACGCGCCGCTGAACGTGACGTCGTTCCTGGTGTCGCTGCTGGGTGCGGTGATCCTGCTCGGGATCGTCAACCTGGTGCGTCGCGGCAGCGTGCGCTAAGCGCGCCGCATCCCCTCAGGGTTGATGGAAAGGGCCGCGCGGCAGCAACCGGGCGGCCCTTTTCGTGTGTGCTCGGTCAAACGGCCGTGGCGGGATCACTTTCATGTCGTTATCCCGACGCACGCCGGAATGCCAAAGGAAGGGGGGCGGGGTAGCGGTCTAAGGCTGGCCCGCCCCACGTCCATTACTGCATCAGGAAGCGCACCGAGAGCGTCACCGTCACGTCCTTCTCGCCCGGCGCGATCTCTGTGGGCGCATCGGCCTTCATCGCGCGAACCATCATCATCTGCGGCATCGGCGCCCCGCCGTCATTCTGCCCGGCCTCCGCGATCGAGATGACGCGGACGACGCGCATGCCGGCCGCGGCGGCATAGAGGTCGGCCCGGGCGCGGGCGCGCTTCACCGCATCGGTGCGTGCTTCGTCCAGCGCGGCCTCGGGCTTGTCGATCGACAGGTTCGGCCCGTCGATCTGGTTGGCGCCCTCTGCCACCAGGGCATCGAGTACGCGGCCAGCCTTGGCGACGTCGCGGAAGCGGACGCTGACCGTATTGGTCGCCTGATAGCCCGTGATCGCGGGCGCCTGACCATCGGCGTAGCGATATTGCGGGCTGAGCCCGACGTTGGACGTCGCGAGGTCGCGGGGCGCGATGCCGGCGCGCTTCAGGCTCGCCATCACGCGCGCCATCCGCTGCGCATTGTCGGCGAGCGCGGCGGCGGCGGTCGGCGCCTGCGAGACGACGCCGGCGCGGATCGTCGCGATATCGGGCACGCGCGTCGTGCGGCCCTCCGCCTGGATATCGAGGATCGTGCCCTGTGCCGGCACCAGCGGCTCGACCGTCGTCGGCAGGCTCTGCGCCTGTGCCGCCCCCGTCATGGTTATCAGCCCCGCAGCCGCTCCTGCCAGCGCAGTCCAATATTTCATCGTCTAACTCCCGTTGTTGCGTCGAAAGCGGCCTGTGCCGCCCAACAGGTCAACCGTTGCTGAACGACGTCGATCCGTTGCGCCCGCCTCGCGCTTACGGCATGAAGGGGAGCACCGCGCCGCCGCGACAGACGGGACTTGAGCGCGGTGATGTATTCAGATAATACAGCGCGACGCAGGCGGGCCGCAGCTGGGCCGCGACGGGGGATGGGACAGGCATGAGCGAATATCACGGGTCGATCGGTCAGGACGAGCGGATGGCGTTGCCGGGCGAACCGGCACCGGCGCGCCGCGGCCGCACGATCGTCATCGCGCTGATTATCGTCGCGCTGCTCGGCCTCGTCACCTGGGCGATGTATGGCCGCAAGAAGCACGATCCCGCCGCGGGGCAGAAGACCGAGCAGATGCCGGCCGTCACCTATGTCGTGCCGGGCCGCAAGGCGGTCGATCGGACGCTCAATGCGACGGGCACGCTGGCGGCGCGCCGCGAGATGCCGGTCGGCGTCGCGGGCGAGGGCGGCATGATCACCCGCGTGCTGGTCGAACCCGGCCAGTGGGTCAACGCGGGCCAGGTGCTCGCCACCGTCGACCGGTCGGTGCAGACGCAGACCGCGCAGAGCCTTGCGGCGCAGGTCGCGGTCGCCCGTTCCGATCAGACGATCGCGCAGGCCGAACTGGACCGCGCGCAGCAGCTGGTCGACCGCGGCTTCATTTCCAAGGCGGACCTGCAGCGCAAGGCCGCGACCCGTGACGCCGCCGCCGCGCGCGTGCAGGTCGCCGCCGCTGGCTTGCGTGAAGCGCAGGCGCGCAACGGCCGCCTCGACATTCGCGCGCCAGCCGCAGGGCTGGTGCTCACCCGCCAGGCTGAACCGGGCCAGATCGTCAGCGCCGGCTCGGGCGTGCTCTTCCGCATGGCGCAGGGCGGGCAGATCGAGATGCGCGCGCAGCTCAGCGAAGCCGATCTCGCGACGCTCCATGCCGGCGCCCGCGCGCAGGTGACGCCGGTCGGCAGCGACCGCACGTTTGCAGGCGAGGTCTGGCAGGTGTCGCCGATCATCGATTCGCAGACGCGCCAGGGCATTGCGCGTATCGCGCTTCGCTACGACCCCGCGCTGCGGCCGGGCGGCTTTGCGTCGGCGACGATCGTCGGCGGTGCCGCGGTGGCGCCGTTGCTGCCGGACTCCGCGATCCAGAGCGACGACAAGGGCAGCTTCGTCTACATCCTGGGCAAGGACAACAAGGTCGAACGCCGCAACGTCAAGATCGGCCAGGTCTCCGATGCCGGCGTGACGATCGTCTCCGGCCTCGACGGTAGCGAGCGCGTGGTGCGCGCAGCGGGCGGCTTCCTGGCTCCGGGCCAGAAGGTGAAGCCGGTGCTGGGAAAGGCGAGCTGACATGAGCTTCCGCAACATCTCCGCTTGGGCGATCCGGAACCCGGTTCCGCCGATCGTCCTGTTCATCGCACTGACACTGGCGGGCATCGTCAGCTTCATGCGGATGGACGTGAACAACGATCCCGACATCGACTTCCCCGTCGTGATCGTCGTCATCAGCCAACCGGGCGCCGCGCCGACCGAACTCGAGAATCAGGTCACTAACCGCGTCGAATCGGCGGTGCGCAGCCTTCAGGGCATCGACGAGATCACCTCGACCGTCACCGAAGGCCAGTCGACCACCGTCGTCCAGCTCGCGATCGGCACCCCGATCGACCGCGCGGTCAACGACACGCGCGACAAGATCGCGCAGATCCGCAGCAACCTGCCCGAAGGCATCCTGGAACCGCAGATCTTCCGCGCCGATACGACGGACAACGATCTCGCCAGCTATTCGGCGATCGCCAGCGACATGACGGTGGAACAGCTCAGCTGGTACATCGACAACACGGTCGCCAAGGAACTGCTGTCCGTGCCCGGCATGGCCGCGGTCAACCGCAACGGCGGCGTCAGCCGCGAAATCCGGGTGATCCTCGATCCGCTGAAATTGCAGGCGCAGGGCCTCACCGCGGCGCAGGTCAACGCGCAGCTGCGCCAGATCAACCTCAACGCGGCGGGCGGCCGCGCGGAGATCGCCGGGTCCGAACAGTCGGTCCGCGTGCTCGGCAACGCGCGCAACGCCAACGACTTGGCCCAGACGCAGATCAGCGTCGGCAACGGTCGCACGATCCGCCTTGCCGACATCGCGACGGTGCGCGACCTCTATGCCGAACAGCGCAGCCGCGCCGCAGTCGACGGGCGCCAGGCGATCAGCTTCGACTTCCAGCGTGCCAAGGGCGCGTCCGACGTCAGCGTCTTCAACGATGCCGTGAAGAAGCTGCAGGCGCTCGAAAAGCGCAACCCGAACGTGCACTTCCTGCTCCGCTCGAACAGCGTCAAATATACCGAGGCGCAGTACGAATCGGCGATCCATGCAATGATCGAGGGCGCGGTTCTCGCGGTGCTCGTCGTGCTGCTGTTCCTGCGCGACTGGCGCGCGACGCTGATCTCGGCGCTCGCGATCCCCCTGTCAGCGATCCCGACCTTCTGGTTCATGGAACTGCTCGGCTTCAACCTCAACCAGATGACGCTGCTGGGGTTGAGCCTCGTCGCCGGTGTGCTGGTCGATGACGCGATCGTGGAGATCGAGAATATCGTCCGCCACATGCGCATGGGCAAATCGGCCTATCAGGCATCGATAGACGCGGCGGACGAAATCGGCCTCGCCGTGCTCGCGACGACCATGTCGATCGTCGCCGTGTTCCTGCCGGTCAGCTTGATGCCGGGCATTTCCGGGCAGTATTTCCAGAACTTCGGCCTGACCGTCGTCGTCTCGGTGCTGATGAGCCTCGCCGTTGCGCGTCTGATCACGCCGATGATCGCGGCCTATTTCCTCAAGAGCTTCGGCCACGCCAGCCATGGCGAGGGGCGGTTGATGGACGTCTATATGGCCGTTCTTCGCTGGACGCTCGATAGCACCCGGCAAAAGGCGTCGGCCGCGCGCGGCGGCATCCACCGCATCACCAGCCGCTGGCGCGACCATCGCATCTGGGTGATGGGTCTCGGCCTTGCCGCCTTTGTCGGGACGATCATGATGTTCGGCGTCATCCCGATGCAATTCTCGCCGCCGCAGGACAATGACGACTCGACCGCGACGATCGAGATGGTGCCGGGCACCACGCTCGCCCAGACCGATGCCGTCGTCACCCGCGTCGCCGACCTGCTGCGCCGCCAGCCGGAGGTGCAGTCGGTCTATGCGCGCACCGGCGGAGGCTCGTCGGTCGCCAATGGCCGCGTGACGGCGACGCTGCGCGACGATCGCAAGGTCACCAGCACGGAATTCGAGCGCAAGCTCGCCCCCGAGCTCGCCAAGATCCCCGATGCG
>ERZ941706.164-NODE-164-length-24261-cov-4.574196_pt1 | contig 24261 bp, 24 predicted proteins | sample MGYA00521232_ERZ941706 | MGnify/ENA primary metagenome ERZ941706 (study PRJEB32759, sample SAMN07749893) | skin metagenome | biome: transportation; feature: city; material: polyester macromolecule | host: Homo sapiens | place: Hong Kong:ER line | collected...
CCGTGCGGCTGGCGCGACGGATGCGCGCGCTCGCCCCGGACCTGCCGATCATCGCCCGGGCGCGCGATCCGCAGCATGCCGCCGAACTCTACCGCGCCGGTGCGACCGATGCGGTGCCCGAAACGCTGGAGAGCTCGCTGCAATTGTCCGAGGCGGTGCTGGTCGACCTGGGCGTCGCGATGGGCCCGGTAATCGCCTCGATTCACGAGAAGCGCGACGAACTGCGCCAGTCGATCAAGGCGGAGGCGGACATCGACCGCGAGCCGCGCATCCGCCGCGTGCGGCGGTTGGGCGAGGCGGGCTGAGGAACATTGGGTCAGACCCGAGCGAGTGCGACATGGGGTAGAGGCGGTAGAATGACCTCGATCGGATCGTTCACGCGCACCGGTCCGCCACGCGTCACGGTGCCCATGATGCCCGCTTTACGAGCCATCTTGCCCCCCGGCCCCCGTACCAGAACGGCAGACAGGAGGCCCGACTGGAAACGATCGATCTGGTGACACGGATTACGTAAACCCGTTACCTCGATCACCGCCTCTTTTCCGATCCGCAGGAGTGCGCCGGTGGGCAGGGCGAGCAGGTCCAAACCCTTCGTCGTAATGTTCTCTCCTAGATCGGCCGGTCCGACCTCGAAGCCGGCAGTCCGCAATTCGTCGAACAACTCGGCATGAAGAAGGTGCACCTGCCGCAGATTGGGTTGCGACGGATCAATTGCGACCCGCGAGCGATGCTGGACCGTAGCACCGGCATGCGCATCCCCCTCGACACCGAGACCGGCGATCAGCGTGATCTCCGCGCGGGCCAGCTTTGAAAATCGGTGCCGTTCGTCCCGTGCAACCGCCAGAACCTGTCCCACCATTATGTCCGCCCAATGATGATCGCGACCGGGATCGGTTTAGGCGTACAGGTCGACCACCTCCACCCCCTCTCCCACGGCATCGAGCAGCAGGGTGCGGTGGCAGTGCTGGGGTTCGCGTTCGTAGCAGAGGAGCGCGCTCGGCTTTTCGCGGGCGAGGTCGAGCATCCGGGCGGCGGCGGCCTGTGCTTCGGGGAGCGCGAGCTGGTCGTCGTAGACGGCGGTGAGCGTTTCGACGTCGCCCTTCTTCGCGGCGTCGCGGCCGCGCTTGGGGGTACCGAGCGCCTTGAGGTGGACGTAGTCGACGCCGGCTTCCTTCAGGCTGGCGGCGAGCGGCGATTTGGAAAAACCGGGGCGACGCGACAGCGGCAGCGCGCGCACGTCGATGACGCGCTGGACGCCGGCCTTGGCCAGCGCGGCGAGGAAGTCGGCCATCGTCGTCGCTTCGTAGCCGATGGTGTAGATCGTGGTCATTATGCCTGAACGCGCAGGGGCAGCGGTGCGTTGCTCCCCTGCCCGCCTCGGCCTAGAGGCTCAGCGCATGACTCATGACATCCATATCGTCGGCGGCGGGCTCGCCGGATCGGAAGCCGCGTGGCAGCTGGCCGAGGCGGGGTTTCGCGTGCGGCTGTCCGAGATGTGCGGTAGCGGCGAGCGGACACCGGCGCACCAGACCGACGGTCTTGCCGAGCTCGTCTGTTCGAACAGCTTCCGCTCCGACGATGCGGAGGCGAATGCGGTGGGGCTGTTGCATCAGGAGATGCGGCGGCTGGGATCGCTGATCATGCGAGAGGCCGATGCGCACCGTGTGCCGGCCGGGTCGGCGCTGGCGGTCGATCGCGATGGCTATTCGGACGGGGTGACGCAGGCGCTCGCCCATCATCCCAACGTCACGCTGGTGCGCGAGCGGGTGGACACGCTGCCGGAGGGGCCGGCGATCCTCGCGACCGGGCCGCTGACCGCTGCCTCGCTGGCGCAAGCGATCGGCGGGGCGACGGGGGCGGAGGCGCTCGCGTTCTTCGATGCGCTGGCGCCGATCGTGCATTTCGACACGATCGACATGGATATTGCCTGGAAGGCGTCGCGCTGGGATAAGGGCGAGGCGGATTACATCAACTGCCCGATGGACAAGGAGCAGTATCTCGCCTTCCACGCCGCACTGCTGGCGGGCGAGAAGACCGAGTTCAAGGAGTGGGAGAAGGATACGCCCTATTTCGACGGCTGCATGCCCATCGAAGTGATGGCGGAGCGCGGGATCGACACCTTGCGCTATGGCCCGATGAAGCCGGTGGGGCTGGACAATCCGCGCACCGGCCGCTGGCCCTATGCGGTGGTGCAGTTGCGGCAGGACAACCGGCAGGGCACGCTGTGGAACATCGTCGGCTTCCAGACCAAGCTGAAGCATGCCGAGCAGGTGCGGCTGTTCCGCACGATCCCGGGTCTGCAGAACGCTGAGTTCGCGCGGTTGGGCGGGCTGCACCGCAACACCTTCATCCGCTCGCCCGAACTGCTCGACGCCACGTTGCGGTTAAAGAATCGGCCCAACCTGCGCTTTGCCGGGCAGATCACGGGTTGTGAGGGCTATATCGAAAGCGCCGCGATCGGCTTGCTCGCGGGCCGTTTCGCCGCGGCGGAGTTGCGCGGCGAAACGCTGACGCCACCGCCGGTGACGACCGCATTGGGCGCGCTGCTCGGCCATATCACCGGGGGGGCGGAGGCGGAGACGTATCAGCCGATGAACGTCAACTTCGGGCTGATGCCGCCGATCCCCGGCCGCACGAAGAAGGCGGACCGCAAGCGCATGTATACCGATCGTGCGCGGGTAGCGTTCGAGGGCTGGCTCAGCTCTCCTCCGCCGGAGCCTGCTGCTGCGGCGGACATTTCGCGCGAGACGGTGCCTTCCGCTTGACCGCGGTGGTGGCGAATTCGGCGGCGGTCATCGTGCCGGAGCCATCCTTGTCCGCACCGGCAAACTTGGTGGTGGCCTTGATCGCCCACTCGTTGAAGCTGAGCCGCCCGTCCCCGTTGGCATCGAGCTTGGCGAAGGCTTTCCGCCGCGCGGCAAGATATTCGTCGCGCGTGATGCGACCGTCGCGATCCTTGTCGTAGCGGTTGAAGCGCTTCTCCTCGCGTGTGGCGGGCGTGGCTTCGGGAACCTGCGCCGCGTCGGCTTGGCTATCGGGCGCGGCGGCGGCGGCTTGCGGTTGCGCGGGGAGCAGCGGCACCGATCGCGCCGGATTGCCGTGCAGCATCAGCCAACCCGCTGCCGCCGCCGCCACGGCCCCTGCGCCGCCCGCCCAGTATCGCCACATCGCACTCACCCCCGTGAAGCCCCTGCTCCGCCGAGCCTGACAGCACGGCGCGCGCTGTCAACCGGGAAGAGCTGAAGCCTCTGGTTGGCGGCTCAGCGACCGGTCAGGCGGAAGCGGGTGAGGCGTGCGAAGCTGCGCCACGGGGCGGCTGCGTCGGTCACGCCGTGCTGGAGCAGGGCCAGCGCGCCGAGCGGGCGGCTCGACGCAGGCCAGCGCCGTGCGAAGGCATCCGCGAAGGCACCGCGCGCCTGTTCGCGGGCGACCGCGGCGATTTCGGACTGGCTGACGTGGGCGGCAAGGTCGGCAAGCGCCCAGCCGCGGCCGGCTTCCGCCAGCAAGGCAGGCTCGCCGGGCATCCATCGGCCGGCGAGCGCGAAGAGCCGTGCACCGCGGCGTTCGCCATGCTGCGCGACGATCTCTGCGTCCAGCGGGTCGAGCAGTACGTCCCAGCCATCGACCAATGTCGCGAGTGCGGCGCCCTCGACCCCCTGCCCCACGACGTCGCGCTGCAAGGCCTGCAGCAGCGGCTCGGCGGGCGCGTCCGTGGTGTCGAGGCGGGTCAGCGCGTCGTGCCACCACGTCAGGCGCATCTGCCCGACCATCGGTTCCCGCGTCGCACGCACGATGCCGGCGAGACGCGCATCGAGCGCCAGCAGCGTCGCGAAGGACGCACGCACGCCTTCGGGCGCATAGCGGACGGCGAGTTGCCGGTCGGGCGCGAGATCGGTGATCATGCCCCGCGCGCTGCCCCGCCGCCGCGACCGATGCAAGTCGCGATCACAGGTGGTTAGACTGTTGTTAGCACATCGTCGCTATCCCCATGGCCGAGCATCTTTCGATGACGGGCGGGTGCACGATCCGGTCGATCGGATCACCGCCTGACAAGAGGGCATGACATTGCGGGCGTTGCGGATGGCCAGACGAAAGCTGACAGGGCTCAAGCTGACAGGGCTCAAGCTGCGGGAGCTGATCGCCGATCGCCGCGGCAACGTGCTGGCGATGGGCGCGGCGGCGCTGATCCCGTTGATGGCCATGATGGGCGGCGCGATCGACCTCAGCCGCCTCTACATGACCAACACCAGGCTGCAACAGGCGTGCGACGCAGGCGCCTTGGCCGCCCGACGCACGATGGCCGATGTGAATACGCTATCCGACAGCGAAAAGGCGATCGCAGTCAATTACTTCAACTTCAACTTCCCGCAGGACACCTACGGCGCCGGCCGGCCTGTGCCGGTCTATGCGCGCGGCACGGTGGGCACCGTGGTGGGCAATGTATCCCTTGCCGTCCCGATGTCGGTCATGAAGATCTTCGGCTACCGGACGGTGACGCTCAACATATCGTGCCAGTCGACGCTGGTCGTGCCGAACACGGACGTGATGTTCGTGCTCGACGTCACCGGGTCGATGAACGACATACCCACCGGCGACACCCAATCCAAGATCGCCGGCCTGAAGCAGGCGGTAAAGGATTTCTATAGCGCCCTCGGCCCCGGCACCGCGAGCGGCCCCGGTCGTGTGCGGTACGGCTTTATGCCCTATTCGAGCAACGTCAACGTCGGCAAGATCGTCTACAACCTCAATCACGGCTACATCGTCGGCGGCAACGGGCCGGAGAATGCGGACTACCAGTCGCGCACATGGACAGTGTCGTCCAAGAAGGTGGTAACCTGGACATATCAGAAGGCCTCGTTTGACGTTTCGCAGATCGTACAAACCGGTAGCGGGCCCAATCCCGCTTATTATAGGGGAACGTGGTCAGGCACCGATCCCAACACGAACGTCGAGGATTACAGCACCAACTGGTACGGCGGAACGTATGTCAGTCGCACGTCGGCAACCGCATCCACGGTCACTTGGGGCGGCTGCATCGAGGAAGCGCGGACGGTGCCGACGATCACCGCCTCGTCGTCGCTGACTCCGCCCAGCGATGCGGCCGACCTCAACATCGATCTGGTCCCCAGCAGCACCGAGACCCGGTGGAAGCCGTTCCTGCCGCAATTGCAGTACAACCGCAGCGATGCGCTGTGGATGGGCCGCAATTGGGAATGGATCGACAATGGTTTCGCCGCCTGCCCGCGCGAAGCCAGGGCGCTTACCCAATATGCGTCGGATTACATCACTGCGACAAAGAGCTCGACATCGTTCAATGATTATGTCGATTCGCTGAGCGCAGTCGGCGGCACCTATCATGACATCGGCCTGATCTGGGGCGCGCGATTCCTGTCGCAGGATGGGATCTTCGCATCGACCAATTCGGATGCAAGCGCACCGGGCGGGTTCCAGGTCTCGCGGCACATCGTCTTCATGACGGACGGCACGCTCGATACGCGTGCCGGAGCGAACGACCCCTGGGGCGTCAACACGATGGATGGTCGCATCGCGGACACCACCGCAAGCGATGCGACGGTGACGGCATCCCACTCGCGGCGGGTCGACATCATCTGCAATGCGATGAAGGGCAAGGGCTTTACGGTGTGGGTCGTCGGTTTTGGGATCAGCACGTTGCCGACCCAGCTGACCGCCTGCGCGAGCGATGCGGAGCATGCATCCGTGGCATCGAATTCCGCGCAGCTGCGCGGCCGTTTCCAGCAGATCGCGCAGACCATCGGCGGCCTGAGGCTGTCGCAATGATCGTCCGCCTGCTGCACCGGCTGCTGCGCACCCGTCGGGGTGCGACGCTGCCCGAATTCGCGATCGTGCTTGTTCCGTTCCTAGTCCTCATCATGGGCTCGCTCGATCTGGGCTACCAGGGGTATCTGCGCGCGACGGTGACGGGAGCGCTGGAGAAAGCGGCGCGCAAGGCGACGGTCGGCGACCGCACCCAGGCCGAGGTCGTCACGCTGATCACCAACGAAGTGCGCGGCGTGCTGCCCCGATCCGTGCGCAGCGATCCCAATGCCGTCGTCGTGACGCCGCTGAGCTATTACAACTTCTCCGCGGTAGGCGGCGGCGAGCGGATCACCGGCGATACGGCGCCGATCGGCGTCTACAATTCCACCGACTGCTACGAGGATCGCAACGGCAACGGCCGCTACGATGCGACCGGCGGCGGCGGCGACAATCTGGGGACGGCAGACGACATCGTCTACTATACCGTCACCGCAAATGTTCCCCGGCTGTTCCCCATCTGGCGCAGCATCGGCTGGACCAATACCGTGACCGCCAGCGCCAGGACGTTGATCCGCAACCAGCCCTTTGGCGCGCAGCAGGTGGTGATCCGATGTTCCTGATGCCCTGCCCGCTTCGCCGCGGCATGACCGCGGTCCGCGCGACGGTGCGGTCCGCGCTGCGCGACCGCTCCGGCCTCGCGCTGATCGAGTTCGCCTATATCCTGCCGCTAATGCTGACCGTGGGGCTCGCCGGAACCGAGACGGCGAACCTCGCCATCGTGACGCTGCGCATCAACCAGCTCGCCATGCTCGCGGCGGACAACGCTGCCCGCGTGCGCGGCACGATGGACGAGACCGACGTCAACGAAGTCATGATCGGCATGCGGTTCGCGGGGAGCAACATCAAGTTCGGCGAACGCGGCCGGGTGATCATCTCGGACATCGAATCCAACCTATTGCCGATCACCGGCGGGCTGCTCGGCAACAAGATCACCTGGCAGCGCTGCTTCGGCGCCAAGAATGCATCGTCGATGTACGGACCGGAAGGCACGGGCGCGTTAAGTTCGGTGCTGAAATACGGCGTGCTGCCGACGGGGATCGCCACCGCCACCAGCAACCCTGCGGGCACCGTACCCGTGCCCGGCGGCGCGCTGATCGTCGCGGAAATCCGCTACACCTATCAGCCGCTCGTCGCAGGCATGTTCATGGGCACGCGTGAGTTGAAGGCGGTGCAGACCTTCCCGGTCCGCGAACGCGCCGGACAGGCGCTGACCAACAGCACCTCTATGCCGGATACGGCAAAGCGGCTTTGCGATGCCGCACATCTGAGCGCGACGTAATTGCGGGGCGGCAGACATGCCGCCCCCGTTCGGATCAGACGATCTTCTTCACCGTCGCGACGATCTTTGCCGCGTCGATCAGCGCCTGCTTTTCGAGGTTTGCGGCATAGGGCAGCGGCACGTCCTCGTTGGTGACGCGCAGGACCGGTGCGTCGAGGTCGTCGAAGCCCTGCTCCATCGCCACTGCAGCGATTTCACTGGCGATCGAGCAGGTCGGCCAGCCTTCCTCGACCACGACGAGGCGATTGGTCTTCGCGAGGCTCTTCAGCACCGTCTTGGTGTCGAGCGGACGCAGCGTGCGCAGGTCGATGACCTCCGCCTCGACGCCGTCCTTCGCCAGCGTCTCGGCGGCTTCGAGCGCCAGGCCGACACCGATCGAATAGCTGACCAGCGTCACGTGCTTGCCCTCGCGCATGATCCGCGCCTTGCCGATCGGCAGGACGTGGTCGTCGAGCTTGGGCACGTCGAACGAGCGGCCGTACAGCAGTTCGTTTTCGAGGAAGACGACGGGGTCTTCGCTGCGGATCGCCGCCTTCAGCAGGCCCTTGGCGTCGGCCGCGTCGTATGGCGCGATGACGATCAGGCCGGGGACGCTCGCATACCACGGCCCATAGTTCTGGCTGTGCTGCGCGCCGACGCGCGAAGCAGCGCCGTTCGGGCCGCGGAAGACGATTGGCGCGCGGATCTGACCGCCCGACATATAGAGCGTCTTGGCGGCCGAGTTGATGATGTGGTCGATCGCCTGCATGGCGAAGTTGAACGTCATGAACTCGATGATCGGACGCAGGCCGCCCATCGCCGCACCGGTGCCGACGCCGGCAAAGCCATATTCGGTGATCGGCGTGTCGATGACGCGCTTGTCGCCGAACTCGTCGAGCAGGCCCTGCGTGACCTTGTACGCGCCCTGATACTGGGCGACTTCCTCGCCCATCACAAAGACACGGCTATCGCGGCGCATTTCCTCAGCCATCGCGTCGCGCAGGGCTTCGCGGACGGTGGTCTTCACCATCTCGGTGCCTTCGGGGATCGCCGGGTCCTGGACGCCGTCGTTCTTCGCCGCCTCGAACAGCTGGCGGGCGCCGGTCTCGACCTTCTCCTGCGCCGGGTGCGCGGAGTCTTCGACCTTGTCGGCAGGCTTTTTCTCGTCCGCCCCATTCTGACTCTTTGGGGCGTCGGGCTTGGGGCTGTCGTCCTTGGTCGTCGCGACCGCCGCGTCGGCGCTCTCGCCGTCTTCGAGCAGCACGGCGATGACCTCGCCGACCTTCACATTGTCGGTGCCTTCGGCGACGACGATCTTGCCGATCGTGCCCTCATCGACGGCTTCGAATTCCATCGTGGCCTTGTCGGTTTCGATCTCGGCCATGATGTCGCCGGACCTCACCGTGTCGCCTTCCTTGACGAGCCACTTGGCGAGCGTGCCCTCTTCCATCGTCGGCGACAGCGCCGGCATCTTGATCTCGATCGCCATCTCAGTACGTCTCCACCAGCACGTCGGTATACAGCTCGGCCGGATCGGGCTCGGGCGTGCTTTCGGCGAAGTCGGCGGCTTCGTTCACGGTCTTGCGGATGTCCTGTTCGAGGGTCTTGAGATCGGCCTCGGTCACGCCGTGGCCTTCCAGCAGCTTCTTGACGTGGTCGATGGGGTCGGACTTGTCGCGCACGCCCTGCACTTCCTCACGGCTGCGGTACTTGGCGGGGTCGGACATCGAGTGGCCGCGGTAGCGATACGTCTTCATCTCGAGGATGACCGGGCCCTTGCCCGCACGCACCCAGGCGAGCGCCTCCTCGGCGGCACCGCGGCAGGCGAGCACGTCCATGCCGTCGACCTGGATGCCGGGGATGCGGAAGCTCTCGCCGCGACGATACAGCTGATCCTCGGACGAGGCGCGGTTGACGCTGGTGCCCATGGCGTATTGGTTGTTCTCGATCACGAAGATGATCGGGAGCTTCCACAGCTCCGCCATGTTGAAGCTTTCGTACACCTGACCCTGGTTCGCCGCGCCGTCGCCGAAGTAGGCGAGGCAGACGCCGCCGTCGTTGCTGTACTTGTGGCCGAAGGCGAGGCCCGTGCCGAGGCTGACCTGCGCGCCGACGATGCCGTGGCCGCCGTAGAATTTATGCTCGGTCGAGAACATGTGCATCGAGCCGCCCTTGCCGCGGCTGATGCCCGCGGCACGGCCGGTGAGCTCTGCCATGATAACCTTGGGGTCGATGCCGTAGGCGAGCATATGGCCGTGGTCGCGATAGCCGGTGATCACCGAATCCTTATCGCCGTCGAGCGCCGACTGCAGGCCGACCGCGACCGCTTCCTGGCCGATGTAGAGGTGGCAGAAGCCACCGATGAAGCCCAGGCCATACAGCTGGCCCGCCTTTTCCTCGAACCGGCGGATCAGCAGCATCTGCTTGTAGAAGTCGAGCAGTTGCTCCTTCGTCGCCTCGAATGGCTTGGGATCGGCGGGTCGCTCGCGGTTGCTGAGCGGTACGGCGGGAGGAGCAGGCGATTTGGCCACGTATTACCTCAACGGTCCTGGGGATGTGACGGAGCCTATAGGCCGTGTTCGCCGCGAACATCAATTCCCCGGGACAAGTTGGCTGTGACGTAGCGTTTCCGATGCCGCTTACCGTACCTCCATCATCCCGGCGCGCCCCAGGATGACGAACGAGGGGACGGGTTAGCAGGGAAAAGCGCAACTATGTTGCCCTTCCCCGCGACGCGCGCCAAAGCTGGCAGGACATGAGTACGCGCCCCGTCCATCCGTTCCGCATCGCCAACTTCCGCGCCTATTGGCTGTCGCGGTTCAGCGGAACGATCGCCGTATCCGCTATGTCGATCGTCATCGGCTGGCAGGTCTACAACCTCGCGCGCGAGACGATGGACGTGCGGCAGGCGGCGTTCATGCTCGGCATGATCGGCTTCGCGCAGTTCGTGCCGCTGTTCCTGCTGACGCCCATCACCGGCCTCGTCGCGGACAGCATGGACCGGCGTTGGATCGTGCGCAGCACCACCGCGCTGCTCGTCCTCACCGCGGGGGCGCTGTGGCTGCTGACCTGGTCGGGACACCTCAGCCTCTTCGCGCTGTTCGCCGCGGCGGTGGCGTTCGGGATCGCGCGCGCCTTTTCGGGGCCTGCCTACTCCTCGCTCGCCCCCAATCTGGTGCCGCGCGAGAGCCTGCCGACGGCCATCGCGGTGAGTTCGATCGCGTGGCAGGTGGGGACGATCGCCGGGCCCAGCGTGGGCGGGCTGCTCTACGCCATTCATCCGGAGGTCGCGTACGGTGTCGCGACCGCGCTGTTCGGCGTGGCGCTGGTCTTCATGTTTCTGATCGGCCCCGTGCCGCAGCCGCCCGCCCAACCCGATCATCGGCCGCTGGCGCGTATCGCCGAGGGATTCCGCTATGTCCGGCGCAACCGGCTGGTGCAGGCGGCGATTACGCTCGACCTGTTCGCAGTGCTGCTGGCGGGCGCGACCTCGCTGCTGCCGGTCTATGCGCGCGACATTCTCCACGTCGGATCGCAGGGGCTGGGCGTGCTGGCGGCGGGCATGGGGATTGGCGCGGCGGTGACGGCGATCTGGTTCTCGTTCCGGCCTATGAGCACCAACGTCGGCGTCAAGATGCTGGCCGCGGTCGTGGTGTTCGGCCTGGCGATCCTGACCTTCGGCATCGCGAGCCACATCACCGGTGCGCTCGGCCTGTCGAGCGGCACCGTGCGGATCGGCGGGTTCGCAGTATTCATCCACCCTGCCTTCCTGCTGAGCCTGGCCGCGCTGATCGTCGCCGGCGGCGCGGACATGGTGTCGGTGTACGTCCGCCAGTCGCTGATCCAACTCCACACGCCCGATGCGATGCGCGGGCGGGTCAGCGCGGTGTCGCAGCTGACCATCTCGGCCTCGAACGAATTGGGCGAATTCGAGAGCGGGGTGATGGCCTCGCTGCTCGGCCCCGTCGGCGCGGTCGTGTTCGGCGGGGTGGGCGCGATCGGCGTCACCTTGCTGTGGGCGCGGCTGTTTCCGGAACTCGGAGCCGCGCGAACCTTTGATCCTCCCGAGATCCTTGAAATCGAACCAGAGCACGGAGAAGCCAAGCCATGAAGGCCAACACCATCCTGGAGACGATCGGCAACACGCCGCACATCCGCGTCGCCAAGCTGTTCCCCGAATCGGAAGTGTGGATCAAGTCGGAGCGGTCGAACCCCGGCGGGTCGATCAAGGACCGCATCGCGCTCGCGATGATCGAGGCGGCGGAGGCGAACGGCGACCTGAAGCCCGGCGGCACGATCATCGAACCGACCAGCGGCAACACTGGCGTGGGCCTAGCCATGGTCGCGGCGGTCAAGGGCTACAAGCTGATCCTGGTCATGCCCGAATCCATGTCGCTGGAGCGGCGGCGGCTGATGCTGGCCTATGGTGCGACGTTCGACCTTACCCCGCGTGAGAAGGGCATGAAGGGCGCGATCGAGCGCGCCATCGAGCTGGTGCATGCGACGCCGGGCGCGTGGATGCCGCAGCAGTTCGAGAACGGCGCCAACGTCGATGTCCACGTCCGCACCACCGCGCAGGAGATCCTGAACGACTTCCGCAATGCGCCGATCGACGTCATCATCACCGGTGTCGGCACCGGGGGTCACATCACCGGGGTTGCCGAGACGCTGAAAAAGGAATGGCCGAACCTCAAGGTCTTCGCCGTCGAACCGGCGGCGTCGCCGGTCATCGCGGGCGGTCAGCCCGGGCCGCACCCGATCCAGGGCATCGGCGCCGGGTTCATCCCGCGCAATCTCCACACGCAGGCCCTGGATGGCGTGATCGAGGTCGACGCCGCGGTCGCCAAGGACATGGCGCGGCGATCGGCGCGCGAAGAGGGTATCCTGGTCGGCATTTCGTCCGGCGCCACGCTGGCGGCGATCCTGCAGAAGCTGCCGGACCTGCCCGATGGCGTGCGGGTGCTGGGGTTCAACTACGACACGGGCGAGCGCTATCTGTCGGTGCCGGATTTCCTGCCGGAGGAGTGAGCGGGGCGGTGGGGCGTTGACCCGTCGATGACCCCACCCCCGTCATCCTCGCGCAGGCGAGGATCCATACTGGCTGACGTCCGCGCGCCTTTCCCCAATGCAGTGATTATGGATCCCCGCCTACGCGGGGATGACGGAGCGTGAGAGCGAGCTTGCGGGCACGATCGCGGATTGCCTAACGCAGCGGAGCCACGCAGACACAGCCGCAATGACTTTACCGAATCAGCGCGGCGTGGCGCCCTACCCCAGCTGGCTGCGCGCCGTGCTCGTCGTCGTGGCGTTGCTCGCAATCGGCGTGCCGACCTGGATCGTGCGCCATCCTCCCACGATCCCCAAGCCGCACAAGCGCCTCATGCTGCCCCCGCGTCACGTCGTTCCTGCCGCGGAAGTTCCGGCGGTCGAACCCGTCGCCTTTGTCGACCTCGACCCCGCGGATGCGAAGGCGTTCAACGACAGCGTTCCCTTCAGCACCTTGCCCAACCCCGCCGCACGACCGTTCCGCTTCGCCGGCGGCAGCGAGGATCGCGCCCGCGCGCTCGACTGCATGGCGGCTGGCGTGCTGTACGAGGCAGGCGACGATGCCGAGGGCGAGCGTGCCGTCGCGCAGGTCGTGCTCAACAGGCTCCGCCACCCGGCCTTTCCCAAGACGATCTGCGGCGTGATCTTCGAAGGACAGGAACGCAGCACCGGTTGCCAGTTCAGCTTCGCCTGCGACCATGCGCTCGCCCGCTGGCAGCCTACCGGGGACCAGTGGCGCCGCGCGCGGGAGGTGGCGGAGCGGGCGCTGTCCGGGGCGGTGTACCGGCCGGTCGGCTATTCGACGCATTACCATACCGATTGGGTGGTGCCGTACTGGCAGGCGAGCCTCGACAAGGTGGCCGCGGTGCACAGCCATTTGTTCTTCCGCTGGACCGGCTGGTGGGGCACACCGCCCGCATTCAACCGTCAGGTGAGTTCGGCCGAGCCGGTGATCGCGCAACTCGCGCCCGTATCGGACGCGCACAAGACGGGTGTGGCGCTGGCCGAGGCGGATACGGCGCTGCTCGATGCGGCAGAGACGCTGGGGATGCTGGGCGACGAGACGGCGGCGGCGACCGTCGTGGCGGCTGCCGATGCGGGGCCGAAAGACACGCCCGACATGATCCTGGCGACCTTGCCGAAGGGGATGGCGCCCGACCTGTATCCCTACCTCGCCAATAAGGCATGCGACGGGCGCAAGGCATGCCGCTATGCCGGCTGGAGCGACGCCGCGGCGACGCCAAAGGCAAGCCCGCTTTCGCCAGAACAGGTCGCGAGCATGACCTTTAGCTATTGGCGTGATCCCGACGCTGGGATCGACAAGACGCTGTGGAATTGCGGGCAGGTGAAGCGCACCGATCGGCGGCAGTGCATGAAGCAGCAGGTGTTACTGACCGCCGTGCCTGTGGCGGCGCCAACGCCTGCGGCGACCACGGCTGCGGTGAAGGGGCCGGAGGACTTGGGAGGGGTACGGCGGAAGGGTGAGGTGGCGCGGTAACGCTACCCTCAACCCCTCGTCACTCCGGACGTGTTCCGGAGTCCACCGGGCCGCCATGGAAGGCATGGAAGCTCGACGAATTCCGTTGCCGCAGGGTGGACTCCGGAAGACGTCCGGAGTGACGGTGTAGTTGGGGATACGCCCCGCACCTCACTTGTGCCCGCGGATCGCCTTCACCAGCGCGGCCTTGTCCATCTTCGATCGGCCTTCGATGCCGATCTCGCGCGCCTCCTTCATCAGGTCCGCCTTCGTTCGGTCTTCGAGATGCGTGGACTGGTGATCTAGCGAGCCGTTTGCCTTGGCATTGGCGATACGCGCCGCCTTTTCCTTCGAATTGCCCTGCTTGCGCAGCTCTTCGTACAGCGCATCGTCCTTGATCTGTGCGCCGTGATCCTTCGCCATGGAACAACTCCTGTCTCGGAAAGCGCCACAACGAGCGGCCTTGCGAAACGGTTCGCGGCCCATGACAAATGCGCGACAAAGCCGGATTGCGCTCCTATATGGCCACCCGCCGTCATGTGAGCCCCCACCCCATGCTGACCACCAACCCGTTCGACATCACAGCCGAAGACGGCGACACGCTGCGCGAGGAATGCGGCGTGTTCGGCGTATCCGGCAGCGACAGCGCCGCCGCGCTCGTCGCGCTGGGGCTGCACGCGTTGCAGCACCGCGGGCAGGAAGCGGCCGGGATCAGCAGCTTCGATGGCGCGCTGTTCCACACGCATCGCGCGATGGGACATGTCGCGGGCAATTTCGACCGCGACGACGTGATCCGCGCACTGCCCGGCACCACTGCCGTCGGCCACGTCCGCTATTCGACGACGGGTGAGACCGCGCTACGCAACGTCCAGCCGCTCTATGCCGACCTGTCGACCGGCGGCTTTGCGGTGGCACACAATGGCAACATCTCCAACGCGATGAAGCTGCGTCGCGAGCTGGTACGGCGGGGATCGATCTTCCAGTCGACCAGCGATACCGAGACGATAATCCACCTCGTCGCGACCAGCCAGTATCGCACGTTGCTAGACCGCTTCATCGATGCGTTGAAGCAGGTCGAGGGCGCCTATAGCCTCGTCGTGATGACGCCTGAGGGGATGATCGCCTGCCGCGATCCGCTTGGCATCCGGCCGCTGGTGATGGGGCGCCTGGACGGCGCGGTGATCTTCGCATCCGAAACGGTGGCGCTAGACGTGTGCGGCGCGACCTTCGAACGCCAGGTCGAACCGGGCGAGCTGGTGATCGTGCAGGGCAAGGACATCCGCTCGATCAAGCCCTTCGCCGAGGTGGCACCGCGGCCCTGTATCTTCGAATGGGTCTATTTCAGCCGTCCCGATTCCATCGCGGGCGACCAGTCGGTCTATACGGTGCGCAAGGCGATCGGTGCCCAGCTGGCGATCGAGGCGCCGGTCGAGGCCGACCTCGTCATCCCCGTCCCCGACTCGGGCGTCCCCGCCGCGATCGGTTATGCGCAGGAATCTGGCATTCCGTTCGAGCTCGGCATCATCCGCTCGCACTATGTCGGGCGGACCTTCATCCAGCCGGGCGACAAGGTCCGCCACCTGGGCGTCAAGCTGAAGCACAACGCCAATCGCGCGCTGATCCAGGGCAAGCGCGTCGTCCTGATCGACGATTCGATCGTCCGCGGCACGACCAGCCTGAAGATCGTGCAGATGATGCGCGACGCCGGCGCGGCGGAGGTGCACATGCGCATTGCTAGTCCGCCGACGCGGCACAGCTGTTTCTACGGCGTCGACACGCCCGAGCGCGCGAAGCTGCTCGCCGCAAAGCATGACGTGGGCGGGATGACCGACTTCATCCATGCCGACAGCCTCTCCTTCGTGTCGATCGACGGCCTCTACAAGGCGTTGGGCGAAGAGCAGCGTGCGGCACGGCGGCCGAAATATTGCGACGCCTGCTTCACCGGCGACTATCCGACCACGCTGACGGACCATGACGATGTCGCCGAGGTCGACCAGTTCGCAATGCTTGAGGAACGGGTGAACTGATGGCCAAGCCTTTGGAGAACCAGCTCGCGCTCGTCACCGGCGCGAGTCGCGGCATCGGCGCCGCGACTGCGATCGCACTTGCCGCGGCGGGTGCGCATGTCGTGTTGACCGCGCGGACGGCGAAGGATTTGGAGGCGGTCGAGGAGACGATCTTTGCCGCGGGCGGATCGGCGACGATCGCGCCGCTCGACCTGACGCAGACCGACAGCATCGCGCGGCTGGCGAGTGCCGTGGGCGAACGCTGGCAGGCGCTCGACGTGCTGGTGCTGAACGCCGGAATGCTGGGAACGCTGGCGGCTGTGCCGGCAATCGATCCCAAGGAACTGGCGCAGGTTCTCACGCTCAACGTCAGCGCGCAGGTCGCGATGATCCAGGCGTTCGATGCGATGCTGCGCAAGGCGCCAGCGGCGAAGGTGATCGGCGTTACCTCCAGCGTCGGCCGCAATCCACGGGCCTATTGGGGCGCATACGGCGCGTCCAAGGCGGCGTTCGAGACGCTCGTCGAAGCCTATGGCGACGAGACGAGCGAGATCAGCGGCATCCGTACCGCGATCCTCGATCCCGGTGCGACGCGGACGAAGATGCGCGCGCGTGCGTACCCCGGCGAGGCACCCGAATCGGTGAAGCCGCCCGAGGTGGTCGCCGAGCGGATCGCGGCGCTCGCCATCGCCGGCTTCCCAGCAGGGCACCGCGAACGGGTGGGCTGAAGCGGCCGCCTTCGCGCGCGGAAACAATCCCTTTCCGGGGGGCTGCTTGATCCGCGGCCTTGCGCGGTCCACATGGCGCCCATGCTGATCGAGACCGAAGCCACCCCCAATCCGGCGACCCTCAAGTTCCTGCCGGGCCGGATCGTCATGGACGCAGGCACGCGCGACTTCGCGACGCCTGAGGAAGCCGAGGCGAGCCCGCTCGCCGAGATGCTGTTCGCGCTGGGCGACGTAACCGGCGTGTTCTTCGGGCGCGACTTCGTGTCCGTCACCGCGGCGCCGGGCGTCGACTGGATCGGCCTGAAGCCCGACGTGCTCGCCATCCTGCTCGACCATTTCGCCGCCAACATGCCGCTGTTCCGGCAGGGCAGCGCCGGCTTCAGCGTGCCGGTAGGCGAAACGGACGAGGTCACCACCGATGACCCTGCGGACGCCGAGATCGTCGCCCAGATTCGCGAGCTGATCGACACGCGCGTACGGCCTGCGGTGGCCAACGACGGTGGCGACATCGTCTATCGCGGCTTCGACAAGGGCAAGGTGTACCTGCGCATGCAGGGCGCCTGCGCAGGCTGTCCGTCGTCCAGCGCGACGCTGAAGAACGGCATCGAGCAGCTGCTGAAATATTACGTTCCCGAAGTCACCGAAGTGAGGGCCGTCTGATGCACGAACCCGTTTCCGACGCTGCGCTCGACACGCTGTTCCGCAAGGGCCGCACCTACAATCACTATCTCGACCGGCCGGTCAGCGAGGATCAGCTGCGCGGTATCTGGGACCTGATGAAATGGGGCCCGACCTCCGCCAACCAGCTGCCCGCGCGGCTCGTCTGGTGCGTCAGCGACGCGGCGAAGCAGAAGCTCGCGGCCTGCGCGCAGGAAGGCAATCGCGACAAGATCCTGCAGGCGCCGGTCAGCGTGATCCTGGCGATGGACGTCGAGTTCCACGAGCATCTGCCCGAGCTGTTCCCGCATGCCGACGCCAAGTCCTGGTTCGACGGCAATACCGAGCTGCGCACCGCCTCCGCGTTTCGTAATTCGTCGCTGCAGGGCGGTTACTTCATTCTCGCGGCGCGCGCGCTGGGGCTGGATACCGGGCCGATGTCGGGCTTCGATCAGGGTGCGGTCGACAAGGCGTTCTTCGCCGACCAGCCGGGCGTGCGCAGCAACTTTATTGCGACGTTGGGCTACGGCGATCCGGAGAGCCTGTACCCGCGCTCGCCAAGGCCCGCGTTCGAGAAGTTCAACACGATTGCCTAAGTCCCAACGTCACCCCGACTTGTTCCGGGTCCACTTTGCGGCTGGTGGAAGACCTCTCGCCTCTAGTCTCGCCGTTGCGGCACGGTGGACCCCGGAACAAGTCCGGGGTGACGGAGGATGTGCAGGAAGGGCGCACTCCCGTCTTGCCCCAGTCCGCAACGTGCCGCAAAGCAGGCGCATCATCATGACCGCGCGCACTCTTGTCATCGACACCGCCACCGCCGCCTGCTCGATCGCGCTGATCGAGGACGGTCGCACTATCGCGGCCGAGCATCGCGAGGTCGGGCGGGGCCATGCCGAGCAGCTCATCCCGATGATCGCCGCGCTGCCCGATGGGGGTCGCGCCGGCCGTATTCTGGTTGATGTTGGCCCGGGCAGCTTCACCGGCCTGCGCGTCGGCATTGCCGCGGCGCGGGCGCTGGCGCTCGGTTGGGGGGCGAGCGTCGCGGGCTATTCCAGCCTGTCGCTGCTCGCCGCCGCCGCCTTTGCCGAGGGCCGCGCGGGAGCGGTCGCGGCCATGCTGGAGGGCGGGCATGGCGAGGTCTTCGTGCAGAGTTTCGCCGCTGGCCCCGTGCCGCTGAACGACCTCGCCTCGCTGAAGCCCGATGCCGTGATCGCTGCCCTCGGCGACCGTTATCCGGTCGGAAACGGCATACGCTGGTTGCAGCAGGTGGCCCCGGACCTCGCCGGCACGCCGGCCCTGCCGAACGCGCGTGACGTGCTGTTGCTGCCCAAGGCGCTCGTCGCCCTTCCCCCCCGACCGCTCTATGGTCGCGCGCCCGACGCCAAGCTGCCCGGAGGGCGCGTACCGGAGACCGCGGCCTGATGGCGACGCACCAGATCCTACTGCGCACCGGCGACGCGCGGGATGTCGCGGCGGTCGACACACTGATGGCCGCCGCGTTTGATCCGCGTTTCGGGGAGGCATGGACGCGGAACCAGTGCCTGGGTGTGCTGGCGATGCCCGGGGTGCGGCTGACGCTGGCGCTGGTCGATGATCGTCCTGCGGGGTTCGCCATGGTGCGCAGCGTCGCGGACGAGGCGGAGCTGCTGCTGCTCGCGGTCGACCCCGCCGTCCGCCGCCGGGGTATCGCCACGGCGCTGCTGCGCGCGGTGATCGCCGAGGCGCAGATGAGCGGCATCGCCGACCTGCACCTGGAGGTGCGGGCAAACAATCCGGCCGTGCAGCTGTATCTCGACCAAGGGTTCGTCAAGGTGGGCGAGCGGCGCGGCTATTACCGCGGGCGCGGCGGCGAGGCGTTCGACGCGCACACTTACCGGCGCGCGGTTTAGCGGCGCTCGTCGGCGCTCTCCGCCTGCCGGCATCCTCCACGAGCGTTGGTCAGCCACTCGATCACTGTTGCGAGTCGGTTTCGCTTTTCGCAACAAGCGCGCTGCTCTACACGCGGAGTATGCCCCGCAAGATCGATCTCGAAGCCCTGTGCAACCAGAAGGGCCTGCGCATCACCGAACAGCGCCGCGTCATCGCGCGCGTCCTGTCCGAAGCCGAAGACCATCCCGACGTGGAAAAGGTCTATGAGCGCGCCGCGGCGATCGATCCCGGCATCTCGATCGCGACCGTCTATCGCACCGTGCGCCTGTTCGAAGAGGCGGGCATCCTCGACCGCCACGATTTCGGCGATGGTCGCGCGCGCTACGAACCGTCGCCCGAAGCGCATCACGACCATCTGATCGACGTCGAGACGGGCAAGGTCATCGAATTCGTCGATCCCGAACTGGAACAGCTGCAAAAGGCGATTGCTGAGAAGCTCGGCTTCCGGCTGGTCGACCACCGGATGGAGCTGTACGGCGTCAGCCTCGATCGCAAGGGCTGAGCGCGCGAGCGTGATCGCCAACCTGCGCCTCAGCCTGCGGCTGGTCACGCTGGTGATCGCCTTGGTCGCGGCGCTGATCGTTCATGGCGCGTGGCGGCTGTTCCGCTTGCCCTCCCCCTGGCCGCGGCTGTTCCTGGGTAGCGTGGCGTGGATCGTCGGTGCGCGGGTGCGCGTGGTGGGCAAACCGTTGAAGCGCGACGTGGTGTTCCTCGCCAACCATCTGAGCTGGATCGACATCCTCGCCATCGCGGGAGCGACGGGGAGCGCCTTCGTCGCCAAGGGCGAACTCAGTGGCGTGCCGCTGGTCGGCTGGCTGTGCACGCTCAACCGCACGATCTTCGTGACACGGGAGGATCGTTTGCAGGTGTCGGCGCAGATCGCGCGGTTGCGCGCGGCGCTTGGCGAAGGCTGGGCGGTGACGATCTTTCCCGAAGGGACGACGGGCGACGGCACGACGTTGCTGCCGTTCAAGGCCGCGCTCCTCGCTGCGCTCGATCCGCCGCCGCCTGGGGTGCGGGTTCAACCGATCCGTGTCGATTACGGCGCCGCCACCGCGGAACTGGCATGGGTCGGTGACGAGCCAGGGCAGGTCCATGCCCTGCGCGTGCTGCGGCGGCGGGGGACCTTTCCGGTGACGCTGCATGTGTGCGAGGCCTTCGATCCGGCCGAGCTCGACGGGCGCAAGGCGATCGCGGCGCGGGCGAGGGATGCGATCGCGGCGGTGTGAGCTGGGAAACCGCCTGCCCCCTGCTCGCCTTCACCCGAACTTTGTAAAAGGCTCAATGCTCCAGAGGCACCGGATCAGAGCCTCTCGTCTCATCGTCGCCGAACGATGCACCCGGCGTAAGTTCGGCGTTAACACCTTGAGGCCATCGCAGGTCCCGCCCCTCAGCGCAGCCCTGCGCCGAACGTGTAGCTCACCGCCAGCCCACCCGACAGCTGGTTACGAGAGCCGAATGCCCGTACGACCGGCGAGCGGCCTGGATCGGCGACCAGCCGATCGTATTTGGCATAGCCGGCGAGGCCCCAATGCCGGGTGAGCTGACGCAGCACTCCCGCGGTGGCACCCACGGCCTGAACACCGCCCCTGGCATCAAAGGCGGGCAAGCCGGCGGGTCCCGCGTCCTGTGGTGCGACTCCGAAATAGGCACGATTGTACCGCGCGCTCGACAGCGTCAGGCGCGGGCCGATCGATACGAGCCAGCGATCCCGATCACGTGCGATGTAATCCGCGCCGACCATGCCGACGAGGCCCTTGTGCCCACCGATCCCCTGCCGCGCCTCGGCGCGCAGGCGCACGGCGTCGGTTAGCGCGTATTGGACGAAGCCGCCGAGCTCGACGGTGAACCCGACGGTCGGCAGGCGCCCGCCGACATTGCGTGAGCGGCGGCGCCCTTCGAACCCGAAGGCGGGGCCGAACTGGAAGCGATCATCGCGCAGCACGGGAAAACCGCCGCTCTCGTCCGGCGCCTCAAAGGCAAACGGCGTGTCACCGCGTGTCCGCGACAGGTCGATGTAGGGCCGCAGACCGACCGACTTGGCGCCGGGGAAGCTTGGCACCAGCTGCGGCCCGAGCGCGATCCGCGTGCGGCGGGGGCGTGCGTCGGTCTTATCCGCCTCTTGCGCGGCCGAGATCGACGGGAAGGCAGACAGGCCGGCAGTAATCAGCAGGGCGATGGCGAGACGGTGCGGTGTCATGACGCGATTGTAGAGAATTGCCCAGGCTTGGCGAGCGTAATCCCCTGGCCCTCTCCTCGGAGGACACCACAACATCTCAGCAGATTCGGAACAGCTGGGGCAAGTGCTCGTTGTGTGCCCGCAAGACGGGAGAACATCATGCGCAAAATGTTAATCTGCATCAGCTCTTTGGCTTTGGTAAGTGTACCGGCCGCAGCTTTCGCACAAAGCGCGGGCGGGATGGCCATGCCGGCGCCCAACGTACAGCCGATGACGGGTACGTCGTCCCAGAATTACGTTGCCTGGGCGGCGGACAGTGACATGTACGAGATGCAGTCGAGCAAGCTCGCGCTCGCCAAGGCAAAGAACAAGGCCACCAAGGATTTCGCACGCGAGATGATCGCCGATCACATGAAGACCACTAGGGCGCTGATGGCTGCTCTGCCCAAGACCGAGCCGCGGATTGCAAAGCCCGGCAAGATGCTGAGCGAGCCCAATGCCGCGAAGATCGCCGCACTGAAGGACGCGCCGGCGGACAGCTTCGACGCGCTCTACATGCAGCAGCAGGCTGAGGCGCATAAGACCGCCTACGCGCTGCACAAGGGCTATGCCATGGATGGCCAGGACCCGGCGCTGCGCCAGGTCGCGACCAGTGCCGTGCCGATCATCGAGAAGCACATGGCGCACCTGCAGGGCATACCCGGCGCGATGTAATGCTCCATGCCCCCGCCGGTGACGGGCGGGGATGCTGGCGAGGCGAGCGCGCTTCCTATATGGCGCGCCGCCATGACCCCCGCAGATAAGTCCAAGCCAGCCCCCAAGACCTTCCACGTCAAGTCGTTCGGCTGTCAGATGAACGTCTATGACGGCGAGCGCATGGCGGAGCTGATGACGGCAGAGGGCATGACGCCCGCCGTGGATGCAGCCGACGCCGATCTCGTCGTGCTCAACACCTGTCATATCCGCGAACGAGCGACCGAAAAGGTCTATTCGGACATCGGCCGCCTACGCAAGGATGCGCGCGTTGCCGATCGCGCGGCGCCGATGATCGCGGTCGCAGGCTGCGTCGCACAGGCGGAGGGCGAAGAGATCGTCCGTCGCGCCAATGTCGATGTCGTGGTCGGTCCACAGGCCTATCACAACCTCCCCGGCCTTGTCGCCAAGGCGGCGAGCGGCGCGCCGGGGCTCGACACCGAGATGCCGCTGCTCTCCAAGTTCGGCGCCCTGCCCGCTCGGCGCCGCGTGGGACCGTCCGCGTTCCTGACCGTGCAGGAAGGCTGCGACAAATTCTGCACCTATTGCGTCGTACCCTATACACGCGGGGCGGAGGTCAGCCGGCCGTTCTCCGCGATCGTCGATGAGGCGAACGCGCTGGTCGACGCCGGTGCGCGCGAGATCACGCTGCTCGGCCAGAATGTGAATGCTTGGGACGACGAGGGACGCGGGCTGCACGATCTGATCCGCGTGCTCGATCGTATCCCTCGCCTCGCCCGCATTCGCTACACGACCAGCCATCCCAACGACATGGCGCAGGGGCTGATCGACGCGCACGGCGATGTCGAAAGCCTGATGCCTTTTCTTCACTTGCCCGTGCAGGCAGGCAGCGACCGCGTGCTGAAGGCGATGAACCGCAGCCACACCCGCGACGGCTACCTGCGCCTGCTCGACCGCATCCGTGCGGTGCGCCCCGACATCGCGCTGTCGGGCGACTTCATCGTCGGCTTCCCCGGGGAGACGGAGGCGGAGTTTGCCGAGACGCTCGCGCTGGTCGAGGCGGTCGGCTACGCTCAGGCCTATTCCTTCAAATACAGCCCCCGCCCCGGCACGCCGGCGGCCGATATGGCCGGCGCCGTGCCGATGGACGTGATGGACGACCGCTTGCAACGCCTGCAAGCCGCGCTCGGCCGCGACCAGCAGGCGTTCAATCAGGCGAGCGTCGGCCGCACCTGCGAGGTGCTGATCGAACGCAAGGCGAAGCTGCCCGGCCAGATGCTCGGCAAGTCCCCTTGGCTGCAGTCCGTCCACATGATGACCGACGCCGCCATCGGCGACATCGTGACGGTAGATCTGCTCTCGGCCGGCCCGGTGTCGATGGCGGGCGCGGTGCGGGTACGCCAAGCCGCCTGAGATCAGCACGTTTGCGGCTTTTCTTTCGCGCCGGCGCATCCCACATTCGGGTCATGCCATTCCGGCACGAAAGGATTGCATGAGTCGCAAGCCCGTCCCCGCCCGCTCCGGTGAACGCAGCCGGGCGGAGGTGTTGTTCGACAAGCCGCAGCTGCTCGCCGCGCTGTTCGGCCAATATGACCAGAATCTGGTGGCGCTCGAAAACCGGCTCGGCGTCTACATCACCGCGCGCGGCAATCGCGTCGGGTTGGAGGGCGCCGCCGAAAACGTCGCGCTGGCGCGCGACGTGTTGCAGGACCTCTACCAGCGCATTCAGCGCGGCGAAGAGGTCGATACCGGCTTGGTCGACGCCTCGATCGCGATGGCGGCCGAACCGACGCTCGACGGTATCGTCAGCACCGAACGCAGCGCGATCCCCTCCATCATGATCCGCACCCGCAAGAAGACGATCGTGCCGAGGACTCCGGCGCAGGCGCATTACATGCGCGAACTCGCGGGCAACGACATGATCTTTGCGCTCGGGCCGGCGGGCACCGGCAAGACCTATATCGCCGTCGCGCAAGCCGTCTCCCAGCTCATCACCGGCAGCGTCCAGCGCCTGATTCTGTCGCGCCCCGCGGTCGAGGCCGGAGAGAAGCTGGGATTCCTGCCCGGCGACATGAAGGACAAGGTTGATCCATACCTGCGTCCGCTGTACGACGCGCTGCACGACTGCCTGCCCGCCGAACAGGTCGAGCGCCGCATTGCGTCGGGCGAGATCGAGATCGCGCCGATCGCCTTCATGCGCGGCCGGACGCTTGCCGACGCTTTCGTCATCCTCGACGAAGCGCAGAATACGACGCCGGCGCAGATGAAGATGTTCCTGACCCGCTTCGGCCAGAACAGCCGGATGGTAATCTGCGGCGACCCCAACCAGACCGATCTGCCCGGCGGCGTCGCGGCGAGCGGCCTTGCCGATGCGACGATGCGGCTGGAGGGGGTCGAGGGCATCTCGATGACCCGCTTCAGCGCCGCCG
>ERZ941706.165-NODE-165-length-24120-cov-4.756701_pt1 | contig 24120 bp, 20 predicted proteins | sample MGYA00521232_ERZ941706 | MGnify/ENA primary metagenome ERZ941706 (study PRJEB32759, sample SAMN07749893) | skin metagenome | biome: transportation; feature: city; material: polyester macromolecule | host: Homo sapiens | place: Hong Kong:ER line | collected...
CATAGCCGAATTCGGCCAGCACGATCTTGCCGCGCTCCACGGTGAGCGGGCACGAACCATAGCCGTTATAGTCGGCAACGGGCGGCTTGCCAGCGAGTGCGGCGAGCGCATTGACCGCCACCACAGGCGCCTGCTTGCGAGCTGCCGCAGCCGTCTTCGCGTTGCTGGTGCCAGCGGTGTCGCCCAGGCTGAAGACGTCTTCGTACCGCTTGTGGCGCAATGTGGCCTCGACGACCTCCACGAAGCCGTTTGCTGCCGCGAGCGGGCTCTTGGCGACGACATCGTGCGCGACCTGCGGCGGAACGACGTGGAGCATGTCGAACCCGCGCTCGATCCGCTCGCTTACACCATTCGCCTTGCGTTCGAACGTGGCGACACGCCGGTCGCCATCGACGGCGACGAGCTGGGATTCGAGTTGGAGGTCGATCCCGTACGTCTCGACATAGTCCATCAGCGCCGGGACATAGGTCGCGACGCCGAAGAGCGCCGCGCAGGCGTTGTGAAACTCGACATTGATGGCGGGAAGAACACCGCGCGCTCGCCAGATATCGCAGGAGAGATACATCGCTTTCTGCGGCGCACCGGCGCACTTGATCGGCATCGGCGGTTGCGAGAACAGCGCACGTCCCTGCTGCAGATCTCGGACGAGCCGACAGGTGTAGGGCGCCAGATCGTAGCGGTAATTGGATGTGATGCCGTTGCGGCCGAGCGCCTCCGGAAGGCCGGCGATCTTCTCCCAGGCGAGGCGCAGGCCCGGCGCGACGATCAGGACGCGATAGGCTATGGTATCCCTGTTCCCCAGGGTGATCGCGTGGCGATCGGGGTCGATGTCGATCGCTGGCAATTGTAGCCATGCGACGCGCCTCGGCATCACGTCGGCTTGGGCCTTGCGGGTCTGTCCGGGGGTGAACACGCCGGCCCCCACCATCGTCCAGCCGGGTTGGTAATAATGATCCTCGGCCGGATCGATGACCGCGATCGACACCTTGGCGTTGCGCTTCAGGATGCTGGCGGCCGTTGCAATGCCGGCGGATCCGCCCCCGATGATGACGATGTCGTAAGTCATCGACCCGTCCTCTCGAACCGGCGGGTAAGCGCCGCCTTCAGATCCGAGAGGTCGTATCCCGCTGTCTTTGCCTGACCGATGATCGTCGCGGGGTCGACCCGATCCGCCTCCGCCAGCGCCCACAAGGTGGTCGCTCGTGTACCGCTGCGGCAGAAGCCCAGCGTCGGCTGCGGCAGCGCCGTCAGCGTGTCCTTCATCCGGTCTACGTCGGCATCCGTGGCCTTGCCCGGCACGACCGGGACATGGGCGAAGGCAAGGCCATGCTCTTCTGCCATCCGGGCCATCTCCTGTGCGCTCGGCTGCCCCGGTTCTTCGCCGTCGGGGCGGGTCGAAAGGATCGAGCGGAACCCCGCCTGTGCCGCAGCAGCGACGTCATCCCGGGTCAGCTGGGGAGCAACGGAAAAGGACGGTGTGATCCTCTTGAAGGCCATGTGACGTCTCCTGTCCCTTCAAGCCGGACGGCGGGGGGTGAGTGCGAAGCGGTGGACGGCAGCGCCGAGCGCCATTGCGGCGATGAAGAGCGCCGCCGGTGCGGGCCGGATCGCCAGCGCGGCGATGGCAGGGCCCGGGCAGAGGCCGACAAGACCCCAGCCTATCCCGAACAGAGCGGCACCGCCGATGAGGCGCGCGTCGATCGGCGAGGTGGGCGGCGTATAGAATCGATCGGCTACGATCGGCGTGGAGCGGCGGCGCACGACGAACCAGGCTATCGCCATCGGCAGGATCGCGCCGGCCATCACGAAGGCGAGGGTAGGGTCCCAGGCACCGGCGACGTCGAGGAACGCCCGCACCCGTGCAGGATCGATCATGCCGGAAACGGCGAGGCCCGCGCCGAACAGCGTACCACTGACGAGGGAAACCATGCCTTGGCGGATCATAGCGCCACCCCGGCCAGACGCATGAGGGTCACGGTGGCGAAACCGGTCGCCATGAACGTGCCCGTTGCGACGATGGAGCGCGGGGACAGACGCGACAGGCCGCAGACGCCGTGGCCGCTGGTGCATCCTGCCCCAAAGCGCGTACCGACACCGACGATCAGACCGGCGATGGCGATCAGCCAAAGTGATGTCGGGAAGCGGGCTTCCACCTGCAGATTGGCTGCGGCCAGTGCCGCTCCTAGCGGCAACCCCGCTGTGAAAAGAAGGGCCACCGTCCATGGCGGGCCGCCTTCGGAGAGGCCCAGAACACGCGCGAACATACCGCTAACCCCGGCGATACGGCCGTTGCCCAGCAACATGACGGCAGCGGCGACACCGATCATCAGGCCGCCGATGAAGCCGGCGAGCGGTATGGCCTGGGGAAACCCGGGCATTACAGCACATCCAGCGGAAGCTTGAGGTAGCGGGTGCCGTTGGCTTCCGGCTCCGGCAGATGGCCGCCGCGCATGTTCACCTGGATTGATGGCAGGATCAGCTTGGGCATCGACAAGGTGGCATCGCGGGATGTCCGCATCGCGACGAAATCGTCTTCATCCACCCCTTCGTGGACATGCACGTTGCCGACGCGCTGCGCGCCAACGGTCGTTTCCCAGACATATTGGTCGCGACCCGCCGCCTTGTAGTCGTGACACAGGAACAGCCGCGTCTCGTCCGGCAGTTTCATCAGTCGACGGATCGAGCGGAACAGCTGACGGGCGTCACCGCCAGGGAAGTCCGCGCGCGCGGTGCCGTAATCCGGCATGAAGAGGGTATCGCCGGTGAAGACCGCGTCGCCGATGACATAGGCCATGTCGGCCGGGGTGTGTCCGGGCACATGCAGCGCGATCGCCTCGATGTTGCCGATCGCAAAGCGGTCGCCATCCTCGAACAATCGGTCGAACTCGGAGCCGTCCCGTTCGAATTCGGTCCCGGCGTTGAAGATCTTGCCGAAGACGTTCTGCACGCGAATGATCTCGCGGCCGATCGCGAGCTGACCCCCCAGCGCCTTTTGCAGATAGGGCGCCGCCGACAGGTGATCGGCATGGGCGTGGGTTTCGAGCAGCCAGTCGACCGTCAGATTTTTCTCCCGCACGTAAGCAACGACCGCGTCCGCCGATGCCGTTTTCGTGCGGCCGGCCGCAGCGTCGAAATCCAGCACGCTGTCGACGATCGCCGCCCTCCGCGTGGCCGGGTCCCACACAACGTAGGTCGCGGTGTTCGTCGGCTCGTCGAAGAAGGAGCGGACGACCGGCGCCTCCATTCTGGTCGTTCGCTCGATCTGGGCCACCGCCTCGTCCAAAGCCGAGTCCACAATCGCCTCCACACAACAGTTTCACGCTTTATGTATTCCTGTAATCAACTTGCGTCAATGGGCTTCTCGTGCCATCTGGGACACATGGAACCGATGGACGCAGATACGCCGCGCTCGTTGCGCATCGGGGACGTGGCCCCGAACTTCACCGCCCGCACGACGCAGGGCGAAATGACGCTTGACCAATATCGTGGCCGTTGGGTCGTGTTCTTCTCGCACCCGGCCGATTTTACGCCGGTCTGCACCAGCGAGTTCGTGGCGCTGGCGAAGGCGGCACCCCAGTTCGAAGAGCTGGATTGCGTATTGCTCGGCCTCTCCGTGGACAGCCTGTATTCGCATGTCGCCTGGTTGCGCGCGATCAAGGACGTCTTCGGCGTAGAGGTGCCGTTCCCGGTCGTCGAAGATCCCTCGATGGCAGTGGGATACGCCTATGGCATGCTCGACGCGCAGGCCGGCGACGCGTCAGCCGTTCGCGCGACCTATTTCATCGATCCCGAGGGCATTATCCGTGCGCTCACCTGGTATCCGATGAACGTCGGGCGATCGATCGATGAGATGCTGCGCACGATCAGGGCGTTGCAACGTTCGGCCGACGGACGGGCCTATACGCCGGCCGACTGGCAGCCGGGGGACGATGTCCTGCTTCCGCCGGCCTTGCCGGCTGGCGCTGGCGCCGACTGGTTTCACCAGTTGAAGGCCGATCGATGACGGCGATCCATCAGTCCCGCGCGATGGCCGATGCGGCGGTCGAGAAGTTGCGCGTGTTCGCTCAGCCCCAGCGCCTCATGATCCTGTCTTACCTGCTGGGCGGTGAGCGTCAGGTCGCGGACATAGAGGCCGCCACCGGCGTGACCCAACCAGCGCTCAGCCAGCAGCTTGCCGAGCTGCGCCGCGCCGATCTGGTGAAGACGAGACGCGAGGCCAAGCAGGTCCACTACCGGCTTGCCGACGAGACGGCTGCACTGTGCGTTCGCACGCTCGAAGCGATGTTCGGTGCCGATGATCGGACCGTGGAGGAGGCAGCGCCTGTTCCCCGTTCGCCGCACCCGCGCGGAGCGGCGACCGCCGCAGCACAGCCGCAGAACATCGGCGCGGCCGTATTCGCGAGGATCGGGTGATCATTCCTATTCTGGAAGGAAACAGCAGATGCGTGTTCTGTCGGTCGTGGTTGCAGGGTGTCTGGCTGCTGTGAGCAGCGCCGCTACGGCGAGCGTTGCGTCGCAACAGCCCGTGATCGCGGGGTATGGCGCGATTACGCCGGTTGAGGGCGCTGTGGAGCGGCCAGACCGCTCGCTGCGATACCGGGTGCTATTCAGTGTCACGAAAGCTGCCTCATCCCCCGACAAGATCAATCCGTCGCTGGAGAAGGTCGCACGCTTTCTGAACCTGCTTGGGGCCGATGGCGTGCGCCCGGCATCGGGAGATGTGGTCGTGATCGTCCACGGGCCAGCGACCCCGATCGTGGCCCAGGATGGCGCCTACGCGACGAAGACCCGCACTGCCACGAACCCCAACCTCGCCTTGATCGCTGCGCTGAAGCGCGCGGGCGTGTCGGTTCGCGTTTGCAGCCAGGCCTTGGTCGGAAACGGGATCGATCCAGCCACGATCGACAAGTCCGTTGAAATCGACGTGTCTGCGCTCACCACAATGGCCACCTTGCAACTACGCGGTTGGGCGCTGATTCCAGACTGATCGCCGATACGCTTTCGGAGCGGCGACCTCTTCTGGTCAACCGGACGTCTCACTGACGTGCACGCCTCCCTCAAACCAAGTGCGCCGGAGGCTCTTTCCGGCTTTCGCTGCGGAACGTGGTGGACCTGCTGTTCGAGGATCACGTAGAGCGCTTCGGCCTCCGGCAGGACGACCGGAGCATCGGGGAAGTCCTGTGGGATGACCATAGCGGCCGAGCCCAAGTGAGCCATGTTGCCAGCGCCCGTCTACTCATGACGCGCCATGCACCGCCGCCGGTCTTTGGCAGTGAAACGGGCGGTCCCCCTTAAAATTGTCCTACTCGGAGGCGACGAGCTGATTGATGCTTCCGGCAAGCGTCTCAAGTTTATAGGGTTTGCGCAGGATCGGGAATTCGCGCTGGTCCTTGGGGATGAACTGCTTGCTGCTGTAGCCGCTGGCAAGAAGCACCGGAACGCTGTTGCGTGCGGCTCTGAGCCTGGTCGCCAGTTCAAAGCCGTTCATGACCGGCATCACGATGTCCGAGAACACGAGATCGACCTCACGCCCCTCGATCTGCTCCAGGGCCTCAAGGCCGTTCGATGCTTCGATGACGTCGCAGCCGAGGTCGGCGAGCAGCTGGCGCGCGAAGTAGCGGACATGCTCGCTGTCCTCGACGAGAAGGACACGCAGGCCTTTGGGTATGGTGATGCGCGCATCGGCCAAGACGTGCCGTGTGGGTTGCTTGCTCGTGCGGGGCAGCCATAGCTCGACGATGGCGCCTGCGCCCATCTCCGACCGGATCGTGGCGGTTCCCCCGGACTGTATGGCATATCCATGGATTTGCGACAGGCCGAGCCCCGTTCCCTTGCCCGCAGGCTTCGTCGTGAAAAAGGGTTCGAAGACGCGTTCGAGTGTTTCGGCCGGAATGCCTTCCCCGGTGTCGGCGATCGATAGCAGGACGCCGTCGCCGTTTGGTCGTGGAGCGTTCCTGGTGGTGATCGTGATACGGCCGCCTTCGGGCATGGCGTCGCGCGCGTTGAGCACGGCGTTCAGCAGCGCAGCTTCCAGACCGGTCGGGTCGAGTTCGACCGGCCACAGGGACGGAGCGAGATCGAGCTTCAGATCATACAGGCTGCCGAGGGTCCGCTGAAGCACCTCTCCCATCGCATCAAGGCGGACGCTGAGATCGATGACTTCGGGTTCGAGCGGCTGGCGGCGGGCGAAGGCGAGGAGCTGCGAGGTCAGGCTCGTTGCCCGCTCAGCCGTTTCAAGCATGACGTTCAGGTACCGGTTGCGCTTCTCGGCCGGCAGGTCGGGCTGCCTCAGCATGAAGTCGGCAGAGCCGCGCATGACGGTCATCAGGTTGTTGAAGTCGTGCGCGATACCGCCTGCCAATTCCCCCAGCGCCTGCAGCTTTTGAGATTGGAGCAGCGCCTCCTGCGTGTGACGAAGCTGCTGCTCCGCCTGCTTCTTCTCGTTGATGTCGCGCGTGATCTTCGCAAATCCGACATGCTCGCCGGCTTCGTTGAAGATGGGGTCGATCAGCACGTGTGCCCAGAACAGTGAGCCGTCCTTGCGGACACGCTGCGCCTCGGCCTCGAATTTTCCGTCGCGCAAAGACGTTGCGAGCGCTGCGGCCGGCGCCCCGCGCGCCTGGTCCTCTGCCGTGTAGAAGAGCGAGAAGTGCTGGCCGACCGCCTCGTCCTCCTCGTAGCCCTTGATGGCGCGCGCGCCGGAGTTCCAGCTGGTTATCGTACCGTGCGTGTCGAGCATGTAGATGGCGTAGTCGCGGACGCCCTGCACCAGCATCCTCAGCTGTAGCGCGCTTTCGTAGTTGGCCTGCTCCAGCCGGCGTTTCTCTGTGATGTCGCGGGTGATCTTCGCAAACCCGATCAGGCCGCCGTGCTCGTCATGGATCGCATCCACGACGACGTGCGCCAGGAATTTCTCGCCATCCTTGCGGAGCCGCCAGCCCTCCATCTCGAAACGCTTCTGTTCGGCGGCCGTCTTGAGAATGCGATCCGGCAGGCCATCCTGCTGGTCCGCGGGAAGGAAGAAGCGCGAGAAGTGCTGACCGATGATCTCATCGGCTTCGTAGCCCTTGAACCGGCGCGCGCCCGCATTCCAGGTCGTGACGCGACCGTTCGGATCCAGCATGTAGAGTGCATAGTCAGTGATGGCGTCGACGAGCAGCTGAAACGTCTCTGCTGGGGGCTGCCGTCCGGCTTCGAGTGAATGCAACACCTGATCCCGTGCCAAGCCCCCCGGCTCACACCATGGTCCAAAGTCCATACTGGCGGACCGGGCAGGCGCAACAGGTTTCTTGAGGCGGCAATCTGCAGCGCCTTGAGCTAGAAGCCGGCTTCGACGGCCAGCCGAATGGCCTCGGCAGGCGTAGAGACGCCCAGGCGCTTCGCGAGCGCACCACGGTGCATCTTGACGGTCTTTTCCGTAACGCCGAGTTCTTCGCCGATCTGCCGATTGCGCAGGCCGCGTGCCATGAGCTTCAAGACCTTGCGCTGCTGCGGCGTAAGAAGACCGACCCGCGCTGCGGCTGCCGATCGGGCGGGGGCGGGTCGATCCCCATCGACCGCCATCTGGCTTCCCACGAAATACGCCAGTCCGCCGTCCTCGCTCAGCACGGGCGCGATCATCACGGCATTGACGAACGTGCTGCCGTCCTTGCGGTAATTGAGAAGCTCGGCCACCACCGGGGTCGCGTTCGCGACCGCTTCGCTCAGCATCGCAAGACGCGCCTTTTCCGTGGCGGGGCCGGCAAGGATGCGGCAGTTGCGCCCAACGAGTTCGTGTTCGGCATACCCGGTCAGCTGCTCGAACTGTCCATTGGCAGCGATGATGGGATTGTCGGGAGCGTTGGGATCGGTGACGATGGAAGCGATCGGCGACAGCCGGATCGAGCGGATCAGTTCCTGTCTATCGCTGCCGCTCACTGCCAAACCGCTCCCCGCCAAGATTGAGGTCGCAATTCCTACGCCATTCCGGCCCAGCGTCGCTACCGTCGTCCTACTCGGTGCCGTGCATGCTGACCTTTGCTGGTGACAATGAAATCGAACCCTGCGCGTCGAAGCAGCTATCCGGTGTTCATCAAGATGATGGGTTCGTTGTGAAAAACCATGAGCAGACCTGGGTTGGGTCAGCGGGTGCCGGCGCAAATGCGCACCGCTCCAGCTTGGAACGCCGCCTCTGCGACCGATAGCACCTCGCAAGGTCTGGTGCGTCCATTACCGTAGCGTCCGGGCAGGTGGAGTTCGTGACATCCCTCCGCTAAGAGGGCTGCGTGCCGCCACGCCCCGCCACTTCCACCACGACGCTGCCGCGCATCCGGCGTCACGCGGGCTCACCCTATTTCGCGACCGAACATGGCGCGGCCTGGACGCCGATCGGCCATAATGATGCGGTGACATGGCCAGAACTGATGCCGCTATTCCGGCGTCGCGACCTGCCGGCGGTGGAGCGGCACCTCGTATGGCTGAAGGACCATGGCGTCACCTGCATCCGCCTGATGCTGGAATATTGCCATGGCGAACACCGCTACATCGAGCGTCCCGCCGGCCGCTTTGCGCCCAATATGGTGCAGCTGTGGGACGATCTGTTCGCCCTGCTCGAACGCGTCGGGCTGTATGTGCTGCTGACGCCGGTCGACACCTTCTTCATGTGGATTCGCTGGCGCCATCATCCCTGGAACGCGGCAAACGGTGGACCGTGTGCGCAGCGGACATCCTGGCTGACCTGCCCGGACACGCGCGCGGCGATCAAGGCACGGCTGGCCTTCGCCAGCGACCGCTGGGGCGGCAGTCCGGCGCTGTTCGCCTGGGACCTGTGGAACGAGATCCATCCCGCCCATGGCGGCAACGATCCTGCGACCGCTGCGCCGTTCATCACCGACGTGGGGGGCTGGTTGCGTGCGCGCGAGGTGGAAACACGCGGCTATGCCAACCTGCAAACGGTGTCGGTGTTCGGCCCCGAGTTGATCGCGCATCCGGAGCTGCGCGACACGATCTTCCGCCACCCCGCGCTCGATTTCGCCAATACGCATTTGTATGAAAAGGGCACGATCGATGCGCCCCGCGATACGGTGGCGCCGGCGCTGGCCGTCGCCCGGCTGATGCGCGTGGCGGTGGAGGACGCTGGGCCCGACCGTCCCGTCTTCGACAGCGAACATGGCCCGATCCACAGCTTCAAGGATCGCAAGCGCACATTGGCGGCGGACTTCGACGACGAATATTTCCGCCATATTCAGTGGGCGCATCTGGCGAGTGGTGGCGCGGGCGGCGGCATGCGCTGGCCCAACCGCCATCCGCATGTGCTGACGCCCGGTATGCGGCAGGCGCAGCAGCGCCTGTCCGCTTTCCTGCCGTTCATCGACTGGACGCGCTTTCGCCGCCGCAATCTGTCCGAGACGCTACGCTGCGACGACCCGGGCGTTGCGGTCACGGGCTGCGGCGATGTCGCGCAGGCGCTGGTGTGGCTGGTGCGCACCGACAGCCTTTCCCCGCGTGGGCTGGTGGTGCCGAACCCCGCGGCTCCACCCGCGACGCTCCACGTCCCCGGCCTCGCCGACGGCGCCTACCGTCTCCGCCTGTACGATACGCGCGACGGCAGCGTCCGCACGACGGAGGCCCACAGCACCGGCGGCAAGATGGCCGCAGCCATCGGCGCGGTGCAGGGCGACGTTGCGATCGCCATCCGCAGGATCGAAGCCGACACCTGACGCACCGCCATGCGGTTCAGATGCCGCCTAGGCGCAAGGTGGTTCACATTGCACCTCCCTGCCGAGACGTCGCGTCGCTTACTCGGCAGCCTGTTCTGTCGCAAACACAGGAACGGTCTGTTCGCGCGCGTCGAGGCGCGCTTTCAGCCTACGATAGGTGGCGAGAGCCTGCCCAACGACCTGATCCATATTGTAGTAACGATAGGTGGCGAGCCGCCCGACGAAGCTGACGTCCGGTTCGGCGAGCGCCAGTGCTTCGTACCTTTTGTACAGCGCCTGGTTCTCGTCGCGCGGGATAGGATAATAAGGGTCGCCCTCCGCGCTGGGATATTCGTAGGTGACGCTGGTGCGATCCGCGACCTGCCCGGTCAGATGCTTGTATTCGGTGACGCGGGTGTAGGGGACGTCCTCGCCCGGATAATTGACCACCGCGACGGGCTGATGCTGCACCTCGTCGAGCGTGCGGTGGTCGAAGCGCAGCGAACGGTACGGCAGTCGGCCGTAGCGGTGGCCGAAATATTCGTCGATCGGCCCGGTGAAGACCAGGTGATCGTGCGGATAGGCGTCGCGGACATCGGCGTAATCCACGCCGAGCAGCAGGTCGATGTTGGGATGGTCCAGCATCGTTTCGAACATCCGGGTAAACCCGTCACGCGGCATCGCTTGATAGGCGTCGCCGAAATATCGGTCGTCGGTATCGGTGCGGGTCGGCACGCGCGCGGTGACCGACTTGTCGAGTTCCGACGGGTCCATGCCCCATTGCTTGCGCGTGTAGCCGCGAAAGAAGGTTTCGTAGAGTTCGCGACCCACCTTCGACACGACGACATCGGCAGAGGTGCGGATCGGGTCGACCGGCTCGGCGCGCGCGGCGAGGAACGCCTCGACCTCGGCATCGCTCGACAGATCGAGGCCATAGAGCATGTTGAGCGTCGTGCGATTGATCGGCATCGGCACGCGTTTGCCGGCAACATCGGCCAGCACGCGATGCTCGTACGGCCGCCACGCGGTGAAGCGCGACAGATAGTCGAAGATCTCGGCCGAATTGGTGTGGAAGATATGCGGGCCATATTGGTGGATCAGGATTCCCGCGGCATCCCGCTGGTCATAGGCATTGCCCGCGACATGCGGCCGGCGGTCGACCACCAGCACGCGCTTGCCGCCGTCCCTCGCCAGCCGTTCGGCCATCACCGCGCCCGCAAAACCGGCGCCCACCACCATCACGTCGTACCGCTCGCGCACCGGTGGCCAGGTCACCGGCGATACGACCGTCTGGTGGCGGTTGCGCCCGGCGATCTCGGCATCGATCAACGCCGCCATTTCGAGCCCGGTGCTGTTCCACGATCCGCGCGCCAGCTGCGCATCGGCTTCATCGCGCCAGCCGCTACCCGCGGCGCGCATCGCTATCGCCGCCTCGCACGCGGCGACGAACGCGGCCGCGGTGTCGGCGATCGTTACGCCGGCAAGCTGGCCGTAATGGCGTACCACATCGACGATCGGGGTAGAGACAACGGGGCATCCCGCCGCCAGATATTCGGGGGTCTTGGTCGGGCTGATGAACCGCGTCGCCTCGTTGATGGCGAAGGGCATCAGCGCGACGTCCCAGCCTGCCATATAGGCGGGCAGGGCGGTGTAGGGCCGCCCGTCCAGATAATGGATGTTGGCCCGACGCGGCAAATCGGCGGGGTCGATCTTCACGACCGGACCGATGACGACCACCGACCATTCGGGATGCGCATCGGCAATGGCGGCGAGCAGGGCGGTGTCCATCCGCTCGTCGACCACGCCGGCAAAGCCGAGCCGCGGCGCAGGGATGTTCGCCTGGTCCGCCGGTGCCGGCAGGCCGGCATCGCGAGCCTGGCCGAAATGCGCGACGTCGATGCTGGAGGGGAAGGCGTGGACGTTGCCATGCCGGTCGCGCTTCGCCTCGTACAGGCTGGTACCGCCGGTGAACACCAGGTCGGCGCGTTCGAGCAGGCGCTGTTCGCGGCTCAGCAGTTCGGGCGGCGCACCCTTGAACGCCGACAGTTCGTCCATGCAATCGTAGACGATGCAGGCGGCCCGCACATGGTCCGAAAACGGCAGCATCATCGGCGTGTAATACCAGCGCACGGTCGGCCCGCTTCTGCCGGCGAGTTCCGCATCGAGCAATGCGGTGAGCGCCGCATCCTCATGCCCGCGCAGGCTGTCGTCCAGTTCGGGGGTCAGCACAACCACCCCGCTGTCGGCGCAGACGTGGCGGCGCAACGATGGCGCGCCGGGCCGGTATTCGGGCTCTTCCCAGAACAGCACGTCGTGACTGGCGGCAAAACGCGTCATCAGATGCTGCGGTCGCTGAAAGACGAACGCCCAACGCAGGTGACTGAAGCAGATGAACGTCGATCGCCCCCGCCCGCCTTTCATGTCGTAAGTGCGGCTGGCATCCTGAGGCAGGTGGGCGTTCACTGTGGTCCCCTTGTTCGTTACAAAGGGGAAACATCTGACCGTACCGGCGTGTTCCAGCTAAGACACTGAAGTATAATCTAAATCAACTTGATTGCCGGAACGATGTGTGGCTGTTACCGTTGATGCAGAGACGGCTGGACTTGCCTCTGCTAATTAGGACGGCGTCGGATGCACCGTCATTCGTGCGACCCCCGGGTCTTCCGACCTGACGCGATCGAGCGGACATCATGACCGCTTGGACGATCTCGAACTTTGCGGCGCTCGGTGCCGCTGCGATTCGCGTACATGCCTGGGGCTCGGCGCTCACGCGAGACGCGTTCGCCTTTATTGACAGCCCCTGTCAGAGCGCGGGGCCGAAGGCGTCGTGGTAGGATCGCAGGAGGGCCGCGCGGTCTGCTTCGCTCGTCAGCGCGGTCTTTGCGCGCTCTGCCGCGTCGTGAGCCTCGCGTTTAATCAGCGGGCGCACGTTTTCCGCGTGCCGGGCCAATGATCCGAGAGCCTTTTGCAGGCGGATGCCGACCTCGACGGTTGCGGCGCCGTCTCGTGCGATCGGACGGCACCAGTCGTCGAGCAGGTCGGCCAGATATACGGGTGGAACATGGACCCGCGCGGGCAGAGAAGCCGCCTCGGGTCGATGATCGACGATCCGCCGCAGAACGCGCGCGCCCGCCTCGATCACCGCGATCGCCGTACCCGGATCGTTGACCGCCGGCGACAGCGCACGTGACGCGATTTCCGACAAGACGACCAGGCCGAAGCGCGGGTCGTGATCGAAGGCGCGATGGTGGGACAGCGTGAATGCCTGCCGCACCTTGGCGGCGCTGTCGTCATCGCAGGCGCGTGCGACGAGCGCCATCGGGCGTTCGGGCTCGACCAGCTTTCCTGGCAGCGCCAGGATGTGGATGTCGGTGTCGAGTGCCTCGGCGATCTCTCCCAGCACCGCGATGTCGACATGGGTCACCCGTGCGACCGTCTCGGGAAAGACCTCTACCATGGAACGCTCGTCTGTAACGGAGGGCGGCATATCCAGAGCCAGCGGCATGGCGATGGCGTCGACTGCCGCCACGGCGGCGCGCTCGACCCGGTCGATCGTGTCCGAGACGCGGCCGAAGCGGGCGATATGCTCGATCCAGCGCAGGAGCGTGAAGACGATGAAGAGGATGACGACGATCGTGCCGAAGAACAGGATCACCCGTCCTGCCTCGCCGTAAAGCCCGGTCGACAGCGCGATGATGCCGACGATCGCGAACAGGAAGCTGCCGAGGAACGTCGCCAGCGTGTTCTGCGCCGTGCTGTCGTCGATCAGCAGTTGAACCGCGCGCGGCGTGATCGTGCTGGTCGCCCCCGAATAGGCAGAGACCATCGCGGTGAGCGAGAAGGTCGTCACGGCCAGCATGCTGGACGCTAGGATGGTAAGGATGTTGTCGACCGACTTCGCACCGATCTTGGCCGCGAAGTCGTACGAGATCGTGTGCCCGACCAGCGCCCCCGCCAGCGCGAGTGCACCGCCGAATGCGCACACCAGCGCCGCCCTGAACCACATCCTGCGCGTGAGCAGGCGGATCAGCCACTGCCATCGCGTCAATGCCGTCTTCCTTCCTCAGGGCTCAAGCGTCGGCGCCCCTTCGCGGTTCCGCGCGCCCGCTCAATGCTCGGCGTCGGGCGATCCGGTCAGCTGCCAGCGGCGCAGCAACCAGGGCATCGTCAGCCCCTGCGCGAAGATCGAGAAGGCGACGACGCCAAAGGTGATGACGACGATCTGCCCGCGCTCCGCGACGGTGGCGGGCACCGCCAGCGCCAGCGCCAACCCCACCGCACCGCGCAGGCCGCCCCAGACCAGCACGTGCTGATACGTCGCCGGCAGGCGGAGCCCGGATCGTGCGAACGGCAGCGCCAGCGGATAGACCGCCGCCGCGCGGCCGATCAGGGTCAGGACGATGGCGATGCCGAGCGGCAGCGACACGAGCGCGATCGGCTGGTGCGCTTCATGGCTGCCGATCAGCAGGAACAGGCATGAGTTGGCGAGGAAGGCGGCATAGGCCCAGAAATCCTGGACATGCTGGCGGCCGGCGACCGAGATCGACCCACGCGGCCCGAGATTGCCGACGATCAGTCCTGCCGCCAGCGCGGCGAACACGCCCGAGGCGTGGACATGTTCGGCGAGCAGGAACGATCCCCAGGCGACGACGGTCGTCAACGTCACCTCGACCAGGTGATCCGTCGTCCGCCCTGCAACGGTCAGCACGACGAAGCCGATGACGGCCCCGATCGCGACGCCGCCGGCCACGGTCCACAGCAGGGCAAGCGACGCGCCCGAGGCGGTCAGCGCCTGGCCATTGGCAAGGCCGACGAGGATCGCGAAGCCGACCGCGGCGACGCCGTCGTTGAGCAGGCTTTCGGACTCGACCACCATGCTCAGCCGCGGTTCGGCCTTCATTTCCTTGAACGCGGCGATGACCGATACCGGATCGGTGGCGGCGATCAGCACCCCGAAGAAGGCCGCGCCGAGCACACTCCAGCCGAGCAGCAGGTGCATGCCCCCCGCCACCACGCCAGCGCTGATCGCCACGCCGAGAAAGGCGAGAACGACCGTCAGCGGCATCTCCGTCCGAAAGCGCGACCAACGCAGCTGCATTGCCGCTTCGAAGATCAGGGGCGGCAGGAAGACGTTGAAGATCAATTCGCGCGACAAGGGCAGGTCCGCGCCGATCGGCATATAGGCAAGGCCGATGCCCGCCAGCACCAGACCCGCGGTATAGGGCAGCCCGATCCGCCGCGACACCATCGCCACCAAAGAGGCGACGATCAGCATCGTACCCAGTTCGGTCAGTCCGATCTCTGCCATCACTCTTCCTTCTGCCGATGGGTCATGGGGCGTCCGCCGCAGCCGGTGCCAGAACGAACCGCCGTCCTGCGGCCGGTGCAGGCGTTGCGGCCACCCCCTGCTGGCGCAAAGCAGTGGCAATGGCGAGCGCCCGCCGTACGGTAAGATTAGGGTCGGAGGGCGGTGCGCCCGTCGGCAGGCCCGGCACGGCTAAGGCCGTCACGTTCCATCGCTGCGCCGCCCAGGCAGAGGTGGCGACGGCATCGCGTGCGGCGGCATCGAGCGTATCGGAAGCGTCTGCGAAGACGATCTCTGGCAGCGGACCCTGCGGCGGGACGATCGCCACGTCCCAATCCTCGCTTTGCTGCGCGGCGCGGCGCTCCAGCGCTCGGTAAGTCGCAACGCTCGCCCCCGGCAGTGCGGCGGCGGCCGCAACGGCGCGATGATGGTCGCGGTCGATCGTCACCGCGTCGGGCGCGATACCCGTGATCAGTGCGATGGCATTGGCCAGATCGGTGACATGCTGTGCCGCGGTGTTGGTGGCTTCCCCGGCCTGGCGCAGTTCCTCGCGCTGGGCGGCGAGCGCGCCCGCGCCGGCACCCAGCAGGATCTGGTCGAGGTTCAGCTGTACCGGCCGGGCCAATTCCTGCGCCAGCGCGGCCTGGATCGCGCGGGTCTTCTGCATCGAGCGGCGCGGCGTGATGACCACGGCGCGCACGATGATCGGCCGCGCGGTGAAATCAATGTCGAGCTGCGTCACGCGTGCATCGGCGCCGAACCGTTCCGACAGCAACGATCGGGTCTGCGCCGTCGCCAGTGCTTCCCGTCCGATCCGGTTGAGCGAAATGCCCAGGGGGATGGCCATGACGATGAAGACCAGCGTCAGCAGGATGGTCTGCAGCCAGCTCTGCCGGCGCGAGAGGTGATGGCCGAAGCCGTAGAAGCGCGCCATCACCGTCGCCGACAGCGCGATCGTGATGAAATTGGTCACGAACAGCGCGAAGGCGCCCATGCCGACTGGCGCGTTGCGGGTCGCTATACCGTATCCCACCACGGCGAGCGGCGGCATCAGCGCGGTCGCGATGGCAACGCCGACGATCGTGTCGCCGCGCCCGCGGATAATCGCGAAGGTACCGGCGAGCGCCGCGAACAGCGCTACCGCCAGATCGAACAGATTGGGGCGCGTTCGCGCGACGATCTCTGCCGTCGGTGCCTGCAAGGGCGATACCAGCACGAGCAACGCGGTAAAGGCGATCGCGGCCACCGCCCCGATCACCAGCGCCTTCAGCGACCGCCGCAGTTCGCGAAAGTCGAACAGCGCCAGGCTGAATCCGAAGCCCAGGATCGGGTTCATCAGCGGCGAGATCAACATCGCGCCGATCACGACGGCGGGGGACGACAGCAGCAGCCCGAGCACGGCGATGCCCGCCGACATCATCGTCATGAAGGCGAAGCGCGGGCTCCATCCGCTTTCCTCGACCACGCGCGCCAGCACGGCCTCGTGATCGACGCGCCCGACGATCGATCGCCGCCACCACCGATACAGCGCGATACGGGCAAGGTGACCGGCGGGATCGGGGCGGTCCGCCGACGCAGCGGTCATGGCAGGCGCTCGACGGGGACGATCTCCACGATGCAATCGCCGGGTTCCAGTCGCTGCGCCTCCGGTTCCCAAAAGCCGATCGCGGTACCGTGGCGATGCAGTCGGACGCCAAGGCCGGTGGTGAGGGCGGACAGCGGTTTGCCTACCTCCGCCGGCGTGACATGGCGTTCGTGCAGCGCGACGCGGCCGCCGTGCGCGGCGAGATCGGCGATATAGTCGGCCAGATGCTCGCCATGCGTGGATCCCGCCAGCAGCAGTCCCGCGAAACTCGCCGGGTTGATGACGGTCGTCGCGCCGGCCTGCCGCGCGAGGGGTTCATTGTCCTCCGACCGGATCACCACGCTCAGCGGCACGCCGGGCGCCAGGCGGCGCGCGGTCAGCACGATCAGGATCGAGGTGTCGTCGCGCCCAGCCGACACGATCACCGCCTTGGCGCGGGCGACCTGCACCGCATCGAGCGTCGCGTTCCGGCTGGCATCGGCCTGGATAACGTTGACGCCCAGCCGTTCGGCACGTTCGATGGCCGTTGCGTGTTCGTCGATGACGACGATGGTCGCAGGGTCGGCGCCGCGGCGGATGAGTTCGGCGACCGCTTCGCTGCCCGACGTGCCATAGCCGGTGACGATCGTGTGCCCGCTCAGGCGCTGCTGGATCATCCGCATGCGCCACCCGTCCCATACGCGTCTGAAGAGGAAGTCATAGGCAGTTCCCAGAAAGATCAGCCACACGAACAGCCGGATCGGCGTGACCACGAACGTGTCGAACAGCCGCGCTTGCTCCGTCACCGGCACGATGTCGCCATAGCCGACCGTCGTGATCGTGATCATCGTGAAATAAAGGACGTCGGCGAAGCTGATATGGCCGTCGATATTGTCGCGCAGACCGGCCCGATCGAACCAGTGACCCGCAAGGGCGATGCCGATCAGTACGAGAACGAGCCCGACCCGCCACAGCAGCGACAGCCAGACCGGCGTTCGCATGCGCCGCCGCAACGCAGAGGTCACGGGGGTGCCGCGCGTCGCCCGTTCGTCACGTCGAATCATGATGCACCCGGCTCCGTCATGCCACAGGCGAACGCGTGATGCGCGGCGTGGATGCCGCACGGGGACGGCGGGGGGCTGATAAGGCAGACGCAAAACGGGCGTCGCGATCGGTCATGGCGGGCCTCGATCACCGGTCATCGGCGCTGGCGGCCCGACCAGCGCAACATCCCTGCGCGCTCCGACAGGAGCACGCACCCGGCATGGCTATCGCAGCCGTCGCTGCGCCGGGCAACCGCTGTTTCGCAGCCACGCCGCGCGTATTCGCCAGCGCAGCCAAGATGGGTTAAGGTCCGGACATGCCGACACATCACATCAATCCTCGCGTCTTCTGGGGGGCATCGGGAATCATCGCTGCGCTGCTGCTGACCACGATCGCCATGCCGGGCAGCGCCGATCACGCCTTCAAGGCGGCGCAGGCCTGGACGATCGACACGTTCGGCTGGTTCTACATCGCGGCGGTCGCGGTCTTTCTGGTCGTCGTGCTAATGCTGGGCTTCGGTCCCGCGGGCAAGCTGAAGCTGGGGCCCGACGATGCGGAGCCGGACTTTCCCTATCTGTCGTGGCTCGCGATGCTGTTCGCGGCCGGCATGGGCATCGGCCTGATGTATTTCGCGGTCGCCGAGCCGATCCAGCATTACATCGCGCCGCCGGAGGCGAAGAGCGGCACGATCGACGCCGCGCGCGAGGCGATGGCGATCACCTTCCACCATTATGGCGTCCACGCCTGGGCGATCTATGCGCTGGTCGGGCTCAGCCTCGCCTATTTCACCTATCGCAAGGATCTGCCGCTGACGCTGCGGTCCGGGCTGTCGCCCTTGCTCGGCAAGCGCATCAACGGGCCGATCGGCGATGCGATCGACATCTTCGCGGTGTGCGGCACGGTCTTCGGCGTCGCCACCTCGCTGGGGTTCGGCGTGTCGCAGATGACGGCGGGGCTCGCGTATAACTATGGCGTGCCCGACGGCACGACGACCAAGATCGTCGTCATCATATTGGTCATGGGCGCCGCCACGCTGTCGGTGCTGAGCGGCGCGGATCGCGGCATCCGTCGCCTGTCCGAACTCAACCTGACGGTCGCCGTGCTGCTGATGCTGTTCGTGCTGGCGTTGGGACCGACCTTGTTCCTGCTGCGGGCGCTGGTGCAGAATTTCGGCCTGTACCTCGACCATTTCATCATGCGGACCTTCACGCTCTATGCCTACGAACCGCGGGCGTGGATGGCGGACTGGACCTTGTTCTACTGGGCGTGGTGGATCGCCTGGTCGCCGTTCGTCGGTATGTTCATCGCCCGCATCTCGCGCGGGCGCACCATCCGGGAGTTCGTCACCGGGGTACTGTTCGTGCCCACCGCCTTCACCTTCCTGTGGATGACGGTGTTCGGCAATACCGCGATCTCGCTGGACCTCGGGCCGGCTGCCGGCGGCATCGCGAATGCGGTACAGGCGAACCTGTCGACCGCGCTGTTCAAGTTCCTGGAATATCTGCCCGCGGCCGGCGTCACCTCGACGCTCGCGATCGCGCTGGTCGCCGTGTTCTTTGTCACGTCCGCGGATTCGGGCGCGCTGGTGATCGACACGCTCGCATCGGGCGGAGCGGAGGATACGCCGCGCTGGCAGCGCATCTATTGGTGCCTCCTGCTCGGCGTGACCGCGACGCTCCTGCTCGTAGCGGGCGGGCTGGGAGCGTTGCAGGCGGCAACGCTGATCGCCGCGCTGCCGTTCTGCTTCATCATGCTGATGCTGGCGTTCGGCCTGGTGCGACAGACCAACGCCGATCTGGCCGGCGTCACGCTGTCGAGCGAAGCGCCGGCGATCGGCGAACGGCTCAAGCGCCTCATCGTCCCGGCGCGCCGCGCCGACATCGTGCGGCAGATCGATCGCGTCGGCGAGCCGGCGTTGCGGTCGGTGCATGAGGCCTTGCAGGAACAGGGTTGGGCGGACAGCCGGCTGGAGGTGGTCGACGATGGCGTGACGCTCGTCCTTCCCGCCGAGGGAGGGCGCGCCTTCACCTATCGGCTGGCGCCGCGATCGCGACCGCTCGCGGCCTATACCGCGCTCGAGGCATCGGAAGCCCGGCGCAGCATGGCCTGGTTCCTCGCTGCCCAGACGAGCGACGCCGTCCGCGCCCGCGACCTGACCGGCTTCACCGTCGATCAGATTGCCGGCGATGTGCTCACGCAGCTGGAGCGGTGGCGGCTTGCATAAGCGGCGCTTCCGGTCAGCGCCGGACTGCCGCCGATAGAGGATCATATCAGGCCACGGGCGTGAACAACCCTTGGCCTGTTGTGTTCAGCTCGGCACGATCCGCAGGAGAACCGGCATGAGCGCACGTCCCTATCAGCTGGGCATCAGCGAATTCACGACCATGCCGTGGTCGTTCGACCAGGATGTCGAGCGGTACGCCAGGCTCGGCATCGACGCGATCGAGGTGGTCGAGGCGAAGCTCGACGACGGGCGGTTCGCCGAACAGATGCAGTCGGTGCAGGAGGCCGGCCTGACGATCAGCGGCGTGCAGCCCAAGGTGCGCACCTTCTTCGGCAGCCGGATGACGCCCGATCCCCACACCCTCGACGACCGCACCGCTGCGTTGCGGCGTTCGATTGAACGGCTGGGCCGCTATGCCCCGGGGGTGCCCTTCATCACCAATACCGGTGCACATCCGCGCGGCGATATGGCGGATGCGATGGCAGTGGTGGGCAAGCGCCTCGGCGAACTGGCCAGGGTGGCGGTGGACAACGGCGTGCTGCTGGCGATCGAGCCGCTCAACCCCAGCTCGGTTAATGTCGAAAGCGCCATCTGGACGATCGATCAGGCGCTCGAGGTCATCGCGCGGGCCGATCACGCGGCGGTCGGCCTGTGCCTGGATTATTGGAACATATGGCAGAATGCCGATGTCGCCGGGCAGATCGCGCGGGCGGGGGCGCGCATCTTCACGGTCCAGGCGAGCGACTGGCGGACACCGCGCTCGTTCGCGGACCGCATCGTGCCGGGCGCGGGCAGCCTGCCGCTCGCCGACCTGATCCGTGCGACGCGGGAGACCGGATACGATCGCCCCTACGTCATCGAGATCTTCTCCAACGATGTCGCAGACTCGCTGTACGATCGTGATCTCGAGCGGGTCGTGGCCGACTGCAAGACGGGGTTCGCCGCAGCCTGGGCGATGAGTATGGACGCCGGCGAACCTGCGGGGGCCGATCGCCCCGCGTAACGCACCCCCGCCGAGCGTCAGCAGCTGCTGCGCGCTCGTGCGGCGGTGCGTCGAAGCAGGATCAGACGTTCAGTCGTTTTGCGGCGCGGTGGGTCAGATAGCCGAGACCTGCGGCAGCGGCGGCGAAGAAGGCCATCTTGTGCCGGTCGGTGAAAAACTGGAGGCTGTGTCGACGCGAACTGTCGTCGAACCGGCCGTGCGCATCGAAGTGGCCCGGCACCGGCTCGAACAGGTTGGACGGCGCATTGGCGGGCGCCGGTTCGTCCGTCAGCTGTCCGGAATATCCGGCCTTGGCGAGGTAGCGGTCGATCAGGCCCGGGGCGATGCGATTGCCCAGGATCGCCTTGATCGTCGAGAAGCCGAGCCACACGTCACGCCGTTTGTGAGTCGCGGCGAAGTAGATCGCGCGCGCAGGCACTTCGGGTTCGTAGATCGGCGCGACGGGGCGCGCTTTCTTGCCCATCTTGTTGAGCGCCCAGTCGAACTGGGGCGTGTTGACCGCGGGCAGGTCGACCATGGTCACATGCACGTCGACCCCGTCATGGATGATTTCGGACCGCAGCGAGTCGGTAAAGCCGCGGATCGCTGCCTTCGCTCCGCAATAGACCGACTGGAGCGGCACCGAGCGATAGGCGAGGGCCGAGCCGACGTTGACGATCGTGCCCTGGCGCGTGCGCATCCGCTTGAGCGCGCTCATCATCCCGTGCACCTGGCCCAGATAGGTCACCTGGGTGCCGCGCTCGACCTCCTCGGGCGTCAGCTCGGACACGGGGGCAAAGGCGGTCGCCATCGCGACGTTCACCCAGATGTCGATGGGCCCCAGCTCGCGCTCGGTCCGATCCGCCGCCGCTTCGACCGCGGCGGCATCCGCGACATCGGTGGGGATCGGCAGCGCGCGTACGCCATGACGGCGCAGCTCCGTCGCCGCCCGCTCCAGCCTGTCGGGATCGCGCGACAGTAGCGCGACGTCATAGCCCTCGGTCGCGAACTTTTCCGCGGTCGCGCGGCCGACCCCTGCACCTGCACCTGTGATGACGACGACTTTGGCCACGCTAACGCTCCTCATTGATCGAGGTTGGAACGGTAGCGCCGGGCCGGGGTTCCAGCTTCGCCACAACGGCTCATCATCGCAGCGGACGGATGCATGGCTGACAACACCCATTATGACCTGATCGTCATCGGCAGCGGTCCGGGCGGCGCGGCGCTCGCACACCGGCTGGCCCCGACCGGCAAGCGCATCCTGATCCTGGAGCGCGGCGACTATCTGCCGCGCGAGGAAGCGAACTGGAGCAGCAAGGCAGTCTTCGTCGAAGGCCGCTATCAGGCCGACGAGACATGGGTGAACAGGGATGGCGGCACCTTCGCGCCCCAGCTTCACTATAATGTCGGCGGCAATTCCAAGGTGTACGGCGCGGCCCTGTTCCGCCTGCGCGAACGCGACTTCGCCGAGGTGCAGCATGCCGGCGGCGTGTCGCCCGCCTGGCCGCTGTCCTACGCCGATTTCGCGCCCTGGTATGACGAGGCCGAGGCGCTGTTCCACGTCCACGGGCGGCGCGGCGAGGATCCGCTCGACCCCGGCACCACCGCGTATCCGTTCGTGCCCGTCAAGCACGAGCCGAAGGTGCAGGAACTGTCGGACAAGCTGTCCGACATCGGGCTTCATCCCTTCCACCTGCCGCTCGGCATCCTGCTCGATCAGAAGGAGGACGGGTTCGCGACGCCGACCAGCGTGTGCATGCGCTGTTCCTATTTCGACGGCTTTCCCTGCCTGCTTAACGGCAAGGCGGATGCGCAGGTGATGTGCGTCGATCCAACCTTGCGCGACCATCCTAATGTGACGCTGCTGACCGGCGCCTATGTCGAGCGGCTCGAAACCGATGGGACAGGGCGGCGTGTCGAGCAGGTCGTAGTTCAGCGCGGCGGGGCAGAGGAGCGCTACAGCGCCGAGACGGTCGTCGTCGCGTGTGGATCGCTGTCTTCGGCACTGCTGCTGCTCCGCTCGGCGAATGCGCAGCATCCCAACGGTCTCGCCAATGGCTCCGATCAGGTCGGACGCAATTACATGCGCCATGAGATGTCGATCGTCATGGCGGTGATGAAGCACGTCAACGAGACGGTGTTTCAGAAGACGCTCGCGCTCAGCGACTTCTACTTCGACAGCGGCGATCCCGAATATCCGCATCCGCTCGGCCTTATCCAGATGTGTGCGACCAGCCATGCCGACCAGATCAAGGGCGAGGCGCCGCTCGCCGCGCTGATGAAGCATCTACCCGACATGCCCTTTGCCGAGATGGCGCGGCATTCGATGGACTTCTGGCTGCAGACCGAGGATCTGCCGATCCCCGAGAACCGGGTCTATTATCGAGAGGGCCAGGTCCATCTCGACGTGACCGAGACGAACGAGCAATCGCTCATCCGCCTCAAGGCGAAACTGGAGCAAATCCTGTCCGAGATCGGCTGGCCTGCCATGCTGGTCGAACGGTCGCTCTACCTCGGCAAGGACATTCCCTTGTCGGGCACCGCGCATCAGGCGGGGACCTGCCGCTTCGGCACGGATCCCGCGACCTCCGTGCTGAACCTCGACTGCCGCGCGCATGCGGTCGACAATCTCTATGTCACCGATGGCAGCTTTTTCCCCTCGATCGGTGCGGTGAATCCGACGCTGACCATCATCGCCAATGCGCTTCGGGTGGCGAGCATCATCGAGGAGCGGCTGTGACGACCGCCACCATCGCCGCCCTGATCGTGCGCTATGGCATGGTGATGCTGTTCCTGCCGTTCAGCGCCTTGGACAAGATATTCTCGTTCGATCACGCCGTCCGCCAGGCACAACAGGTCTTCCGTCCGCGTGGGCTGGCGGTCGCAGTGCTGATGGCCGGGCTGTTCATCGAGATCGTGTGCTGCGGCGCGATCGTGTTCGGCATCGCCGACCGTGCCGCGGCCCTCGTCGTCGCCGGCTACTGCGCCGCGACGGCCGTTCTCTACAAGCAATTCTGGAAGCCGGGCGACTTCTTCGCCGATCCCGGCGGCAAGGGGCGGACGCTGTTCTGGGACTTCCTGAAGAACCTGTCGCTCGGCGCGGGCTTCCTGCTCCTCATCGTCGGCACCGACGGTTCGGGGCTCCAGCCCTTCCTCCACGCGCCCTTCGCCTCCAGCCATCCTTATGGGAGATAATGCGATGTCCGATGCCGGTCCCAAGCCCCACGTTCCCTATCCGCAGCTCTATACCGACGAGGATGGCATCAGCCTTTTCAGGACGTGCGCTCTCACGGATTACGAACTGCAGGGCGTCGGCCCCGCCGA
>ERZ941706.171-NODE-171-length-23675-cov-4.830737_pt1 | contig 23675 bp, 22 predicted proteins | sample MGYA00521232_ERZ941706 | MGnify/ENA primary metagenome ERZ941706 (study PRJEB32759, sample SAMN07749893) | skin metagenome | biome: transportation; feature: city; material: polyester macromolecule | host: Homo sapiens | place: Hong Kong:ER line | collected...
AATGACCTCGTAATCGAAGCCCTGCGCCTCGCAATACGCCACCGCCGCCTCGGCCGACGGAAAGCCCAGCCGCACCTGTTCGCGCGTGTCGCCGCTGCCCGCCCAGCCCGTCAGCGGATCGGCCTGCTTGGGCTCGGCCGGTTCGAACTCGAGGGCCCAGGTCTGCGTGCGGGCCTTTCCCGATTGCATGGCGTTCTTGGGGCGCTGGAAGATGCGGGCTGTAGGCATGATCGCCCCTTTAGCGCGTCCCGGGCCTGCGTGCATCCGCCTTTTTCGTCCGCAACGTCGCCGCCGCCGCTGCCGGATCGTCGGGCCAGGGATGCTTGGGATAGCGCCCGCGCATCTCCTTCGCCACCGCGTTCCAGCTGCCCGCCCAGAACCCCGGCAGGTCGCGCGTCGTCTGGATCGGCCGTCCGGCGGGCGAGGTCAGGCTCAGCACCAGCGGCACGCGCGCAGAGCCGATGCACGGATGCTCGGCCAGCCCGAACAGCGCCTGCACGCGCAGCTCCACCTTCGGCCCGCCCTCCGCGGCATAGTCGATTTCATGCGTGCTCCCCGCCGGACTGGTGAAGTCCGCGGGCGCCAGCCGATCGATCTGCCGCATCGCATCCCAACCGATCAGCGTCCGCATCGCATCGATCAGCGCCCCCGCCGGGATCGCATCGAGCCGCCGCCGCCCGACAAGCAGCGCCGGCAACCATTCATCGAGCCGCTCAACCAGCATTTCTTCCAGCGGCACCCCCGCATAGGCGGCGCGTGCCCTCAAGGCCCCCGCCCCCGCACTCCACGGCAACAGCGCGAGCCCATGCGCCCGCACCCCCTCCAGCAGCGCCGCCGCGATCGCCTCGGGATCGGCACCGGCATCGGGCCCCGACGACAGCCGCAGCGCCCCCAGCCGCCGCTCGCGCAGTGTCACGACGCCGCCGGTCGCGGGATCGAACGTCACCGTCCGCCGCGTCTCGATCCGATCGGCGAACAGCCGCTCGATCGTCGCCAGCGCGATCGGCGCCGCAGCGAGAATGCGCGCACCCGAGGCCGCCCCCTGCGTCTCCGCCACCGCCAGCCAGGGATGCCGCGCCAGGGGCAGCGTCGGATCGAGCCGGAACCCGCGTCCGCCGACCGACGCCCATTGCTCGCCACTCGCGTCGCGCGCCCGCGCGATCCGGTCGGGAAAGGCCAATGCGATCGCCACCTCCACGTCCGCGCCATCGATCCGCAGCGGCTCACCCACTGGCTTGCCGGCCAGCCCCGTCCAGCGCTCCGCCAGCCGCCGCGCTGCGACCGCCTTCGTCCCCCGGTCGCTCCGCCAGCGCTTCAGCCGCACGTCGAGATCGGGGTCGTTGCCGCCCAACCCGCGCTCGGACAGCAGCACCGCGACCTCCGCGGCGAGCGCCCCCTGCCCCATCGCACCCGCGCGCAACAGCATATGCGCCAGCCGCGGCGGCATCGGCATCCCCGCGATCCGCCGCCCATGCGCAGTGGGCCGCCCGTCCGCGTCGATCGCCTCGATTCCCACCAATCGCTCGCGCGCCTCCGCCACCGCCGCGGCCGGCGGCGGGTCGAGCCATGCGAGGTCGCGCGGATCGCCCACGCCCCACAACGCGCTCGCCAGCACAAGGCCGGAGAGGTCCGCCTCCAAAATCTCCGGTGGATCGAACCGCGGCAGGCCGCCGGTCGCCGCTTCCTCCCACAGACGATAGGCGACGCCCGGCCCCTGCCGCGCCGCACGGCCCGCGCGCTGCGTCACCGCCGCCTGGCTCGCCCGCTCGGTGACCAGCCGCGTCATCCCCGCCGCCCGGTCATAGCGCGCACGCCGCGCCAGCCCCGAATCGACGACGATGCGAATGCCGTCGAGCGTCAGGCTGGTCTCCGCGATCCCCGTCGCCAGCACCAGCTTGCGCGCGCCATCGGGCTCCGGCCGGATCGCCGCGCGCTGCGCCGCCGGCTCCATGCTGCCGTGCAGGTGATGCATGCGGATCGTCTCCGGCAAGCCTTCCAGCCGCTCGGCCGTCCGCTCGATCTCGCCGACGCCGGGCAGGAAGGCGAGCACGCCCCCCTCCGCCTCGCGCAACGCCTGGCGCACTGCGCTCGCCATCGCCTCCTCGATCCGGCCATCGCCGCTGCGCCCGAGATAGCGCAATTCGAGCGGATGGCTCCGCCCCGCGCTCTCGATCACCGGCGCATCCTCCATCAACGCCGAAAAGCGCGCCCCATCCAGCGTCGCCGACATCGCCACCAGCCGCAGGTCGGGCCTGAGCGCGCCTTGCGCATCCAGCGCCAGCGCCAGCCCGAAATCGCCATCCAGGCTGCGCTCGTGCACCTCGTCGAACAGCACCGCCGACACGCCGGCAAGCTCCGGGTCGGCCTGGATGCGCGCGACGAAGATGCCCTCGGTGACGACGGTCACGCGCGTCGCCGCCGACCGCTTGCTGTCCATCCGCGTCGCATAGCCATAGGTGCCGCCGACGCTTTCCCCCGCCAGCGCTGCCATCCGCTCGGCCGCCGCCCGCGCCGCCAGCCGCCGCGGCGACAGCAGCAGCACTTCGCCGCTGCACCAGTTCTCGGCCAGCAGAGCGGGTGCCACCGCGGTCGTCTTGCCCGCTCCAGGCGGCGCGACGAGCACGGCGTTGCTGCCCGTACGCAGGGCGGCGGTGAGGTCGGGCAGGACGGCGAAAATCGGCAGGTCGGTCACGATGCGCGTCCCCTTGCCACGGATCGCCCTACGACGCGACCGCGTGGCGCTGCTATGCTGCACCAGATCCTCGGCCATGTGGGTGGCAAACGCGCACTCGCTAACATCGGCAGCGTGCTCGGCGGCCCGCTCGGCAAATCCTGACGGGGCGGCCTCGGCAGCCAGCACCGCCGGGGACGCCACACCCTCAGCCCCACATCCCCCCGTCACCCCGGACTTGTTCCGGGGTCCACTCCGCGGCGAGGCGTGAGGCTGGAGCCTCTTACCCTGCCTTTGCGGCTCGGTGGACCCCGGAACAAGCCCGGGGTGACGGAGCATACTATTGCCCCGGGTGGCGCTCTACGCCGACGGCCCGACTGACGAGGCGCAACACCCCTCCACCATCCGAATGCACCAATGCGCTAGTATCACGCGCCAAGCAGATGATAGGCCCACCCCGTAACCACCCGGACGAAAACCCTTGGGCGCCCATCACCACCACGGCAACGCACACGACCATCACGGCCACAGCCACTCGGGCCACAGCCACGCAGGCCACGGCCACCACGGCCACTCCCACGCCCCCGCCACCTTCGACCGCGCCTTCGCGATCGGCATCGGCCTCAACATTGCCTATGTCCTCGCCGAAGGCGGCGCGGGCCTCTGGACCGGCTCCGTCGCATTGCTCGCCGACGCGGGCCACAACCTGTCCGACGTGCTCGGCCTCGCCGTCGCCTGGGGCGGCGCCGCACTCGCCCGTAGCGCCCCCTCCAAACGCTTCACCTATGGTCTCAAGGGCTCGACGATCCTCGCTGCGCTCGCCAACGCGCTACTGCTGCTCGTCGCCTTGGGCGCGATCGTGCTGGAGGCGGTGCAGCGGATCGGCGACCCGCCGGTGCTCGCCGGCCTCACCGTCTCGGTCGTTGCCGGCATCGGCATCGCGGTGAATGCCGTCACCGCCTGGGTGTTCGCGCGTGGGCGCAAGGACGACATAAACGTCCGCGGCGCCTATCTGCACATGCTCAGCGACGCGATGGTGTCGGCGGGCGTGGTCCTCGCCGGCATCGCGATCTGGGCGACCGGCATCGGCTGGATCGATCCGGTCGTCAGCCTCGTCATTGCCGCGCTGATCTTCTGGCAGACCTGGGGACTGCTGCGTGAGACAGTGGAGATGAGCCTCGCTGCCGTCCCCCGAAGCATCGAATACGACGCGGTGACGCAAGCGCTCGCGGCGCTGCCCGGCGTCGAGCGCGTCCACGACCTCCACATCTGGCCGATGTCCACCACCGAACCCGTCCTGACCGCGCACCTCGTGGTGCCGGCGGGCTACCCCGGCGACGCCTTCCTCAGCGCAGCGCGCGCGATGCTCCACGACCGCTTCGGCATCGGCCACGCGACGTTGCAGGTCGAAACAGGCGGCGACTGCGAGAGCTGCTGAGGCGCCCGCCGCTCGCCCCACTCCCCCGTATTCCGCCACCGCCCCGCGGCCCTCCACCCTAATTTCGTCATCCCGGCGAAGGCCGGGATCCATACTGGCTGACCTCTGAGCTCTATCGCGCATCTGAGTGATTATGGATTCCCGCCTTCGCGGGAATGACGAGGGGGTGTTGGACGCCTTCGAACGTAAGCCAGTGCTAATGAAGTCGAATACCAGCAGCCTGTCCTACACCCACACGCCCATGCTACCGGCAGCGCGCAATCACAGCGCTCTTTCTCAGCCGTGGATCATCGCCATTTTGTAAACGATAGCCCTGCATCGTTTCCGTCAAGGTGTTCATGTTGTCCATGTCGGAGAGCGGCAACCGCTGGCGGCAAAGCCGCCGGCATGACGTCGGACAGGTTCAGCCGGGGCCGACCCGCCGGCCGGGCTGGGCGCGGCTTCGCATCGGCGCGGGCGTGGCCGCCCCTGCGGCCGGCCGTCAGTACGCGCGCGCCACCGCGAACTCGACCGCCTCGATCATCGCGTCCTTGGCCTTGCCGTTCGGAAAATGCCCGATCGCATCGACCGCGCGCTGCCCGTAATGCCGCGCTCGTGCCAGCGTGTCGTCGACCGCCCGCGTCCGGCGCACCAGGTCGATCGCATGCGCGAAATCCTCGTCGGACGCGCGCCGACCCTCGACCGCGTCCTTCCAGAACGTGCGGTCCGCCGCGTCGCCGCGCGCGTACGCCAGGATCACGGGCAGCGTCATCTTGCCCTCGCGGAAGTCGTCGCCCGCATCCTTACCCATCGTGCCAGCGTCGGACACGTAATCGATCGCATCGTCGACCAGCTGGAATGCGATGCCGAGGTAGCGGCCGTACGCATCCAGCGCCAGTTCGTCCGCCTCGCTCCGCTCCGCCACCACCGCCGAAATCCGGCACGCGGCGGCGAACAGCGCCGCGGTCTTGGCGTTGATGATGTCAAGATAGCGGTCTTCGCCGAGGTCAATGCGCCGCGCCGCGGTCAGCTGGTTGACCTCGCCCTCCGCGATCACGGCGCTGGCATTGGACAGGATCTTCAGCACCTTCAGGCTGCCGTCTTCGACCATCAGTTCGAAGCTGCGGCTGAAGAGGAAGTCGCCGACCAGCACGCTCGCCGGATTGCCCCAGATCAGGTTCGCCGCGCGCTTGCCGCGCCGCATGTCGGAACCGTCGACCACATCGTCATGGAGCAACGTCGCGGTGTGGATGAACTCCACCGACGCCGCCAGCCGGTGATGCCGCGTGCCGGTATAGCCGATCAGCCGCGCACTCGCGAGGGTGAGCATCGGCCGCATCCTTTTGCCGCCGCCCGCGATCAGATGCCCCGCAAGCTCGGGGATCAGCGGGATCTGCGACTGCATGCGATCCAGGATCACCGCATTCACGGCGTTCATGTCGGTCGCGACCAGCTGGAGCATCGGCTCCAGCGATGGTTCGCGATTGTCGAGGCGGTGGATGGTCGCGGTCATCTCGCCACGCGCTGTGGCCGCTGGAGCCCGTGAACGCAAGCCTTGCTCGCAGGCGCAACAACGCTCATGGGAAGCGCACCGGTCATCCAGGGGGCATCATGAGCGACGACGTGCTGCAGGGCTATCGCAAGAGCATCGACAATATCGATGCCGCGCTCGTCCACCTGCTCGCCGAACGGTTCAAGGTGACGCAGGCGGTGGGCCGCCACAAGGCGACCAGCGGGCTCCCGGCGGCTGACCCCGGCCGCGAGGAACGCCAGATCGCGCGCCTCCGCCGCCTCGCCGAAGAGGCCGAACTCGACCCCGAATTCAGCGAAAAGTTCCTGCGCTTCATCATCGACGAGGTGATCCGCCACCACGAACAGTTGCGTGGCTGACCCGCACCGACCATCTGATCGCCCGTGTCCTTACTCTCGCTCCTTGCCGCGCTCCCGCTCGCGCTTCAGGCCGCACCCGCAACCGATCCGCATGCGCCGATCATCGGCAACTGGCACAATCCCAAGAACACCGTCGCGGTGCGCGCCGGCCGCTGCGGCCCGAACCTGTGCGGCTGGGTGATCCGCGCATCGGACAAGGCAAAGGCCGATGTGGCGAACAAGGGCTATCCGCCCCTGATCGGCACCGCACTGCTGCGCGGCTATCGCAACACCGGCAGGGGCCGTTGGGCGGGCCAGATCTACGTGCCCGACATGGGCCGCAGCTTCGGGTCGACCGTCACGCTGATCGACGCCGACACGCTGAACGTCAAAGGCTGTCTGATCGGCGGATTCATCTGCAAATCGCAGATCTGGCGTCGTGAGTCATGATGGACCGGTCATGAGCCCGCGCGGCGCGTTCATCGCGGTCGAGGGCGTCGACGGTTCGGGCAAGAGCGGCGTCGTCCGGTCGCTGGTCGCGGCGCTGGGCGCGGCAGGTCATGACGTGGTTGCCACCCGCGAACCCGGCGGCACCCCACAGGGCGAGGCGCTGCGCGGCCTGCTCCTCGCGGGCGAGGATGCCGCCTGGGAACCGCGCGCCGAACTCCTCCTGATGACCGCCGCCCGCGTCCAGCACGCCGCGCACGTCATCCGCCCCGGCGTCGCGGCGGGTCGCATGGTGATCTCGGACCGCTACGCCGGCTCGACGCTCGCCTATCAGGGCGCCGGCCGCGGCATGGACGAAGGCGTGATCCGCGGGCTGCACACCGCGATGCTCGACGATTTGTGGCCCGACCTCACGCTGATCCTCGACCTAGACCCCGCGATCGGCCTCGCCCGCAGCCGCAAGCGCCTGTCCGACGAGGCGCTGGACGAAGGCCGCTTCGAAAGCCTCGCCCTCCCCTTCCACCAACGCATCCGTGCGTCGTTCCTGGCGCAAGCCGCAGCAGCACCGGAGCGCCACGCGATCGTCGACGCAAGCGCATCGCCGGACGCCGTGCAAGCTGCGGCGTGGCAAGCGGTTCGAACGTTTCTCGCGAATTCTTCCCGCGAAGCGGTGTAGGGCGGGTCCACCAAAGCCCCGCCGCTATCCAGCTATCGGCCCCTTACCGCCCCGACCAGTTCCCCGGCCGCTTCTCGACGAAGGCTGCCATGCCTTCCTTTTGATCTGCGGTTCCAAAGAGTCCGTTGAACAGGCGTCGCTCGAACTGGATTCCCTGGTTCAGCGGGGTTTCGAACGCGGCGTTGACCATTTCCTTGTTCGCCAGCACGGCGAGCGGGGCCATTGCGGCAATCGTCGCGGCGGTCTTCACCGCTTCCTCGACCAGGTCGGCGGCGGGGATCACGCGGCTGACGAGGCCGGCACGCTCCGCCTCGGCGGCGTCCATCATGCGGCCGGTCAGGCACATCTCCATCGCCTTCGCCTTGCCGACCGCGCGGGCGAGCCGCTGGGAGCCGCCCATGCCGGGGCTGACCGCCAGCTTGATTTCGGGTTGACCGAACTTCGCGGTGTCGGCGGCAAGGATGAAGTCACACATCATCGCGAGTTCACACCCGCCGCCCAAGGCGTAGCCCGCGACCGCGGCGATCACAGGTTTGCGCGTCTGGGTCAGCCGCTCATAGCCTGCAAAGTGGTTCGTGCCGTACATCGCGGCGAAATCCATCGCCTGCATTTCCTTGATGTCAGCGCCCGCGGCGAACGCCTTGGCGCTGCCGGTCAGCACCGCGCAGCGCTGGCTGGCATCCGCATCGAACGCGGCAAGCGCCGCCAGCAGATCGGCAAGCACCTGCGCGTTCAGCGCATTCAGCGCCTCCGGGCGGTTGAGCGTGATGAGCGTCACGGCGTCGCGCCGTTCGACGAGGATGGTCTGGTAATCCGACATGGGCTGCCTTTCGTTCAAGCCGGGGTCCACGCCTCTGCCGGCGACAGCGGTGCGAAGATCTGGTCGATCAGGTGATCGGTCACGTCCTCGGGCGTCGCCGGATTCCAGCGCGGGTCATTGTCCTTGTCGACGATCACCGCGCGCACGCCCTCCAGGAAGTCGTGCCGCTGCACGACATGCGTCGCGACCGCATATTCCTGTACCATCTCGTCGGCGAAGCTCTGCATCAGGCTGCCGTCATAGAGCAGGCGCAACGATACCTTCATCGATTGCGGCGACTTCGTCTTGAGGATCGCGAGCTGCTCAGTAGCGAAGGCGCCGCCATCCGCCTCGAGCGCGGCGAAGACATCCTCCAGCGTGTCGGAGGCGAACAGCCGGTCGATCTCGGCACGGTGGTCGAGCAGGCGCGGATGCGGCGCATCAATGCTCGCGGCGGTGAGGATCGCCTCCATCCCGTACGGATCGGCGGTGATCGCGGCCTTCACCTCCGGCAGAGCTTCGGCAGGCAGATAATGCGTCGCCAGGCCTAGCGCGTACGCCTCGGCGCCGTCGAGGCGGTGGCCGGTCAGCGCGATGAACTGACCGATCCGCCCCGGCAGGCGCGACAGATACCAGCCGCCGCCGACGTCGGGGAACAGGCCGATGCCCGTCTCCGGCATCGCCAGCCGCGTGTTCTCGGTCGCGGCGCGAAAACGGCACGGCATGGCGATGCCGACCCCGCCGCCCATCGTCACGCCGTCCATGAACGCCACCGTCGGCTTGGCATAAGTGAACAGGCGGTGGTTCAGCCGGTATTCGGTGTGGAAGAACGCCCGCGCCGCAGCGCCATCACCCGCGCCGCTGTCCGCCAGCATGCGGATGTCGCCGCCCGCGCAGAAGCCGCGCGCGCCCTTGGGATCGCCGTCCGCCGATGGCGCATGGTCGATCATCACCGCAGCGACGCCCGCGTCAGTGCGCCAATCCTCCAGCGCCGCCAGCATGCCCTCGCACATCCCCAGGTTCAGCGCGTGGAGCGCGCGCGGACGGTGAAGGCGCAGCCGTCCCACGGCGCCGTCGGTCGAAGTGAGCAGGTCGTCGGTCATGGCGCGGAGCTTTGCCGTGCAACGGGTCGCACGTCCATACCGATCCAACCCGGGGCGCACCGCGGGGTTTGACTTGGCCCCAAGCCCGGCCCATCTCAGCAGGATGCCCGCATCGCAGTCGAACGACACCCATAGCTCGGCTCTCCAAGCCGCCTCCGTCGATTGGCCGCGCGGTGGTGGCGCCTGCGGGGCGCTGATTCGGGAGCACGACTGGGCGGCGTCCCTTGGCCCGGTCGCGCATTGGCCCACCGCGCTGCGCACCACGGTCGCCAACATCGTCAACTCACCCGTGCCCAAGGTGTTGATGTGGGGGCCGCAGAATGTCTTGATCTATAACGATGCCTATGTCGCCATTGTTGGCGACAAGCATCCCGCCGCCTTCGGCGGCATGGCGGAAACGGTCTGGCCGGAAATCTGGGACTGGAATCGCGCGATCCTTGCGCGCAGTGCCGCCGGAGAGATCGTAGCCTATCACGACCAGCCGATGACGCTGCTGCGCGAAGGCGCGCCGCAGGCCTTCTTCCTCGACCTGTTCTACACGCCCGTCTACCTCGACGACGGCACCGTCGGCGGGGTGATGTGCACCGCCGTCGACAACACGGCCCGTGTCGGCGCGGAGGCTGCCGTAGCCCGCAGCGCCGCCGAGCTACGCACGGTCACTGACGCGCTGCCGGTGCTGATTTCCTACCTCGATCGCGACCTCGTCTACCGTTTCGCCAACAGCGCCTACCAAGACTGGTTCGGCCTGCCGCCCGAAGAGGTCGTCGGTCGCCATCTGCGCGAGGTGATCGGTGAAGAGAGCTTCGCCGAGCGCCTGCCGCTCGTCGTGCGCGCGATGGCGGGGGAACGGATCGAATCGGAAGGGCGGCTGGCGCATCGCGACGGCAGCTGCCACCGCGCCGACATCCGCTACCTGCCCCGGTTCGGCGGCGATGGTGAGGTGCTCGGTATCCACGTGCTCGTCAGCGACGTCGAGGAGCGCGCGCAGCGCGAGGCTGCGGTGCGCGCCAGTAACGATCGCTTCCGCGCCGCGATGGAGGCGGTTCACGGCGTGCTGTGGACCAATTCGCCCGAAGGGCGGATGACGGGCGAACAGCCCGGCTGGGCGGCACTGACCGGCCAGACGCGGGCGGACTATGCCGACTACGGCTGGGCAAGCGCGGTCCATCCCGACGATGCGCAGCCGACCATCGAAGCGTGGAATGCCGCGGTCGCCGCCAAGTCGGTCTTCGTGTTCGAACATCGCGTCCGCCGCCACGACGGCGCGTGGCGCAACTGCCTGATCCGCGCGCTGCCGATCATCGATACGGCCGGCGAGATCGTCGAGTGGGTCGGCGTCCACACCGACATCACCGAACAGCGCGCCGCCGAACAGTCGCTGCGCGACCAGGCCGAACACCTCCAGCGCCAGGTCCGCCACCGCGAGCGCGCCGAGGAACAGCTGCGCCACCTCAACGAACATCTCGAAGCCCGCGTCATTTCCGAAATCGGCGAACGCCGCCGCGCAGAGGCTGCGCTGGCGCAGGCGCAGAAGATGGAGACGATCGGCAAGCTGACCGGCGGCGTCGCGCACGATTTCAACAATCTGCTGCAGGTCGTCTCGGGCAACCTCCAGCTGCTCGCCAAGGACATCGCCGGCAACGATCGCGCCGAACGCCGCGTCGCCAATGCGATGGCGGGGGTCAGCCGCGGATCGAAGCTCGCCGCGCAACTGCTCGCCTTCGGCCGGCGTCAGGCGCTGGAGCCCAAGGTCGTCAACGTCACCCGCTTCGTTCAGGGCATGGACGACATGCTGCGCCGCGCGATCGGCGAGGGCGTCGAGGTGGAGACGGTGTTCGGCGGCGGCCTGTGGAACTGCTTCATCGACCCTGCGCAGGTCGAGAACGCCTTGCTCAACCTCGCGATCAACGCGCGCGATGCGATGAGCGGCCAGGGCAAGCTGACCATCGAGTTGGCCAACGCGCATCTGGACGACGATTACGCGCGCACCCATGACGAGGTGAAGCCAGGCCAATATGTCATGCTCGCGGTCAGCGACACCGGCACCGGCATGACACCCGACATCCTCGACAAGGTGTTCGAGCCCTTCTTCTCGACCAAGTCGGAAGGCAAGGGATCGGGCCTGGGGCTGTCGATGGTCTATGGCTTCGTCAAGCAATCGGGCGGCCATGTGAAAATCTATTCGGAGCCGGGCCACGGCACGACGATCAAGCTGTACCTGCCGCGCAGCATGGACAGCGAGGATGTCGAGGTCATCGTCGACAGCGGCAACATCGAAGGCGGCAGCGAAACGGTCTTGGTCGTCGAGGATGACGACGAGGTCCGCGCCACGGTGGTCGAGATGCTCGGCGACCTCGGCTATCGCGTGCTGAAGGCTGTCGATGCGCAGAGTGCGCTGAGCGTCATCGAAAGCGGCATCCCCATCGACATGCTGTTCACCGACGTGGTGATGCCCGGCACGCTCAAGAGCCCCGAACTCGCGCGCAAGGCCAAGGAGCGCCTGCCGGAACTCGCCGTGCTGTTCACCAGCGGCTACACCGAAAATTCGATCGTCCATGGCGGGCGGCTGGATGCCGGCGTCGAGCTGCTCTCCAAGCCTTACACGCGTGAGGCATTGGCGCGGAAGTTCCGCACCGTGCTGGCCAACCAGCGCCAGCGTAACGCCAGCCTCGCCGCGCGCGATCTCACCGCAGCGCCGGCCCCGCTGCGCAGCGCCGCGGGGGCGCAGGGACAGGTGACGGTGCTATTGGTCGAGGATGACGAGGTCATCCGCGGCACGACCGCCGAGCTGCTCCAGGCGAGCGGCTATGTCGTCGTCGATGCCGCGAGCGCGGAGGACGCGGCGACCGCGCTGCAGACGGTGCCGATCGATGTGCTGGTCACCGACGTCAACCTGCCCGGCGCCTCGGGTCCGGCTTTCGCCGCGCGCGCCCGCGAGCTGCGTCCCGGTGTCGGCATCGTTTTCGCCACCGGCGACACGGCCGGCGTGCCGCCCGGTACCGGCGCGGTGTTGCTCGCGAAGCCTTATGGGTCCGACGCGCTGCAGGCCGCGATCGCCGCCGCGCGCTCTGGCGAGACATCGGTAACGCGCAAGCTGGAGCGCGAGGCGGAGTAGCGCACAAGGGCAGCAGGCGGAGGGGGAGGATGCGACGTCTCGCTTGACCCCGTTCGCCCAGAACCTGTCGAAGCGCGGCTGTCCACGGGCGAGGCGCTGGTGGCAGCGTGCCCTTCAAGAGGCTCCCGGCGAACGGCTGCGATGTGGGGAAGCGCGTCTCAACGACCTCATGTCTGGATGGCACGCCTATCAATCAGCCTCAGCCATCCTCGATCGTACGCCGCATCCCCCATCAGCGCCGCGATCCGATCCGTCGTCAGCTGCTCCGCCGGCACCGTCGCCACGCCATCCGCCAACGCCGCCACGGCGGCCACAGTCGCGATGTGCAACGTCACGCCGCGCAGGCACCCGATCGGCGGCAACAGCGTCAAGCTGCCCGCCTGCCTCGATGCGCCGATCAGCCCGTCGCGATCCACCACCCACGCCTGGCGGCATGGACGGCGGGAGACATATCCTAGCTCGCCTCAGAAGCGCAGGCTGATCCAGCCAGCGAGGAAGTCGGAGCTCGTGTAGCCGGCTTTGGTCAGCGAGGGACCCGCGGCAAAATGCTCGTAACGCCCGGTGATCGACACGCGCGGGTTGATCGTCCACACCGCCTGCAACCGCGCGACGTCACCGATCTTGGCATCGCCCACCCGCTGCGTGCCCGCAAACGGCTGGCCGTTGGCGCGATAGACCGCGTCGGTGGTGCTGTCGCGCCAGGCCAGCTGGTATTCGGCGGTCAACCGCACCTTGCGCACCGGCGAGAAGGTGACGTTGGGCGCCACCGCGATCAGGTTCGACGCGGTCAGGAACAGGCCGTAGCTGTAATAGATGTTGTTGCCGAACGGCGCGTAGGAATCGCGCAGCTTGCCGTCGCCATAGCCCCCGCCGCCGCTTGCATAGTCCATGTGGAAGCCGACCCGTGGAGCGGTCTTGCTCGACCCGATCCGATACGTCTGCGCCAGAAACACCTGCCAGGCGTCGATGTCCTGGTCGATGTAGCGGCCCCATTGGTGGTTGACCGTCCAGTCGACGGTCAGCGGCCCGGCATCCCCCCATACGCGCGTGCCCGCGTAATAGCGCGTCGCCGGCCCGATCCGGCCTCCCCACGCGCCAACGGTATTGCGCCGCCGCCACAGGAAGGGGTCGACGTACAGCTTCGATCCCCCCAGCCATGTCGTCGGCGCCGCAAAGCCGAAGGTCACGCCCGAAAACCGCCGCGCCGGATCGACCACGTCATCCTCGGTGCCAAGGTCGCCATATTGGGTGGGCTTGAGGTCGAACAAGTCGACGCGCATCCGCGCCCCGCGAGCCCAGGCGCGCACGCCATTCAGCGTATAGCGGATCGTATTGTTGTCGCGCTGCGAGACGAGCAAATTGGGGCCGTCGGTGAACTCCTGCCGCCCATAGCGCACGCCGAGCGCCACGCCATCGACGTTCGCATTCCCCTCGACGAACGCCTGTTGCAGCACAAAGTCGTTGCGCAGCGTCGCGGCGGGCGAGCCGAGCTCGACGCCGCCGATCCCGCCATGCGCAACCTCGGCAAAGGCGCGGACATGCGGGCCGACGTGCAGGTCGGCGCCGGCGACGATGCGGTTGATGTCCTGCCGCTGCGCGCGTGCATCGCGCAGATTGGGGTTGGTCGTGTGGTTGACGCGCAGCCGGAACTCGCCCGACAGCGTGACATACACGTCACCGTCCTGATCGAGCGGCAGGAACTTCAGCCGATCGAGATTGTCGTCGCGACTGGCGGGATCGCGCAGGCTGCGCCAATCCTCCGCCCAGCGGGACAGGTTAAATCCGTTGGTGGTCGCCCCATCGCCTGCGGCGGCAGCGGGGAAGGAGGTGACGGTCGGCGTCGCAGGGTTGCGCGTCTGGCCGCTCTCGCTCGGCGCGACGCTGGTCTGCGCCTGCGCCTGCGCGGCGGTGGCGAGGGTAAGGAGCGCCGTGGCGCCCCATGCGCGATGGAACATCGGTCTGACCTTTCTCGGGAAAGCGGCGCAGGCGCCTTATTCGGCGGGCACCGCGTCGGCGGGCAGCTGGTCGATCGGCAGCGCCCTGCCATGCATCGCGCGGTCGAGCTGCTCGGCGTCCAGAACGCCTTCCCAGCGCGACACCACCACCGTCGCCACGGCATTGCCGACGAAGTTGGTCAGGCTGCGGCATTCGCTCATGAAGCGGTCGACGCCCAGGATCAGCGCCATCCCGGCGACCGGCACGTCCGGTACGATCGACAGCGTCGCGGCGAGCGTGATGAACCCTGCACCGGTGACCCCCGCCGCGCCCTTCGACGACAGCATCGCGACGCCCAGCAGCAGCAATTGCTGCCCCAGCGTCAGGTCGACGTTGCACGCCTGCGCGATGAACAGCGCCGCCAGCGTCATGTAGATGTTGGTGCCGTCCAGGTTGAACGAATAGCCGGTCGGCACGACCAGGCCGACGATCGACTTGGGGCACCCTGCGCGTTCCATCTTCTCGATCAGCGCCGGCAGCGCGCTTTCCGACGACGAGGTGCCGAGCACCAGCAGCAGTTCCGCCTTCAGATAGCCGATCAGGCGCAGGATGGAAAAGCCGCACAGCCACGACACGGTGCCGAGTACCACGAGCACGAACAGCAGCGAGGTGAAATAGAAGGTGCCGACCAGCATCGCGAGGTTGGCGAGCGTGCCGACGCCATATTTGCCGACCGTGAACGCCATGGCGCCGAACGCACCGATGGGCGCAGCCTTCATCACGATGCTGACCACCTTGAAGAAGGCGAGCGATACGTCCTCCAGCACCGACAGCACGCGCGTGCCGCGATCACCGATCAGGGCGAGCGCGATGCCGAACAGGATCGACACGAACAGCACCTGCAGGATGTTGCCTTCGGTCAGCGACGACAGGAACGTCTCGGGGATGATCCCGGTCAGGAAGCCGGTGATCGTCGTGTCGTGCGCCTTTGCCGCGAATTCGCTGACCTTGCTCGCGTCCAGGCTGGCAGGATCGATGTTGAGCCCTGCCCCCGGCCGAACGACATTGGCGACGATCAGGCCGACGATCAGCGCCAGCGTCGAGAAGAACAGGAAATAGAGGAAGGCCTTACCCGCGACGCGGCCGACCGCGCCCAGATCGCGCATGCCGGCGATGCCAGTGACGATGGTCAGGAAGATGACCGGCGCGATCACCATCTTCACGAGCTTGATGAACGCATCGCCGATGGGCTTCAGCGCTTCGCCCGTCGCCGGTGCGAAATGGCCGAGCAGCACACCCGCCAGGATCGCGATCAGCACCTGGAGATAGAGTTGGGCGTACCACGGCTTGGCCGCGGGCGGGGCGGGCGGCGTCGTGGCAATGCTGATGGTCATGGGCAGCCTCTCATCCTCTGGTGCGACACGTACAGCTCTTGTCGGCTATTGGTCTGCCATTAGCATGCGGTCGCTCCCGACATCGCCGCAACGGCAAATGGATGATTTTATTTTGCCGGTTTAACAGCATCTTACGCGGATTTCGTTGACCGAAACACCTCCCGACCAACTCCGAACGGACGGAAAGTGTGCAAGAATCTGCCCACGCATTTCGCAGCCATGGACATAAAGCAAGGCCGCAGCTCCACTCTTGTTGTCACCCTCGACGTGATCCGACGGCGAGTGGATGAGAAGGCGCGGCCGCGGCGACCGCGCGACACCGTCAAGCCCGCCAAACGTGCAGGCCTCCTGCCCTCAAACGCGTAAAATCAGAACGGCAGCGTCGGCGTGCCCCGTTCCAGTGCGAGGAGCTGCGCCTTCGCAGCCATGCCGCCCGCGAAGCCGGTCAGCTTGCCGGTCGATCCGATCACGCGGTGACACGGCGCGATGATCGAGATCGGATTGCGCCCGTTCGCCGCACCCACCGCGCGGGCGGCATCGGGATGCCCGATCTGCGCCGCCAGCGCCCCGTAACTGCGTGTCTCGCCATACGGGATGGTCAGCAGCGCCATCCATACGCGCATCTGGAACGCGCTACCGCGCCAGTCGAGCGGCAGGTCGAACACCCGCCGCTCGCCCGCGAAATAGCCGCGGAGCTGCTCTCCGGCCGTACGCAACACGGGATGATCGCCGGCAGGCTCGACCCGCTCCAGCGGCACCCGCCGCGCATCGTCCTCCGGCCACAGCACCGCGACCAGCCCCGCCTCGCTCGCGACCAGCGTCAGGACGCCGACCGGCGAAGCGAAGCGGGTGGCGGCTAGCGTCATGCGCTTACGCTAGCCCGAACCCTCGCGCCCGAGAAGACGCGGGGGAACGCAGCCGTCAGTTGCGCAGCGAGTCCGGCACGATCCCGCCATTTTCCGCCAGTTTCGCCATCACTGCCTTATGCAGCGCGATATTCTGTTCGGCGCTGCCATCCTCCCCGGCATGCACGCCGAGTTCCTGCGCCAGTTCCTTGCGCGCCGACAGGCTGGAATCAAGGTCGAGCAGCTTCAGCAGATCGACGATCGACGACTGGTAATTACCGCCGCCATTCTTCATCGCCGCCATTTCGGACAGTACGGCGCCGACATCGACCTGAGCGGCGGGCGCGGCCGAGGGGCTCGGGGCAGCGGGGGTGGCTTGCGGCGGCGCATTGGTCTGCTGCGGCGCCTGCGGGGCGGACTGCGGCTGGGATTGCGGCTGGGCGGGGGCTTGCGGCGCTGCGGCGGATTTGTGGCCGAAGACCTTGCTCATGATCGATCCGAAAACGCTCAACGCCTGTCTCCTTGTGGTGATGATCGGCGCTTCAACGATGCGGCCCGCTGATCGCTCCCACGGCGTACTCTCAGGCGGATGGGAACGCGCACCACGCTCCGGACGTTGGCCCACGCTTCCAGGGAGACGACGAAATGCGTAGCAAAACCATGATGATCCTGCCGCTGACCGCACTGGCGCTGGCGGTATCGGCGTGCGGACCGAAGAACGACGCGGGCAATGGCGCCGATGCCTCGCTGTCGAACGACGCCGCCTTCGACGCCAATAATGCGGGCATGGGCAACGATAGCGCGATGAACACCACCGCGCCTGCGACCGGCGGTCAGGCGTTCGCCAACACCGCCGCGGCGAGCGACGCATTCGAGATCGCGAGCTCGAAGCTCGCGCTCGACAACAGCAATTCGCCAGCGATCAAGAAATTCGCGAACCAGATGATCGCCGCACACACCGCATCGACCGACAAGCTGAAGGCGGCGACCGCCGGCCTGTCGCCTGCGATCACCCCCGATCCCAAGCTCAATGCCGCACAGCAGGCCAAGCTCGATTCGCTCAAAGGGCTGACCGGCACCGCGTTCGACACGGCCTATATCGCCGCGCAGCAGGAGGCGCACCAGCAGGCGCTCGACATGCTGAAGGCCTATGGCGCGACGGGTGACGTGCCCGCGCTCAAGACCTTTGCGGTCGGCCTCGCCCCCACCGTCGCTGCGCACCTCAACATGGCAAACGGCCTGAAGGCCTAACGGCCGAGACCCGGGCGCCGGCATCCGCTCACCGCGGGTGCCGGCGTGCGAGAGCGATACCGGCGAGGTTCTTCGATCGGGGTACATGGCGGACATGAACCAGATCGAAGGCCGCTTTGCCCTCCTGCCAGGCCGCGTAATGCGGCAGGAGTTGCGGACTGCGGCATCGCCAGCGGCCCAGCGCTTGCTCCACGATCGTCCGCGCATCGCCGATGAACAGCACGTCGCGTGCGCCCGCGGCTTCGGCAATGGCGGCGGCATAGCGCAGCGCGAGCCACTCCGCGGTACAATTGTCGCCTAGTCCCATGTTACCCAGCATATATGCGTGGCCGTGGGCGACGACGGCGATCTCCATCCGCTGTAGATCGCGCCGTTGCGGGTCGGGTCGAGCGCCGCCATCGAAATACAGCGTCATCCGGTCCTGTGTGGAACGCGCGCCGCCGTGCACCTTTATAGTCCCGAAGATCGCAGAAGTGTCAGGAGCCGTCATGACCGATACCCGCAAGGCCGTCCTGCACCGCATGGTGCTGCCCGACCATATCTGCCCGTTCGGCGTGCGCGCCAAGCAGATCCTGCAATCCGAAGGCTTTGAGGTCGAGGATCATATTCTGCGCAGCCGCGACGAGGTCGACGCTTTCAAGGCGGAACGTGGGCTGACGACGACGCCGCTGATCGAGATTGACGGAGAGACGATCGGCGGCAGCGACGACCTGGAACGCTATCTGGCGCAAGGGACGTGACACGCGGGCGATGACGCTGCCGCCCGGCTTCTTCGACCGCGACGTCGAGACGGTCGCCCGCGCGCTGGTCGGCGTGACATTGCTGGTGGACGGGGTTGGCGGCCGCATCGTCGAAACCGAAGCCTATGACGCGGACGATCCCGCCTCGCACAGCGCGCGCGGCCCTACGCCACGGAACGCGGCGATGTTCGGGCCGCCGGGTCATGCTTATGTCTATCGCAGCTACGGCATGCACTGGTGCCTTAACTTCGTCTGCCGGCCGGGCAGCGCGGTGCTGATCCGGGCGCTGAAACCGACCACCGGGATCGACGCGATGGTGGCCCGACGAGGGCGTGCAGACCCGCGTCTGCTCTGCGCCGGCCCTGGGCGCCTGTGCCAAGCACTGGGCGTCGACCGCGAGCTCAACGGTGCCGCGCTGGGCATGCCGCCGTTCAGCCTGCTCGTCGCAAAGGAGCCAGCACCCCTCCACGCGGGCGCACGCATCGGCATCACCCGAGCGGTGGACACTCCGTGGCGCTTCTGTCTCGAAGGCTCTCGCTTCCTCAGCAAACCGGTGCGCTAAGCCGACGATCGGCGTGATGCGCCATGTGTTGGCCGTTTCTTCGGATAGGCTAAAGCGCTAACCCTCTGATCTCTCCCGTTTCCGGTGTTTGGCATGGGTAATGCACTAACACACATGCAGCCGCATCGGGGCTGCCACCTTTGGGAGGAAAGTCCATGTTCGCTACCACGCTCGCCGCCGCCATCCTGTCGATCACCACCCCGGCCCCCTCGGGCGCCGCCGCTCCCGCAGCACCCGCTGCCGGTCAGAGCGACGCGATCGTCGGCCAAGCTGCCAAGGGTCGCTACAACCCGCGCGTCTGCATCGTCGACTACCCGACCGGCACGCGCATCCCGACCAAGACCTGCAAGCTGCTCGCCCAGTGGCGCACCGACAATATTGATCCGCTGCCCGGCAAGTGATCCGCATGGCGGGGCCGGGCGACACACCCAGCCCCGTCGCTGCCATGCCCCACGGTGTGATCGACGGGACCTTCCCTGCTGCGCCTGCGTTCTCGCGCAGACACTGACAGGGGGTCCCGTTTTGCACAGCCTGCCCGACCGGCTCGACGCCGGTTCGCCCTATCCGCTCGGCGCGACGTTCGATGGCATGGGCGTCAACTTCGCCGTCTATTCCGCCAACGCCGACGCCATCGAACTCTGCCTGTTCGAGCCCACTGGCAAGCGTGAATTGCAGCGCATCCGCCTGCCCGAGTGCACCGACGAGGTGTGGCACGGCTATCTGCCCGACGCCGGCCCCGGCCTCCTCTACGGCTATCGTGCGCACGGCCGCTATGAGCCGGAGAACGGCCACCGCTTCAATCCCAACAAGCTGCTGCTCGACCCGTACGCGCGGAAACTCGCCGGCCAGATCAAGTGGACCGACGCGCTGCACGGCTACAAGGTCGGCCACGCGAAGGAAGACCTCAGCTTCGACAAGCGCGACAGTGCGCCCGCGATGCCCAAGGCGGTCGTGGTCGACGACCATTGGGACTGGTCGCGCGACACCAAACCCAACACCCCTTGGTCCGAAACCGTCATCTACGAAGCGCACGTCAAGGGCCTGACCAAGCTGATGGAGATGATGCCGCCGAAGGAACGGGGCACCTATGCCGGCCTCGGCCATCCAGCAGTCATCGCCCACCTGAAGCGGATCGGCGTCACCGCGCTCGAACTGCTGCCCATCCACAGCTTCACGCAGGACCGCTTCCTGCAGGAAAAGGGCCTGAAGAACTATTGGGGCTATAACACGCTCGGCTTCTTCGCGCCCGAACAGGCTTATATGGCGTCCGACAGCCAGGACGAGCTGCGCCGCGCCGTCCACCGCCTGCACAAGGCGGGGATCGAGGTAATTCTCGATGTCGTCTACAACCACACCTGCGAGGGTAGCGAGAAGGGTCCGACGCTGTCGTGGCGTGGGCTGGACAATGCGAGCTACTACCGGCTGGTCAAGGATCAGCCGCGCTACAGCATCAACGACACCGGCACCGGTAATACGCTGAACCTCAGCAAGGCGCGCGTCATCCAGATGGTGACGGATTCGCTGCGCTATTGGGCGACCAGCTTCGGCATCGACGGCTTCCGCTTCGACTTGGGTCTGACGCTCGGGCGCGAGGAAACGGGCTTCGACCCCGGCGCCGCCTTCTTCGACGTGGTGCGGCAGGACCCCGTGCTGGGCCGGTTGAAGCTGATGGCGGAGCCGTGGGACGTCGGGCCCGGCGGCTATCAGCTCGGCAACTTCCCGCCTGGTTTCGCGGAATGGAACGACAAGTACCGCGACACCGTCCGCCAGTTCTGGCGCGGTGATGCGGGCCAGCGCGCCGACCTCGCCGCGCGTCTGTCGGGATCGGGCGACCTGTTCGACCGCCGCGCCCGCCGCCCGTGGGCGAGCATCAACCTCATTTCCGCGCACGACGGCTTCACCCTCGCCGATACGGTGATGTACGAAGAGCGCCACAATGAGGCGAATGGCGAGGACAACCGCGACGGCCACGACAACAACCATTCGCGCAACTGGGGCCATGAAGGTCCCACGGACGATCCCGCGATCAATGACGCGCGCGGCCGCGTGCAGCGATCGATGTTGACCACCCTGCTCGCCTCGCTCGGTACGCCGATGCTGGTCGCCGGCGACGAATTCGGCCGCACGCAGGGCGGCAACAACAACGCTTATTGCCAGGATAACGAGATCAGCTGGCTCGACTGGCAGGCCGCCGCCGCGCCGGAGGGGCAGACGCAGATCGACTATGTCGCACGCCTCGCCGACCTGCGCCGCCGCTATCCGGTGCTGCGCGCGCCGGCGTTCCTCTACGGCCAGGATTCGCCCGGCCATGGCGTCAACGACATCGAATGGTGGGATGAGCGCGCTCAGCAACTGTCGGATCAGGACTGGCAGAACCCCGAAGGCCGCGCACTGATGATGCGCCGCGCGACCTGCAACGATGCGGGCGAACTCGAGGCGGTATCGTTGCTCCTCAACGGCTCCGCCGATCCCGTTACCTTCCATTTGCCGCCGCCGCACGCGACCCGCCGCGTGCTGATCGACAGCGCCAAGCCCGATCAGGGCGAGGTGGAGATCGAGGACAGCTACGAAGTCGCGCCGCAGGGCGCAGTGCTGCTCACCTGGACCGACGCGTTCGAGGAACAGCCATGACGCACCGCTGGGGCACGACGCTGCTCGACGACGGGCGTACCCGCTTCACGCTCTGGGCGCCCGATGCCACGGGCGTGACGCTCGAGATCGACGGGCATCCCTCGCTGGCGTTGGAGCCGGGTGAGGACGGCTGGTTCACCGCCGTGGCGCAGGCGCCTGCCGGTACCCGCTACCGCTTCCGGATCGGCGACACGGTCGTGCCCGACCCAGCCTCGCGCGCGCAATCGGGCGGGGTGCACGGCTGGAGCCTGGTCATCGATCCAACCTACCCTTGGGCTAATGCCGACTGGTGCGGGCGACCGTGGGAGGAGACGGTACTGGTTGAACTCCACCCTGGCCTGCTCGGCGGCTTCCGCGGCGTGATCGACCAGCTCCCCGCGCTTGCCGCACAGGGCATCACCGCCATCGAGCTGATGCCAGTCGGTGCCTTCGGAGGCACGCGGGGCTGGGGCTATGACGGCGTGCTGCCTTATGCGCCCCACGAAAGCTACGGCGCGCCCGCCGACCTCCAGGCGCTGGTCGACGCCGCGCACGGCTTCGGCCTCTCGGTCTTCCTCGACGTCGTCTACAACCACTTCGGGCCAGACGGGAATTACCTGGGCGCCTATGCGGCGCGCTTCTTCGATCCGGAGGTCCACACCCCCTGGGGCGGCGCGGTGGCGGTGCATGAACCAGCCGTCCACTGCTTCTTCGTCGACAATGCGCTGATGTGGCTGCGCGACTATCGCATCGACGGGCTGCGCTTCGACGCGGTGCACGCGATCGCCGACGACGCCTTCCTCGACGCAATGGCCGCTGAGATCCGCGAGGCATTCCCCGATCGCCACATCCACCTCGTTCTCGAAAACGAGCGCAATGACGCCGCACGTCTACGCGATGGAGCGTATGACGCGCAGTGGAACGACGACTTCCACAACGTCCTCCACGTCCTGCTCACCGGCGAGACCAGCGCCTATTACACCGACTTCGCCGACCGTCCTGCGGAGCGCCTTGCCCGCTGCTTGGCCGAAGGCTTCATCTACCAGGGCGAAGGCTCGGCCAACCACGACGGCAAGCCCCGCGGCACGCCCAGCGCACACCTGTCGCCGACCCGCTTCGTGTCCTTCCTCCAGAACCACGACCAGATCGGCAACCGGGCATTGGGCGAGCGGCTGACGGTGCTCACCGACCCCGCCAAGCTGCGCGCCGCCACCGCGTTGTTGCTGCTCTGCCCGCAAATCCCCTTGCTGTTCATGGGCGACATGGACGGCAGCGAGACGCCCTTCCTGTTCTTCACCGACTTCCACGACGATCTCGCCGACGCAGTGCGTGAGGGCCGGCGCAAGGAATTCGCCAAGTTCACCGCCTTCGCCGATCCGGAGGCGCGCGAACGCATTCCCGACCCCAATGCGCGTGAGACGTTCGACGCCTCGCGCCCGCAGCCCGGCCCCGACGCCGCGGCATGGCGCACGCTCTACCGCGAGCTGATCGGCATACGCATGAGCCGCATCGTCCCCCACCTCGTCGGGGCAAAAGCGATCGGCGCCGAAGCGACCAGCGACGCCGCGGTCACCGCACGCTGGCGGCTCGGCGACGGCAGCACCCTCATCATCGCCCTCGACCTCGCCGATACGGCCGCGCCGTTGCACGGCGACGGCGAGTTGATCCACCGCGAAGGCAACCGCTTCGCCGCCTGGATCGCGCCATGACCGATCTCGCGACACGCGCCGCCGGAGCAGGGATCGCCGTGCAATGGGAGGACGCCGACGGCCGCCGACATACCGTCAGCGACGCCACGCTCGCCGCGATCCTCGACCGGATCGACACGACCACGGACGGCGCGGAATGCTTCGTAACCGCCGATGTCGGCATGCCGATCATAACCAGCGCCGCCCCCGGCTTCGCGACGCTGGCGCTCGAAGCCGGCGCGACCCGCCTCGTCCAGGTCGCCCCGGACGGCAGCATTCCGCCGATCGGCGAGCCCGGCTATCACCGGCTTGAAACCACGCGCGGCCCGATCACGCTCGCCGTCGCCCCGCGCCGCTGCGTGCCCGCGCCGCCCGGCCACAGCTGGGGACCCGCGGTGCAGATCGCGGCGCTACGCGGAACGCAGCCGGGCCCGTACGGTGACTTCGCCACGCTGGCCGAGGCCGCGACCGCCTTTGCTCGGGCCGGCGCCGACGCGCTCGCGATCAGCCCGACGCACGCGCTCTTCCCCGCTGACCCGTCGCGCTTCAGCCC
>ERZ941706.172-NODE-172-length-23400-cov-4.641122_pt1 | contig 23400 bp, 16 predicted proteins | sample MGYA00521232_ERZ941706 | MGnify/ENA primary metagenome ERZ941706 (study PRJEB32759, sample SAMN07749893) | skin metagenome | biome: transportation; feature: city; material: polyester macromolecule | host: Homo sapiens | place: Hong Kong:ER line | collected...
GGGCGACCGTCGCACGGCTGGTGGCGCGCAACGCCGAGGCGCTCAGCGCGCTGGGCGAACGGTTGCGGGGGCACGCGCCCGACGTCGTCGTCACCTGCGCGCGCGGATCGTCGGACCATGCCGCGACCTATGGCAAGTATCTGATCGAGACGATGGTGGGCGTGCCGGTCGCTTCTGCCGCGCCGTCGGTCGTGTCGCTGTTCGACGCGCCGGTATCGACCCGCCGCGCGCTGTGCATCGCGATCTCGCAATCAGGCCGCAGCCCGGACCTGCTCGCCACGGTCGAGGCGCATGCCAAAGCCGGCGCAGAGGTGGTCGCGCTGGTGAATGACGAGGGCTCGCCGCTCGCCGAGATGGCGGATACGCTGCTGGCGCTGTCGGCCGGGCCCGAGCGGTCGGTCGCGGCGACCAAGTCGTGCATCGCGGCGATGGCTGGTCTTGCCGCTCTGGTTGCCGCCTGGTCGGGCGACGAAGCGCTGAACGCGGCGGTGGCGGCCTTGCCCGAGCAGCTTGAGCGCGCGGTGACGCTGGACTGGAGCGCGGGTGTGCCGGTTCTCGCCGCAGCGAGCCAGATGTTCGTGATCGGCCGCGGCTACGGCTTCGGTGTGGCGCAGGAATGCGCACTGAAGCTCAAGGAAACCTGTCAGTTACAGGCCGAACCGTTCAGCGCCGCGGAAGTGCGTCACGGGCCGATGGCGATCGTCGGCGAAGGCTTTCCGGTGCTGGCGCTCGCCACGTCGGATGCAGCGGGCGACGACGTGATGGCGGTGGTCGAGACGTTCCGCGAGCGCGGCGCGGCGGTGCTCGCGGCGCATGCCGGTGACGAGCGCGCCAACTTGCCCGCACTCGATGCCCACCCGGCGGTGCAGCCGATCCTGATGCTGGCGAGCTTCTATGGCCTGGCCGAAGCGCTGTCGCGACACCGCGGGCTTGATCCCGATGCGCCGCCGCACCTCGCCAAGGTGACGCGCACGCTATGAGCACCGCGCATCGTTTTACCAACGGTCATGTCGTGGTCGGCGACGCCGTGTGGCGCGGCGCGGAGATCGTCGTCACCGGGGACAGGATCGCCAGCATCCGCTCGCTCGACGGCACGGCGGCGGACGCGGTCGATCTGGAGGGCGGCTGGGTGATGCCCGGCTTCATCGATACGCAGGTGAACGGCGGCGGCGGCGTGTTGTTCAACGACGCGCCGACGGTGGAGGGCGTGCGCGCGATCGCTGCGGCGCATGCACGCTATGGCACGACGGCGCTGATGCCGACGCTGATCAGCGATTCGCCCGACCGCATCGCGCTGGCGCTCGACGCGGTGGATCAGGCGATCGAGGCTGGCGTGCCGGGCGTCGTCGGCGTGCATATCGAGGGGCCGTTCCTCAACGTCGCGCGCAAGGGCATCCACGATGCCGCGCGCTTTCGGCTGCTCGATGCGGCGATGGTCGAGCTGCTCAGCCAGCCGCGCCGCGGTGTGACGATGGTGACGATCGCGCCCGAGCTTGCGGCAATGGATGACATCCGCCGGCTGGCCGATGCAGGTGTGCGGGTGAGCGCGGGGCATACCGAGGTGCCCTATGACACCGCGCTGGCCGCCTTCGACGCGGGCCTCACCGGCGTTACCCATTTGTTCAATGCGATGCCGGCGATGGTGCAGCGGACCCCGGGCTTGGTCGGCGCAGCGCTGGACGATCCGCGGCCGTGGTGCGGGCTGATCGTCGATGGCGTGCACGTGTCGCCGGCCGTGCTACGCATCGCGATCCGCGCGCGGGGGCCGGAACGGATGATGCTCGTCACCGACGCGATGTCGTCGGTGGGGGCGGACGAAAAGGACTTCGTGCTCCAGGGGCGGCAAATCCGCGTGCGCGACGGTATCTGCGCGTATGAGGACGGGACGCTTGCCGGGTCCGACCTCGACATGGCGGCGGCCGTCGCTAACGCCATGGGCATGCTGGGGCTGGAGCCGGCGGTCGCGGCGCGAATGGCGGCGGGTAATCCGGCGGCGTTCCTGGGGCTGGCGGCAGAGCGGGGGACCCTTGTTCCGGGCTTGCGCGCCGACTGGGTGCGGTTGAGCGCGGCGATGGCGCCGGTCGAGACGGTGATCGGCGGAGTCGCGGTGGCGAGGCAGGACGCGATGGCGACGGCATGACGATCGACCGGCGGCAGCTTCTGGCATCCGCCGCCGGGGCCGGACTGACGCTGGGTGTGCCGGCGGTCGTGCTGGCGAAGGGCGCAACCGATTATGGCGCCCTGCCGATGCCGCTGCCGACCGATCGCCTGCCTGATCCGCTGCCGATCACCGACCCGTCGCGGATCGGCTTCGACACCGGCTGGCTGTTCCACGAGGGCGACGTGATCGTGCCGCCCGCGACGACGCATCACGAAACGTATCTGCGCGCCAAGGCGGGCAATGCCCGCGGCGCGGCGGCAATGGAATATGACGACAGCGCATGGCAGGCCGTCACGCTGCCGCACGACTGGGCGAGCTTCCAGCCGTTCGTCGAAAGCGCCAATCCGTCGGAAGGTTATCGCCCGCGCGGGATCGGCTGGTATCGTCGCACCTTCCGCCTCGATGCGGCCGACGAGGGGCAGTATCTGGAACTGCAGTTCGACGGCATCGCGACCAACGCGACCGTCTGGGTGAACGGCAGCCCGGTCGCGCACAATTGGTCGGGCTACAACAGCCTCTACATCGACATCACCCCGTTCGCGCGCTTCGGCGAGGCGGTGAACGTCGTCGCGATCCGCGTCGATGCGGATGCGATGGAGGGCTGGTGGTACGAGGGCGCCGGCCTCTACCGCCACGCCTGGCTGGCGCGCCGCGCGCCGGTGTCGATCGAAACCGATGGCGTGCATTGCGATCCGCGGCATGATGGTGGCGATGCGTGGCGGGTGCCGGTGACCGTCAGGGCGCGATCGACCGAAGTGGCGGCCACAGCCGTGCGCGTAGTCGCCAGCCTGATCGATCCCGCCGGACGGACGGTCGCGACCGCGAACAGTGTACCGGTAGCGGTACCGCCGCTCGACAGCGCGAACCTTCTGACAACGCTGGCGTTGACCGCGCCGCAGCGCTGGTCGGTGGAGGCGCCGGCACTCTACACCGTGTCGGTGACGCTGGAGCGTGACGGCAAGGCCGTCGACACGCGGCGCATTCCGGTCGGCTTCCGCACGATCCGCTTCGACGCCGACCAGGGGCTGTTCGTCAACGAGGCGCACGTCAAGCTGAAGGGCGTGTGCCTGCACCTCGACCATGCCGGGGTCGGCACCGCGGTGCCCGATACGCTGCTGATGTGGCGGCTGGAGCGGTTGAAGGAGCTGGGCTGCAACGCGATCCGCTGCTCGCACAATGCGCCCGCCACCGCCTTCCTGCAGCTATGCGACCGGATGGGGTTCCTCGTCATGGACGAGAACCGCAACTTCAATCCCTCGCCCGATTATATGGCGCAGCTGGAATGGCTGGTGCGGCGCGACCGCAATCACCCCAGCGTCATCCTGTGGTCGGTGTTCAACGAGGAGCCGATGCAGGGCACCGCCGCCGGCGTCGCCATGGTGCGGCGGATGGAAGCGGCGGTGAAGCGGCTCGACGACAGCCGACCGGTGACCGCGGCGATGAACGGCTCGTTCTTCGATCCCCATAACGTGTCGAGCGTCGTCGACGTCGTCGGCTTCAATTACTATCCCGGCGATTACGACAAATTCCACGCGCTGAACCCGGCGAAACTGATCACCAGTTCGGAGGATACCAGCGCCTTCATGACGCGTGGTGCCTATGCCAGCGATCCCGAGGCGCACGTCGCCTCGTCGATGGACACGGAGGCGGCGGGCTGGGGCGAAACACACAGGGCGGGCTGGGCGAAGATCGCCACGCGGCCGTTCGTCGCGGGCGGATTCGTGTGGACAGGCTTCGACTATCATGGCGAGCCAACGCCTTACGCCTGGCCGACGATCGCGAGCTTCTTCGGCATCCTCGACCTCTGCGGCTTCCGCAAGACCGCGTACGACATCCACCGCGCCGGCTGGATCGACGACGCGCCGGTGATCGGCATCGCACCGCACTGGACGTGGCCGGGCAGGGAGGGGCAGCCGATCCAGCTGCTCGTCATGTCCAACGCCGAGCGCGTCGTGGTGAAGCTGAACGGCCGCGTCGTCGGCGATGCGGCGGTCGACCGGCTGATGGGCAACAGCTTCACCGTAGCCTACGCGCCGGGCACGCTGGAGGCGATCGCCTATCGCGGCGGGCGCGAGGTGGCGCGCGCCGGGCATGAGACCGCGGGTGCGCCGGTCGCACTACGCTTGACCCCCGCACGTCGCGTGATGGCGGGGGACGGCGAGGACGTGCAACCGGTCACGGTCGACGCGGTCGATGCCAAAGGGCGGCATGTGCCCACCGCCAATCTGCCGGTCCGCTTTGCGATCGATGGCGCGGTGATCATCGGCCTCGGCAATGGCGATCCCAACAGCCATGAACCCGAAAAAGGCGATGCGCGGTCGCTGTTCAATGGTCTGGCGCAGGTGATCGTGCAGGCCGACGCCGCGCCGCGCGGCCGGATCGTGCTGCGCGCGACCGCGCCGGGCCTGACGCCGGCGACGCTCCGCATCGATCGGCTGACGACGGCTGCGCGCGCGCAGGTGCCGACGGCCGCGATGGTGCGGACAATCGACGCATGGCGCCGCTCGCCGCTGCTGCCAGCGAAGCCGGACGCCGGCCTCGCGCCCGCCGATGGCGACAACAACAGCTGGGCCTTCGTGCGCAGCGGCAGCGTGACGCCGGCCGAGCCGCAGGGCGGGTGGCAGGTCTATCGCGCCAGTGCGACGCCGCCGAAGACGATCGCGGCACGGGGCGGGGCGATCACCTTCGCGGCGATCGCGGGCAGCGCCGAACTGTGGATCGACGGCCAGCGGATCGCCGCCAAGCCCGATCCGGCGCCTGGACCCTTGTCGGCGGCGCTGCCGCCGACGGCGGGTGAGCGGATGGTGGTGGTGATCGTCCAGAGCAGCGCGGGGGCGTCTTCCGGTATCACCGGACCGGTGACGATCACGCGATGATGTTACGGTTTTGCTTTGCGATTGGTATGCAATCGGTATGATCGACCCGGCCGCGAGTAACAGCAGGACGGCGCAACCGCCGAGAGGGTGACGGGGATGATCGACGTACAGCTGACCGCACCGCTGGCAGGGTGGGTCTTGCCGCTCGGCAAGGTGCCCGATCCCGTCTTTGCCGAGGGGATGATGGGACCCGGCCTCGGCATCGATCCAATCGGCGATACGCTCCATGCACCCTGCGACGCGACGGTGCTGACCGTTCATGCTGCGGGCCATGCGGTGACGCTGGACGTCGGCGAGGGCGTCGCACTGCTGATGCACGTCGGCATCGACACCGTCGCGATGGCCGGGCGCGGCTTTACCCCGCTCATCGCGCCGGGCGACACGATGCGCCGCGGCGATCCGCTGATCCGCTTCGACCTCGATGCGGTGGTGCTCGGCGCCTCCTCTGCGGTGACGCCGGTGATCCTCGTCGAGGGCACGGGCGTGACGTTGGTCGATATGGCGGGCGAAGGTCTGATGGCGGTTGGCGATCCGCTGCTGCGGCTGGTGAAGACGGGCGAAGCAGGCGGGGCGAGCGCCCAGGCCAACGGTGCGGTGCTGCGCCGCGAGACGGTCGTGGGCCTGCCGCATGGCCTGCACGCGCGGCCTGCCGCGCGTATCGTCGCCGCGGTGCGCGAGAGCGGCGTCGAGGCTTCGCTGCACGCCGGCGACCAGACGGCGTCCGCCGTCAGCCCGATCGCGTTGCTGTCGTTGGGGCTGGCCGCTGGCGACGCGGTGACGATCACGGTGCGCGGCAAGGGCGCCGCGGCGGTGGCCGACACGATCGCGGACCTGCTGGCGCGCGAGGTGGAGGACGGCACGCCGCCTCCGCCGCCGTTGCAGCCCGCGGTGCCACAGACGGCGACGGCGACGCTGCCGGCGGGCGTGCTGGGCGGCGTGTCGGCCGCACCGGGCCTGGCGATCGGCCCTGGCTTCTGGCTGCGTGCGCAGGCGCCCGACATCGTGACCTCGGGCGAGGGTGTGGAGGTCGAGCGCGCGCGGCTGTCTGCCGGCATCGCCGCGGTCGATGCCGCACTGCAGACCGAGGCGGCGCGGCCGGGCCATCTTGCCGGCGTGCTGGCGGCGCATCGCGCGATCCTGGCGGACCCGGATCTGCGGCTGCGGGCCGACGTGGGCGTTGGCAATGGCCTGTCCGCACCCGCTGCGATCCTCAGCGCTGCCGAGGCCCAGGGCGCTGCGCTGCGCGCGTCGGGGAACGCCCGCATCGCCGAGCGCGCTGACGACATTCGCGATGTGGCATTGCGTGTCGTCCATGCGATCCTCGGCACGCAGCCCGCACTCGCCGGCGTGCCGGAGGGCGCGATCATACTCGCCGACGAACTGCTGCCCTCGCAGCTTGCCGCGCTCGCCGCCGCAAAGGTTGCGGGCTTCGCGTTGGTAGGCGGCGGCCCCACCTCGCACGTCGCCATCCTTGCGGCCGGTATGGGGGTGCCGATGGTCGTGGCGCTGGGTGAGGCGATCGAGGCGATCCACGACCACGCGCCGCTGCTGCTCGACGCCGACGCCGCCATGCTGATCCCCAATCCCGCCGACGACTGCCTCTCCGCCGCGCAAGCGACGATCGCCGCGCGTGCCGCTGCAGAGGCTGCCGCACGTGCCGCCGGCGATCGGCCCGCGACGACCGCCGATGGCCAGGCGATCCAGGTCTATGCCAATCTCGGCAGCCTCGCCGATGCACAGGCTGCTGCGGCCCAGGGCGCGGAGGGCTGCGGCCTGCTGCGCACCGAATTCCTGTTCCTCGATCGCGCGACGCCGCCCGATGTCGAAGAGCAGGCGGCCGATTACCGCGGCATCGTCGCGGCGCTGTCCGACCGGCCGATTGTCATCCGCCTGCTCGACGTCGGCGGCGACAAGCCCGCGCCCTATCTCGACATTCCGGCGGAGGAAAACCCCGCCCTTGGCCTGCGCGGCATCCGTGTCGCGCTGGCGCGGCCGGAGGTATTGGATGCGCAGCTGCGCGCGATCCTGTCCGTTCCCGATGTCGCGCGCTGCCGCATCATGGTGCCGATGGTCGCGAGCGTCGACGAGATGATCGCGGTGCGCGCCGCGCTCGACGCGTTGCAGGCGGAACTCGGCGTCGGTCCGGTCCAGCTCGGCGCGATGGTGGAAACCCCCGCCGCCGCCGCGACCGCGGACCTGATCGCGCGCCACGCCGACTTCCTGTCGATCGGCAGCAACGACCTCACCCAATATGTGCTGGCCATGGACCGCGGCAATCCGGCGCTCGCCGCCGGGATCGACGGGTTGCACCCCGCCGTGCTGCGGCTGATCGAGATGACCTGCCGCGGCGCCGCGACGCGGGGCGTGCCGGTCAGCGTATGCGGCGGGCTTGCCGCCGATCCGCTCGCCGCCCCGATCCTTGTCGGGCTGGGCGTGCGCACCCTGTCGGTGCCGCCCGCACGCGTGCCCGCCACCAAGGCGCTCGTCGCGCAGTTGACGCTGCCTGCGGTCGAGGACCTCGCCGCCGCCGCGCTTTCCGCCACCAATGCCGCCGCGGTGCGCGGCCTTGCCCGCCGTTTTGCCGAGGAGGCCGCCCGATGAGCCAGTCCCGCTTTTCCGTGATGAGCTTCCTCCAGCCGCTCGGTCGCGCGTTGATGCTGCCGATCGCGGTGCTGCCTGTTGCCGGCCTGCTGCTGCGGCTGGGCCAGCCCGACCTGCTCGATATCGCTTTCGTCAGTGCGGCGGGGGACGCGATCTTCGCGCACCTCGGCCTGCTGTTCGCAGTCGGCGTCGCCACCGGTTTCGCGCGTGACGGCAATGGCGCCGCGGTGATGGCGGGCGTCGTCTGCTATCTGACGATCGGCAACACCGCGCAGGTCTTTCTGTCCGCGTCCACCGGTACGGTGCCGCCGGGCACTGCCGATGCGATTGCCGCGACGCTGACTGCGGCGTGGAAGGCGGCGGCGATCGACAAGCTGCAGGTGCCGATCGGCATTATTGCAGGGCTCGTCGGCGGCACCTTCTACAACCGCTTCGCGACGGTGAAGCTGCCCGAATATCTCGCCTTCTTCGGCGGTCGACGGCTGGTGCCGATCCTCGCCGGCATCGCCGGCCTCGTGATCGGCGCGCTTCTGGGGCCCAGCTATGCCGCGATCAGCGCCGGGGTCGATGCCCTGAGCCGCGGGGTCGTCGCGGCTGGGGGCTTCGGCCTCTTCGCCTTCGGTCTGCTCAACCGGCTGCTGCTGGTGACGGGGTTGCACCACATCCTCAACAACGTCGCCTATTTCGTCGTCGGCGATTATCACGGCAAGACCGGCGACCTGACCCGCTTCTTTGCCGGAGACCCCACCGCCGGCGGCTTCATGAGCGGCTTCTTCCCGGTCATGATGTTCGGCCTGCCGGCCGCCTGCCTTGCCATGTACCACGCTGCCGCGCCCGATCGGCGCAAGGCGGTCGGCGGCATGCTGTTCAGCCTCGCATTGACGTCATTCCTGACCGGCGTCACCGAGCCGATCGAATTCAGCTTCATGTTCCTCGCGCCCGTCCTCTACGTTGTGCACGCGGTGCTCACCGGCTTGTCCGAAGCGCTGATGAACGCGCTCGGCGTGCGGCTCGGCTATGGCTTTTCGGCGGGCCTGTTCGACTATGTGCTGAACTACGGCAAGGCGACCAGGCCGCTGATGCTGCTGCCGGTCGGGGCGGTATATGCGCTGGTTTATTACACGCTGTTCCGCTGGGCGATCGTGCGCTTCGACCTCAAGACGCCGGGGCGGGAGCCGGTCGAGGCTGGCGTCGCAGCCGCGCCGGTCGTCGCCGCGGATGCCAAGGCGGCCGCGTTTGTGGCTGCGCTCGGCGGCGCCTCCAACCTGCGCAGCATCGACGCCTGTGCCACCCGCCTGCGCCTGAGCGTCGCCGACGCGAGCGCGATTGACGAAGCGAGGCTGCGCAGCCTCGGCGCGCGTGGCGTGCTGCGCCCCTCGCCGACATCGGTGCAGGTGATCGTCGGCGGGATCGCCGATGCGCTCGCCATGGACATGCGCGCCGCCGTGGATGCCGGGGAGGGCGACGCCACGCCCGCCGCACCGTCGGTAACCGAGTTCTCAGCGGTCGACCTGCCGCCCGTGCTGCTCGCGGCGCTGGGCGGCGGTGGCAACGTCGCTCGCGCCAGCCGCCACGGCACGCGCCTGCGCATCGTCGTCGCGGACCGCCATGTGGTGGACGACGCGGCGCTGGCCGCACAGGGCCGCGCAACCGTGTGGCCCACCGCCGATACGCTGCACCTCCTCACCTGACGAGCCGCTTGCATCGCCGCGCGGGGCCGGCTAACCGGACCTCCGCGCGGGTGTAGCTCAATGGTAGAGCAGCAGCTTCCCAAGCTGAATACGAGGGTTCGATTCCCTTCACCCGCTCCATGACAGCCGTACGCTAGTATGTGGGTTGCAGCGCGCCCCGCCGCACAGGCGCGCGCTCAGATCGCCGGACGCGGGCGAACCCAAGAGCGGTCCGAACCCCGCCGCTGCTGAAATCGTTGGTCGGTGAGACCTTCCGCGCGCTGCTTCGTTGATGTGGAGCAATGTCCGGCGGACAAGGAATTCACATGAGCGACATGACGACGACGACCGGCAGCGGCGGCGAGACCCACCAGCGCGCGACCGGTGATGCCGCGGTATTGACCACCAACCACGGCGTTCCGATCAGCGACAATCAGAACAGCCTGAAATCGGGCACGCGGGGGCCGACGCTTCTCGAAGATTTCGTCCTCCGCGAGAAGATCTTCCACTTCGATCACGAACGCATCCCCGAGCGGATCGTCCATGCGCGCGGCTCCGGCGCGCACGGAGTGTTCGAAGCGACGGCCGACATCAGCGATCTGTCCAAGGCTGCTGTCTTCACCAAGGGCGAGCAGACCGAGGTGTTCGTCCGCTTCTCGACCGTCGCTGGTGGTGCGGGATCGGTCGATACGCCGCGCGACGTGCGCGGCTTCGCGGTCAAATTCTATACGCGCGAAGGCAATTGGGACCTTGTCGGCAACAACATTCCCGTCTTCTTCATTCAGGACGCGATCAAATTCCCCGATCTCGTCCATGCGGTGAAGATGGAGGCGGACCGCGCCTATCCGCAGGCGGGCAGTGCGCACGACACCTTCTGGGATTGGGTCAGCCTGATGCCCGAAACCACGCACATGCTGATGTGGGCGATGTCGGACCGCACCCTGCCACGCTCGTTCCGCACGATGGAGGGGTTCGGCGTCCACACCTTCAAGCTGGTCAACGCCGAGGGCAAGGCGAGCTTCGTCAAGTTCCACTGGAAGCCGCGGCTGGGGCTGCAATCGACGATCTGGGACGAAGCGCTGAAGCTCCAGGCCGCCGACAACGACTATCAGCGCCGCGACCTGTGGGAGGCGATCGATACCGGGGCTTTCCCGCAATGGGACCTGGGCATTCAGGTGTTCGACCAGGCGTTTGCCGAGGCGCAGCCCTATGACGTGCTCGACGCGACCAAGCTGATCCCGGAGGACGATGTGCCGGTGCGGCTCATCGGCACGCTGACTCTGAACCGCAACCCCGACAATTTCTTCGCGGAGACGGAGCAGGTCGCGTTCCTGCCGACCAACGTCGTGCCGGGCATCGATTTCTCGAACGATCCGCTGCTGCAAGGGCGGCTCTTCAGCTACCTCGACACGCAGAATTCGCGACTGGGAACGACCAACTTCCACCAGATCCCGATCAACGCGCCGCGCTGCCCGTTCGGCAATTTCCAGCGCGACGGCAAGATGCAGACCCATGTGCCGAAGGGGCGCGCGAACTACGAGCCCAACAGCCTTGCCGCACATGGTGAGGACGGCGGCCCCCGCGAGAGCGTGGAGCGTGGTTTCGCGACGGTGAACGCTGCGACGGGCGCGGACGAACAGGGCGACAAGCTGCGCGTCCGGGCCGAGCTGTTTGCGGATCACTACAGCCAGGCGCGGCTCTTCTACCGCTCACAGACTAAAAGCGAGCAGGCCCACATCGCGTCGGCTTTCGTCTTTGAACTGTCGAAGGTGGGCGTCCTCGAACAGGTGCCGCCGCGGATGGTCGCCAATTTGCGCAACGTCGACGAGGATTTGGCGCAGCGCGTCGCCGATGGGTTGGGCATCGACCTGCCGGCCAAGGCGTCCGCCGCGCGCGAGCCGGTGGACCTCGCGCCGTCCGCCGCGCTGTCGATCCACAAGAACATGAAGCGCACGCTGGAGGGACGCAGCGTCGGCATCCTTTATGCCGATGGCAGTGACGGTGCCGCGATCGACGCGGTCGTCGCCGCGGTCGAGGCGGCGAAGGGCAAGGCCGTGCTGGTCGCGCCCAAGGTCGGCGGCGCGACGCTGGCGGACGGGTTGAAGCGCAAGGCGGACGGGCAACTTGCCGGCATGCCGAGCCAGATTTTCGACGCGGTGGCCGTAGTGCTGTCCGACGACGGCTGTGCGGCGCTGCTGAAGGAAGCGGCGGCGGTGCAGTTCGTCATGGACGCTTTCGGCCACCTCAAGGCGATCGGCGCCAGCGATGCGGCCAAGCCGCTGCTCGCCAAGGCCGGGGTCGAGGCCGACGACGGTGTGACGGGTCTCGATGACGGCTTTATCGCGGTGGCCAGCCAGCGCTTCTACGCCCGTGAGCCAGGCGTGCGCATGCTGGCGTGATACCGACGACGAGCGGGTTCACGCCGGCTCGTCCAATCCGGCGGGTCAGCTTATGCTGATCGGCCGGATTGCTCATCTCTCTCGCCTGAAGCGGGTGAGCACCGCATCCTCAACCGTGGCAATCAGCGAGCAAAGGCCGCGCTGCTCAACGCGACAGCAGCGCCGCCCCTTCGTAGAAGGCTGCGCCGATCAGACCGGCGGCGGGTAGCGTGACGACCCAGGCGACGACGATGCGGCTTGCAACGTTCCAGCGTACGGCGGACAGTCGCCGCGCCGAGCCGACGCCGACGATCGCGCCAGTGATCGTGTGCGTCGACGACACCGGAATGCCGCCCATCGTCGCCATGAACAGCGTGATCGCGCCACCGGTTTCGGCGCAGAAGCCCTGCGCCGGCGTCAGGCGTGTGATCTTCGATCCCATCGTGTGGACGATCTTCCACCCGCCCGACATCGTGCCGAGCGCCATTGCCGCCTGACAGGAGAGTACGACCCAGAAGGGCACGTGGAACTCACCGCCGAGCATCCCCTGCGAATAGAGCAGGACGGCGATGATCCCCATCGTCTTCTGCGCGTCGTTGCCGCCGTGGCCGAGGCTGTAGAGTGCCGCGGACACGAGCTGCAATTTACGGAATCTTTTATCGACGCCCATCGGCGTGAGCTTCAGCGACGACCAGGCGACCGCCAGCACCAGCATCAGCGCCAGGATCAGCCCAACCGCCGGCGACAGAAAGATCGCCGCCACCGTCTTGCCGACGCCGCCCCAGACGACGCTGGAAAAGCCCGCCTTGGAAATGCCGGCCCCCAGCAGCCCGCCGATCAGCGCATGACTGGACGAAGAGGGGATGCCGTAGCGCCAGGTGATGACGTTCCACGCGATCGCGCCCATCAGCGCGCCGAAGATCACCTGCGGATCGATGATCTGCGCGTCGACGATCCCCTTGCCCACCGTCTGGGCGACGTGGAGGCCGAAGACGGCAAAGGCGATGAAGTTGAAGAAGGCGGCCCACAGCACCGCGTGATGCGGCTTGAGGACGCGAGTCGAAACCACCGTCGCGATCGAATTGGCGGCGTCGTGCAGGCCGTTCAAAAAATCGAACAGCAGCGCAACGCCGATCAGCGCGACCAGCAGCGTGAAAGAGATCGTCATCGGATCACGCGTGGTCGATCACGAGACCCTGGATCTCGTTCGCGATGTCCTCGAACCGGTCGGCGATCCGTTCCAGATGGCTATAGATTTCGCGATGGACGATGAAGCGCATCGGCTGGTTCTCGCCGCAGTCCCTGAACAGCGCGCGCAGGCCCTGCGCGTGGTGTCGGTCGACCTCACCCTCCAGCGCGACGAGACGCTCGGTGAGCTGGTGAAGGCGGGGGGCGTTGCTGTCGAGCTTGCGCAGCAGGGGGATCGCCTCTGCGGTGACACGGGCGGCCTCGGCGGCGAGGTCCGCCATGGCACGCATGTCGGGCGCGAATTCCGTGACGCCGTACAGGTCGATCGTCGTCGCCGTCTGGTGCATCTGGTCGATCGAATCGTCCATGACGCCGATCAGGTCGGTGATCGCCGAGCGATCGAACGGGGTCACGAACACACGGCGCACGTCCTGCAGGACGGCGCGGGTGATGTCGTCGGCCTGATGCTCGCGATCCACGATCTCCGCGACATGCTGCGCGACCGCGCCATCACCGCTGAACAGCCGTTGCAGTGCGTCGGCTCCGGCAACCAGCGTGGCGGCATGCGCCTCGAACTGTTCGAAGAAGCGACCCTGCTTCGGCATCAGCGCCTGGAACCAGGCAACCATAAGAGACCTTTCGTTGATGGCGCGGCGCGCATGGCGCCCGGAGAGGCTGCACGCAAGCCGTTTCTGCCCGACGCGGCGTGCCGATACGGAGCGACGGCACGCAAAAGCGGCCGCCGACCCGGCGGAAGACGCGACGGCCATGCCGTGTTTCTATGACGATAGCATGACTCCTTTGGGATTGCGCCATCTCCTGTTGCGGCGATGCCGGGCAGCGCATGCCGCTCGACATCGCCGCCATCGCGGGGCAGGGCGGGGCATGTCGTTCGTCGCCACGCTTCGCGCCGCCACCGCCGCCGACCATGCGCACGTCGACGCGCGCTTCGGGGCGCTGCGGCTGGATGATGCCGCGGAGTATCGCGTGATGCTGCAAGCGCATGCCCGCGCGCTGCCCGCAGTGGAGGCAGCGCTGGCGGAGGGGGCCGGAGCGGCGACGCTGCCCGACTGGCGCCCGCGCGCGCTGTCGCTGGCCGCGGATCTGACTGATCTGGAAGTGGTACCGTCGCCGCCGCTGCCCTTTGCAGAGTTCGACACGAGCGAGCGGGGCGATGGCGCGCGTTGGGGCGCGCTGTATGTCCTCGAAGGATCGCGGCTCGGCGGGCAGCTGCTGGCGCGGGGTGTCGCGGCGGACCTGCCGCACCGCTACCTCTCGGCGCGGCACCTGCCGGGCGAATGGCGGGCGCTGCTCGCCGCCTTCGACGCGCGCGCCGCTGCCGCCTCGCCGGCGTGGCGGGAGGGCGCGTTAGAGGGCGCGCGCGCGACCTTCGCGCTCTATGCCACGGCGGCGGCGCTGGAGGGCGTGGGCAACTGACCGCGTGCCCCGCGCCGGCAACATTACTCATTTTGGTGGCAGCTGCGCCATAAGGCTACGATTTGTGCGCTCGACCTGTCATGCGTGCGCCAGCGGCCAGGGGAGGGGCGTAGCGCATGGCGCCGAATGTCGGCAAGGTTACCTGTCTGCTCGCCGAGATGCAGACCCGGATCAACGCTGCCGGCCTGCGCAGCTTCGACGGCGATGTCGACCGTTTCGCCATCTTCTCGCTGATCGTGCGTGAGAGCCTGCGACGCAATCCGCGTGGCAAGGCGATTTCCACCCATTCGCTCGCCATTTCGCTGTCGCGCTCGTTCGAGACGGTGCGCCGCCATGTGCTGGCGCTGATCGCGGCGGGGCTATGCGTGCGGAGCTCATCCGGCGTCGTGGTTCGTGCCGAGGTGATGGAGCGCCCCGACATCGCCGCACTGATGCGCCTGGCGCACGACAGCTTCGTGTGCTTCGCCGAGGGACTGGTCGAGGTCGGCGGCTGGCAGGCGGTACGTGCGCCCGCCACGCCCTACACATCGCAGGTCGGCATCGCGGCAGCCGTCGACATCATGCTCGCCGCGGCGGATAGCAACCGCGCCATCCACCGCGACTGGCTGGATCTGGTGCTGTTCTCGACCGTCCTCTACGCCAATCTGCAGCGCAGCCGCGCGGCCGGTGCCGCGGAGAGCTTCGGCCCCGACCATGCGGTGCGCCCCGCCGCGCTGGCGCAGGCGATGCACCTGCCCGAAACCACGGTGCGGCGGCGGCTCACGTTCCTCGCCGGCGATACGGGATCGCTGACCCGCGTTGCCCAGGGCTACATGGTATCGCACGCGTGGATGGCGCAGCCGAGCGCGATCGACACCAGCGCGCGCACCTATGCGACGATCCGCCTGATCATGACGCAGGCGGTGGCCAACGGCTTTCCGATCGCGCAGCCCGGTGATGCCTATCTCGACGGTCGACCGTCAGCCGTCGCTCTCGTCTGACCAGCCCGGCGCGGAGACGACGACCCGGTTCTTGCCGCGCCGCTTGGCGAGGTAGAGCGCCTCGTCCGCAGTGCGCATCGCGCCCGCCGGGCTGTCGCACAGCGTGGCGACACCGGCCGAGAAGGTGAGTTGGCCGATGCCCTCGCCTGAGGCCTGGTTGACGAAGCTGCGGACCGCGAGCGCCTCGCGCGCCGCGTCCAGCAGGTCCCTTGCCTGAACCGGGGAAAGGTCCGCGAACAGGCAGGCGAATTCTTCGCCACCGTGCCGCGCGACGAAGGCACCGGCGCCGAGTTCGCGGCACAGATGCTTCCCGATCAGTGTCAGCACGCGGTCGCCTGTCGCATGGCCGTGACGATCGTTGATGCTCTTGAAATTGTCGATGTCGCAGATCGCGACGCTGTGCCGCGACGCGGCGTCTTCCTCCACCGGGTCGGCGACCAGCTGGTGCAGCCGTGCATCGAAGCTGCGCCGGTTGGGCAGGCCGGTCAGGTGATCCTCGTCCGCCGCGCGCTGCGCCTCCTTCAGCGTGGTGCGCAGGTCCTCGGTCTCGCGGCGCTTCGCGTCGAGCTGTTCGGCGAGCTGCTGCGTGCGCGCGACCGCCTCGGCGGTAAGGTCGATCAGGCGCGATACGGTGCCCTGCGGATCGCGATCCAGCGCGTCCGCCTCTGCGGTGAGCGCGATCTCGTAATCGCGGGTCGACGCCTCGCCCTGGCGAATGACGCGTTCGGATTCTTTGAGCCGGCGGGTCAGCGTATCCGCCATCGCCGCCATCCGCTGGGCCGTCACGCCCGCTTGCGCGTCTGAATCGTCGATAAGTCGGCCGATCACGTCGGGATCAAGACCTTCGCCCCGCGCCAGCTCGGCATTGATCGCGGCGAGGATGCGACTGCTGTCGCCTAGAATGTAGGATCGCGCGATACGCAGGTGCGTGTCGCTTGGCGCGAGGTCGTGCGTCGCCAGGAAGTCGCCGATCTGCGCCATAAGCTGCCGCGTGTCATTGCGGCGCGCCTCGTGGGCGCTCGCCTCGTCGCGCGAGGCACCGCTGCGCGACAGCCAGGACGACAGGCGGCCCTTGCGCTTAGGATTGGCGGCGAGCGGAGGGACGAGCGTCGCCGCGCCGCCACGCAATCCGGCGCCACCGGCACCGTGCGCATGGCCATGAATAAGCGGCATCGTCATCGTCGCGTCCCTGTCGTCGTCATGGGCAGGGTGTTAGGAAGCGAGGGATGAAGTAATACTTAGCTCCGACCCATTTTGGTGCCGGTTCGGGATGATCTCGCGAGGGCTAAGGGCGCGGTCTTCGCGGATTTGTCGTTGCTTCTCCGATGCTTTTTGTAGCGGCTTGTCGCGGCGGATTTTTTTAATCGTCTGCGATCGGTGCGGTAATGATCGCGCGCAGCCCGGGTTGGTTGTCGTGATATTCCAGCGTGCCCGACAGGCGCTGCACCATCGCGTGCATCATCCGGCTGCCGAACCCCTGCCCCTCGCTGCTCACCTCGCCGCGCCCGCGCCCGTCGTCGGCGACGATCAGTCGCAACCGTCCGCCATGCTGTTCCAGCAGGATCGCGAGCGGCCCCGCCGCGCCGTCATACGCGTATTTGGTCGCGTTGATCACCAGTTCGGTGAGGATGAGGCCGATGTTCACCGCGCGATCGGTCGGCACCAGCACCGGCGCCAGGTCCAGCGTCATGTGCCGCCCCCAGTCTGCGCCCAGCGAGGTACGCATGTCCGCGACCAGTTCGTCGACATAGCGCGACAGATCGACGCTCTCGACCTGATCGTCGCGATACAGGCGGCGGTGGACCAGCGCGACGGCGGCAAGGCGCGCCTGCGCCTCTGCCAGATGGTCGGCGATCGCACCCGGCCCTGCGGTCTTCGCCTGCAGGCGCAGGAACGAGGCGACGAGCTGCAGGCTGTTCTGCACGCGGTGGTTGACCTCCTTCATCAGGACGTCCTTCTGCGCGAGCAGCGCGTCCTTCTCGCGCAGCGTCTTGGTCAGTTCGCGGTTGAGGCCGCGCAGTCGCACCTGCTGGCGGCCTTCGAACAGGTGGCGGCGGATGCGATGGGCGGCCTCCACCTCTTCCAGCGTCCAGCGGCGCGCGCGGCCGCGTACCGTCTCGGCATAGCTCGCGAAGGAGGCGCGCGGCGTCAGCACCGCGGCATCGTTCGCCTCGCTCGCCGGACGGCCCGATACCGCCTTGTGCGGGTTGCCGGCCCATTCGATCGTCTCGATCCGCTCGGCGCGCAGCCAGAGCAGCATCGCGTCCTCCTCGCGCAGCGGCATCGCGATCAGGCCGCTCGCCTGCGCCAGATGGTCGTCGTCGCTGCCCATCAGCGCGGGGAGTTCATATGTCGCGACCGGCTCGTTACCGCGCTCGCGCACCCAGCGCGCGATCTCGCGCAGCACCGCGTCGGAGGGGCAGCGACCGCTCGCCTCTATCTGGCCGGGCAGCATCAGCGCCAGACCGTCAGCGTCCAGCATTCCGCGCAGCTCGTCGCGCATGCCGCGGATCACCTGCACCAGCGTGCCGTCGCCACCCAGGCGCGGCGCCAGGCTGTCCTCCGTATTGCGCAGTTGCAACCGCTGGCGATAGGCGGCGGCCTCTTCCTTGGCGCGGATCTGGCGGGCGAGCGCACTCGCCAGCGTCGCCGCGGCGCCGCGTACGGGCAAAGGCACCAGGCGGGGGCTGTCGTGGTGGCAGGCGATGAGCCCCCACAGCAGCCCGTCCTTGACGATCGAGATCGACGCAGACGCGCCGACGCCCATGTTGCGCAGATACTGGAGGTGGATGGGCGAGACGTGGCGGATCGCGACGTCGCTGAGGTCGAGGCCGGCGAAGCTTTCGGGGCGGAGCGGCGCGGGGGCATAGTCGATCGTCGGGATCGCCCGCGTCCGGTTGCGGATGTACAGCGCCCGCGCCTGTTTCGGAATGTCGCTCGCGGGGAAATGGTGGTTGAGGAAGGTCGGCAGGTGCGGCGCGCGATCCTCCGCAACGACGACGCCCGCGCCATCGTCGAGGAACTGGTAGATCATCACCCGGTCGAACCCGGTCAGCGTACGATAGGCGGCGGCTGCGCGGCTGCACAGCGTCTGCTTGTCGACGGCGCGTTCGAAACTGCCCACCACCGCGTCCAGCCAGGCGAGCGTTGCCGCGGCGGTGGTCGGATCGACCCCCACCGGCTCCAGCTCGACCAGCAGATAGGCTCCCGACCGGTGCAGCGAGACGGTGAAGCGCTCGTCGCGCCCCGCGACGGTGTCGGGCATCACCGCGTTGAGTCCGCCCGGCAGGCTGTCGAGCAGCGGCCCCACCTCCTGCCCGATTAGCGTGGCGAGCGGCTGTCCCAGCCAGTCCGCCCGAAGCCGCTGCTCCAGATCGCCTGCGCCGGCGACGACCGCATGATCGCCGTCGCCGTGTGCGACGAGCAACAGCCCGTGCGGCTGGATCGCGCCGGGAACATGGATCGGTTCGAGATCACAGGCGGTGAGGTCGAGAGGCGAATCCGCCGTATCGCTGGCCCGTTGCGGGTGGGAAATCGCCATCGTCACTCTGAAACTGTCGTCATGCACAGCATGGTCGCGTGCGCAACGCATTACAATCCAACCCAGATTGATCTCGATCAACATGGCGACTGCTCGGGCACAGGCGCGGAACGGGCGTGCCGGTCGAGGGGTTTGCGACAGCGAGCCTGATAAGGATGCCCGCAATGCTGCCCAACGCCCCAACCCGCTACACGCCCGACGTCGAGCGGATCGAGCCCGACGAGGGGGAGACGATCGCGGCGCTGAACGATGCCTTTCGCGAGATCCTGGACACCACGTCGCAGGATTATGGCCGCGCTGTGCGCTCGGTCCACGCCAAGGCGCACGGCATCGCGCGCGGCGCGCTGACGATCCCCGACGATCTGCCGCCCGAACTGGCGCAGGGTATCTTCGCGGCGCCCGGAACGTATGAGGCGGTGCTGCGCCTGTCGACCAACGCCGGCGACATCCTGCCCGACGCGATCGGCCTGCCGCGGGGGCTCGCGTTGAAGGTGCTGGGCGTTGCGGGCGAGCGCCTGCCGGGCTCCGAAGGCGACACGACGCAGGACTTCATCATGGTCAACGGCCCCGTCTTCACCGCCCCCGATGCCAAGGCCTTCCTCAAGAACCTGAAGCTGCTCGCCAAGACAACCGACCGCATGGAGACGGGCAAGGTTGTGCTGTCCAAGGTGCTGCGCGGGGTGGAAGCGGGGCTGGAGGCGGTCGGCCACCCGTCGCCGACGCTGAACCAACTGGGCGGTGCGCCGCATGTCCATCCGCTGGGGGAGACCTATTACAGCCAGACGCCGTACCGCTACGGCGACTATATTGCGAAGGTCGGCCTGTTCCCTGTGGCGCCCGCGCTGGTCGCTTTGGCAGGGGAGACGATCGACACATCGGACGACCGCGACGCGATCCGCGCGGCGGTGCGCAAGACCCTGATCGCGCACGGCGGCCAGTGGGAGCTGCGCGTCCAGCTTAACACCGATCTCGACGCCATGCCGGTCGAGGACCCGCGCGTCGAATGGGACCAGGCACAAAGCCCGTTCATCACCGTCGCAACACTCGATGTGCCGCCGCAGATCGGCTGGGACGACGACGCCACCGAGCAGACCGACGAGGCGCTGTCCTACAACATCTGGCACGGCATCGCCGCGCACCGGCCCCTCGGCAACGTCAACCGCGCGCGCCGCGATACCTATCGCTTCTCCGCCGATTATCGCCGCAGCTTCAACGGCTGTCCGTTGCACGAGCCCGCCCGGCTTGCCGAGCTGGCGTAAGGCGGCCTAGCAGCAGCATCATGATACGCTTGTTCCACGTCAGTGACGTTCATTTCGGTGCGGAGGATCCCGCCGCCATAGCCTGGTTCGACCGCTGCGTCGCCGCGGAGGCGCCCGATGCCGTGGTGATGACGGGCGACCTGACGATGCGCGCGACGCGTGGCGAGTTCCAGCGCGGCGGCGACTGGCTGCGCAGCCTGGGCGTGCCGGTGACGCTGGAGGTTGGCAATCACGACATCCCTTATTACTGGGACCCGTTCCGCCGCCTGTTCTCACCCTACCAGCGCTATGCGGCGGTCGAGAAGATGATCGAGCGGGAACTCGACCTGCCCGGCGTCACCATCGTGCCGTTGAAGACCACCGCGCGTGCGCAATGGCGCTGGAACTGGTCGAAGGGCCGGGTGAGCGCAGGTTCGCTCCGCCGCGCCCTCGCGATGATCGACGAGGTGCCCGATGGCAACGTCATCCTCGTCGCGGCGCATCACCCGCTGATCGACGGTGGTGCGAAGGGGACGGCAAAGACCCGCGGCGGCGATGCGGCGCTGGATGCGCTCGCGAAGGCGGGGGCGCATGCGGTGCTCTCCGGCCACGTCCACGATCCCTTCGATTTGCCCATCGAGCGGAGCGGCCGCACGATCCGCATGATCGGTGCGGGCACCCTGTCGAAGCGGACGCGGTATACACCGCCGGCCTTCAACGAGATCCGGGTCGAAGGCGGCGCGATCCAGACCATCGTGCGACGGATGGAGGGGTAGGGGCTACCCCCCGAGCTCGTGATTCCCGCGCAGGCGGAAATCCATCATCACGAACGTCTGTGATTATGCCGAAGCGTCAGCCAGCAGGGATGGGGTTTGGCCGCCGCTCCGCCGCATGGCGGACGATCCGCACATAAGCGGCGGGGATGATCGCGACGAGCAGCCCCACCACCACCGCGTCAAGCGCCAGCATCGGCCACAGCAGCGGCGTCGCTTTGCCGATCCCCCAGGTGCCGAGGAACTGGTGCAACACCCCAATCGGCGTGCGCACGAGGAAGAACAGCAGCAGGCCGCGAACATACAGCGGTCCGATCGCGCGTGCCGACTGCATGGGCCCGCGCACCGGCCCGTCCGTCGCCGCCGAGACGATCCACGCCATCAGCAGCGGCTCGACCAGCAGCTGCCCGATGCCGACCACGCCGCGCAGCAGCATCACGCGCGGCTCGGCCACCATCTGCGGCGCATAGAAGATCAGCGCGAATAGGCAGAGCGAATAGGCGATGTAGGGCAGGTACCGCGCGATCGTGCCCGGCCGCGGTGTCATCATGCCTTTCGCGCTACCTATCACGCAATAGCGGATGGCGAAGAAGCCGCCGACATAGACCAGGATCATCTTCACCCAGCCCAGCGCCACGCGTCCCTGGTCGAGCGCCAATGCCTTGGCCGCGGCGCGGCTGTCGAAGAAGCCGATGCGATATTCGATGACGTGCTGTACGAATTCCCACAGGATGATCCCGCCGAACAGCCACGGCAGCCCGACCGCGACGCGCGCGCCGTCGCGATAGGCGCCGATCCAGTCGGCAAGAAAGCGGCGGACGCTATGCATCGTGGGTCTCCGGTTCGAAGGTGAGGATGTCGCCTGGCTGGCAATCGAGCGCGGTGCAGATCGCCTCCAGCGTGGAAAAGCGGATCGCCTTCGCCTTGCCCGTCTTGAGGATCGACAGGTTGGCGAGCGTGATGTCGACCCGCTCCGAAAGCTCGGTCAGCGTCATGCGCCGCGCGTGCAGCACGTCGTCGAGGTGGACGCGGACCGGCATCAGACGGTGCCGTCGAGATCGTCGCGCATCGCCGCGCCGCGTTCGAACACCTGTGCAAGCACGAAGGCGATCAGCACCGCAAGCCAGCCGGTGAAGCTCGGTTGCCAGCTTGGAGAATCGACGCGCAGCGCATCGGCAGCGAAGCGCGCCACGCCATAGCCCAGATCGGCGAGCTGGATCACGAGCAGCATCCACCCGATCGTCCGCACTCGCGCGGCATTGGCCGCTACGAACGGCTCACCCCGCTCGACCGTCCGCAGGATCGCGCGCAGTGCCCTGAGCAGCCGTTCTATGGCAAAGCCGACGGGGATGCCGACCAGCATCGTCAGTTGCATGAACGCGATCACCGCCGCGGTATCGACCCGCCCCTGATATTTGCGGACGAGCAGCCGTTCGATCAGCTCCGCCCCCGGCAGCGTCGCGATCAGCACCGCGACGAAGAAGGCGATGGCAATCGCGTTGCCGATCCGAAACGCCATAACGGCGCGGATCGACCAGACGAGTAGGGGCTTTGGGGCGCTTGATCCTTCCATGTCCAGACTGTGTCTCACATATCGCTAATCAACAAGTGATTCGCCGACAAGCGATATGGGCGGGGCTGTGAAATCTCGGCGCTGCCGACGCACCGACGCTCAATGCGTCGGTCGCTGCGTTCGCGGCGAACGATCTTTTGTGGCCATCGCTTGGACATGCGATCATAAAAAAGCCGCCGCCCGGCATCCCGAGCGGCGGCTTCATATCAGGTCACGCCGGGGCCTGAGCCGGGATTACTCCCGGTTCAGATATTCGCCCGCGGCTTCGTCGCTGCCGTCACCTGACGGGACGACCTCGGCGAGCGGGTCGGCACCCGTGCCGGCGTCGTCACGCACCGAGCGCTGCTCCTCCGCGGCGCGCAGCTCTGCGGCCGAGGTCGGGGCTATGATCGCCGTCTGCAGCGCGCGCTGCTGTGCACGCAGCGCAGCGTCGCGGCTGGAGGCCGCCACGCGCAGGCGGTTCATGCCCGCGCCGGTGCCCGCCGGGATCAGGCGGCCGACGATGACGTTCTCCTTCAGGCCCATCAGCGTGTCCTGCTTGCCCTGAACCGCCGCCTCGGTGAGGACGCGGGTGGTCTCCTGGAACGACGCCGCCGAGATGAAGCTGCGGGTCTGCAGCGACGCCTTGGTGATGCCGAGCAGGATCGGCTTGCCCTCGGCGGGCTGCTGCCCCTTCTCGAGCTTGGCGTTGGCCTCGTCCATCTCGTCACGGTCGAGCTGCTCGCCCGCGAGGAGGGTGGTGTCGCCGCCGTCGGTGATCTCGACCTTCTGCAGCATCTGGCGAACGATCGTCTCGATGTGCTTGTCGTTGATCTTCACGCCCTGCAGTCGATAGACTTCCTGGATTTCGCTGACGAGATATTCGGCCAGCGGCTCGATCCCCATCGTTTCCAGGATGTCGTGCGGGTTCGGCGAGCCGCCGATCAGGTTGTCGCCACGCTTGACGTAGTCGCCTTCCTGAACGTCGATCACCTTCGACTTCGG
>ERZ941706.173-NODE-173-length-23381-cov-4.926477_pt1 | contig 23381 bp, 26 predicted proteins | sample MGYA00521232_ERZ941706 | MGnify/ENA primary metagenome ERZ941706 (study PRJEB32759, sample SAMN07749893) | skin metagenome | biome: transportation; feature: city; material: polyester macromolecule | host: Homo sapiens | place: Hong Kong:ER line | collected...
GGGGAATGGCTATGGCACAGCGAAGGTGTAGCACTATTGGGATCAGTTATTTAGCAACTCTGCAGCCCTATCTAATCTGCAGTATTCAAGTTGTTTCAGAATGTTCCGCTTGTTCTGAGCTGTTGTCATCGTGCCACCTTTCAATGTTGTTAGCCCACTGATGTAAGATTCACCGGGCGCACGTTGCAGCCCTGTTGGGATTCATAAAAATCCGCCAGCCACTGCAGCAGCTTGCGGCGGTCGTCAAGGTACTCGGCGCGGTGGTAGGCCGCCCGCACCTTATTGCGTTCGGCGTGTGCGAGCTGACGCTCTATCACGTCGGGATCAAAGCCTTCTTCGTTTAAGGTGGTGGAGGCCAGTGCCCGGAACCCGTGCGGCGTGGCAATGCCCTTGTACCCCATTCGTCCCATGGCATAACTCAGGGTGTTCTCGCTCATGGGGTCGGTCAGCTTACGCTCACTTGGGAACAGCAGTTCGCAATGGCCGGTCAGTGGGCGCAGCTCCGCGAGCACAGCGAGTGCCTGCCGGGAGAGCGGGACAATATGGGGCGCGCGCATCTTCATGCGTTCGGCGGGGATCCGCCACTCAGCCCGCTCCAGATCGAACTCTGCCCAGCGGGCGAAGCGCACCTCACCAGGGCGAGTCATTGTCAGCATCAGCAAATGGAAGGCAAGGCGAGTAGCTGGGTTCAATGGTTCAGCAGCCAGACGGCGGTAAAACTCCGGCAGTTCGGCCCGTGGTAGTGCTGGCCGGTGCTCCTTCTTGGCCGCCTTGAGCGCCCCTTTCAGGTCTTGGGCAGGGTTGTAGCTGGCTCGGCCTGTCTGGATGGCGTAGCGCATGATGGCGCTTATTCGTTGCAGCACTCGTCCCGCCGTTTCGGACGCTCCCCGCTTCTCCACCTTGCGCAGAGCATCCAGCATCATGGGGGCGGTTAGGTCAGCAACAGGCACCAGCCCCAGATCGGGGAAGGCGTCTACCTCCAGCGACTCGATCACCCTCTTGGCATGGCCAGGGCTCCAGCGGGCAAGCTGGCTTTGATGCCACTCCCGTGCCAGCGCCTCAAAGCTGCTCTCACTGGCAAGCCTACTGGCGATCTTCTCTTGCTTGCGGACAAGGCTGGGGTCGTACCCTTCGGCGATCATTCGGCGAGCTTCATCCCGTTTAGCTCGCGCTTCTTTCAGGGACACATCGGGATAAACGCCCAGGGCGAGCTTCTTCTCTTTTCCCGCATGACGATACTTGAGTTTCCAATACTTGCCAGACTTGTTAACCAACAGGAACATGCCCTTTTCATCCGCTAGCTTGTCGCCGCTCGGTTTGCCACTCCATATAGCCTGCTTGACCGTTATGTTATCTAAAGGCATCTGGGGGCCTCCATATCCAATAATGGGGGCCTAAGTTACTGCAAATTGTGGCCGAAGCATTGAGCTAGCAGCCTTGCAGATCAACGGTTGGCCCACGTTTGGGGGCCTAAATTTTGAGGGCTTAACATTGAGCCCCCAGAAAGGCCCCCAGTATTTGGGGTATGCTATGAGACCAAATGATACGACAAGACATAACAAAAAACCCGCAGAGCCTTATGCTATGCGGGTTTCTGGTCTGCCGTGATACGGCATGAAACTGTAATATGGTGCCCGGGGTCGGACTCGAACCGACACGTCTTGCAACGGCGGATTTTGAATCCCAAAACTACGGTTTCAGGCAAATCGTACAGGTCGCAAACCCCCATTTCAACTGGTTTTTGGTTGCCTCTGGTTTGTGATGGTTTTAGGCAAGTTGCACGAAATTGCACGAAGAAAGGCATTCAACCAGTTTGATTGATGGGTGATACCCTAGAGCGGCGTTACCGACATTAACCACAGGCTAATTACAAATGAAAAAGGTTATCTGGTTTACCGTTGCAATGGCCCTAGGGCTTGGACTTACTGTGGCGTACAAGAAGCACACTGAGAAAGAAAAGGCTAAAGAGGCCGCACTGATAGAACTCGCAACGGACCTTTGTAACCACATAGATACCAAGTTCATCAGGTCTCTACGTGAGTCTAAGAAAGCTGGTTTTGAAGCCTTTACGGTAGCGAGCAACATCAAACGGGAAGTACGGAAAACCGAGGCAGACGGTCGCCTAGGAGCCGAGGCGGAAGTAATGATTAACACCGCTGGCTAATAACATCATGTCGATCAGCCAATAACATCATGCCGATCACCATTTTTCTACCCGCAGGAACTGCGTCTTTCTTTTACTCTGCCTGATCGGCATCGGTCAAGTTGATGCCCTGTTTTCGCATCGACTCACCTGTCAAACCTACTCGTACCGCTCTGTGGATCAGCCGGTCCAGGATCGCTTCTGCGAATGTGGCCTCTCCGATCATCCCATACCATTTCTCTACCGGCAGTTGGCTCGCAACCACTGTCGAGACCCTCCCGTAACGGGTATCGATGATCTCCAGCAAATTACTGCGCTCGGCCGCATCCAGCATCTCCATGCCCCAGTCATCCAGGATCAGCAAGCCCACATTATTCACCTGCTCCAGCAGCTTCGGATAACTGCCATCCGCCTGCGCCAGTCTCATCTCTTCCAGCAGGGTTTTCAGCCGGTAGTAGCGCACCGCTACGCCTTGCCGGATAAAATAGCGGCCCAACGCACAGGCCAGGTAACTCTTCCCACAGCCTGCCGCCCCCGTCAGCAGCAGGTTTTGCTGATGAGCCAGCCACTGCCCTTCCAGTAGCTGGCGGATCTGCGCTTTGCTTATTCCCCGGCTGGCACGGTAGTCCAGCTGCTCAATTTGACCGGACAATCGAAACCGCGCTTGCTTCTCCAACCGGTTAACTTTGCGCTGCTCCCGTTGCACCAGCTCATGACTCAGCAGCAGTTGCAGCCGCTCTTCAAAGCTCATGTCCTGATACAACGCGCTCTGTGTCTGTTGCTGACTCAGCGCCTGTTTCACACCGCCCAGACGCAGGGTGCTCAGTTGTTCATCGAGATGTAATTGCATGCTCTTTTCCTTGTTGAGTGATGGATTAGTGGAAGTAGTGTTCGCCGTGGACATTGTCATGATGGATGTCTTGCAACGGATCCTGGCGTGAGGTGGCAACTGGTTGTTGTTCCAGCCCGTGTTTGAGCATGTTGCGGATGTGGTGCAGCCGGTTGGCGCCGGTCAGATAGCCACGTAGACAGGCGGCCTCCAGCCGCGCCTTGCCATACTTTTTGCTCTGTCCCAGCAGGGCCTGACAAGGTCGCACGGCTTGGGCCGGATGCGCTGCCTGGCGGATAAAACTATCCACCCAATGCGTGGTATAGGGCCCGATGGACGCGGCCCAGCTCAGTAGGCGTTCAGGTGAGCACTCCAGCAGTGCCTGGTGATGCGCTGGCATATGGGCGGGCAGACTGCTGTGCTGGCCTTTGCGATGACTGCGTGGGTGCTGAGCGACGACCTTACCCGCGTGATACAGGGTGACCGTACGCTCCGCCAGATGGGCTTCCAGCCGCTTGCCCTGCAAGGCATAAGGGACCGAGTAATAGTGCTTCTCCAGGTCGACGTGGTAATCCTTGCCGACCAGCACCGACACCACTTTGGTGTACTGGTAGGGGTACGCTGGCAAGGGCTTGAGTGCTGGCGCATCGAGCTCGGCAAACATGGATGCGCGGCAACCGGGCAGCTTCTGGAAGGGTTTCTCATTGAGCCGGGTCAGTAACCCGGATATCCGTTGGTTAAGCTGAGCCAGGCTATGGAAGGTCTCATGGCGCAGTACCGCCAGGATCCAGCGGGTGACGATCTGTACCCCCACCTCGGCCTTGGATTTATCTTTCGGCTTGCGCGGCCTGGCGGGCATGATCGCTGTGCCGAAGTGAGCGGCCAGCATCTGGTAGGTGGGATTGAGATCCGGGTCAGTATTGCGTGCCACGCTGACCGCACTCTTCAAGCAATCAGGCACCACCAGTTGCGGGACGCCGCCGAAAAACTCAAAGGCCCGCTTGTGGCTCATCACCCAATCCTCAAGCTGTTGGGAGCGGGTGGCTTCAGCAAAGGTGTAGTTGGAGGCCCCGAGCACCGCGACGAAGACCTGGGCCCGATAGAGGATCTCACCGGTATGAGGATCCACGATGGGCATGGTCTGGCCACAGTAATCGACAAAGAGTTTTTCGCCCGCGATATGGGTCTGGCGCATCGACGGTTGCAGCACCGATGCCCACTCCTTATAGAGCCGACAGAAATGGTTGTAGCTGTAGTGGGCACCGTTATTGCGCTCGGCATACTCCTGCCACAGTAGCTCCAGCGTTACCCCTTTTTGACCGGGCTGTTTGAGCTCCTGATGGAGCACGGCCCAGTCAGGGAGCGGTTTGTGGCGGGTTTTGGACACCGCGCGGGTGCTGAGGAAGGCACGCTCCAGGGTGACATCATCCCAGCGCTCACAGAGCGGCCAGGTAGTGATATCCAACTGAGCAGCGCGATTGAGGTAATAGGAGACGGTGCTGGATGAGATATGCAGGCTGAGGGCGATCTGACGATGCGCCAGTTGAGCCTGATATTTGAGACGAAGGATTTCTTTGAGTTTTCTCACGGTGATAGGCCTCGCAGACATGCACTTTCCTCTTTTGGGTCCAGTTGGAAAGTGCGGGTTTAACGAAGCGGGGAGAAGAAGTCATCAATAACATTCATGCCGATCATGGTTTCCCATAGAGGAAAAAAGTGATCGGCCTGGGATGTTATTGGGCGATCGGCATGGATGTTATTGAGTGATCGGCATGAATGTTATTGAGCGATCGCCATGCGTGGGAATACGCACACCGCAGTTAACGCGGTTTATCGCGCCAAAGAAACTGAAACTGTTGAGCGCACACAGAACACCGCCCGCTATATCTGTATGGCAGAATTAACCAAGCTCTACACAAAGAAAACCCCTCAATGAGGGGTTTATGAAAGTCTCGGAAGACCCAAGAATTTGTACGTTCACTTGCTCGCCACGTATTCGAACCGTGGGGCCGCAATAAGCAATTTACTGATTTCATCAAACCGGATCTGGTTGTCGTAGATAACCTCCGTGACCTCACAACACTCACACCACTGTAGATGCTGCTCTTCTAGTCCAGGTAGGTAATGGCCTTCCTCGCCAAGCCGTTTCAGCTCTTCCACTGGCAGCTTCAATACGTCTTCTAGGTCGCGCATCCGTTGTTCAAAGGCTAGGGCTAGCCCGTTTTGTGTTTTATCCGCCAGTTTCAGAATCTGCATCAGTGCACTGGCCTGTTCGTCGTTCAAAGTGATAGTTTTCATGTTGTGTCTCTCCTAGTTGATTCAAAACCGGGCCGGTAGGCCCGGGAAATGGTTTACTCGCTTGCGTTCTGCTCGGCTTGGGTCTTTGGCTCCGGCCGTGGTGCCAGTGCAGCTTCGTCGAATCGGGAGGCTAAAGCCTGCTCATCGACATTCAGGCCGATTTCGCGGATGGTGCGGTCTACGACATTCGAGAGGCTCGAATAGGCGCTAAAATCGCGCTCATTTGCGGCGGCCTCGGCCAACAAGTCTGGGTAGTGGTTGAGAGCCGCAGCCGTTGCCACGTCAGCAGACAGGCCGGACAACGCCTGTGGGACACGGGCCATTGCAACGGCGATTTCCCCGCTATCAGCTATCGCGCTGCGGAACTGCTCGGCAGTTAAACCCGCAGCCTTGAGACCGGCAACAATCTGAACCGCATCGGCGAGGCTGACGGAGTTCAGCACCTTGGCAACTTTGGCCTCGTGCGCGTCAGTACGGGCCAGCAGTTCATTGCCGAACTTGTCCAAATCGGCCTTGATGGCTTTGCCGTGTTGCTCTTGTAGTTGCTTATAAAGTGGTGCTTTCTCGCTGCGGCTTCGGGTCGTATCGGCGTTCAGGCCGTTGAAAGCATCGATTGCCTGGTTGACTCTCAGGGCCACACGATGATGACCAACAGCCCCGTTGGGTGAGGTCTGGAATCCGCGAATCAGGGTTTCAGTGAATTTAGAAAGTGCCATTTTTTGAATCCTCTAGGTGGTTAGTTGCTGTTTCCAGCGTGGGTATCCACACTTGAGCGGTGAGATGACAACGAGGAACGTCATTGCGTGCCTTCTTGTTGGAAATTGATACACCGAGCATCCACAGCAATCAGAATGATGTTTCGGCCTGCCGCTTGGCGGGCGCTTGCTTGCTCATATTCGGCGGCGCTGCTGGCGAAGAACGTCATCTCGTTGCCCTGAACCACACAGGAGCCTCTCCGGTGGTCGTCACTGCGCACGGATACCACCCGGTGATATTCGATAACAGTGGGCATCTGGACGCTTTCAAGACTCTCCAGGCGAGCCAGTCGGGCCATCAATGCTTTGGCCATATCACCCCTCCAGTAAGATGAAGTGAGGCCGCAACGCCGCAACTGTGGCCCGGTACTCGTCGCGGGTGGCGGCGTATACCAACAGCTCAGCTATTGGCCCCCCTAGTGGGACATGCTCACTCGTCCCGTTGAGCGGGTCGCTCCGCTCAACCGTGACGTGTGTGACGAACCGATAACCAGCCAGCGCATGCGGCGCAAAGGCTCGTTCAAGTCGCTTTAGGCGGGCGTGTCTACTGGTCACGGCTGGCCTCCAGTGCAGCGAGACGGGCTTCAAACTCTCCCAGCTCTTTGATTTTCATTTGGATGAGTTCGGCGTCCAGCGACCCGACCGGCGTTACGGCGCGCAGCGTGGGGATTACTCGATCAAGTACCATTCGGACAGCCTGGGTATCGCCCTCGGCTACCAGTGCGGCCAATTTTGCCAAGGCGTCAGCGGTCAACTCTTCTGGGATCTGATTACGCTTACCCTTCGCCCCTTTTGGCCGCCCTGCTGGGTTACCACTTTCACCTTTGCGAAACCGACCTTTTACTACAATTCTATTATCCATACGAGTCCCCAAATGTTTCTGATAGTAGATCAGATGCCTGCATCAAGGGCAACTGCTTTTGTCCTGTAATTGAGCTGTTATTTACAGATAACGGATTGATAATCCCTCAGGAACAGCGACACACGGCGGCTTGCGCGTTCCACTGGGTGATATTGAGTGCAAACCAGTGTTTTTTTGACTCGCCCCGCCCGCCTCCCCCTAGGTACACAAGGCGGGGCGGGGCGTAATAATTAGTGAGCCCACTAGTACCAACACTCTCCAGTTTTGGACCCGCCCCGCCCTGTGTGTATAGGGGGGAAGCGGGGGCGGGGCGTGATTTACATCACAAAAAGCGGGCTATTAGTCCTCGTCTGGGCACGTTATTTCGCCATCGGCAAACACGATTAAGCCATCCCGCTCCAGCTTTCCGAGCCACTCGCGCCCCTTCTTAGGGTTCCATGTGCCGTTCTGCTTCATCGAGGCCATAACTGCATCCCACATGGCGACACCGTCTGAGATTCCCCACAAGGTGGTGATAGCCTCATACATAGCCTGATGGTTGGCGGATAGGGTCGGCTCTGCCAACTCTTCTTCCTCTATGGGCTCTCGCCCCGTGGCAGACACCGCCAAGCTGGTAACGTCCTCCCCATCGCTGTCGGTATATAGGAACCGCTCGCTTAGGTCATAGGCGCGGCTCTCGGCCTCTTCGGCATCCTTCTGCTTGGTACAGGCGAGCACCAGTGCTTTTGCGCCCACAGCCTCCCGCTTAACGAGAAATTCAGCGTCCAAGGCGGCCCGGAAGCTCGAACTACCACGAGCCCCCTTCGTCTCATCCTTGCCCGAGTGGTGCACAACCAGCACGGTCGCCCCCGTAGCCGCCTTGATGGCATCGCAACCCGCAATGAAAAGCCCCATGTCGCTGGCTTTGTTCTCGTCAGCACCGCCAAAGCACCGCGCCAGGGTGTCGATGACGATCAGCACCACCGGCAGCCCCGTGTACTGCTTAACATGCTCGGCGGCCAGTCGGAGCTGCTCGACCTGCAATGGTGCAGCCACGAACACGGGCTGATTGACGCAGCAGAGATTGGTGGCCTTCTCCTGGTGTGTGTTCTCCCATGCCTTGATTCGGCGAGGCACACCGGTTCCACCTTCCCCCACTACATAGATGACCGCGCCCTTCTCCACCCGTCGCCCATCCCAGCTTTTACCCGTGGCAATGTGGCAGGCCCAAGAGATAGCGAGGAATGATTTATAGCTACCTGAGGGGCCATAAATGGAGCTGGTGCACTCGGCAGGCAACAAGCCTTTGATTAGATACTGGCTTGCGCGGTCGAATCCCTCCGAGCCAAATGACAGCGGCAGGCTTAGCTTGCGGGGAGCTTCATCAGCGAGATCATCATCTCCGGCTACCTGCCCGCCGTGGCTCGGTAGGTCGTGCGCTGATACTCCGGCCAAATGGATCAGTGTCCCCATCCCAGCCGCACCGGGCTTACCCACCTTGAAAGAGTCCCAGCGCTTGCGGTTGTTGTCGTAGTCATAGCTCCCCGGAAATCGGGCGCTCCACTCGTTGAATAGTTCCCAAGCCTCCTCGCTTCCCCCCGCAGCCTGGTGAACGGACATACCTACGCTGAGCCACTGCTCATCGGTGCCCAGGTGGTCGAGGCAACACTTAATGTCAGCCAACGGCGTAACGGCAGCGGTTTCAACTTGTTCGGTGCGTTCCGCCAGCCTCGGGCGCTTGCATAACGGGGCTGTATCGAGAAGAGGGCCACAGGTGATTCGCTCAATCGCGGCATGATCGATTGGTGCGCCTTCGGCGTCCGTGTAGCCTCGCCCTGAGGCGATATAACCTCGACCAGCAGAGCGGATATCGACGCCCGGCCACACATTGGTCGTGTTAGGTATGTCGGCATCTTGTCGAACGGTAAAGGCGTAATGCGTGCCACCGCTCCGGGTGGTTTGTAAGTGCGCGTCGTCCAAAGTCTCTAGGGAAATTCCGAGATTGTCAGCCAGCGCCTCTTTGCTGATGGCGTCTTGCTTATAGGAATCGTGGTCGATGACAACGACACCGGCAGGCACAGGGACACCAAACATACGGGCATCGCTCGCCCCCTCGATATGGGCCTTCCAATTCCTCACCCGTGGCGACTTGTCACGGTTCACGGGGAAGCATCGGTCGGCTAAAGTAATAGCGTCTTCATGCATCAACAATTATCCTTTCGTTGGGTTGTTGGCCGCCCCGTCTCGCCAAAGTCACGGCGGCCAACTTCTTGGGGCCCTCGAGTGTTACTCGGGGGCTTTTTTCACCTTTTGCACTGCGTTTCGCACACACAGCCAAGGCAAACCCGTATTTACTAGGTTTCCTGTAGGATTAAGCATCCCTTGCCTGCTGTTCCGGCAGTTGTCCAGCCAGCCACAAACCAAACAAACGATGGTTTATGTATTGAGTTCGTCCGACCATCCGGGCGCAACGATCCAGGCCGGGCTTGTCCTCTTTTCTCCAGAACATCACCTTGATCTGCTGGTAGGTGAATTTCGGGAACTGTTGGGACAGTTCACGCATTGGCAACCAGTTGTTAAGGTCTGAACTGAGAGCTACTAATTCATGGTTTCCCATAATTGCTTTTCCTCTTTCTTGTGGTCTCGGACTGCGGTTTCGGTTTTGCTCGGGTCGAACACACTCTCGCAGAATGAGCAGACCGGAGCATCAAGGTGAGGGGGACATGAATTGCCCAACATTTGACCAGTCATTCCTTGGTGCCCTCGCGCTCCTTGGGGTTGAACAAGGTGCCATCCTTATCCAGCTCCCATCCTTGCGAGAGCAAGTGCTCATAAAAACAAAGATGTGACTCGCTTATATTCGCGAACCATTCAAGCTCTGGGGTGTATGGGTGTAGTGTTTCGCCCATGATGATTACCCCGCGTTCCTCCTTGGTCTGAGTCCTGATCGCCTCACTGAAACGGGACTTCTTCAGCTTCGCCTTGGCTCGCTTTACTGGTGTTTTTGTGTCGGACGTGATGCGCACACCGGCATCGAGCGCCGCCACCTTGTTTGATGTCCCATCTTGAAGTGACTTGATGATCTTCACGTCCATCTTGGAAAGCCCACTTACTGGTCTTGCCATTTGTTGTTCTCCAGGTATGCGAAAATAGCGGCTCGCCACAGGATGGCGGCCTCTTGTTGAAATCCTGCTCGATAAGCAATGACGGCGGCCCTTGCTGCTTGCTGGGCTGCTGATTTGGCGGGTATGATCTGAGTGTTCATGATCGATGCTTCCTCATCGGTTGTGTCCCATAGCCCTCGAACTGTTCCACCAGTTGCGGGGGCTTCTTCTTTTCAGTCCTGGTAATCAGTCAGGGCTGTAAACCTTCGCCAGTCGGCGGCATTCCATGTGGGCCTAAGCTCTCTGGCTTGCTTCATGGTGATAGCCTCTGCTCCGGTACTCTCGCACCACTGCTCACGCTCACGCTTCGACTTGTGCGCCGATAGGGCCCCATTTTTCGGGTCATGGCTCAGATATGTCATAACGCAATGGCTCCGAACACGCGATCGGTTAACGATTGCTTGTGACCATTACACAAATGGCTGTAACGCTGGGTCATGGTGATCGACTTGTGCCCCAATACCTGGGCAATCTCCAGCAAGCTAGCCCCACTCTTGGCTAATAGGCTCGCACATGTGTGCCGCAGGTCATGGAAATGGAAGTCGGTGATTCCGGCCTCGGCACGGCAGGCTTGCCAGAACGAGTCAAAATGCTCAAAGGGGGCGTTTAACTTGCTAGGGTGGGGGAATAGATAGGAATTGCCCACTTGCCGGAACTTCATCATCTCTTGGACAAGGGCCGGGGGAAGGGTCAGCACTCGCTGGGTGCCGTTTTTGGTGTGGTGCAGGTGTGCGGTTCTGGCCTTGAGATCAACATCTGACCATTGCAGGCCGATGAGTTCACTACGGCGGGCGCCGGTGAAGATAGCCATTGAGATAAGCAGGTGCAGCCGTTCCCATTTGCTGGCCTTAGCTGCTGCCAGTAGCCGTGGCAACTCTGCATCGCTCAGGAAGCGGGTTCGGGCATTGTCTTCTGTCTGCTGGCGAACTTCACGGGCGGGGTTGTGCTTAGTGTCGTGCTTGTCGTTAAACCAAACAAAGACGCTAGACAACGCGCTCCGGTAACGGTTCTGGGTGCTGGGTTGCTTCCCTTCGGCTTGCAGATCGTTAAGGGCGGCCTTTACTTGTTGGCGGGTAACTCTGCCCACTGGCTTGGAGCCAAGGCGGTCAGCCCACCACGTAAGGCGCTGGATAATGCTTGAGTCTCGGCCATTGTACTGGTCGAGGTAATCGCGGATTGCTTGGGATAGGGTTGTGGTCGTTAGTGTGACGTTCGTCAGCGCATCGGCCAGATCATCGGATACGGTAATCTGAGCCAAAAAGGCTTCTGCGTCTTTTTTACGAGGGAATGTTTGGCCTACACGGCGACCGTTTCGCATGAATTGCACGCGATAGCTGGTGCCACGTTTGCCTGATATTTTTTGAACGTTTGCCATTGGTTAAAACCTCTTGCACGCATTTGCACGTTATTGAGAGTTTCAACCGCAGTTGTTCCGAGAAAGGACAGCGCCTAAACGCCGTATCTTGTTGACCAGACAAGAGTTTTAATGGTGCCCGGGGTCGGACTCGAACCGACACGTATTGCTACGGCGGATTTTGAATCCGCTGCGTCTACCGATTTCGCCACCCGGGCAGCTGCGAAGGATTATACGAATGGCGCTTGGCCATGCAAGGTGTTTTTCTTGCCCCCACCGTTGTTTGCTCATTTATTCAACGCCTTGCCGATGCCAGGCCAGTTACATAGAATGCCCGCATCATATTAATGGAATAATCATCATGGCCAAGCGCAAGACCCCCTCCCCTCTCCAGCCTGCTCCCCGGCATCCGTCCGCCGGTCTGCTGCGCCGTCTCGGCGCCCTGCTCTATGACTATCTGGTGGTGATTGCCCTGCTGATCATCGCCGGCTTCATCGGGATGGGTGTGGCCCACCTGCTGCTGGCCACCGGCATGGCGCACGTTCCCGAGGGCAAGGATGCCGCCTGGCTGCTCACCAGCCCCCTCTACAGCGCCTGGCTGGCCTTCGTCATCTGCGGTTTCTACACCTGGTTCTGGGTCCGTGCCGGCCAGACCATCGGCATGCGGGCCTGGCGCCTGCGCATCCAGAACCTGGACGGCAGCAACATTCGCGTCACCCAGGCCCTGATCCGGCTCGCCACCTCGGCCTTTGGCTTGGGCAACCTGCTGTGTGTGTTCAATCGCGCCCGCCCCCGCGCCTTCCAGGACATCTGGGCCGAGTGCGAGGTGGTGGTGCTCGGCAAGGCGGAAAACCTGGAGCAGCTCAATCGCTGATCCCAAGGCGGCAACGAAAAAGGGCACCCCGAGGTGCCCTTTTTGCTGACCAGAACTGACTGCTTGCAGCTCAGAACCTTGACGGAAGCGGTGCATCGGGATGCGATGGCCGCCTTTTGTCAGCAGCCCTCCGCCCTTCAGGCCGCTACTGCTTGCGGCTCAGGATATAGAAGGAGATGCCGCCAAACAGCAGGCTGGGTGCGATGGCCGCGAGGATGGGCGGGACCGCATAGACCAGGCTGACCGGGCCGAACACTCTGTCGCTCACATAGACCGCGAAGCCGGTCATGATCCCCATCAGCATCCTCGCCCCCATGCTCACCGAACGCAGCGGGCCGAAGATGAAGGAGGAGGCGAGCAGTATCATGGCCACCACGGAGAGCGGTGAGAGCAGCTTGCGCCACATCTCCAGCTTGTAGCGTCCGGCATCCTGCTTGTTGGCATCCAGATAACCGATGTAGTCCCGCAGCCCCGAGATGGGCAGGTTTTCGGGATCGATACTGACCACCCCGAGCTGCTTGGGGGTCAGCTCGGATTGCCAGGCCATCTGGGCATGCTCTTCGTCCTGGATCCGGGTGGGATCGTCAAACCGGGTGATGTGCACCTGTTTCAGCAGCCAGTGGTGATCCTCGAACACCCCCTCCTTCGCCTGCACCACGTCGATCAGGTTGCGGGACGGAGTGAAGCGGTAGAGGGTGATGCCGGTCAGGGCGCCATCGTTGCGCACCCCGTTGATGTTGACGAAGTTGTTGCCATCCCGTGCCCAGACCCCGTAGGCCGAGACCGTGAGCCGCCCTTCCGACATGGCCCCCGCCTTGATGTCATCCGCCATCCGCTTGGCGGCCGGTGCGACGTACTCGCCCATCAGCCCCACCAGCAGCATCAGGGGAATGGCGGTCTTGAGCGCCGCCATGACGATGCTGATCTTGGAGCGTCCCGCCGCCTGCATCACCACCAGCTCGGAGCTGGTCGCGAGCTGGCCCAGACCGATGAGGCCACCGAGCAGGGCCGCCAGGGGGAAGAAGAGCACCGCCTCCTTGGGCATGGAGAGCAGCACGTAGTAGAGGGCGTTGAGCATGTCGTAGTTGCCTTCCCCGACCGCCTTCAACTGCTCCACGTACTTGATGAGCGCGGCGAGCCCGACCAGGGTCAGCTCGCACAGCAGGATCGACATGAAGATGACCCTGCCTATGTATCTATCGAGAATGCCGAACATCAGCAGAGACTCCCAGGTTGCAGCATCACGCTGACTTTCTCTTGAACAATTGCCCTTTGACCCCGTTCCACCAGCTGGTGCCCTGCAGGTTGAGAGGCAACCCTATCAGCAGCAGATAGACCAGGGGCACCAGGAACATCCCGGGCCAGTGGGGCAGACGCCCGCTGTCGATGGCCGACCGGGCGGCACTGAGCAGCAGGAAATAGGAGAGATAGAGCAGGATGGCCGGCAGCAGCTTGGCGTAACGCCCCTGACGGGGATTGACCCGCGCCATCGGCACCACCAGGAAGGTGAGCACCAGGATGGAGAGGGGCAGCGACAGGCGCCACTGCAATTCGGCCATCAGCTGATTGTCCTGGGTGCCGAGCAATGCCAGGGTCGGCTTGGCCGCCGCCTTGCGGTTGGATCGCTCCATCTCCTGCTGGCGGATCACCAGGCTGTATTCACGGAACTCCGAGACCTGGAACTGCTTGCCGGTGAAATGCCCCTCGTAGCGCGAGCCATCGGTCAGGGTCAGCCACTGCAAGCCGTTGCTGTCGGCGGTCACCTGCCCCTCGTTGGCCACCACCACTGACGGGGGTGAGCCACCCTCGGCCCGTTGCAGCACGAAGATTTTCTGCAACTCCGACCCCTTGTCGTTCAGATCCTGGATGTAGGCCACCAGGCGCCCCTTGTCGAGCTCCATGAAGCGGCCGGCCTGCAGGAAAGAGATACCGGGATCGGCCTTGAACTCGTCGATCACCTGGTACTCCCGCTCCTTGGCCTGGGGGGCGACCCAGCCGGTGTTGAACGCCGCGACGGCGGCGGTCAGCAAGGCCAGCACCAGGGCGCTGCCCATGATGAAACGGTGACTGAAACCCACCGCGTGCATCACCGTCATCTCGCTTTCCGCGTACAAACGGCCGTGAGCAAACAGAATGGCTAAAAACAGACTGATAGGCAGCATCAACAACGCCATATTCGGCAGGTTGAGCAGCAGGAGGGTGGATACCAGGCGCGTCGGCACCTCACCATCGGCGGCATCGCCAATGATCTGGATAAATTGCTGGCTGACGAAGATAAGCAGCAGCACGAACAGCACCGCCAGCTGGGTTTTCAGGGTCTCCCTGAACAAATATCGGAAAACGATCACAGTCATTCCCAAGTAAACTTGTGTTTTTAGTCGAATGCCTGAAAAATAGGGCCCTATATTGGATTTTTACCAGTTTGAACTGCGGAGCCTGTGACTGTTCGCTCCGCCTCTGATACCCCAACAAGCACCGCATTATTCAATAAATGGTGCCTTTTGTCTTTAGGATGTAGGAGATTCCATGGAGTTCAGTGTAAAGAGTGGCAGTCCTGAGAAGCAACGCAGTGCCTGCGTCGTGGTCGGCGTTTTTGAGCCCCGCCGCCTCTCTCCGGTTGCCGAACAGCTGGACAAGATCAGCGACGGCTACCTCAGCTCGCTGCTGCGCCGTGGCGACCTGGAAGGGAAACCGGGCCAGATGCTGCTGCTGCATCAAGTACCGGGCGTGCTCAGCGAGCGCGTACTGCTGGTCGGGTGCGGCAAGGAGCGCGAACTCGACGAGCGCCAGTACAAGCAGATCATCAACAAGACCATCACCACCCTGAACGAAACCGGCTCCATGGAGGCGGTCTGCTTCCTGACCGAGCTGCACGTCAAGGGTCGGGATACCTACTGGAAGGTGCGTCAGGCGGTTGAAACCACCAAGGCGGGCCTCTACAGCTTCGATCAGTTCAAGACCAACAAGGCCGAACCGCGCCGTCCGCTGCGCAAGCTGGTCTTCAACGTGCCGACGCGTCGGGAACTGACCATAGGCGAGCGCGCCATCAACCACGGCCTGGCCGTGGCGAAAGGGGTGCGCATCTGCCGCGACGTGGCGAACATGCCGCCCAACGTCTGCAATCCCGCCTACCTCGCCTCCCAGGCCCGCCGTCTGGCGGATGCCTATGACAACATCACCACCAGGGTGGTGGGGGAGCAGGAGATGGCCGAGCTCGGCATGAACTCCTACCTGGCAGTGGCCCGCGGCTCCGAGAACGAAGCCATGATGGCCATCATCGAGTACAAGGGCAACGCCGACGCCAAGCCCATCGTGCTGGTGGGCAAGGGGCTGACCTTCGACTCCGGCGGCATCTCCATCAAGCCGGCAGACGGCATGGACGAGATGAAGTACGACATGGGTGGCGCCGCCTCCGTGCTCGGCACCATGCACGCCCTGGCCCAGTTGCAGCTGCCCATCAACGTCATCGGCGTGCTGGCGGGCTGCGAGAACATGCCGGGGGGCAACGCCTACCGCCCCGGTGACATCCTCACTACCATGTCCGGCCAGACCGTCGAGGTGCTCAATACCGACGCCGAAGGCCGCCTGGTGTTGTGCGATGCCCTCACCTATGTGGACCGCTACGATCCCGAGACCGTGATCGACGTGGCGACCCTGACCGGTGCCTGCATCATCGCCCTTGGCCACCATACCTCTGGCCTCTTGGCGAACCACAACCCCCTGGCCCACGAGCTGCTCAACGCCTCCGAACAGGCCGGCGATCGCGCCTGGCGCCTGCCCCTGTTCGACGAGTATCAGGAGCAGCTGGAAAGCCCGTTCGCGGACATGGCCAACATCGGTGGCCGTCCGGCCGGTACCATCACCGCCGCTGCCTTCCTGTCGCGCTTCACCAAGAAATACAACTGGGCCCACCTGGATATCGCAGGGACCGCCTGGAAGAGCGGCAAGGAGAAGGGCTCCACTGGCCGTCCTGTGCCCCTGCTGACCCAGTTCCTGCTCAACCGGGCCGGCGTGGCGGACGTCGAAGACAAGGAGTGATCCCCTTCCCCATCGACTCGAAGAGCGATGCGAGAAGGCGTTACCCTGTATCACAAGGAAGAGGCCTGCCTCTTCCTTGTTTCATTGAGAGAATCCGGGAAGTCCGTGCCAGACGCGGCTCCCGAAGACGGCCAATAGCTGTCCGTCACAGCCAAACGGGACCGACCTGATGAGCCAAGTGACCTTTTACCTGATGAGCCAGCCCGATGATGCGGATGCCTCCGCCGTCGAGCGCCTCGCCTGCCAGCTTGCGGCCGATGGCTGGAGCGCAGGCCACCTCTATCTGCTGTGCGAGGACGAGGCCCAGGCCCTGCGTCTGGACGAGCTGTTGTGGCAGTTGCCGCCCGATCGCTTCGTGCCGCACCAGTTGCAGGGGGAGAGCGGTCAGGCTCCGGTGGAGATAGGCCATCAGCCGCCACGGCGGCGCTATGCCTGCCTCATCAACCTGGCCCGGCAGACACCTTTGTTTGCAGGACACTTCGCTCAAGTGGTAGATTTTGTCCCCACTGACGAAACGCAAAAGCAGCAAGCCCGCGAGCGCTACAAGCACTATCGCCAGGCGGGCCATACCCTCGAGATGAGGGATCAGCCCGTCCTTGCCGCACCGGATCCGGCGCAGCCCTGACTGTGCCACCCTCGATCCACGACGAATCAACACCAGACTCCATCCATCCAGAATACGGCGAGACCATGGAAAAGACTTTTAATCACAACGCCATCGAACAGGCGCTCTATCAGCACTGGGAAGCCCAGGGTTACTTCAAGCCCCACGGCGACACCAGCAAAGACTCCTTCTGCATCATGATCCCGCCGCCGAACGTCACCGGCAGCCTGCACATGGGTCACGCCTTCCAGCAGACCCTGATGGACACCCTGATCCGCTACAACCGCATGCAGGGCAAGAACACCCTGTGGCAGGCGGGTACCGACCACGCCGGTATCGCCACCCAGATGGTGGTTGAGCGCAAGATCGCCGCAGAAGAGGGCAAGACCCGCCACGATTACGGCCGGGAAGCCTTCATCGACAAGATCTGGCAGTGGAAGGAAGAGTCCGGTGGCACCATCACCCGTCAGATGCGCCGTCTGGGTGACTCCGTGGATTGGGAGCGCGAGCGCTTCACCATGGATGAGGGCCTCTCCGCCGCCGTCCAGGAAGTGTTCGTGCGCCTGTACGAAGACGGCCTGATGTACCGCGGCAAGCGTCTGGTGAACTGGGATCCCAAGCTCAACACCGCCATCTCCGACCTGGAAGTGGAAAACCGCGAGATCAAGGGCCACATGTGGCACCTTCGCTACCCGCTGGCCAACGGCGCCAAGACCGCCGAAGGCCAGGATCACCTGATCGTCGCCACCACCCGTCCGGAAACCATGCTGGGTGATACCGCCGTGGCCGTGAACCCGGAAGACCCCCGCTACAAGGCGCTGATCGGCCAGCACATCCTGCTGCCGCTGGTGAACCGTCTGATCCCCATCGTTGCCGACGAACACGCCGACATGGAGAAAGGCACCGGCTGCGTGAAGATCACCCCGGCCCACGACTTCAACGACAACGAAGTGGGCAAGCGCCACAACCTGCCGATGATCAACATCTTCACCCTGGACGCCCACGTGCGTGCCGAGGCCGAAGTGGTCGATACCAATGGCAACCCCAGCACCGCCTATGACGCCGCCCTGCCGACCGAGTTCGCCGGGATGGAGCGCTTCGCCGCCCGCAAGGCCATCGTCGCCAAGCTGGACGAGCTGGGCCTCCTGGCCGAGATCAAGGATCATGTGCTGCAACAGCCTTACGGCGATCGCGGCGGCGTGCCCATCGAGCCCATGCTGACCGACCAGTGGTACGTGCGCGTGGCCCCCATGGCCAAGACCGCCATCGAGGCGGTGGAAGATGGCCGCATCCAGTTCGTGCCGAAGCAGTACGAAAACATGTACTTCTCCTGGATGCGCGACATTCAGGACTGGTGCGTCTCCCGTCAGCTGTGGTGGGGTCACCGCATCCCGGCATGGTATGACGATGCCGGCAACGTCTACGTGGGCCGCAACGAAGAGGAAGTGCGCGCCAAGCACAGCATCCCGTCCGTGACCGTGCTGCGTCAGGACGAAGACGTGCTCGACACCTGGTTCAGCTCCGCCCTGTGGACCTTCTCCACCCTGGGCTGGCCGAACAACACCGAGGCACTCAAGACCTTCCACCCGACCGACGTGCTGATGAGCGGCTTCGACATCATCTTCTTCTGGATTGCCCGGATGATCATGATGACCATGCACTTCATCAAGGACGAGAACGGCCAGCCGCAAGTCCCGTTCAAGACCGTCTACATCACCGGCCTCATCCGTGACGAAGAAGGCCAGAAGATGTCCAAGTCCAAGGGCAACGTGCTGGACCCCCTCGACATGATCGACGGCATCTCCCTGGAAGACCTGCTGGAGAAGCGCACCGGCAACATGATGCAGCCGCAGATGGCCGAGAAGATCGCCAAGCGCACCGCCAAGCAGTTCCCGGAAGGGATCAATGCCCACGGCACCGACGCCCTGCGCTTCACCCTTGCGGCGCTGGCCTCTACCGGTCGTGACATCAACTGGGACATGAAGCGCCTGGATGGCTACAACAACTTCTGCAACAAGCTGTGGAACGCCTCCCGCTATGTGCTGATGAACACCGAAGATCAGGATTGCGGCTTCTCTTCGCAAGGGAATGGTGGCGAGATGCAGTTCAGCCTGGCGGATCGCTGGATCCAGTCCCAGCTGCAAGTGGCCATCCGGGACTTCCGTACCGCCCTCGATACCTACCGCTTCGACATCGCGGCAGGCGTCTTGTACGAATTTATCTGGAACCAGTTCTGTGACTGGTATCTGGAGCTGACCAAGCCGGTATTGACCAAGGGTTCCGAGGCCGAGCAGCGCGCTGCCCGCCACACCCTCGTTAGCGTCCTCGAGACCCTGCTGCGCCTGGCTCACCCGATCATCCCGTTCATCACCGAGACCATCTGGAAATCGGTCGCCCCGCTGGCCGGCGTACACGCCGACACCATCATGATTCAGGCCTTCCCGGAATTCGACGCCGCCAGGGTGGACGAAGCCGCGATGGCGGATCAGGAGTGGGTGAAGGAGTTCATCGTCAGCATCCGCAACATCCGCGCCGAGATGAACGTGGCGCCGAGCGTGCCCCTCAACGTGCTGCTCCAGTGCGATGCCAAGGATGCCCAGCGCGCCGCGGACAACGAGGCCTTCCTCAAGTCGCTGGCCCGTCTGGAATCCATTCGCGTACTGGCGGCCGGTGAAACCGCCCCGCTGTCGGTCAAGAAATTGATCGGTGCCACCGAGCTGATGATCCCCATGGCCGGTCTCATCGACAAGGAAGCCGAACTGGCCCGTCTGGCCAAAGAGGTGGCCCGTCTGGTGGGCGAGTGCGGTCGCATCGAAGGCAAGCTCGGCAACGAGGCCTTCGTCGCCAAGGCGCCGGAAGCGGTCATCATCAAGGAGCGCGAGAAGCTGGAAGATTACCGTCTCCAGCTGACCAAGCTGGAAGCCCAGCAGGCCGAGATCGCCGCGCTCTAAGCCACAGCGCAACATGACAAGCCCCCGTTTATCGGGGGCTTTTTCATGTCAGAGGTTCAGTTCTCCCTCTCCTGCCCCGCGGCTTTATCCCTCCCGCCGGGGCGATATTCAAAAATTCACGAGCCAAATCACCTCCTTTCACAAGCGCAGAGCCCGCAAATTCATTACACTGCCAGCGGTCTTTTCTATCGGGAGTGCTGCTGCAGTATGGAAATATTGATCCTGTTTGGATTGATTTTGCTCAATGGCGTCTTCGCCATGTCGGAAATCGCCATCGTGACGGCACGCAAGGCACGCCTCGCCAAAATGGCGAGCGAAGGGAGCCGCTCCGCCGCCATCGCCCTCAAGCTCGGGGAAGATCCGACCCATTTCCTCTCCGCCGTGCAGATCGGCATCACCAGCATCGGCCTGCTCAACGGTATCTATGGCGAGTCCCTGCTGGCCCAGCCCTTCGCCCTCTGGCTGCAGGAGTGGGGGCTCTCCCCCAAGAGCAGCAGCCTGCTCGCCACCGTCATCGTGGTCGTGCTGGTCACCTATCTCTCCATCGTGGTAGGGGAGCTCGTGCCCAAACGCCTCGGACAGCTCAGCGCCGAGCGCATCGCCTGTCTGGTAGCCCGCCCCATGCTCTGGCTGGCGACCCTGACCCGTCCCTTCGTCTGGTTGCTCTCCGCCTCCACCAACGCCAGCCTGCGGCTGCTGCGGGTCGATCAGCGCAGCAGCAACAACGTCACTCAGGAGGAGATCCACGCCATGCTGGTGGAGGGCTCCGAAGCGGGGGTGATCGAGGACCATGAGCACACTATGTTGCGCAACGTGTTCCGCCTCGACGAACGCAGCCTGGCCTCCCTGATGGTGCCGCGCAGCGACATCCGCTATCTGGACCTGTCACTGCCGCTGGAAGTGAACCTCCAACGTCTGGTGGAGTATCGCCACAGCTTCTTCCCTGTCTGTGACGGCAGCCTGTCGGATCTCGTCGGCATCCTCAACGTCAGCAAGGTGCTGCACGCCTACATCAAGGGAGAGCCCATCGATCTGGCGGCGCTGACCCAGGACGGCAGCCTGCTGCCGGAGACCCTCAACGGCCTGGAGCTGCTCAACCACTTCCGTACCCACTCCGAGCACATGGTGCTGGTGGTGGACGAATATGGCGAGCTGCAGGGGCTGGTCACCCAGCAGGATCTGCTGGAAACCCTGGCCGGCGACTTCCAGCAGGAAGATGGGGAGGACAACTGGGCCTTCCAGCGCGCCGACGGCAGCTGGCTGCTCGACGGCCTCATTCCACTGCCAGAATTGAAGGACTGTCTGGAGCTGGTTCGTCTGCCGGAAGAAGAAAAACATCACTATCACACCCTTGGAGGGCTTATCATGCTGCTCCTTGGCCGCCTTCCCCAGACCGGAGACCTGGTCACCCTGGAACAGTGGCAACTGGAAATCGTGGATATGGACGGCCTGCGCATCGACAAGGTACTTGCCATGCCCTTGACCGACCAACCCAGCTAACCTGCGGAGTTTGCATGTATGGAGCAGTTTTACCACCTGGCTCACGCCTTTATGCATCAGGATCTGGCGACACTCTCTGATCCCAAGATGGTCTTCATGGTCTATGTCGTCCTGCTGACCTTCCTGGTGCTCGAGAATGGCTTTATCCTCACCGCCTTCCTGCCAGGGGATACCCTGCTGATCCTGACCGGCGTGCTGATCTATCAGGGGGTGTTGCCGATGGCGGTGGTCCCGCTGCTGATCATGGCGACCTTCGTCGGTACCTGGCTTGGCTACATGCAGGGGCGTTTCCTCGGCCACACCCGGATGTATCACAGGCTGATGTCCCACCTTGATGACAAGCACAAGGAGAAGGTGCACTACCTGCTCAACAAGTACGGCATCATCACCCTGATCACCGCCCGCTACATCGCCTTCGTGCGTACCGCCTACCCCTATATCGTCGGCGCCAACGAGATCCCCCAGGGGCGCTTCCTGGTGGTCAACCTGATCAGCTCCATCATGTGGATCTGCCCCCTGGTCGGGCTGGGTTACTACCTGAGCCACACCAAGCTGGCCGCGCAGTATGAGTCCCAATTTCTCAGCGTCATTCTCTACCTGCCGGTCGTGCTGCTGGTGGGCGGCCTCATCGCTCTGGTCTGGCGCTGGTGGAGCAGACGCAAGCCCGGCATCTCCAGAGAGTGAGACAAACCACAGGGTCGCCCACAGGCGGCCCTTTTTTATGGAAAATAGTGGCGAATTCTCCCTGCTCGCTCTTGTAAAGCAGGGACAAAAATGAGTGAATCTAGCGCCTTTTTTCGCTGTGGATGGAGTTGGTTGTATGGGGTGTTGGATTCGCGCAATCGCGCTGGTAGGTGGATTGATGGGACTGCTGGGTTCACAGACAGCCCTGGCGACCCCCGACCCGGCCAAGCTGCAGCTCAAATCGGGCAGTGCCCTGGTGATGGACGTCAACACCGGCAAGACCCTGTATCAGAAAAACCCCACCCGGGTGCGCCCCATCGCCTCCCTCACCAAGCTGATGACGGCGCTGGTGGTGCTGGATGCCCGCCAGAACCTCAATCAGACCCTGACCATCGATCAGAACGACAGGGACAACATCAAGCACACCTATTCACGGGTGCGCATGGGCACCCAGGTCAGCCGCCGCGACGCCCTGCATCTGGCGCTGATGTCCTCCGAGAACCGCATGGCCTCGGCGCTTGCCCGCCACTACCCGGGGGGTCGCCAGGCCTTCATCCGCGCCATGAACAACAAGGCCAGACAGCTCGGCATGCGCAACACCCGCTACTATGACTCCACCGGTCTCTCCACCCGCAACGTCTCCACCGCCCAGGATCTGGCCAAGCTCCTCTCTGCGGCCTATCGACAGCCGCTGATCCGTGAATTCACCCAGGACACCAGCAGGGAGATGCGCTTTCGCAAGCCGGCCTACAGCCTGATGTTCAACAATACCAACCCCCTGGTGAAGAACCCGGACTGGGATGTACGCCTCTCCAAGACAGGCTATACCGACGAAGCGGGCCGCTGCCTGCTGATGCGTGCCAAACCGGATCGTCAGGAGCTCGCCATCGTACTGCTCAACTCGGTGGGCAAACGCACCCCTGTCGGGGATGCCAACCGCATCCGCAAGTGGCTGAAAAGCTGATTCTCTCCACGAAGACATGAAAGGATGCCGCGGCATCCTTTTTTATTGCCAGCCAAACGCCTCAGCAGGCCGCCAGAGGGCGCCAGCCCCGTACAGCATAGATGCGCATGGTTCGGGCCCCCAGGTCGCCACAGGCACGGCCACGGGATGCGTCAGCAGCCTGCCAGGCAAGACACGTGGAGAGTGGTGACCCGGGGGCACGTGCAGCAAGGGGGAACCGTCCCCCGTGGGAGCGTCAGGGAGAAGGATACGAGAGAGGCAACCCCATGATGGGGAGGAGGATATCGCCCATAAAAAAACAGCCCCGACTGACGTCGGGGCTGTCTGTATGGTGCGCCCGAGAGGATTCGAACCTCTGACCACCTGGTTCGTAGCCAGGTAC
>ERZ941706.176-NODE-176-length-23079-cov-3.654317_pt1 | contig 23079 bp, 23 predicted proteins | sample MGYA00521232_ERZ941706 | MGnify/ENA primary metagenome ERZ941706 (study PRJEB32759, sample SAMN07749893) | skin metagenome | biome: transportation; feature: city; material: polyester macromolecule | host: Homo sapiens | place: Hong Kong:ER line | collected...
AGCCGCGCGGCGGAGCAGGTCGTTCGAAAATCAGCGCAGCCAGGACACGAGGCTGAGCGAATTGAGCTGGCCGAAGACGCTGTAGCTCGCCTCCAGCATGGTCTTGTGCCGCGCGAGATCGAGGGCGACCTCGGCGAGGTCGGCGTCCTCGGTGCGGCCGATCACGTCGCGCAGCACCAGCGCGCGTTCCACCGCGCGGACCGCGAGCGATTCGGCCGCCGCCATGCGCCGGCCGTTGGCGGCATTGATGCCGCGCACGTCGGTGAGTGCGGCATCGAGCGCGTCCTTCGCCTCGGTGAGCTTCGCCGCCTGCGCGTCGGTCACCCTCGCGCCGATCGGCACCGCCTCGGCGAGGAGCGCGAACGCCTTGGTGAGCCCGGTGCCGAGTTCCTCTGCCAGCACGCCATATGCCATGTCCTGCCGGTCGGCGACGCGCGCGCTGGCCCGCGCCTGTCCGTTGGCGAAGGCATCCTCGGGAGGCAGACCGATCAGGTCGGACAGCGCCTCGGGCAGAAACGGCGCGCCGTCGCGACCGCCGCCGAACAGCGGCAGCCCGCCCTCGTCGGCGTTGAGCGCGCTGCGCACGCTTTCAAAGGCCGCCTCGATCGCCTCGGTCAGTCCTGCGCCTTCGCGCGTGCCGATGGCGGTCAGCAGCTTTTCGCGCAGGTCGGTCCCCTGCTCGTCGAGTGCGCCGATGTGCGCGTCATAGAGCGACAGGGTGGTGCCCAGCCGTGTGGCGACGGCGGCATGCGCATCCTCGCGCGCCAGCATCGACCGCGAGGAGAAGATGCGCGCGGCGTCGTTGCCCAGCGCGGCAAGATCCGGCGCCTTCTTGCCGGTCGACAGCCGCGCCTGCGTTTCGGCCAGCGCCTCCTGGCTACGCCGGATAGCATCGGCGGTGCTGCGCTGGAGCGGGATGGTGGCGATGCGCATGATGCCCTCCTTCACCGCATCATCGCGATGAGCGTGTCGTACATTTCGCTGGCGGTGGTCATCACGCGCGCGGCGGCCGAATAGCTGTTCTGCAGCACCACCATCTGGCCGAGTTCCTCGTCGAGATTGACGCCGGAGAAGCTGTCGCGACGATTGACGGCATCGTCGCGGCGCGCGGCGGCGGCGGTGTAGCGGTCGGTGGCGTTGGCCGCCTCGCTGCCCGCCTTGCCCAGCAGGCTGCTGGCGAAGCGTTCGAGCGAGACAGTGCCGTCCTTGCCGAGGTCGATGGCGGTGGCGAAGGCGTCGGCATAGGACTGCGCCCCGCGCGTGTCGGCCTTGCCGATTGCCGGGCCGCCCACCGCTGCCGCCGCGTCGAACCGCGCGAGCGGCAGGCGCGTGGCATCGCCCGCCAGTTCCGGACGGACCAGCGCGCTGCCCAGCCCGGAACCCTCGCCGGTAAGCCCCGACAGCGCGGTGAAGCTGACCCCGGTATCTGCTCGGGCGGTCGAATCGACGGGGATAGACAGCGCCGCGCCCGCATAGGCGGGGTCGGCATCGAAGCGGAAACGACCCAGCTCGTCGAGCCGGAAGCTGCCGTAGGAAGCGAGCGGGCCGGCGTTGAGATCGGCGAGGAGATCGCCCATCGTGCCGCCCGCCGCGGGGGCGAGTTCTGCACTGCCGAGCACCCGGCCCGACCCGTCGCGCAGCTCGATCGCGACAGTCTGTCCGGCGGCGAAGCCGTGCGGGTCGCCGCTCGCAAAGCCCGCCGATACGTTCATCCCCGCATCGCTGCGGACGAGATCGTTGAGCCCGAACCAGTGGGCGAAGCCCACGCCGCCCCGCCGCGCCGGACTGGCGGCATCGTCGGCGACCACCACGCCCTGCCCGCTGACCGTTGCGCTGATTTCGAGCCGGCCGTTGGTGAAGCCGGCAGTCGCCGCGCCGCCGAGCCCGGCGTTGATCGCGGCGACGGCGTCGGCCACCGTCGCGCCCGGGCCGAGCGCGTCGAAATCGACCGTCGTCTTCGCGACCAGCGTGCCGTCGCTCGCGGTGACGGCAAAGACGCTGCGCCCCGTGAAGCCCAGCCGGTCGGTCGCGGCGAGCGGCGTCTGCGCGCCGGTCAGCGTCGCCGGCGCGGGCACCGCGCTCGCGGCGTTGGAGGCGGCGTTGAGGCTGCGCGCGAGGCCGCCGAACAGGGCACCGATAGCCTCGCGCATCTGCGGCAGCGCGCGGTCGCGCAGGTCGATGAGCCCGCCCAGCTTGCCGCCCACCGCCGCGCTTTCGATGCGGTCGCCGGTCGCTGCGGCGGGCTCGCCCGCGCTGTCGGCGAAGCGGATGCTGATCGTCGCATGCACGGGCTGTGCGCTGCCCGCGGTGACCCCGCCATTGGGATAGGACAGCAGCCGCAGCCGCCGGTCGAGCAGAGGCGCGCCGCCCACCGTGTCGATGGCGACGCGGCCGTCGGGCTGCTCGCGCACCTCGACCGCCATCAGGCTCGACAGCTCCTCGACCGCGGCGTTGCGGCGGTCGACCGACCCCGCCGAGCTGCGTCCCAGCCCGTCGAGCCGCGAGACCGCGTCGTTGAGTTCGTGGATCTGCTTGAGCAGGCTGTTGACACGCTCGACGGTGAAGCCAAGCTCGCTGTCGGCATCGCCGGTCAACGCGGCGATGTCGCGGTCCATCTGCTGCAGCGCGCCGATCGCGTCGCCGGTGCGCGCGATGAGATCCGCCGCCGTTTCGGTCGAGCGGCCGACGCCGGTGACGGAGATCGCCGCACTCGACACCGCATCGAGCCGCGCCGACAGGCTGCCGTCCGCACCCGGTGCGCCGAACAGCGCCTGCAACCGGTCGAGATAGTCGGAGCGGACTTCCGCCGCGCCGACATCGGTGGCGCGGCGATAGACGGTCGCTTCGAGAAAGCGGTCGGCGACGCGCACCGGTTCGCCCACCGCCACGCCGCTCACCCGTCCGGCGGTGACCAGCGGCGACTGGTTCACCCGCTCGCGCGCGTAGCCGGGCGTGCCGACGTTGGCGATGTTGGTCGAAACGGTGCGCAGGCCCGCCTGCGCCGCCGACAGGCCCGACAGTGCCGATCCAAGGATGTCGTTCAGCGCCATCGCACCAGCCGCCCCGCCGTCCGCCGTTCAGCCGTCAGCGCTTCAGGTTGCTGACTTCCTGCAGCATGTCGTCCACGGTCGTGATGATCTTGGACGACGCGCTGTAGGCCCGCTGAAAGCGGATCATGTCGCTGAATTCCTTGGCGAGATCGACGGTCGACGCCTCCAGCATCGACGCGCGGATCACGCCCGCGCCGAGCGCACCGGGCGCGTTGATCGCGAAATTGCCCGACTGGTCGCTCATCAGATAGGCGTTGCCCGACATGCGGGTCAGGCCATTGGGGTTGGGGAAGGTCGCCACCGGCAGCTGGAAGACGCGGCGCGCGATGCCGTTGTCGAAAATGGCGCTGACCACGCCTTCGTCCGACACCTGGACCGAACCGATGCTGCCCAGCATCCCGCCGTCGATGGTGGAGGCGATGAGCGCGCTGTCCGATCCGAATTGGCTCAATCCGGCGAGGCCGCCGTCCTCGCCGAGCTTCAGGTCGATCGTCTGGGTGCCCGCGCCGTTCGTCCAAGTCACGGCCAGATCGTCAAAGAAGGTTGTGGCATAGCTGCCGTCGTTGAGCAGGCTGCCGTCCGGGTTGAAGCGGACCTCGCCGCTGGCCAGCACCCCGTTCGCCGCGGTCACCTCGGCCGGATCGCCGTAGATTTCGCCCTGCCATGCATTGGGCCCGGTCTTCACGAAGCCCATCGTCACCCGGTGCGTGCCGCCCTGCGCGTCATAGATGTCGAACGAGCGGCTGAACTGCGGCGTGGTGGCACCCGTCGCCATGGCGCCGGCCGTATAGGGCCCGGCGATCGCCGTGGCCGACGACGACAGGTTGGCGCGCACCTCGATGCTGCTGGTCGCTGCGGCCGAGCCGGTGAGGTCGCTGACGCGCACCGGCTCCAGCGCGGCGATGTTGCCGGTGTTGACGTAATTGCCATCGGCATCGAGCCGCCAGCCGAACAGATAGAGGCCCGCTGCATTGCGAAGATAGCCCGCCTCGTCGGGCTTGAACGATCCGGCGCGGGTAAAGGCGACGTCGCTGTTCGCATCCGCGCCGGTGCGGGTCACGAAAAAGCCCTGACCCTCGATGCCGAGATCGGTGCTGCTGCTCGACGCCTGCAGCAGTCCCTGCTTGCTGATCAGCGACTGCGGCGCGGCCTGCACGCCGCCCGCCGAATAGTAGCTGCGGGCCTTGCCGTCGGTGACGAGCGTCGAGAACTGGGTTTCGGTACCCTTGTAACCGACGGTGTTGATGTTGGTGATGTTGTCCGCGACCGCGGCCATCGCGGCGGCTTCCGCGCTGAGGCCGGATACGCCGGCGTAGAGGGCAGAATAGAGGCTCACCTGACTGTCTCCCGAAAGCGCGCCCATGCCGGGGCGCATCGAGTCGGATCATAGGACGACGGCCCTCCGCCCGGTTCCGTAAGCCACGGAAATTCGCCACCCGGCAAAATTTTCCCACCATCGCGTCGGTCGGGTCCGGCGGCGGTCTATCTTGGGCCGACAGACACGAAGGACCGGAAATCATGCTGCGTATCAGCCTGCGCGACGGGGAAGCGCTTATCGTCAACGGCGCGCTGCTGCGCGCATCGGGCAGGACCGAGCTGACGATCGAAAACCGCGCGTCACTGCTGCGCGGCAAGGAAATCATGGCACCCGAGGAGGCGACCACGCCGGCCCGGCGGCTCTACCTCGCCTGCATGCTCGCCTATATCGGCAGCGACGTCGAGACGCACCAGCAGGCTATCGTCGATCACCTGCGCGCGATCATGCCGACACTGCCCGACGATGAGGCGAAGGCGCTGTCGGTCCGCTTCGCCCATTGCGTCGCGGTCGGCGACTATTATCGCGGGCTGTCCGCCTGCCGCGCGCTGATCGCGATCGAGGATGGCGCAGCGAACGCGGAGCGCACCGCTCCCGAAGCGCCGATCGCCGCCTGACGCCCGCCGCCATGCACACGCTTGCATCCGCCACCGAGGCAATCCGGTCTTGGAGCCCCGATCACCGCTACGGGCGGGTCGTGACGGTGCGCGGTGCGCTGATCGAGGTTCAGGGCCTCGCGGGCGCGGCGCGGATCGGATCGCGCATCGCCATCGAGACGCCTTCGGGACTGGTCCCGGCCGAAGTCACCGGCTTCGACAGCGGCCTCGCCCAATGCCTGCCCTTCTGCGACCCGCACGGCCTGATGGCGGGCACGCCCGCATGGCTGGAAGCGGGCAGCTTCTGCGTCCGCCCGTCGCCCGCGTGGCTGGGCAGGATGGTGGACGGGCTCGGCCGACCGGTCGATGGCAAGGGGCCCCTTGCCCCCGGACCCGACCCGCAACCGATCAAGGCCGCGCCGCCCGCCGCCGCCGCGCGCGGCCGCGTGGGCGAGCGGATCGAAACCGGGGTGCGCGCGCTCGACCTGTTCGTGCCGCTGTGTCGCGGGCAGCGGCTGGGCCTGTTCGCCGGATCGGGCGTCGGCAAGTCGGTGCTGATGTCGATGCTGGCCCGCTGGACCGCCTGCGACGTCGCGGTGATCGGGCTGGTCGGCGAACGCGGCCGCGAAGTGCAGGAGTTCGTCGAGGACGAGCTCGGCCCCGAAGGCATGGCGCGATCCGTGGTGGTGGTCGCGACCAGCGACGAGCCGGCGCTGATGCGCCGGCAGGCCGCCTGGACCACGCTCGCCATCGCCGAACATTTCCGCGACCGCGGGCTGGACGTGCTTTGTCTCATGGATTCGGTCACCCGCTTCGCCATGGCGCAACGCGAGATCGGCCTGGCAAGCGGCGAGCCGCCGGCGACCAAGGGCTATACGCCGACCGTCTTCGCGGAGCTGCCGCGCCTGCTCGAACGCGCGGGGCCGGGCCTGCCGGGTCAGGGCAGCATCACCGGCCTGTTCACCGTGCTGGTCGACGGCGACGATCACAACGACCCGATCGCCGACGCGGTGCGCGGGATCCTGGACGGCCATGTCGTCATCACGCGGCGCATCGCTGAGCGCGGCCGCTATCCCGCCATCGACCTGTTGAAGTCGGTATCGCGCACCCTGCCCCATTGCCTGCCCGAGCCGGCCAACCGCGTCCGCATCGAGGCGCGACGGCATCTTTCGACCTATGCCGACATGGAAGAGATCGTCCGTCTCGGTGCCTATCGCAGCGGGGCCAATCCCGACGTCGACCGCGCCATCGCGGTCGCGCCCGCGATCGAGGCGCTGCTCACCCAGGGCAAGGCCGACCGCGGCCATGCCGACGCGGCCTTTGCCGCGCTGTCCGACCTTGTGGAACATGCCGATGCGAACACCCTTTGACGCCGCGCTGCGCGCGCTGCAGATCGAAATGGACGAGCTGGTCGCCGCGATTGCCGACACCGCGCGGCGGCGCGCGGAGGCCGAGCGTCGCCACGCCGCGCTGGTGCGGCTGGTCACCCATGAGCGCGGGCTCAGCGCCAGCGAATGGACGCTGCCGCAGACCATCTGGCTCGACCGCTCGCGGATCGAAATAGACACGCTGATTCATCGCCAGGACGCGATCGACATCGAATTGTCGGCGCTGCGCGAACAGGCGATCGAGCAGCAGGCAAGCCTGCGCGCGCTCGAGGAAGCGGCGGCGCGCTGGATCGAGGAAGCCGCACGGGCGCGCGACCGGGCGGAACAGGTGCAGCTCGACGATCTGGTCGCGGCGCGCATGGTCGCGCACGGCCGCGCCGCTCGGCGGGAGCCGGCATGACGGTGACCAGCATCGAACCGCAGCGGCTTACCCCGGATCAGCGCGCGACGCTGATCCATCGCGCCGCCATGTCGGACGCTCAGCGGCGACTGTGGCGCGCGGCGCTCGGCGGGGGTGATGCGCAGCCGGTGCCCGACGCCCTCGACCACAGCCAGTGCAGCAGCGGCCGGACGCTCGATATCGACGCGATCGTCGCGATGGCGACCGGACGGAGCGAGCGGGCCGCGCAAGTCCCGACCGATGTCGGGGCGGCCGAACAGCCCTGTACCCCGCCCGCCGCCGAAGCGCCGCGCCGGCTGGGGCCGAACAGCATCCATGCCCCGGCCCTGACGGCGGCGGCGAGCCGCACCGGCCTTCCCGCCACTGCCCTTGCCGCCATCGTCAACGCGGAGGCGGCGAAGGACCGCAGCGGGCGCTGGAACTGCTTTTCCCGCAACCCGCGATCGAGCGCCGCAGGGCTCGGCCAGTTTCTGAGCGGGACCTGGATCGACATGGCGCAGCGCAGCGGCAGCTGGCTGAACGAGGCCGCGCGGGCGCGCGGCTGGCTGGATGCGGCCGGGCGAATAAAGCCCGCCGCGCGCGCCGAACTGCTGCGGCTGCGCTACGACGCGACCGCCTCGATCGAAACCACCGCCGACTATGCCCGCACCAATCTGACCCATCTCGGCCGCAAGGGCGTGGCGGCGCCGACCGACAGCAACGGCGTGGCGCGCCTCGCCTATCTGGCGCATCACCTCGGTCCGGGCGACGCCGTCCGCTATCTGAAGACCGGCCTCGACGACCGGCGCGCGGCCACTCTCCTCAATGCGCAGATCGGGCGCGGCCGCGCGACGCAGGCCATCGCGCAGGCAAGCGATGCCAGCAGCGCGCACCGTGCCTGGCTCGACGGCTATGTCGCTCGCAACGTCCGGCCGCTGCGCTTTGCCTGACGAACGGGTAGCGCGATTGAATTGTTAGTGAAATCGTCCGGACGGCTCAGGGTCTTGCTATAGAAAAGCATTGCCATTTGGAGCTTTTTGTCATGGCCGTCAGCACCGAACTCGCCGAGCGCCTCGCCTTCATCGGACTTGATCAGTCCCGCCGCAAGCTGCTAGCCGATTTCGTCCCCAAGCTCGAAGCGGCGCTGCCATCGTTGCTCGATGCCTTCTACGCCAATATCCGAAGCTTTCCCGAGCTCGCCGCCTTCTTCGACGGACAGGAAGGCATGTCGCGCGCGAGCGGCGCGCAGGGGCGGCATTGGCTGAAACTGTTTTCCGGCCGGTTCGACGACGAATATGTCGATTCGGTCCGCGCGATCGGATTGGCGCACAGCCGGATCGGCCTCGAACCCCGCTTCTATATCGGCGGCTACAATTTCATGCTCGACCGGCTGTTCGCGCTGGTCGCCAGCGAGATGGGCGGTGGCCTGCGCCCCTCGGTGCATCGTGTGGCGGCAACATGCTCCGCGATCAACGCCGCCGCGATGATCGACATGGACCTCGCCATTTCGGGATACATCGCGCAGAACAAGGCCTCTTACGACGAGCAGCTCGCCAGGATCGCCGCCAGTTTCGAGGCGCGGGTGGGGCAAATGGTCGAGAAACTCGCGGTGGCGTCGAGCGAACTCGAGGCGACCGCCCAATCGATGAGCGAGAGCAGCGGGCAGGCCAATGAGCGCACGCTCACGGTCGCCGCAGCCGCCGAGCAGGCAAGCGCCGGCGTCCAGACGGTCGCTTCGGCCGCCGAACAGCTGTCCGCTTCCATCCAGACCATTACCGGGCAGGTGCGCCAGGCCGACAGCGCCGCCGCCGATGCCGTGAAGGAAACGCGGCGGACGCAGGATATCATGGCGTCGCTTGCCGCCAATGCCGACTGCATCGGGTCGGTGATCGGCAGCATCGGCCAGATCGCCGCCAAGACCAACATGCTTGCGCTCAACGCCTCGATCGAGGCTGCCCGCGCGGGGGATGCGGGCCGCTCGTTCGAGGTGGTCGCCGCCGAGGTCAAGGAGCTCGCCGCGCAGGTCGAGCGGATGACGATGGAGGTCGATCAGCAGGTCCGCGGCGTCCAGTCAACCACGGGAGAAGCCGTGTCCGCGCTGACCCTGATCAGCGAGACCATCACGCGGCTGTCGGAAACCTCCGCCGTCATCAACGAAGCGATAACCCAGCAAAACAGCGCGACCGCGGACATAAGCCTGAACATCCAGCAGACCGCACGAGCGGCGAGCGAAGTATCGTCCAACATCGTGACGGTGAGCCAGGCGACCGAAGTCAACGGCGCGGCCGCGACCCAAATCCTGCATTCGGCCACTGCCCTTTCGGAACAGGCCGAGGAGCTGAACGGCGAGGTCGCCCGGTTCGTCACCGAGGTTCGTGCGGCGTGAAAAGTTATAGGATAGGTATAATCCCGTATAGCGTTAATTCTCATCCATTAAAGCGTTAATGGCAAATCCCCCTTGGAGCGGCGGTTCATCCGCTGCCCGAAACGGGAATGGGGGATCATTCATGTCGAAAACGTCCGCAGCGCTCGAAGCCGCTGTCGCCGAGGTGCTGGCCTTGCGCACAACCGGGGAAGGCTCGTCCACGCGCCGCCAACAGATGCTGGCCGACCGCGCCTTTGCCAAGGTGATGGCAATCATCGCACCGCGCGTGCGCCACTTCATCAAGCAATATGGCCTGGCCGCCCATTGGGAGGACGCCGAACAATGCTGCGCGATCGGCGTGCATCGCGCCATCCAGGCTTATGATCCTGACAAGGCGCAGTTTACCACTTTCGTGAACTGGCAGCTGCGCGGCGAGTTGCAGAGCCTGCGCTTCCGGCTCAAGACCGACCAGCGCAAGTCCGCCCGCAAGGTGGAGGCGACGACCGTCTCGCTTCACGCCGGCAGCATCAACGCCGATGGCGAGACGCAGTCGCTCGAAGCCATGATCGAGGACGAGGCCGCGATCGAGCGGACCGAAAGCGGAGCCGCGGAGCATCTTGCCGGCAAGACGCGCGATGCGCTGCTCGACGCCTATATCGATCAATTGCGCGAAAACGGCCTCGCCCAGCTTCGTCGGAAGGCGCGATCGAGCCGATCGGTCCAGTCGGTCGATGCCAGCCTGCCGCGATTTCGGGCGCGGAGCATCATCGATCCCGCCGACATGGCGGAGCTCGAACAGCGCCTTGCCATGCAGCGCGCGATCGTCGAGCGGCGCCTGCTGGGCGACGGCGAACCCGACGACACGATGGACCTGCAGGAACGCGAACGCCAGCGTCAGGTAGCCAAGCGCGCCGCCCGCGCCCTCGTCGGACTGGCCGAGCGCGACCGGCGCTTCGCGGGCTTCGAAGCCGCGGCGGCCGTGCCTCGCCGCGAGTCGCCGGCGGCGGTTCGTACCACGATCATTCCCGGTCCGCTGGGCGCGCAAGCCGACGACGTCGTGGTGATCGAACCCGAAATGGATTATGCCGAGGCGGTGCAGGGCAGCAGTTCGGCCGGGCACGGTTCCCGGTTGCGCCGGTCGCTGCACTGACGGGCCGCGCGAGAAGCGGGCAGATCGGTAGCAACCGCCGCATCTGCCCGTTTCCAGGCATCATTACGGTTAATGTTGAATAAACCTCTACCGGATATCATTGCGCGACCGTTTCGATGGGCGCGTCGCATTGGTGAGGGAGGCCGGTACGTACAGATTTCCTGGGGGATCGGCGATGGCTGGATCATCGGAACGCCTGCTACCGTTCGATCCGTTCCGGCGGATCGTCTTTCCCAACCGGATGCGCGCAAGGCGGATCGCGGCCGGTTTCGCCCGGCTGATCCTCCTCAGCAACGAACTGGCATCCATACCCTATATCCGGCTTTCGAAGATCGAGCGGGGCGAAGTCGTGCCGCGGCCTGCCGAGCTGCGTCTGATCGCGGGGCCGCTGCGCTGCGATCCGCTCGATCTGCTGTTCGATGCCGACCAGACCGACGCCCTGTTCGACAGCTGGGCGGAGGAGATTCACGGCCCGCCCCGGTCTCCCACGGCGGAGGATCGGGACAGCCTGCTGCTTGCGGCGGCCATTCGCGCCCGCCGCGCGTCCGACGCCCGGCTGACCATCGCCGACATACAGGAACGGTTCGGGATCGCACCGGTCGTGCTGTCGCGACTCGAAAATACGCAGAAACCGCTGACAGCCTGGAACGAGACGACGCGCCACGCCATCCGGCGGCTGCTCGATGCGGACAGCGATGAGGCGATGCTGGAACGCATCAGATCCGACCATGCGCGCGGCGCGCTGGACAGTCACATCGACGCGATCGACGGACGCGAAGGTCGGCTGGAGCGCATTCGGGAGCGCATCGCCGAATTGCGTGAGCGACTGGCGACCGAAGCGCCTGTCCCACCGACCAATTCGGTCGAACCGGGACGCAGGCTTCTGCCCATATCGGGTGGCCCCGCGGCGGACGGGCGCATCGCGGAACGCCCCACCGGCATGTCGGTCGTCGCGCCGGAGGGCGTTGGATCGCGCGCCTTCGCAATCCGGCTCGGCCGGCCAAGCCTCGGCATCGGCCTGCCCGCCCATTCGATCCTGTTCGCCGATCCGGAAGTCCATCCGGTGGCGGGCGGGCTCGCCGTGGTGCGCGAAAATGAAGGATTTCGGGTGCTGGCGGTGACGGCCGACCAACACGGCCAGCTGTCGGGCCACAGCATCGAGCCCGCATATGCCTTGTCTTTGAAGGACATTCCTGCGGAATCGATTTCGGCGGTGGTTGCGGCGCGATTTATCTAATCCTATGCTCGATTCGCCGCAGCATCGATGCGGTGGAGCGGGGGTGCCATGAAGCCGTCACCAGTGCCGCTACATGATCAGGCGGGCGTCAGAACGGTAGCGTTGTTTTGCGTATCGGTGGGGCTGGTCGCGCTGCTAATTCCCATTGTCGCGGCCGCGGCAGGTCAGCCCGCGCTCGCGACATTCGGGTCGTTCCGCAGCACATTCGATGCCCTGCAGCTTGCCGGTTGCGCGCTGCTGGGGCTGGCGCATCTCTCCTATATTGCGCTGCGCCAGCGTGCAGGTTCCTGGATGCTGTTGTCCCTCGCAGGGCTCGCCGCCTGCCTGCTGCCGGTCACCCCGGCAAAACTCGACATCGGCGGCGAGTGGCTCGCCTTCGCGATACTGGCGACGCTTATTTACGCGACCCTGCTGATGACCCCCGAAACGCGCCGCACCGATGCGGCGGCGGCTCTGATCGCGTCCTTGGCCATCGGCCCGCTGTTGCTGTTGCTCTCGGGACTGCTGAGCGGATCGATGCCGGCCGGTGCGGGGCTGCTGTCGGTTTCGAGCATCTTCTGTCTGCTCATGCTGACGGCAGGCCTGCTTGTCATGACCACCGGGCGACTGACATCGGGCATCGGCGACCAGGGCAGCGCCGGATGGCGCGCGATGCAGCTCGCGGTACCCGCGCTGATGATGGTCCCCGCCCTCATCGGCGTCACCCAGCTGCTGGTGCTGCCGAACGCCGCAGGCAAGGTGACCGACTTCATTGCGATATCGATCAACACGATGGTTGTCGGCCTGCTGCTGCTCTGGGCACTGCGCCGCATCTCGGCGGAACGGAACGCGCTCGTCGCTTTCGCCCGCGCGGTGGATGCGAGCGCCGTCATCATAGTCGATGCCGACGATCTTATCCTATACTGGTCGCAGGGCTGCGAACAGCTGTACGGCTATTCCGCAAGCGAGGCCAAAGGATGCAAGCGTTACGAGCTGACCGGCAGCAGGCCGCTCGACGGTCGGCGTCTGGCCGATGTTTCGGACGGTGAACGACGGTCGGGCCTGCGCCTGATCGAGCGGTGCGCCGACGGCGGCGAGGCAATCGTTCACCAGACCATGCTGGCGGCGAAAGAGGATCAGGGTCTGCCCGTCCGCATCCTGTCGGTCACCGACATCGGGCACATGCTGACCGCCGAAAAGGCGCTTGCCGACCGCGAGGTGCAGCTGATGCTGGCGGCGCAGGTCCACCGGATCGGGATGTTCCAGTGGGATGCGCGGACCGGCAAGCTGGAGTGGCTTGCCAATACGGGCGAGTTCGTCGCGCCGGGCATCAGCGGCATGGACAGCTACGACCGCTGGGCCGAATGGACGTTGCCGGAGGACCGGGAGATCACCGATCGGCGGCGGGAAGCCGCGATTTGGGCGAAGGCGGAGCGGTTCAGCTTCCAATATCGGGTCCGCCCGCCCGACGGGGTGGTGCGTGTCATCGAAGGTTCGGCGCGCTGTTTCTACGATGCCGAAGGAGTGCTGGTGCGCACGATCGGCGTCAATATCGACGTTACCGAGCGGGTCGAGCGCGAGCGGCAGCTCGCCGCGCGCGAAGCGCAGCTGCTGTCCATCCTGGAAACCGTGCCCGATGCGATGATCGTGATCGACGAGCAGGGCACCATCCTTACCTTCAGCCGGGCCGCCGAGGCGATATTCGGTTACAATGCCGACGCGGTGGTGGGCGACGACATATCGAAGCTCATGCCGCCGGGCATGATGGCGCAACACCACCGCGCCGTGCGACGCTATCTGGAAACCGGCGAGCGGCGGGTGATCGGTTTCGAGCGGAGGCTGATGGCAAAGCGCGCCGACGGAACGGAATTCCCTATCGAGGCCCGGGTCGGCGAGGTACGCGCCAACGGAACGCGCCTCTTCACCGGCTTCCTGCGCGACATGAGCGAGAGCGATGCGGCCGAGCGCAAGCTCGCGGTGGTGCGCGACGAGCTTGCCCATGCGGGGCGCATCAACGCGATGGGCGAAATGGCGGCCGGGCTGGCGCACGAAATCAACCAGCCATTGGCGGCGATCAGCAACTATCTGTCCGCGGCGGAGACGCTGAACGAAGCCGGCAGGACCACGGAGGCGACGCCGCTGCTTCGGGAAGCGCGCGAGCAGACGCTGCGCGCCGGCAAGATCATCAGGCGGCTGCGCGATTTCGTTGCCGGACGCGAACGCGACCCGCAGGCGCTGCTTGTCGAGGACATTATTCGCGAGGCCGTCGCGCTTCTGCTCGCGGGTTTCCCCGACAGCCGCGTCAGCGTTGAATACGACCTCGATAACCGGGTGGAAATGATGTTCGCCGACCGTATCCAGGTGCAGCAGATATTGTTCAACCTGCTGCGCAATGCGCTGGAAGCCGTGACGTCGCAACAGGACTTTGACAGGCGCTTAACCATAAGCAGTAAGACAATCGATCGGCGATGGATCGAAATAGCGGTCAGTGATCGTGGGCCCGGACTGCGGGGGGTGACCCCGGAACAATTGTTCACGCCGTTCATTTCCACGAAGTCGGGGCAGGGGATGGGTATTGGTTTGTCGATCTGCAAAAGACTGGTCGAGGCGCAGGGCGGCAATCTGACTTTTGAAGAGCGGCCTGGCGGCGGTGCACGGTTTTATTTCACCATTCCACGCTACGAGCCGCTGGAGGACGCGGCGTGAGTGGCGGCATCTACATTGTCGACGACGACGAGGCCGTCCGGCTCTCGCTCGGGTCGCTGATCGGTGCAGCGCGTTCCACGCCCATCAGGATATTCCGCTCAGGCGTCGAATTTCTGGAAAGCATCGACAAGGACGATCACGGGGTCGTCCTGCTGGACTATCACATGCCCGGCCTCGACGGACTCGAGGTGCTGGAACGGCTGAAGACGATGCCCGGCCGTTTCGCCGCGATCATGCTGACCGGCCAGGGCGACGTCGGGACGGCGGTGCAGGCGATGAAGCGGGGCGCAATCGATTTCATCGAAAAGCCATACGACCCGGAGCATCTGTTCGCGATCCTCGACCTTGCGATCGCGCAGGCGAGCGAAAGCAGCGCGCACCAGCAGCGGCTCGACGCGGCGAAACTGCGTATCGCCCGCCTGTCGCCGCGCGAGCAGGATGTGCTCGCGGGTCTGATCGAGGGGCGACCGAACAAGCGGATCGCCCATGATCTCAACCTTTCGCCGCGGACGGTCGAAATCTATCGCGCCAACATGATGGACAAACTCGGCGTATCCAGCCTGTCGGAAGCACTGCGCATCGCCTTCGCGGCGGGCCTGGTGCCGTCGGACTAGCCGGAAGGCAACGGCGGCCGGTTCAGGCCGCCTGCCGCCGGTCGGTCAGTCCCTCGATCATCGCGCGGTTGACGTCGATCAGGGCGTCGACCGACTCCTGCCCCCGGACGACCTCGCTCGTATAGCGGTCGACCCACAGGCCGATCGAAATGATCGCCGCGCGCAGATCCGGTGCAAGGGCATTGCCCGAAGCGCCGCAGGCAGCGGCGAAGGTGTTCCAGATTTCGCGGTTCCAGTGCAAGGTCGGCATCATCTGGATGCCGCTGAGCCGCGCGTCGCGGGCGGCGATCAGTTCGCCGGTCACTTCGCTCATCAGCCGGCTTTCGGTCGCACGCGGCGTTTCGATGAGGCTGCGGGTCCGTCGATAGGCGTCGATCATCGTGTCTCTCTCGCTGAACGCCTGAATCATAGGCCCGGATCGATGTGCCCGGTCGCGGGCAGGCAAGCTTGTGTCCTTCCAGCAAATCTTGCCGGCGCGGGCGTCCGGCCCGGCATGCGCCATCCTATGATGGACGGGTTCGACCCAGTCACGGAACGCGGCTCATTTCATGCTCAACGGCATCGGCTTCATCGTCATCCTCATCTGTGTGTTCGGCAGCTTCGTCATGGCGGGCGGCAAGATGGACATCATCATCCATGCGCTGCCGCACGAGATGATGGCCATCGCCGGAGCGGCCATCGGCGCCTTCCTGGTGTCCAACCCGATGCCGGTGGTGAAGGCGGCGGGCGGCGGCATCATGCGCAGCTTCAAAGGCAGCCGCTGGAAGGCGCAGGACTATCAGGACCTGCTCACCCTGCTGTTCGGCCTGCTCACCACTTTCAAGAAGGGCGGCGCGACGGCGCTCGAGCCGCATCTCGACGCGCCGGAGGAAAGCGCGATCTTCAAGGCCTATCCGCGCATCCTGAAGGACCATCACCTGATCGAGTTCATCTGCGACTATCTGCGCATGATGACGGTGAGCTTCGAGGATCCGCATCAGCTCGCCGAGGCGATGGAAAACGACATAGAGGCGCATCACCACCACGAACTGGTGCCGCAGCACGCGCTCCAGCAGATGGCCGACGGCCTTCCCGCGATCGGCATCGTCGCCGCCGTGCTCGGCGTCATCAAGACGATGGGTTCGATCGACCAGCCGACCGAGGTGCTCGGCGCGATGATCGGCGGCGCGCTGGTCGGCACCTTCCTCGGCGTGCTCCTGTCCTACTGCTTCGTCGGGCCGCTTGCCGCCAAGTTGCAGCAGGTGATCGACGCCGACGCCAAGCCCTTTTTCATCGCGAAGGTGGCGATTGTGGCGCACGCGCAGGGCCTGCCGACACAAGTCGCGATCGAGATCGCCCGCCGCGCGGCGCCGTCGGACAAGGCTCCGACTTTCCAGCAACTCGAAACCGCACTCGAGGAGGCCAAGAATGGACTTGCCGCCCAACCCGCCTGAACCGCCGGCGCCGATCTTGCTGCCGCCGCATTGCTCGATCGATGCCGCCGCGTCGCTGCGCGATGCGCTGCTTGCAATCGAAGCCCCGGCGGGGGTGGCGATCGACGCCGGCGCTGTCGAGACGATCGGCCAGGCGGTGCTGCAGCTTCTGCTCGCCGCCCGCAACGATGCCGTCGCCGACGGCCGCGCCTTCGCCCTGATCGGGACGAGCCCCGCTTTCGCCGCGCGCATCGAGGCGCTCGGTCTCGGCGACCGTCTGGGCCTTACCGCTTTGCAAGGATCCTGAAATGAGCAAGACCATCCTCACAGTCGATGACAGCGCCTCGATGCGCATGCTGCTGAAGGCATCGCTGACCGCGCAGGGCTATCAGATCGAAAGCGCCAACGACGGCCGTCACGGGCTGGAGCGGATGCAGGAGGTTGTCCCCGACCTGCTCATCACCGACATCAACATGCCGGAAATGGATGGCTTCGAGCTGATCGAGGCGGTGCGCGCGCTGCCGCAGTTCAAGGCGACGCCGATCCTCGTCCTGTCCACCGAATTTTCCGACGCGCACAAGGCGCGAGCCCGCAGCGCCGGAGCTACCGGCTGGATCACCAAGCCGTTCGAATCGACCAAGCTGGGGGCGGCGATACGCCGCGTCTGTCCGTGAGCGACGATCTCGACGACATTCAGGCGGTCTTCTTCGAGGAGTGCGCCGAAGGGCTGGCCGCCGCCGAAGCCGGTCTGTCGGCGATGCAGGACGGCGACACCACCGCCGGCACCATCGCCAGCGTTTTCCGCGCGGTCCATTCGATAAAGGGTGGCGCCGGGGCGTTCGGCCACGCCGCGCTCACCGCCTTCGCGCATCGCTTCGAAAACACGCTCGACGAAATCCGCGCCGGACGGATCGCCTCCAGCGCCGCGCACGTCGCGGTCATGCTGCAGGCGCTGGACATATTGTCGGATCATGTCGCCGCCGCGCAGGGCGGGCCGGTTCCCGACGACAGCGCCGCGCTCGCGGCACTCGAAGCCGTGCTCGCCGGCACGCTTACCTCCGCCGAGGGCGCGGCGTGCGGCCGATCGGGCGACGGCGAACCCGCTCCCGACTGCCACGACGCGCCTGCGGCCGACGACGACCAAGCCGACGCTCCGGCCGATGCCCCGGCCGACGAGCATGGCTTCGTACCCGTGGCCATCGACCTCGATACCTTCGACATCGGGGCGGAGGCGCCCGATCTGCCCGAGTTCGCCGAACCGGGCTGGCGGATCGACTTTCGTCCTTCGCGCGCCGCGCTGGCCCACGGCGGCGAGCCGCTGCTCATCGTCCGCGAGCTGGAGGAACTCGGCGGGCGGGTGACGGGCGTCGACTGCGACGCATTGCCCTCGCTGCGCGAACTCGACCCGGAAGGCGCCTATCTCGGCTGGACGATCGTCCTGCCCGCGTGGATCGAAGCGGCTCGGATCGACGAGGCGTTCGACTTCGTCGCGCCCGACAGCGTGATCGCGATTGCGCGCGAAATGCCGACCGAAACAATCGGCGAAGGAGCAGCGGAAGACGATGCCGTCGTGCCCGCCGCGCCCTTGCTCTCGCTTGTCGAAGCCCCGGCGGGCTCCGCCCCGCCCGCCGACGTGGCGGGTGCCGCCACGGCCCCGGCCCGGCCCGCCGAGCAGGCGCATCAGACGATCCGCGTCGATCTCGCCCGGCTCGATTCGCTGCTGAATCTCGTCGGCGAACTGGTCATCCGCAACAGCATTCTCGCTGACCGGCTCGACGCCAAGGACCAGCAGCGCGTCGAACTGCCCGAGCTCGGCCGCCTGACCCGCGAAATCCAGGACAATGTGATGAGCCTGCGCGCGCAGCCGATCCGGCAGGCGTTCAGCCGCGTTCCCCGGCTGCTGCGCGACCTGGCCGCCGAAACCGGCAAGCAGGCCCAGATCGTCACGTTCGGCGAGATGACCGAAGTCGACAAGGGCGTGATCGAGAAGATCGGCGAACCGCTGACCCATCTGGTCCGCAACGCCGTCGATCATGGGCTCGAACTCCCGGCCGAGCGGCTGCGCGCGGGCAAACCGGCATCCGGCCTCATCACGCTGTCGGCCGAGCAGCGCGGGGCGCGAATCCTCATTTCGGTCAGCGACGACGGGCGCGGCATCGACCGCAGCCGCGTGCGCGCCAAGGCGATCGAAAAGGGCCTGATCGCGGCCGACGCGGTGCTGTCGGACGAAGAGATCGACCAGCTTATCTGCGCGCCCGGATTCTCGACCGCCCAGTCGGTGTCCAACATCTCGGGGCGCGGCGTGGGGATGGATGTCGTCCGCTCGAACGTCGAGGCGCTGGGTGGCCGGGTGGAGATCAGCTCCATTCCCGGCAAGGGCACTAGCTTCACGCTCGTCCTGCCACTGACGCTCGCCATCCTCGACGGCATGATCGTCCGGCTCGACGGCCAACGCTACGTCCTGCCGCTCGCGACCGTGGTGGAGGCGCTGCGCCCGGAACCGGGACAGGTGCGCTCGACCAGCCCGACGAACGAGGTGATCGACGTGCGCGGTCGCTATCTGCCGGTCCGCCGCCTGTCGCACCTGTTCAACGCCGCCGGTATCGACCGACCGGCCGAAGAGTCCCTCGTGATCGTCGTCGAGACCGAGGCGGCGGGCCATGTCGGCCTGCTCGTCGATACGATCGACGAACGGCGCGAGGTGGTGGTCAAAAGCCTCGAGCAGAACCTCCAGCCGATCAGCGGCCTCGGCGGCGCGACCATCCTGGGCGACGGCACCATCGCGCTCATCCTCGACATCGAGGCCCTCGTCACCGCTCCCGTGCAGGCAATGCACGTCATCAAGGGACTTGCAGCATGACCGACATCAACTCGCCTATCGCCGCCAGCAACGCGACCGACCCGACCGCGTCCGGGACCGAGATGAAGATCGTCACCTTCGCGCTCGGACAGCAGACCTTCGGGATCGACATGCGCGCGCTCATCGAAATCCGCGAATGGAGCGCGCCTACCCCCCTGCCCGGCGTGCCGTCCTTCGTACTCGGGGTCAGCAATCTGCGCGGCAACGTCATTCCCATCGTCGGGCTTGCCGAACGTCTCGGCTGGACTCCCTCGGTCATCCATCCGCGCTCCTGCGTTCTCGTGGTCGCGGTCGGCGGCAAGCAGGCGGGCTTCCTGATCGACGAGGTTAACGACATCGTCGTGATCGACCAGGCGACCATCCAGCCCGCCCCCGACGTCGACGTACAGGATAGCCGGGCGATTGCCGGACTGGTTCCGGTCGCCGACCGGTCGGGCGGGGAGGCAGCGCAGCAGATGGTGCTGCTGCTCGACCTCGATGCGCTGGCGGTTACCCGCAACCTCGATCTCGCCGCCTGATCGCGGAAGCAACGCCATGCTCCGCGATTCTGCCACCGGCGACGGCCCGCCTTCGGCCCTTGATACCGTCCCGCCGCTCGGCGAGCCGGCCTTCCGCAAGGTCGTGGCGATCATGCAGCGCGACGCGCGGATCCACTTGCCGGATACCAAGGTGACGCTCGTGCAATCGCGGCTCGGCAAGATGCTGCGTCGCCTGCAACTGCCCGATTTCGAAACCTATCTCGCCCGGATCGAGACCGATGCCGAGGAACGCCGGCAGATGGTCACGGCGCTGACCACCAATCACACGAGCTTCTTTCGCGAGGGGCATCATTTCGATCATCTGCGGACGCATGTTCTTCCCCAGCTGAAGGGCGAGGCACCGCGCCGGCCGATCCGCATCTGGTCGGCGGGATCGTCGAGCGGCGAGGAAGCCTACAGCATCGCGATGACCCTGCTCGGCCAGGACCAGGCGCAGGCGGAATGGCTGCGCACTGCCGACGTCCGCATCCTTGCGACCGATATCGCCCAGCCGATGGTCGAAGCGGTCATTCGTGGCTGCTACGCCGAAGCGGCGGTCGCGCCGGTGCCCGAAGCCATGCGGCGACGGTGGATGACGCCCGACGGCAACGGCTGGTCGATGGGCGATCGGGCGCGACAGTTGGTGGCGGCGCGGGTGCTCAACCTGTTCGACCCGTGGCCGATGCGCCAGCAATATGACGTGATCTTCTGCCGCAACGTCATGATCTATTTCGACGAGCCGGCCAAGGCGGAGCTCACCGAACGGCTGTGCGGACTGCTGCGGCCCGGCGGCACGCTCTACATCGGCCACAGCGAGCGGCTGACGGGCAAGGCGGCGGCGATGACCACGGGGTGCGGGCACACCATCTACCTGAGGCACGACGCATCATGAAGCCGATGTGGATGGCCCCTCCCCGCACCGCCGAGCGCCCCGCGAGCCGCTGCCGCGTGCTGATCGTCGACGACAGCGCCGCGATGCGGGCGATCCTGACCCGTATCCTTTCCTCCGATCCGATGATCGAGGTGGTGGGCGCCGCTCCCGAACCGCATCGCGCCCGCGCGATGATCCGCGAGCTCAACCCCGACGTGGTGACGCTCGACGTGGAAATGCCGGGTATGGACGGCCTTTCCTTTCTGGAGCGCATCATGCGGTTGCGCCCGATGCCTGTGGTGATGTGCTCCTCGCTGACCGCGGGGGGCGCCGACGTCACGGTCGAGGCGCTGCGCCTCGGAGCGGTGGATGCCATCGCCAAGCCGACCGGCGGACCGGCGGAGCTGCTCGCGAACGCTGCCGAGCTGTGCGCGATCGTGCGGGCCGCCGCGCGGTCGGTGCCGCAGGCCACCGGCAGGACCGAACCCGTACCGGGCGGCAACTGGCGCGGCGACGCGGTCATCGCCATCGGTGCGTCGACCGGAGGGGTGGAAGCGCTCTTTCAGCTGCTTTCCGCCTTCCCCGCCGACTGCCCGCCGACCCTTGTGGTGCAGCACATGCCCGCGACCTTCACACGCAGCTTCGCGCACCGGCTCGACGGCGCGACGCAGCCGACCGTGGTCGAAGCGCGCGACGGCGAACCGGTCCGCCCCGGGTCAGTCTATATTGCGCCGGGCGGCACGCATCACATGACGCTTGCCGGCGGACCGCGCGGCACCATCCGGCTCGTCGCGTCCGACCCCGTCAGCGGCCACCGTCCGTCGGTCGACATGCTCTTCGGCTCGGTTGCCGGGGCAGGCGGCGCGGCGGTGGGGGCGATCCTGACCGGAATGGGCAGCGATGGCGCCGCGGGCCTGCTCGCTATGCGGCGGGCCGGGGCGCGCACCTTCGGCCAGAATGAAGCGAGCTGCGTCGTTTACGGCATGCCCCGCGCGGCGGCCGAATGCGGCGCGGTGGAAGTTGAAACCAGCCTGTCGATGATGGCGGGCAAGATATTGGCGGCCTGTCGGGCCGACCGGCAAAGGGAGCGTTGAATGCCCGCGGCATCTGCCATCAAGGTCATGGTCGTCGATGATCAGGCAAGCATGCGCGCGATGATCCGCCGCGCACTGCAGGACATCGGCTTCAAGGACATTCGCGACAAGCCTTCGGCCGGCGAGGCGCTGGCGGCCGTGCGCGCCGACCGGGTCCACCTGATCATCTCCGACTACAACATGCCCGACATGGACGGGCTCCGCTTTCTGGAGGCGGTGCGCGCCGACGAGGTGATCGGCAAGACCGTCTTCATCATGCTCACCGGTTCGTCGGACCGGGAAGTGGTGCAGAAGGCGGCGGCGCTCGGCGTCAACAACTATCTGGTCAAGCCCTTCGCCCCCGCCGCACTGAAGGACAAGATCGAGCGCGTCTTCGGTCAGCTGGCATGATGACCGCAAGCGCCCAGCGCATCACGATCGGCCAGGGCGAGAATGCCGTCGTCGCCGAACCCGACGTCGTGATCTCGACGCTGCTGGGTTCGTGCATCGCGGTCTGCCTGCACGATGCCATCGCGAAGATCGGCGGGATGAACCATTTTCTGCTCGGCGAACCGGGCGAAAACCAGATGGTCGCCCCTGCCGATATGCAAAGATACGGCGTGCACGCGATGGAGCTGCTCATCAACGCGTTGATGAAGGCCGGAGCGAAGCGGTCGCGGTTGCGTGCGCATCTGTACGGCGGGGCCAACATCATCGCCGGTCTCGGCGCGATCGGATCGGACAACGCCCGCTTCGCCGAACGCTTTATGGCCACCGAGCAGATCCCGGTCGATCATGCCGACACCGGCGGGAGGCTGGCCCGCCGCATCGATTTCCGCCCCTTCGACGGCAAGATCAGGGCGCGCGCGGTCACCGAAGCGCCCGCGCCGCTCGCGCCCCGGCCGCTGCCGCCGACCGACGGCGAAATTTTCCTTTTCTAGGGATCCCAAGCCGATGACCATCATGCCCCGTCCGGCTCCCGCCGCCGACACCCGCCTCACCGCCGCGCTGCAGTCGGCGGTCGCCGACGAGCTGCGCCATGTGCGCGATCATCTCGAAAAGCTCGCCATGCTGCTGGTGTCCGACCCCTATTTCATCGAACATTATTGCGAGGAACTGCAGTCGTTCGACCTGCTGGTCCAATATGCCGACGAAACCGCGGCGGTGCTCGACCGGCTGGCGCAGGGCAGCTGTTCGCACAGCGCAATTGCCCCGGTGCGGCTGGGCGTGGTGCATCAACGGCTTGTCGACCAGCTGGCGGCGGTGACCGGCGAGGGGCCGCCGAATGGCTAGCCGCGCGCCCAATGCCCGGCCGATCGTCGTCCGCAAGGTCAAGAAGGTCGTCGGCGGTCATCACGGCGGCGCGTGGAAGGTCGCCTATGCCGACTTCGTGACCGCGATGATGGCCTTCTTCATGCTGCTCTGGCTGATCAGCAATCCCGACAAGCAGCGGCTGAAGGGCCTTGCGGAATATTTCACGCCGTCCCCGCCCAATGTCGAAGCGTCGGGCGACGGCGCCTCGCCCGGCGATACGCCCGGGACGCGCGGCCATGCCCGCAAGGAGGA
>ERZ941706.179-NODE-179-length-22966-cov-19.802147_pt1 | contig 22966 bp, 25 predicted proteins | sample MGYA00521232_ERZ941706 | MGnify/ENA primary metagenome ERZ941706 (study PRJEB32759, sample SAMN07749893) | skin metagenome | biome: transportation; feature: city; material: polyester macromolecule | host: Homo sapiens | place: Hong Kong:ER line | collected...
TTCTCTGCTACACACCAAAGGCATCCTATACTAACGATGCTTTTAACAACCCTGCTGTCAGGCACAGCCGTGGTCTTATTGTAGATCATTCTGGCAGTATTCTTGCTCGGCCTTGGTCTAAGTTTTTTAACTACAACCAAGAGGGTGCAGACAAGATTGACCTTGACGAGCCTGTCGTAGTTATGGATAAAGCGGACGGCTCCTTGGTAATCCTCTACCCAGACGGAGAAGGCTATTCTCTCGCCACCAAGGGTTCTTTCACGTCAGAGCAATCTCGTCACGGCACATCTGTGTGGAATGCTAAGTACGGAGGCAAGGTAGAGCCTCTTCCTGGCTACACTTTTTTGTTTGAAGTTGTGTATCGAGAGAACAAGATCGTTGTTGATTATGGTGATATGGACGATCTAGTTCTTCTTGGTGCAGTGGAGATTGATACAGGGTTTTACTTTGCTTCTGATGAGGCTAGTGCTATGCTTGGCTGGACTGGTCAGATTGCAAAGGTGTTCCCATATAAGACGCTGCGAGAAGCACTAGAGGCACCTCCACGCGAAAATGCTGAGGGGTTTGTCATCCTTGCGGCAGATCACAAGCGTATGGTGAAGTATAAGTATGAGGATTACCTATACCTTCATCGCATGGTTAGCAATCTTACCCCTCGCAATGTGTGGGAGCGACTTTACAACAAGGAATCAGTTTCAGATATTGTTGGTTCCTATCCTGACGAGTTTCAAGATGAGGTTACTGAATATATTGACAAGATTAAGGTAGAGTTTAGCGACTATATTTTTCAGGTTGCTCTTGTGTATGACAGCATCAAGCATATCGAGTCCCAGAAGGATTTTGCACAAGAAGCACTGAAGTACCCGTATAGCGCCGAGTTGTTCCTATTGCGTCAAAATAGAGATATTTTTCAGACAGTAATGAAGCGCATTTATCCACCTGCTATTGATAAGAGTTGAGAGTTTTGTCAAAGATTACTATTCTGTGCGGTATTCCCGGCAGCGGTAAGTCTACTTGGGCACAGCAGCAAGGTAAGCCAATTGTGAGCCGAGACATTTTGCGTAAGTTTTACGGTGCTGAGTCAAAGGCAACCCTTTCTTGGCAAACAGAGAACGAGATTACCGATCTTCAGAATTCTTTGGTTGCGGCATACATCGAGGCTGGTCTTGATGTTATCGTTGATGACATGAACGTCCGTTCCCGCTACATCACTCAGTGGATTAAGACTGCCGACTCACTCGGGGCCGACGTAGAGATGCGGAAGTTTGCTCTTTCTGTTGACGAGGCAGTGGCACGTAATCGCTCACGTGAGGATGCTGTGCCAGAGGATGCTCTACTTACGATTGCTCGTAAGTACACTAAGAATGGCGACCCTACAGTTGATTTTGAGGACTGCTTGCAACTGGCTCGAAAGGACGCTAGCCTTCCCAAGCACGCACTGTATGTTCCTGATGTAAACAAGCCAAAGGCTATTATTGTAGACCTTGACGGCACACTTGCTCACAACACTTCAGGTCGTGGTTGGTTCGATCTTGGCTACGCTGTCTATGCAGACGAGGTAGACGACGCGGTACAGATGCTTGCTCAGTCTTTCTACGCCAAGGGCTACGAACTTATTTTTGTGACAGGACGTGATGAGCGTGTGCGTCCTGCTACGGAGAAGTGGCTGAAGGAGAAGGCAGGTTTCTTTGACTATACTCTTCTCATGCGTCCTGCCAAGGATAACCGTAAGGATAGTGAGATTAAACTAGAGTTGTTTGATGAGCACATTCGCAATGAGTACAATGTTCGCATTTGTGTAGATGACCGCCGACAGGTTACCCAGGCTTGGCGTAGCATTGGGCTAACGGTGTGGCAGGTTGCGGAGGGAGATTTCTAAAATATGCCTTTAACCCTTGATTATCGACCAAAGACATTTTCTGATGTAGTAGGACAGAGCCACGTGCTGCCTATTCTTCGTGCATACGTGGAGAAGAACACACCTCCCCCTGTAATCACTCTCGCGGGCGTGTCAGGGAGTGGCAAGACGAGTTGTGCAAGAATCTACGCTGCTGCCCTAAACTGCTCTCAGATGGTCGCAGGGGACGCTTGCGGGGTATGTGAGTCCTGTGTGGAGATTCAGAACAACGCTTCGGATGCTGTGATTGAGATTGATGCAGCATCTAATGGTGGCGTAGACAATATTCGATCTATTAGAGAGATGTGTCTTTACGCTCACTCTCGTAATTGGCGTGTTGTTGTCATTGATGAAGCACAGGCACTCTCAAGCGATTCATTTAGGGCGCTGCTGAAGTTGTTTGAAGAGCCACCACCACAGACAGTTTTCTTTTTGTTGACTACTGAGCCGGAGGCTATTCCGCGACCTGTCCAGTCACGCTCTGTGCCTTTTGAGTACCGTTCAATTCCGCTGGTGGACATTGCAAAACGGCTACACTACATCGCAAAAGATATTGATTTTCCTATTTCACCTATTCTATGTGCTCGTATTGCTACTGTCTCCGAAGGTCAACTGCGAGATGCTGTAATTGAACTAGAGAAGTGCTACCAAAAAGGTATTGTTTCAGATGAAGAGTACCTAGACCTCTCTCAGCGTGTTGATGTGGCGCTTCCTCTCATGGCTAGCGTTGCCTATGGGGACGTTAAGGGCGCTCTAGAAAAGGTAGATGATTTCTTTAGCACTACATCTGATTTGAAGAAGTTTTTAGATCAGATTTCTGAGGTCTTCGTGTCACTGTCTCGCGCATACGTCGGGGTTCCCTCTAGTTCAGGCGTTGTAGAACTTGCTCATATGTTCAGTAAGCCGTCTTTGCTAGAGGGTTACTCTCTTTTGTGGGATGCGTACTCTAAGGTAAACACGTCTCATAGTCCGAAGATTGTTGCACAGTTGTTTGTACAGAATCTCATTACGGCTATGTCTGTTAAGACGCCGGAGCCTGTGGATATTGTGGAAAAACCTGCTGCTGAGTCGATAATAGTAGATAATGCTGAGATTTCAGTTGAAGAGGCTTTTGCGCTGCTAGACTAAGGATAATGTACGTTGAGTAATAGTGTTGAGAGGTTCCAGCCTGTACAGGAGTTGACTAAGGGCGAAGAAAAACTGTTCGGCTCTGATGGGATTAAGCCTGCGTGGCAGCCATTGCGAGAAGAGTTGTTTGAGAGTCTTCGTAAAGAGCGCCCTGATTGTGATACCCTCACACTACTTACTCTTGAGCGTATTTCTTTTATTTATGTAAAAATGCGTCAACTTGAGTCTTCTGACGTTTCTACATTCGACCAAAAGACTTTTATGTCAATGTATAACGAGTTGACTACTGCTTTGAACAAGATTGACGAGAAGCAGCAGACTCTTGAGAACATGCGTACTGAGGCTGTACAAATGATGGTCAATACATTGACTGAGGCTACGGCACACCTTCCACAAGCGCAGCAGCAAGAGGTTCTTTCACGATTTATCGGAGATGTTGAGTGATGGACGCTAAGACAACGGCGCTGCTGAAGCAAGTTCTTAAAGAAAAAGCCAATGTTTCTACAGAAGGTGCTCGGACTTCTATGTCTGAGACAGAGAAAGAACTGTGGAACATTTTTGAAGAACGTCCAGTCCCCCTCACTGAGTTTATTCAAAGCAAGGACTACCTAGACCTTGGCGAAGACTTTACTCTTTCTGAGATTCAGTATGACTTTGTGCGTCATATGGAGCAAATTCTTTTTCAGGACACTTATAGTAAGATGCAAGAAGTCTGGGGCGACTACTGGAAGACAGAGCGCCGCGTCAATAACCTTGTTGCTGCATGGGGTAAGGGCAGTGTTGCGCCTTACGAGAAAGTCTACGATGCAAAAACAGGCGCTTACACACGTCTAGACGAGATTTCTGATACAGATGTATTTAGCATCACGCCCGGTGGACGCTTCAAGCAATGTAAGATTGCTATTGACCCTTTTCAAGAGGGTTATGGCAGCATGTACCGAGTTAAGACAAGTCATGGCGTGTCTCTTGACGTATGGGAGGGGCACAAGTTCTACGCTGAGCGAGACCGTTACGGCAAGGTGGCACCACGTTGGAAGCCTCTTAACGAACTGAAGGTGCTAGATAGGGTTGCTGTTGCTAGACGGCTACCTGAGCCAAGTAACCCAAAGGAAATCCCACAGTGGCATGTGGAACTGCTTGCGTATTTGTTCTTGTCTGTAGACATACTCAGTGATACTCGGGCTGAGCGTGGTACTATTGCCCTGCCTGCATCTAGACAGTATCTTGTAGATAATGCCAGAGATGTATTAAAGAATCTAGGTGAGGTTGAAGAAAAACTAGTCAACCATACACGGCACTCGTTTATCTACTTTACGTGTAAAGATACAAAAGCCATAGATGACTTTATGGAACAGTACGGTATCAAAGACATGACGGTTGATACGATACACATTCCTGAGATTATTTTTCAGTTAAAAACAGATCAAGTAACCACATTTGTCTCTCGTATTTTTGATGCTCGTGCTAATGTTTCAGGTACGCCCACAAAGCCAATAACTTTTCACCTCATTCTAAACAACAGCAGAACCGCCGAAGAGGTGCAGCGCATTACCCCACGTCTAGGCTTTCTTGGTTATATTTCTTACAATAAGGCTTGGACAACTGTTGTGTTACAAGGACGAGAAGCCAAAGCCTTTATTGATGTTGCTGATCTTCACGACTCTGCCGAGAAGGTAGAAGAAAAGTTAAATAAGGCCAAACAGCCGGAGCGAGGCAGTTTTGAGTTTGGTGACTCGGTGTGGTCTAAGATTACCTCGATTGAGTACCTTGGGGAAGGCCCATACTGGTCAATGACCGTAGACGGGTTACATAACTATGTAGCAAATGGGTTTATCAATAAAAACTCAGGCAAGAACCAGACGATTGTTATTGCTTTTGCTCGTATTGCTTACTTGCTCTTGTGTCTACGTGAGCCACAGAAGTACTACCGTCTTGCATCTAACTCGTTTATTCACATGATGAACGTAGCACTTTCTGCTACACAGGCCAAGAGTGCATTCTTTAAGCCAATGCGCGAGTTGTTCGTATCTGCCCCGTGGTTTGAGGATAAGTTCGCTGAGGACACACCTCCCGGCCCACAGGCTACAGTTATTCGTCTAAAGAAGCGTATTGAACTGATTTCAGGACACTCACAGGCAGATTCACAAGAGGGTCACAACCTTATTGCTGCTGTTGCTGACGAGATTGCGGGCTTCCCTACAGTGCCTACAAGTGGCAGTGAAAAAGCACCAATGAAGACTGCTGATGGTATTCTTAAGATGCTTAAGACCTCTGCGCTGACTCGTTTCCCAGAGACGTATAAACTAGCGCAGATTTCGTTTACCCGTAAACAGGGTGACCCTATCATGCAAGCTCTCGCTGAGGCAGATGAGGACTTTAAAGTGCATGGGGACGCTTCTACTTATTACAAGAGTGGCCCCTACTCTACGTGGGAGGTTAATCCTAACTATCGTCGTAACTTTGAGTTTATCGACATTCCACAAAGTGAGCAACAAGTACCAAATCTACCTGAGATTCTGAATGACTATCGAAAAAAGCCTGAGTTCTCTCGTGGTTATTACGAGTGCCGTCCTGAAGCATCTGAGAATGCTTACTTTAAGGACAAGGCTAAGGTACAAGAGTCGTTTAGTAAAGAGATGCCAGAACCACCACTGCTGGTCTCTTACTACTTTGGTCGAGATGATACTGACCCAAACGAGAAATACAGTAGTTGGCAAGTACATTATACCTTTAGCGATGACTTGAGACCTATTCCTGGCGCTGTTTATGCTATTCACGCAGACATGGCTATCAAGGAAGACCGTGCGGGCATTGCTATGTGTCACGTAGAAAACTACAAAGAGATTGAATCCTCAGACGTGCATGGGGAAGAGTTAGTAGAGATGCGTCCAGTAGTCAAGATGGATTTTGCTACGGCCTTCGAGTATGATGCTGCTGCTGTTGATCCAGACGGTAACTCTGTTCCACGAGAGATTCAGATGCGGTGGTATCGTAAACTAGTCCACGAACTCACACGTAGAGGATTTGAGATTGGAAGCGTCTCGATGGACGGGTTTCAGTGTCTTTCAGGAGATACTAAAATCCCGCTTCTTGATGGAACAACACCCACCATTGCTGAGCTTGTGAGTAGGGATGAGCCTTTTTATCTATATTCAATAGATACTCAGACCGGCGAGGTAGTGCCAGGGAAGGCTACTAAGGCTTTTTATTCTGGTGCTGAGGACGTGTATGCGGTAACATTGGATAATGGTAGTGTTGTCGAGGCTACCGCCGGACACCCGTTTATGCTCAGGGATGGCTCTTTCAAGCCTCTGTCTGAACTTAGTGTTGGGCAATCTCTCATGCCTCTTTACACGAGGGATAAAAAGACTTCACCATCCTCTGCTTTTTATCAACAAGTGTGGCATCCAGGGCTAGAAGGCACATCTTGGAAGGTCGGTAAGCGCCGTTGGCAGTTTACACACTCTATGGTCAATTCATATTTTAACGGGCCAGTGCCAAAAGGTTCTTTAACCCACCACATAGATTGGACAAAGAAGAATAATGACCCAAGTAACTTAGTCACAATGACTTGGGAAGATCATGCGTATGTTCACAGTAACCATGTAGGGCTACCCAAAGCAGCAGAACGGTTTAGATACTTGTTCGACAATGATCCTGAGTGGCGAAAAGCACATATCAATAAGATTTCTAAATCTGTAAGTGAAGCAAATAAGAAGAGAGTCGGAAAACCACAGAAACGAAGTCAACACATCTCTATTGAACTTATTGGAGAGACCGTTAAACGTCTATTTGCTGAAGGTGAATCTTATTCATCTAAAGCGGTTTCTGTAGAACTGGGGTGTACTAGAGATGTTATTTTACATAGAGTGCGGCACTTTACTGACTGTGAAGGACGCTGGTCAAGATACTTAGACCTTTTAGGTATTCCATCTAAAGGTAATACCAGATCAAAGTATGACGCACCGAATAACCATAAGGTCGTTTCTGTTGAATATGTAGGCAACCGCAAAACCTATGATATTTCCGTAGAGCAGTATCATAACTTTGCTATCGATGCAGGTATTTTTGTTCATAATAGTGCTGATAGTTTGCAGATTATGCAGACTTGGGGCTTAAATGCACACCGAGTGAGTGCTGACATTATTACAACCCCAGTGTGGCAGACTCTAAGAGACCTGGTGTATGATGGCCGCTTCCACGGGTACAAGCACAAGTTGCTCATTCAAGAAATGCTAGGTGTGGAGAAGACCTCTAGAGGTAAAATCGATCACACATCTAATGGCAGTAAAGACATTTTGGATGCTGTAGCGTGTTCTGCTACAATGGCTGTAGAGTGCGGCGGTTCTGAGGAAGAGGACGAAGATATAGAAGGTATGGATGCCTTTGGCGGTTCTGCTTTTTCTAATGAGTTTAGCATCTATGGCTCAGGATTTGATGGGTTCTCCGACAGGAGTTACTTCTAAAGTTAGGTGAAAGATTACATGGTAGACGGTAACGACATTCCAAAAAAGGATATGCGGCGTGAACCTGAAGAGAGTGTGCCTGCACCTGATGATTCTGACTCTAATATTCAGATGGGCATTCAAGCCGATTTCCCTGGCTCTACGTGGAACAATTTTGCATGGAACCAGAACAACAAGGCTAAAGATGGTGTCTTCCTTCTAGGAAAGAACACGCACTCTGTTCCACTAGAGAAACTACGTGAGATGCGCGTCAAGGACGCTCAAACACGTTCTTTGTGGCGTCTCTTTAGTATGCCTATTGAATCTTGCCTCAAAGAAGGCAAGTGGGTCAGGGCACCGTGGGTTGAAGACGGTGACGATGAAGTAGACTTTGCCAATATGATGTTTAGAACACCTGTACAGGCAGGTGGCATGTCTACACCAATTGAGATCATTCTAAAACAGACACTTCTAGCCATCATTGAGGGCTTTGCAGCATTTGAGGAAGTCTATCATATGCCTAAGACCGGACCTATGAAGGGTAAGTGGACTCTTGCAAGTCTAGAGTATCGAGATTCACGCACTGTCAACATTCTAGTTGACAAGTGGGGTAAATACGCCGGTATTCGACAGCAAGCACGTCGGCCAGACGGCTCCTTACTAGATGTAGAGATTCCAAAGAATAAGACGGTGCTATTTACGGTTGGCGCTGAAGAGAATCCTTATGTTGGCGTTTCTATGTTTGAGAGTGCTTGGTTTCACTTTGAAACAAAGAAGAAATTATACTACTTGGCACAAAAGGCTGCTGAGTTTGCTGCCGTTCCAGGCCGTATTGGTACGTACCCTGCCAATGGCACAACTCCTGCTAAGCGCGCTGCTTTCTCTGCTGCTATTAAAGACTTTACATTCAATACGTCTATGATGATTCCTGAGGGATATAAGGTAGAACCATTCCCGACCACTATAGGGTTTGATTTTATCAAGATGATTGAGCACCACTCGCACATGCAGGCCAAGTCTGTCTTGCTACAGTTCATGGACAACGATAATCGTCTTGCCATTATTGACAATGGTGGGCAAGACGCTTCGGCAGACATGTTTGTTCAGGGTCTTATGTCGATCATGAACTCTATTGCTCAGTTGTGGACAACTCAACTCATGCCTAAGTTCATTGACTGGAACTTTGATTCTGGCAAGTATCCTATCTGGCAGTTTGGTGAACTGACTGACTCTGCTCGTGGTGCTATTGAGACTGCCTTTACAACGATGGTTACTAGTTCCACTCTTAACTCTACACCAGAGTTTTTCCGTGGCATTGAGAAGAGTATGTCTTCTCGTCTTGGTCTTGATATTGACTACAAGGAGATTGAGAAGCGAGAAGAGGCTGCGGCTAAGAAGGCTGCTGAACTTGCTAAGGCTGAGGCAGACGCACTTGCAGCACAGGAGGCTGCCGGTAATATTATTCAAGATGGTGAGACTTCTGGCCCCACAGCGAATAAGATTGGTGCTAATCAGCCAACGCCAGGAGATGCATCAGGGCCAGATTTTAACTCTCAAAATGCGCCCGGTATTGGTGAAACAGATGTTGAAGCCAAGGTAGCAAACTCCGATGCCATTTCTAATGCATCATCTCAAGCACAAGTTGCGTCAATGTCTAGCACATTTCAACAAGACCTTGATGATTTAGTCAACTTGGCAGCAGAACTTTCAGCACTAGGCGATTCACCTATCTATGACTTTGATGACCTAGACGACTCAGATTGGGACGATGAAGAATAGGTACAAGTGCTATCGTAGAGAGCGAAAGACTAAGCCTGCACCAAAAGAGGCACTTAAAGTAACAACTCGCTACGCTCCTAATGGACGTAGGATTGTAAAAATGACAGTTGAGGTAGAAGATGAGCAATGCTCTTGATGTTGTAGATGATCTTGTCTACCTTGCTGCTACACCTATTCAGAAGTCTAAGACTCAAACTGATAGGGATGCTAGACGACTAAAGAATGCTGTAGATCGCTCAGTAAAAGAGATGGATCGTAGTTTTGGTAAATACAGTAAGATGAAGTTTGTTCTAGACAAGTCTTGGACAGTAGGACAGGTTCTTGGTAACGCTGCTGCACGGCGTCAACACTCTGCACTAGGTTTAGATAAGCCGAAAGCAACAATTGCAGATAGTTCAATTTTGAAATCTTTGCAAAAAGACTTAGAGACTATCTATTCAGAAGGTGACTCGGCGCAAACGCGGCTTCGCGCTAAGATGTGTGTTGAGGCTGCGGTAAAGTTTGCTTTTAACTCAGCCTACACTCTCGCAATGGAGAATACAGGTACAATGAAGATGTGGGCTACTACATCTGCTGTACCATGTTCTTATTGCAAGCGCCTTTCTGGAACTGTTTTAGAGTGGGATGAAGAGTTTCCCAAGACCTTTGAGGGCTTAAAGCCTATTAAAATTTACAAGAATGAACTCTATCATCCACCACTGCACCCGAACTGCAAGTGTGTTCTTTTTCCTGTAACCCGATAATAACTTAAGAGGATAGGAGAACACATAGTGGCTAAGGTACAGATTAAGGCGTCTACTCGCCGTACTAAGACTGGTAAAGTTGTTACCATTAGGGCACACGACCAAAACCGTGATACTGTAGGCGACCAGTTAAAGACTGAGGGCAGAACTCCAACAGCATCTCAGCCAGGCAGCTTCCCTAACGGGCGTAGTACGCCTACTTCTCCAACGGTTGCTAAGTTTGAAGAAGAGCGTCAAGACGCAGAAATTCGTGCAGCGCAGATTCGAGCGCGCATGGCTCAACAGCAACTACAACAGGCACTAGAACAGCAACAAGCACAAATGCCTAAAACGCCAGCAGAGCAGGTTGCTATATATTCTGTAGCAGACCAGTTTGACGCTTTGATGCAGGCTATTCAAAGTGGTGCAGACTTACCTGACGATGACGAGGGGTACGATAAGATGGCGGACACTCTTCTTCCTATTCTCAGCAAGAGTCAAGTGCCTGACAACAAGAAGAAAAAGAGTGGAGGTCAAGGTGCGTAAAGTGACAAAAATTGAAGATAGGCTTTATGATCGTATCTCTCTTTCACAGTCTGATGAGAACTTGATTGTGGCACTTGGTAGTGGTGGCTATAGCATGATTCGCCCTCCTGGTAGAGACAGTTGGGCGCAGTATACGAGTGAGTATGGGTTGCCTACATTTATTGCGACCGTTGCTCGTGCTATTTGTGAGGACAAGGGTGTTCCTCTAGAGACAGCGATTCCACAAGCCCTTAAGCGGGTAAAGGCTTGGGCGAGCGGTAAGTACGGTGTAAATATCGACACCAAAGAGCGTGCCATAGAGGCAATGAAGCAGTGGAACGCGCTACAAATCAAGGTCAGCAAGAACAAGGAGAAGATTCCTGATGATGCCAAAGTTAGAAAAGATCGAAAGAGCAGTAAGCCAAAAAAGGATTAACCTCACTAACGATGATGTTAACCTTATTGTGGAATTGAGTCGTAAGCACTCTCTAGAGACTAAGCCTTCTATTAAAGAAACTGGCGTTGATGCTTTAACAGTCAAGTTATCTAAAGGAAGCACTTTAGATAGGTCTCCTAAGAAAAATTGGGTCGAGCGTGAAGGAGGCCTCCCAAAGAAGATTGAAGATTTAGCTAAAGCTCTTGTTCGTAGTGGTCATACAATCCAAAATGCTATTCAGATTGCTGTAGGCAAGGCTAAGGTTTTTGCTGTAACTGTTGATAATCCAGCAAAGCGTGCTGAGTGGGCTGAGGCCGTTGCTCAGTGGGAGAAAATGAAGGTTTCTTCTAAGGCTAAGACTGCTGCTAAGAAAGCATCTAAAAACAAGTGAGATGAAATGATAAATCCTAATGTTGCATTGTGTTGTGAAGTGTCTGGGTGTGACAATAAAAGAAATACAGATAATTTAACCTGTAAAAAACACACTACATGCAAAGTATCTCAGTGCAGTACAGTAGGTGTCGTTGCAAGAAACTTGTGCAGGAAACATTATGAAGAGTACTTGTCTAATGGACCAGACAAACAACCTAGATTCAGCCATTATCAGAAAGAGTTAGACAGGCTAGATAAGTCTTACTTGCTTTCTTTGGTTCAAACTACTCACGGAAATCTATCTGCAATAGCACGAGACATTGGCTGTACAGGTTCTCAACTAGAGACTTTTAAAAAAAGAAATGTCTGGTTTTCACAGGCAATTAAAGAAGTTAAAGAAGAGTACTTTTCTCCTGAAAAAGTTGCTGCTCGTGAGTACCAGGCTAAGTTAAACTGGCAGAAAAACAATCCTGACAAGGTAAGAGAGATCAACCGCCGTTGGGCCAAGAGCCAGTCACCTGAGAAGCGCGCTCGCTGGAACAACTATAATAGAAAAAGACGTTACGATAGTATGTCTAAGGATATTATGTCTGCTGAGTCTGAACATTACGCTTCTATCATCAAGAATGATCCTTGTGTGTGGTGTGGTTCTACAGATACCGAAAGTTCTATAGACCATATTGTACCTATCGTAGATGGTGGAAGCAACCAATGGGAAAACTTTGCACCTGCTTGTCGTTCTTGCAACTCGGCCAAGAATCGTAAGTCTGTTTTAGAGTTTTTGTTGGCAGACGGACTTAAAACTAAGAAGTAAGTAAGAAGGGTAAATCATGGGGTTGTTTAATGCTATTCAGTCTATCGTGTATTTTTCACGTGGTGGTAGACTGGTACGTTGGGAAGCGCGTAAGCACCCTCGTGACAAGAATGGGCGTTTTCAGAAGATTGGTAGTTCTTCCACCTATATGTATGGCGCTGGTGAAGAAGTATCGTTTGACGGCATGGGGGCCAATGGTAATGCGTCCTCACCTCTGACTGGTCGAAATCGCGCTAAGGTTAATCTCAACCCTGGTGATCGTGTATACGCCACATCTACAGGTTCTAGAGTCGTTCAACACGTAGACGGTACAGGGACTATGTATGTTGGCGGTAGTGCCTATGACAAGGTTCACCTAACAAATGCAGGTGTGACAAACCTTCTTAGTAATCCGATTCATCAAGCCAAACTTGTCCACTCTGTGCCAGGTCAGATTGTGTCTGCCAATAGTGAGCAAGAGGCCGCTGACGCGCTTCACGGTACGTCTCAGAAAGTGCCACACCCTAAAGCCTCTGAGGGGGCTATTCACGTTAGAGTGCCTAAGGGTTCTGTTATTCACAAGACAGAAAAAGACGTGATTGTGGAACACAAGGACGGTTCTGCCACTGTCTACAACGCTAAGCGTGGAACGTATCGGGAGGAACGTCATGCAGGAAGAGTTCTGCCAGGTCGCTCTTCTTCGACAGTTAATGTCAACCATCCTCACGCTAAGAATGGTGTAGCACAAGATATCCCCAAAGAGCATGGGGATCAGATACACCCTATTGATAATGGTATCGTTGTACAACACAGCAATGGTACAGGTACTTTCTATCCAATCATAGATGGTGTTGTTGACAAGAATGAGACTGAGGCTATCCCCGAAGGTCGGGTGACCGCACTCATTAACGAGCGTGGTGGTATCATTTCTCATGAGCGTTCTGCTCGATTCATTAGTCCGAATGATGTAGAAGTTCCAAACTCTGTAGAAAAGACTGAGAAAGCAGAAAATGGAGAAGAGGTAACATACCGTGCCGCACCGGGTGATGTTCCTATTCGTTTACGTAGCTCCGTTCTAGTTCTTGCTCCTGACGGTTCTGCAAGGGTCTACTCAGCAAAAACTGGACGAGTGCGTAAGTTTGAGAATGGTAGAGAAGAAATCCCTGTACTACAGCAAAAGCCACGTAACGTCCGCCTTGGTAGTGGTAAAAGCGTAGAGGTTAAAACGTCTCGTCTAGATAACCACTATATCGGCAAGGATTCTGTTATTGTGCAGGATTCTATTTCTGGCGATGGTGTGAAGTACACTTATCAAGTTGTAGGTGAGCCAAATGTAGAAAAAGTTTCAGAGTCTCAGATTGAGACTGAACTTAGCAATGCATCTTCTAATGTGGTGCATAAGCAGTCTTACTTTGCTCGCAAGAATTCTTACTTGAACAACAAGAATGGACAGACGAATACCTCACAAGATACGAGTGTCCCCGATGCCCCTAAGCCGGATGCTGCTCAAAACAAGCCCGCTAGGCTACCTGTAGAGGCCGTAGGGGACAAGTCTACCGATGCCCCAAGCGATCTACCATCGGATGCTGTTAGACGTGCTAGAGCGGCTTCTGCGGCCAAGGGCAATATGCCTGTTAGCCCTGACATGGTAGACAAAGAACTAGATCACCCAGAACTAGGAAAGATTCACGTTCGTGTAGAGCCAGGGTCTACTATCCGTCAAGTTGACAATGGGTACGTTGTCACGTATACTAACTCTACGAAGCCTGCGATTTTGTTCAAGCCGGATGGACACGCTCTAACGGGTATGAGCAAACAAGAAATTAATGACATGCCTATTACGTCACAGGTCAATAGTGATGGGTCTGTTGTAGATTTCCATGAGCATCACGTCTACGGCGGTATTGAGAATGACGGTGTTGATGCCAAGCAGCAGTCACCAATCCAAGATATCCCTGAAAGCATGTTGATTTTTGTTGACACTGAAGAAGAGCGTCAGAACTTCCTCAAACTCATGCGAGAGCAAGGCATTGAAGAACTTGACGGGCTACCTATTGAGGTTAAGATTCAAGTGAAGAAAGAAGATTCTAAGTGAGTGAGCCAACAGGCGTCTTTGCAGAGATTTTAGACTCTGTGGACGCAACAACGCGAGAGTTGATTTATCGTCATCTCGTCGGTGGCACTTCTGCTGTATGGTTATCTGAACAGTTGAGTGCTAATGGATTTAAGATTTCTCCTACTACGCTTAAAGAACAGAGAGCACGGCTAAAAAATGACTAAAGACTACAAAGCACTAGCAGACATTCTTCGTGCTCGTCCAGTAGGGGCAACGTACGTGAAGAATGCTGACCCTGACAAAGACTTTTCTTCTCAGATTGAAGTATCCGGCTCGACGGCTAGTGTTGTTATTCGAGACGAGCCAGGAACGATCACTGAGGGCACTGCGTTTGATTTCCTTACTAAGGAGAAACTAAACCCTGATGAGTGGGAGATTACGTCTTTTCGTAAGTCAGAGTGGCAGAGTGCTAATGGTGAGACACTAGAATCTGTTCGCTACTCTTTTGCTAAGAAGGCATCGGCTAGTGGCAGACTTGTCTTACCTGATCTTGACGACATTCATAAGATGGCTAAAGAGGCTGTAGTTGTTGTTCCTAAGAAGTCTCATGATGGTGTTTCAGTCATTACTTGCCTTGCTGACGCACAACTTGGAAAAGTTGATAGCGGTGGCGGGTTTGTTGAAATCTTCACGCAGATGGAGAAGGCTAAAGCACGTTGGGTAGAGTACGTCAAGCAAGTGCAGCCACAAGAGATTTTGCTTTTTGACCTTGGAGATAGCGTAGAAGGATTCGAGTGTGTTGCTTCTGAGGATCGCACGAATGATCTTAGCCTAAGTGAGCAGATAAGAGTCTGGCGACGTGTGTTTTGGTCATGGATTGAGACTGCCGCATCACTAGCCCCTAAAGTCAAAGTTATTTCTGTCCCATCTAATCACGCCTCTATTCGTCGTGGACGAAACAAGATGGGCCTGCCAGATGATGACTTTGGTATTGAAGTTCTAGCCCAAGTTAGTGACATGGCCTCTGTGTACCCAGATAAGTTCGGACATGTCACATTCCACTCACCAAAAGACTTTCACGAATCTGTTGTTGTTAAGGCTGTTGGTGGTAAGTACGTTGGTGCTGTACACGGGCACCAGATGAAGTCTCCAAATGGCATTGAGCAATGGCTGGCTAATCAAGCCCTTGGCAACAACCCACTATCTCATGCTGATATTGTTCTACTTGGACACTATCACCACTTTGCTTCTAAGTCTTACGGTGACAAGAAGACGTACTTTATCGCCCCTGCCTCTGATCCTGGTTCTTCGTGGTACAGCAATAACTCTGGCAACCATGCAGCGCCAGGTGTTCTTGTCATGACTCTTGATGATACCGAGTGGTCTGGTCTTTGCCAACTTTGATCTGTTCCGATACTATCGAAGAGTAATCTTTATATTTGTTTAGGTGGGTTTATTATGGCTGTACTGCCTGATGGCACTTTGTATGGTTTTGTAGAGGGTTCCTTTGGTGTTGCTAAGCCAGATGGGCCAGACGATGACGACTATCAGGACTATGAGCCTGCTATCGGCACAGTAACTTTTACACCCGCTTTTTCACAGGTGTTTCATGAGCCTACCGATACATATATTTTCATGGAGCCAGAGACAGTCAGGCTGAGTGCTGAAGGTAAGTTTAAGAAACGTCTTGTTGCTTCCGATTCACCCGGCCTTAGTCCACAAGGGCTTTACTACAAGGTAAAGGTTTCTATTGCAGGTCACGGGGACATTGTTGGAGATGTGATTGCAAAGGCTGACACTACAATCAAATTTTCAAAGGTTGTTGGTACGCCACCTCCGCCTAATGCCGTTATTAACTACGTATCCTATGATGATACAGAATTACGTAATATGATTACGCAGTCTCAGGACATGACGACGGTGACCCTGACGAACGCGGAAACCATCGACACGAAGGCGGGAGAGGTCTTCAACCTGACGTACACGAAAAAAACCGTGGTGTCGGTCAACCCTCCTGGGCGTACATCGTTCATCGTCATGGTGAACGGGTACTCCAATGTCACGTGGGATTTCATCACGATTCACGGTGATGCTGACCCATATAAGCCGGTGTGGGGAACGTTTGTCTGGGACAGCGTGGGTTGGCACTTCTTCGTCGCCGACTCGATGTTCTGGCAAGATCCAGGTGGGGGTGGCTCAGATGGCCCAAGTATCCCCAGTTAACGTGGATGGGACAGAGCTGTGACTTCTATCTTCGGACGGCGTAACGGAGTGATCTTCTATCCCATCCAGCAACCTCATCATTTCGTGACGATCCCACAAGCTGCGGGCAAAACCTTTGGGTTGAAGGACATTTCCAGCCTCACGTTGTATCAAGGGCGTGTTTACGTGGGGTATGGAGACTATGGGGCCAACAACGGCCCAACAGATGTGGTGTCGTTCGATCCGGACACGGCAGAGGTCATCACGCACATGACGGATGTCCCAACGGAAGCGATCTTCCCCTATCGGGAGTTCGATGGCTGGCTGTATGGCCCGTGTGTTGATCCGAGTTGGTACTACGGCCCAGGTGGGTACGTGACGAACAAGGGCGGGGAGTGGCACAGGGTTGAAGTTCCCGACATGATTCACACCTTCGACGTCTACGCAGACTCACGCGGCACGTTCGTGTGTGGATCAAGGCTGGATGAAACGAACTCGGAGTTAGGTCGCGCCGTGGTGTTGTTCCAACCTGCGGGGCAGGCAACGTGGGAACTAGTTCTCCAGTCTGAGGACGCGGGCGAATACACACGGTTCTACGCGTTCACCACAGAGGGTGACGAACTGCGGGCGTCCTACTACAACAATCAAAGGCAGCAGGTGTCCTACAGCAGCCTCGATGGCAAGACGTGGACGGTCACGGACGTACACCCGTCCGATGTCATGTTCCCCGTGTTGAGCAACAGACTGAGCATCAACGAATGGGAGTACATCGGGGACAACGAGGGACAGATCAAACGGCAGTTGAACAGAAGAGGCTCTAGTATTGTGTGAAAAGGAAAGACGGTGGAAAAGCTGGTCAAGTGCTGAAAGAAGTTATTGGGCTAGTGTGGGTGTTGACATTTGATAATTTTTATTTGTTATCATCACTATATGTGTATACTGGACGATACTATTGAGTGAATGTCTGATTATTGGGAGCGTTTATGGATACTAATGTAGTTCTACCTCATCCAAGTGGCGATGCTTACGTTGAACTATCTGACTCTAAAAAGGGTAAGGTGTTCAGAAAGCAAATCCTACGAATGAATCAAAGTTTTGTGCACCCAGCAGACCACTCTAAGCGAATCAAGATTGATTCTGCTTTTGCTCAGAAGTTGGTAGACAACTTCAAGGCTGGTGTTTGTGATATTGTTCAGTTCCCACTTGTCAATGACAAGAATCAGCATGTAGAGAACCCAGACGCCAACTTAGGCCAAGTCGTAGACCTTTCTTATGACGATACGGGTGTTTACGCGGATATTGACGTTCGCAAGAATCCTGAATCTATTGGTACAACGGTTCTTGGTGCTAGCGCAATGATGAGCCTAGATTACACGGATACAATCACGGGTGCTCGTAAAGGGCCGACACTATTACATGTGGCGGCTACAAACCGTCCGTATTTGACAAATCTTGCACCGTATGAGGCTGTTGCTCTTTCTAACTATGATGAAGAGTATGTCATGCTATCACCTGACAATACCGACTCCGACTCGTCGGAGACTGAAAGTGAGAATCCCATGAGTCTAGAGGAACTTCTAGCAAAGTTGAAGGAAGACTTCGATATTGACGTAGCCGCACTACAGGCTGCCGCTAAGGTTGATGAAGAGTCTGCTGATGAGACGCCTGAATCTAAGACAGATGAGGCCAAGGCTGAAGAGGCACCTGCCGATGAGGCATCTGTTGAGCCTAAGACTGAAGAGTCTGCTGATGAGGCACCTGTTGAGCCTAAGGCTGAAGAGGAACCTGCTGCTCTGTCTGCTGTCAGTCCAGAGGATGCACATAACCTATTTGCTGCCCTTTCCGCTGTTCTCACAAGTGCAGACCCCGGTCTAGTTGCACTTTCAAAGAGTGAGGACGATATTACTATTGAAGATATTGCTAGTGGTATTGTTGAACTATCTAACGGCTATAAGGCTATGGCCGCAGATGTTGAAGCCATGAAGCACGAAAAGGCCGTTGGTGAGGTAGAGAAGGCAGTTGAGGCAGGTCGCATTACTCCTGCTCAAAAGGACGCCATGCTTGAACTACGTCTCAGCAACGAAGAACTTTTCAACAAGATTGTCCCTTCTGAGCCACTAGTTTCTCTTTCTGCTCAGACTGGTGTTACAAGCCATGAGCCTGTTAACGCTGGTCAGACTGTTCAGGATGAGAAGGAAGACCTCATCAAGAAGATGACAAAACTCGCAAACAAGTCCTGAACCCAGGGCGATTAAAGAAAGATAGGAGAATCCTATTATGGTATCACAATTTGGTGATGTTGTTCCCAGCCCTGGTCTCTTTACTGGTACACCTTCTGCTGGCCAGCCCGAAATCCTTTACAGCCAGAGCGCCGCAGAGTTTCACGGTGGCCCTCTAAAGCCAGGTCAAGGTGTTCTACGATGGGGCACCGCTGTAGCATACAAGGACGGTTTTTACGTCAAGGCTACGACTCCTGCTGGGGTTGTTGGCTTTCTTCGCTATGGCGTAGACACTGGTAGTTCTGCCACAGAGCACGGTCGTCAGGGTCAGTTTGTCATGGGCGGCGTTCTCAAGGCTGCCACGCTCCTTGTTGCAGATAACCCAGTTACGGACAAGGCTGCTCTTGCTACGGCACTTGGTGGTATGTACAACACTGCAAATGACAGTATTCGATTCTGATAATATCTTGTCAGGCTGTGTGCCTGAGATTAACTAGAAAGGGTATATTATGCCTGACGTAAATGACTTTTTTGATTCCTCAACTCTAGTTGGTGTTCTCAATGAGATTACACCTAATGAGAGTTTCACGTGGTATGGTAAGGTTCCTACGCGCCCCATCCAGAATGCTGTTACGGCTGTGTGGGAAGTTGAGTACGGCGATGCTCTCGAACTAGCAGAGTTCAACACGCCCGGTTCAGAGGCCAACCTTGTTGGCTACTCGGGTCGTTCGTACCTCTCCGGGTCGCTAATGCAGTTCCGTGAGAAGAAGCTAATCGACGGCTTTGTTGAGCGTTGGACGCGCGACTCGGCTACGGCTAACGAACTACAGAACGCACAGCAGTTCGTCGCTCGTCAGCTTAAGCACCTTCACGACCGTGGCGCGGGTCTCTACGAGTGGGCTTGCTGGAAGGCTGTCTCTGGTTCTATTCCAGTTTACGGCCCCCGCCAGAACACGATTGTTGATATGGGCTTCAAGGCAAGCCACAAGGCCACTGCCGCTACGACATGGGACAAGGCTACTCTTGCTCAGATTCGTGAAGACGTTGAGGGTCTAAAGGAACTTATTAGCCAGGAAGGTAACGTTGAGGCTGACACCGTTTACGCCCCACGCGATATTCTTTCGCTTCTAGTTTCCAAGTTTGCTGACACCCCAGCAATGCTTACGGATCAGATGAAGCAGGCTTACTACACGGGTGACTCGATTCCCGGCTTCATGGGTCTTAACTGGAAGGTTGTTCGTAAGACGTACGACGTTCACTCACCAGCCGACTACAGCACGCACAAGGCATACTTTGCCCCCCGTGACACGCTGTTCATCGGTAACTACACGGACAACTCGCCAATCGAGATTCTTGAAGGCACGACCGATGACCTCAACTTTGACCCCAACGTCACGGGTTGGCACGCACGTTCGTGGCTAGAGAACGACCCAGGTCAGCGAGTTCTCCTTGGTGAGTCCCGCTTCCTTCCAGTCGTTACTCGTCCAGACCAGATGGCAACCCTCAAGATTGCCTGATTTTAGTTAGGATTGGTTACTATGGCAGAAACTAAGACAACGACTGCTCCAAAGGCAGAAGAGTCCAAGACTGAAGCACCTGTTAGTGTTCCAAAGGCTGCTGAGGAAAAGGGTATCTTCGGTGGTGTTGCTTACCACAACAACCCCGTCAAGTCGGATGTTCAGGTCGAAAGTAAGTAAGTGATCTGAGAGTTAAACCCTCGTGAGGCGATAATACTCACGAGGGTTTCTCATACCCTAAAATAAAGACAACACATAGAAAGTACGATAATGGACAGCCTAAGTCTAGTTACTGACAAGTTTGATGCCACAAAGCCACACGCACGAATCACTGTTCTTAGGGATGGTGTTTCTGTGCTAGGCCGGGTGCGTAACAAGGGTGATATTCTGCTAGTCAACTACGGCTCCCCTACTTGGGAATCGACTGTAGATACTGAAGGTAACTCGTATTTTACGATAGATCGTCTTTTTTCTCTTGAGCGAGTAGACCCACCACAGGATAAGACAAAGGCTAATGTTGTTGAAGTTCCTGAAGAGGTTGTAGAAGAAGTCGCTGAGAAGGCTGCTGAGATTGTAGAAGAGCATGAACAACAGGCTGCACCAGAGCCAGTTGAGGTAGATGCTTTTGAGATTGCTGAGGATGAAGTAAAGCCAAAGCCTACAACACCTCGCACTCGACGCACCAATAAGACAACTAAGTGATTTTGTAAAGTATCTAGTAAGGCGGTAAACGTATGCCCATAGAGCAAACTACAGGGCTAATGATTCCTACTTTGGAAGAGTTTGCCGACTTCAAGGGCTTTGACAATGTTGATTACTTTGAGGTATCTCCCGATCAACTCAACTTATTCTTGAGAATGTCTGCTGATTTGCTTATCTTGAGAACAGGTCTTAAGAAAGCCCCTGATGCTAATACACCTCTAGGCCGTATAGTATCTTACGGTATCATGGACTTAGCATGGTTTCTAGGAACATCTCAAGATGAGTGGACTTCAATGTATAGTCCATTCTCGTCAGAGCGTATTGGTTCATATAGCTACTCTAAGACTGTATCTTCTGCTGCAAGTAAGAGTGATATTCTTGATGCTCCATTGTTTAATGAAGCGTGCAAGTTGCTCCTTGCTCAAGAAGATGCTGCTTCTGATATACTTAGTGGTATTTCTCACTCGTCTGAGCGCGTCTTTCCTAATTCATACGCTGAGTCTGAGATGCGTGACAACTTCCCTGGTCGGTGGTAAGTATGAGTTTTCAAGCACTACTTATTCATAAATGTGAAGTGCAGCGTAGTGAGGTGGACTTATCCTCCGGCTCTGCTGAACTCACATGGAAGACAGTAAAGCCACAAGTTTCATTCTATCTTGATCTGCTCTTTCTAAGAACAGGTAAAGACCCTGTGTGGACACCAGAGGCAGCAAGACCGTCAGAACGTGCAGGCGTAGCATTCTTTCACCCTAGAACACCTATTCGTAACGGTGACCGTATTAAGGTTATCAAAGGGCCAGCACAAGGTTCATACTTTACTTTAGAGATGGCTATTGATGAGGCATGGAGACCTAATGGTCGTCACCATTTAGAGGTGTTTGTACGGGCACTACCCCAAAGTTTGACTGACATACCATATAATGAGAGGTAGTCATGGGTGTTAGAATTAAAGACGAAAATGGCTCTCTCAAGCGATGGGAAAGTGAACTAGCCGGGTGGGAGATTCCCCGAATGCAGCGAGAGATGTTCTACACCGCTGCTGAGGCAATGTTACAGGCTACTAAAGCATACACTCACGTAGAAACTGGTTCACTGAGAGCATCTGGCTCACTGAGCGTTAAGTACGATGCTACACGCAGTGCGCTAGAGGCAGAAATCACTTATGGTGGCGCTGCTCCTGGTGGTGTACATGACCCAGTACGATATAGTGTGTACGAAGCGGCCAGAGGGCCAGAACACAACCCTCTTGAGCCTATTTATACAATGACCCCAGAGATTGAAATGCTTTTGTCTAGTAAGACAACTATTACAGGAAGTTTGCTGTGAGAAACAATAGAATGTTAAAGCCATGCACAGAGGCCGGTTGTGATACACCTCAACGGGCTAGAGGTCTTTGCAGTACCCATTACAGCAGAGAAAGAAGAGGCATACCATTAAACAATCCCATTCCTAAACTTGTATCTGAGAGAGATGCCCCCCAACCGTGGGAAAAAGAAGACTCCTGCACGGTGTTTGCGTGTAACAACTTCCAAAAAGCACGAGGCTGGTGTAATGGACACTATACTCGCTGGCAACGGCGTGGAGATGTTTTTGCCCACATTCCCTTGGGCGGCAGAGCAAAGATAGTGCCGTGTGCAGCAGAAGAGTGTACTTTGCCTGCTCTTTGTAGAGGTATGTGTGAGACACACTACTGGAGAGATCGAACTTGGGGTGACTTACAGGAAAGTGTGCCTGTTCACACAGTTAACTTCACTCGTACCAGTAAAAATAGCAACAGAGATATTCGTAAAGCAAAGATTCAAAAAGGTGTTGCAACTTCCTATGCACCTACTTATAAAGATATTTTTGACTCTCGGTGTGCTTACTGCAATCGCACCGTTCTGTTCGAGATGATTCCGTGGAAAGACCCAAGATTTGAAAAGAAGGCTTCTGTAGATCATATATTGCCGCTTGTAGGTAGTGGCACTCATGACTGGGACAATGTTGTTTTATCTTGCTGGCGCTGCAACTCTGTTAAAGGTAACAGAAGTTTATCAGATTTTTTGGCGCTGCTTCAATATCAGTATAGCAACATTTCCGATTTTACTGTAGAGAATATCCGTGCTTTGCAGGATGTTTTAGAGGATATAGAAAAGCACCCAGAGGATTTAACACTATGACAGTCAATCCTGAG
>ERZ941706.181-NODE-181-length-22715-cov-5.135481_pt1 | contig 22715 bp, 22 predicted proteins | sample MGYA00521232_ERZ941706 | MGnify/ENA primary metagenome ERZ941706 (study PRJEB32759, sample SAMN07749893) | skin metagenome | biome: transportation; feature: city; material: polyester macromolecule | host: Homo sapiens | place: Hong Kong:ER line | collected...
GGTTCGCCGAGGGCCCGGCGGCGGTGATGCGTGAGATTAACGCATCGATCCCGTTCGACAAGCGGATGTGGCGACAGGATATTGCCGGATCGAAGGCGCATGTCGCGATGCTGGCGCAGCAGGGCATCGTGTCGGCCGAGGATGCCGCGGCGATCGATGCCGGACTAGACACGGTCGCGGCCGACTACGCCGCGAACGGCGTTCCTGAGGATCTGGCGCTCGAAGACATCCACATGCTGACCGAGGCGAAGCTTGCCGCCGCGATTGGTCCGGTGGCGGGGCGCCTCCACACCGCGCGCAGCCGCAACGATCAGGTCGCGACAGATTTCCGGCTGTGGGTCCGCGATGCGATCGACCAGGTGCTCGATGCACTGACCGGGCTGACCCACGCGCTGCTGACCCGCGCGGAGGAGCATGCGGATGCGGTGATGCCGGGCTTCACCCACCTCCAGTCTGCGCAGCCGGTGACGCTGGGTCATCACCTGATGGCCTATGTCGAAATGGTCGCGCGGGACATGTCGCGCTTCCGCGATGCGCGCGTGCGGATGAATCTGTGCCCGCTGGGCTCGGCCGCCTTGGCGGGGACGAGCTTCCCGCTCGACCGGCAGATGACGGCGGCAGCGCTCGGCTTCGACGGGCCGACGCGCAACAGCCTGGATGCCGTCAGCGATCGCGATTTCGCCCTCGATTACCTCACCGCTGCGACGCAGACGGCGCTGCACCTCAGCCGCCTCGCCGAAGAGTTCGTGCTGTGGGCGTCGCAGCCGTTCGGCTTCGTCGCACTGTCCGACCAATGGTCGACCGGCAGCTCGATTATGCCGCAGAAGCGCAATCCCGATGCCGCCGAACTGGTGCGTGGGCACGCGGGGCGCATCCTCGGCTGCCAGACCGCGCTCATGGTGACGATGAAGGGCCTGCCGCTCGCCTATTCGAAGGACATGCAGGACGACAAGCCGCCGGTGTTCGAATGCCATGACCTTCTCGGGCTCAGCATCGCGGCGATGACGGGGATGGTCGAGAGCGCGACGTTCCGTATCGACCGCATGCGCGGCCTCGCCGAAAGCGGCTTCGCCACCGCGACCGACTTTGCCGACTGGCTGGTGCGCGAGGCGGGGCTGCCGTTCCGCGAGGCGCATCACGTCACGGGCCGCGCGGTGAAGCGTGCCGAGGAGCTGGGCGTGCGGCTCGACGAGCTGCCGTATGCCGAGTTCCAGGCAATCGACGCGCGCGTCAACGAGAGCCTGTACGGCGTGCTGTCGGTCGACGCCTCGGTCGCCAGCCGGACGAGCTTCGGCGGCACCGCGCCCGCCAACGTGCGCGCCGCCGTCGCCGCTGCGCGGGAGAGCCTGTCATGAAGCGCCTCGTCCCCATCCTTGCGCTGGCGCTCGCCGGCTGCGGCGCCGCCAAGGAGCTGCAACCCGCCCCCGGCGCCACGCTGCCGCCCGCGCCCTACGGTGCGACCGCGACACCGACCGCCAACGAGCTGCTCACGCCGACGACGCAACAGCGCCCGCAGCGCAGCGACGAATTGTTGAAACAATCCGAAGCCCGCCGCAGCGACGAATTCGACCTTCCTCCGAACTGATCGACCCATGAACCATTTCGACTATCGCGACGGCGTCCTCCATTGCGAGGGCGTGGCCTTGACCCGCATCGCCGAAGAGGTCGGCACGCCGGTCTACGTCTATTCCACGGCGACCTTCCGCCGCCATGCGCAGGTATTCCGCGAGGGGCTGAAGGATGTCGGCCGCGTCCATCTCGCCTATGCGATCAAGGCCAATCCCAACGTCGCGGTGCTGCGCGTGCTGGCAGACGAGGGCTATGGCGCTGATGTCGTCTCGGGCGGCGAAATGGCACGCGCGCTGGCGGCGGGCATTCCGGCAAAGGACATCGTCTTTTCGGGCGTCGGCAAGACGCGCCGCGAACTGGCGCGTGGCCTCGACGCAGGCATCGGCCAGTTCAACCTGGAGCTGGAGGAAGAGGGTGTCGTCCTCGCTCAGATCGCGCACGCCAAGGGCAAGCGGGCGCCTGCGACGCTGCGGGTGAATCCGGACGTCGATGCCGGCACGCATGCCAAGATCTCGACCGGGCGCGCCGAGAACAAGTTCGGCGTGCCGATCGACCAGGCGCCGGCGATGTTCGACCGCCTGGCGCCCTTGGATGGCCTCGATCTGCGCGGGATCGCCTGCCACATCGGCAGCCAACTCAGCGACCTCAGCCGGCTCGAGGAAGCCTATCGCCGCATCGGTGAGCTGGTGGCAGAGCTGCGCGAGCGGGGCCATACGATCAGCCGCGTCGACCTCGGCGGCGGCCTCGGCGTGCCGTACAAGGTGGGCGACGTGCTGCCGAGCCCGGCCGATTACGGCGCGATGGTCGCGCGCGTGACGAAGGGCTGGGACGTCGAACTGATGTTCGAACCGGGTCGCGTCATCGCCGGCAATGCGGGCGTGCTGCTGACCGAGGTGGTGTGGGTCAAGCCCGGCGTCACCGACCCCTATGTCATCGTCGATGCCGCGATGAACGACCTCGCCCGACCGGCGCTGTACGACGCGTGGCACGATTTCGACTCGGTCGAACCGACGGGCGAGCGGATGACCGCGAACATCGCCGGCCCGGTGTGTGAGAGCGGCGACACCTTCGCGATGGGCCGCGAGATCGATGCGGTGAAGAGCGGCGACCTCGCCGTGTTCCGCACCGCGGGCGCCTATGGCGCCACCATGGCCTCGACCTACAACAGCCGCGACCTCGTGCCCGAGGTGCTGGTCGACGGCGACCGCTATGCCGTCGTCGCCGATCGCATCGCCGCCGAGACGATCCTTGCCGCCGAGCGCGTGCCGGAGTGGCTGAAGGCGTGACGCTTCACAGCCTGCCGCTGTTCGTCAGGCTGGCGGGCCGCCCGGTGATCCTGCTGGGCGAGGGCGAGGCGGCGGACGCCAAGCGGCGGCTGCTCGAACGCGCCGGCGCGGTCATTGTCGGTGAGGATGCCGAGGCGGCGCTGGGCATCGTCGCGATCGAAGACGAGGGCGCGGCGCTTGCGGCGGTGGAGCGGCTGAAGGCGAGGGGGCTGCTCGTCAATGCGGTCGACCGGCCCGCGCTGTGCGACTTCACCACCCCCGCCATCATCGACCGCGCACCGGTGCTGGTCGCGATCGGTACCGGCGGCGTGTCGGCAGGGCTTGCGGCGGCGCTGCGCCAGCGGCTGGAGGCGCTGCTGCCGGCGAGACTCGGCCGGCTCGCCGAGCAGCTCCACGACGCCCGCGCGGCGCTCCGCGCGCGCTACCCCAATGGGGCGACGCGGCGGCGCGCGCTGGGGGCGGCGTTGGCGGCCGGCGGCGCACTCGATCCGCTGCGCGAGGACGCCGACGTGCCGCGCTGGCTGGCCGGGGATCAGGCGCGTGAGACGGGCCATGTCCGCATCGTGCTCACTTCGTCCGATCCGGATGACCTCACGCTGCGCCAGGCGCGCTGGCTTGCCAATGCCGATCGCGTGATCGTTCATCCCGGCGTACCGGCGGCGATCCTCGATCGCGCCCGCGCCGATGCGATGCGGGTGGCAGGGCCGGCGGATGGGGACGAGCAGGACGGCCTGACGGTCGAGCTGGAGAGGGCATGAGCGGCTTCGGATACCGGATCACCGGCGGCAAGGCGGAGAAGGTCGCGGTCAAGCAGGCGCTCGCCGGCCATGCCGACTTCGTCTGGGTGCACCTCAACACGACCGAGGAGCGGGCGCAGATCTGGCTGCGCGAGGCGGCAGGGCTGGACGATTATGTCGTCGACGCACTGACCGCGATGGAAACGCGCCCGCGCTGCGAGGCGTTCGAGAAGGGCGCGCTCCTGAACCTGCGCGGCCGTTCGAGCGACCAGCAGACGAGCGGCGATGCCCTCGCCTCGGTACGCATCTGGGCAGTAAAGGGCCGCGTCTATTCGGTCAGCCGCCGACCGCTTTTCGCGGTCGATGCGGTCGAGAAAGAGGTCGCAGGCGGTGATGTCGTCGACCCCGGCGACCTGATCGCCGCGTTCGCGACCGCGATCACCGCCGACCTCGACCCGCATGTCGCCGACCTTGGCGACGAACTCGACGATTGCGAGGAACGGCTCGACGCCAACCGCGTCTTCGACCTGCGCCGCACCGTCACCCGCGTCCGCGTCGCCGCCATCGGCTATCGCCGCTTCCTCTCGCCCCAGCGCGCCGCACTCGAGAAGCTCGCCGAACTCCCCGGCGGCTGGCTGGCCGAGGACGACCGCCGCCACCTCGCCGCCGCCGCCGACCGCGCCGCGCGCATGGCGGAGGAACTGGAGGCGATCCGCGAACGCGCCTCGCTGATGCACGAGGCGCTGACCGACTTGCGCAGCGAACAGATCGACAGCCGCTCGCTGATCATCTCGATCGTCGCGATGGTGTTCCTGCCGCTGACCTTCCTCACCGGGCTCTATGGCATGAACGTCGCAAACCTGCCCTATGCGCAGGAGCCCTGGGCGTTCGACGCGATCATGGGGCTGTGCGGTGCGATCACGGTCGTGGTGCTGGGCTATTTCGTGAAGCAGCACTGGTTTCAGAAGTAAAAGCCCCTCCCCTTTAGGGGAGGGGTTGGGGGTGGGGGAGTCATGAGCCTTCGGCTCGGTGAGACACGCACCACCCCAACCCCTCCTCTAAAGAGGAGGGGCTTATCGAAGTTTATGCCGCCCGCGCGGTCCGCCAGGCCTCCGCGATTTCGCTCAAGCTTGCCGCCGCATCGCGGAACGGCGCCGAATTCGTGCCCACCGACGCATCCACCACCGTACGGCGGATGCCGGCATAGAGCCGCGCCAGCGTCATCGACACCTCGCCGCCACGCTCGAAATCGAGGCCCGATTCGAGCGCGAAGAGGATCGCGGTGGCGCGGGTCACGCGCTCGCTCTTGGTGCGCAGCTGGTTGTTGTCCATCGCCCAGGCCGCCGCGCGCAGCGCCGAGATGAGCTCTTCGTAGAGCAGCTGGACGAGGCCCGGCCCCTTCGCCTCGGCGGTACGGCCGACGACGTCGATCTGGCGATAGGTGGCATAAGGGTCGCCCGAAAGTGCGGTCGCGTAGGCCATCAGCTATCCTTGTTCCACGCCTTGATCTGGTTTTCGAGGAAGGTCTGCGTCGACTTATACGCGCTGACCTTGCTGTTCATCGTCGAGAATTGCTGCGTCAGCCGCTTGTTCATCGCGTCGGACTGCAGGTCGACCTGGTCCTGCTGCGTCGCAACGTCCTTCTGCGCCTTGGTGTAGCGATCGGCCGAGGCGCCCAGGCCATAGATGCTGCTCGACGTGGTCAGCGATATGCCGGCCATCGTGCTGGCAAGACCCAGAGCGTTGCTGCTGGTCCCGGCGAACATCGCCTCGACCTGATCGGGATAGTCGGCGAGCACGCGGTTCAACGTCGGCGTATCGACCTTCAGCGTGCCGTCGCGGTTGGTCGCGACGCCCAGCTGTGCCAGCGTCGTCGGGGCGCCCGATCCGTCGGCGGAGAGGAGCCCCTTGGTGGTCAGCGACTGGAGCGAACGCATCAGCGCGCTGGCGGCGGTATCGTTCTTGAGGTCGCCATTGACCGGGTCGGTCAGGCTCTTCACGCTGGCGAAGACCTGGTTGTAGGTGTCGACGAAGTCGCCCACCGCCTGCGACAGTGCGCTGGTCGGCCGCGTGCTGGTCAGCGACACCGGATCGGGCGTCGTCGCATTGAGCTGCATCTTCACGCCCGGCACCAGGTCGGTGATCGTGTTGGACGCGCGCTGCACCGCGACGCCGTCGACGGTCAGCTCGGCATTGGCGGCGGTGCTGGTCAGCGTGCCGGTGTTGATGCCGACGTTCAGCTGGTTGAGCGCACTGCCTGCGTCGTCCGCCTTCAGCGTAAAGGCTTGCGTGGTGCCGGTCGTGCCCTTCAGCGACAGCACCGACTTGCCGTCGACGTCGGTAATGACGGTTGCGGTAACGCCGGCTTTGGCCCCGTTGATCGCGCTGGCGATACCGTCGAGGCTGCCGTTGGTAACGTCGATCGAGAAGGTCGACCCGCTGCCGCCCTTCGCGGTGAAGTCGGTCATCGCGCTGCCGTCGCTGCTGTATTTGGCGGTGCCCAGCGTCAGCGTCATCTTGCCCGTTGCGATCGTCGCGGTGCGGTCGTCGATCTTCACCGACCGCGATCCTTGCGCGGTGGCGAGCGCGTCGACCGAAATGCTCGACGACAGCTGTCCCACCTTGCTGCCGGGTATCGCCGATACGCCGATGGCGCTGCTCGAACTGACCGGCTGCGTCTGCAGCGTGCCGCCTGCACTGAGGTTGGCGAGTGCGGTCGAGAAATTGGCGATCGTGCTCTTGAGCGTGCTGGTCGCGGAGATCTGCGCGGTCAGCGTGTTGGTCTTGGCGGTCAGCGCCGCATTCTTGGCGGCGAACTGCGCCTGGACCAGCGCGGGGACCAGCGTGCCGATGTCGATGCCCGACCCGGTGTTGAGCGTCGTCAGGATGCTCTGCGCCGCCGTCTTCGTCAGCGCCGCCGTGGAGGTCGGCGCCGGCGTGGGCGCGGGTGTCGATGTGCTGCTGCCTAAGGTGCTGGCCACTGTCCTACTCCACGCGCTTCATCAAGGATAACGGCCGCAGCCGGGCAAAGGTTAAGGGGATTTCGGGGCAATCTTGATGCCGTGTTCGTCGAACCGGGCGCTGTCGGGCACGTCGACCGGCGGTTGCGGCATCGGCGGCTGCGCACTGCCGCCCGCCGCGGCGTTGAGATTGAAGACGAAGGCGAGCACGGTGGCGATCGCGACGTACAGATCGTCGCGCACCTCCTGGCCTTCGCGGCTGGTGTAATAGACCGCACGGGCGAGCATCGGATATTCGAGGATCGGCACGCGCGCCTCGCCGGCCACCTCGCGGATCGCCAGCGCGGTTGCGCCGCGGCCCTTGGCGACGACGACGGGCACCTGGTCGCGGCCGCGGTCGTAACGCAGCGCGACGGCGAAGTGCGTCGGGTTGGTGAGCACGACATGCGCCTCCGCCACCGCCTTGCGCACGCCGCCGGTCGCCATCGCGCGCTGCACGCTGCGCTGATGGCCCTTCGCCTCGGGCGAACCTTCGGTTTCCTTATATTCGTCGCGCACTTCCTGCTTGGTCATCTTGAGCTTGGAGAGCAGCTGGATGATCTGGATCGGCACGTCGAACAGCGCGATGGCGACCAGCCCCGCGGCCATCGCGATCATGATGCCGGTAAAGGTGCCGCCCAGTGCGCCCACCGCATCCCCCAGGCTCGATGACGATAGGCCAAGCGTCGTGCGGCTCGACTTCCACAGCATCCAGCCGCCGATGACGCCGAGCAGCACGACCTTCAGCAGCGACTTGCCGAGCTCGATCCAGCCATGCGGTCCCAGGATGCGCTTCAGGCCCGAGGCCGGGTTGATCCGCTCGCCCTTGAACGCGATCAGCTTGTTGTTCCAGGTGAGCGAGCCGAGGCCCGCCGAACTGACGATCGTCGCGATCACGCTGACCGCGAACAGCGTGATCAGCGAGGGCAGCAGCTTCCACCCCGCCTCCTGCAACGGACGCCAGGGGGAGAAATCCTCCACGTCGGCGCGGTTGAACTGGAAGCTGGCGGTCATCACCGCCTTGCACGCCGCGATCAGCGACGGGCCGGCGAAAATCAGCCAGGCGACGCCCGCCATGACGACGAGCGCGGTCGCGAAATCCTTGGACTTGAGGATATTGCCGTCTTCGGCGGCTTTTTCCTTGCGCCTTTGGGTTGGCGCTTCCGTCTTGTCGCCGCCTCCCGACATCAGCCGTTCACCAGCGTATCGGTGGCGGCAAGGCCTTCGCGGATGATGACCAGCATGTAATCGCCCATCGCCGGGAAGGCGACGGCGAGCGCGACCACGCCGACTGCGAGGCTGGCGGGCAGGCCGACCGAGAACAGGTTGAGCGAGGGCGCGGCGCGGCTGACCATGCCGACGACCAGGTTCAGGCAGAGCAGCAGGAAACCGACGGGCAGCGCGAGGAGCAGCCCGGCGAGGAAGGCATAGCCGCCGAAGAACGCGATCTCCTTCAGCCGGTCAATGGCGATCCAGCTGCCCGGCGGCATCGTCTCATAGCTTTTGACGAGCAGTTGGACGAGCACGAGGTGCCCATCCATAGACAGGAACAGCAGGGTCAGCATGATCGTGAAGAACTGGCCGAGCGCCGGTGACGAGCGGCCGTTCTGCGGATCGATCGACGAGGCGAAGCCGATCCCCATCGATCCGCCGATGATTTCGGATGCGATCATCGGCGCGGCAAAGGCGATCTGGAGGATGAAGCCGATCGCGGCGCCGACCAGCGCTTCGGCGAAGACCGCGAGGAAGGTTGCGACCGCGAAGATCTGCGCCGGGGGCGCCACCGGGTGCACCGCGAGCACGAACACGCCGATCGCGCCCGACAGCCCGACGCGCACGGGCAGGGGGATCGCCACCGCGCCGAACACCGGCGCCAGGATGAACGCCGAGCCGATCCGCACCATCACAAAGATGAGCGCCCACAGCTTGGGTTCGATGGCGAGGCCGAAGCCTAACATTACGCGACGCTGGCCTCTCGTACTTCGTCACTCCGGACTTGTTCCGGAGTCCACTCCGCGGCGAGGCGAGAGGCCGGAGCCTCTTGCTTCACGCTCGCGGACGAGTGGACCCCGGACCAAGTCCGGGGTGACGAGGGGTGCTTGGCGAGCATTATTTGACCAAATCGGGAATGCGTTCGAACATGCCGACGGTGAAGTCGCTCAGCAGCCCCAGGATCAGGCTCCCGAAGATCATGATCGAGAAGGCGACGACCAGCAGCTTGGGCACGAAGCTCAGCGTCTGTTCGTTGATCGACGTCGCGGCCTGGATCATGCCCAGGATCAGGCCGGCGAGTAGCGCGGGGATCAGGATCGGCGCGCTGGCGAGGGCCAGCACCCACATCGTCTGATTGGCGACGGTGAGGAAATAATCGGCGTCCATGTGATGATCCTCAGGTCGCGAAACTGTTGGCGAGGCTGCCCATCGTCAGCGCCCAGCCGTCGACCAGCACGAACAGCAGCAGCTTGAACGGCAGCGAGATGATCGTCGGCGACAGCATTGCCATGCCGAGCGCCATCAGCACCGTCGCGACGACCAGGTCGATGACGATGAAGGGCAGGAACATCAGGAAACCGATCTGGAACGCGGTCTTCAGCTCCGACGTGACGAACGCCGGCAGCAGGACGGAGAAGGGAATGTCGGTCGGCGACGCGTACGGGCCCGACTTTGCCATCTCGGCAAACATCGTGACGTCCTTGATCCGCGTCTGCTTGACCATGAAGGCGTGGAGCGGCGCGCCGGCGCGTTCGATCATCTGCGTACCGGCGAGCTGGCCGGCGGCATAGGGCTGGATCGCCTGGGTGTTCATCTGGCTGATCGTCGGCGCCATGATGAACAGTGACAGGAACAGCGCGAGGCCGATCAGCACCTGGTTCGGCGGCGTCTGTTGCAAGCCCAAAGCCTGGCGCAGCACCGCGAGCACGATGACGATCCGGGTAAAGCTGGTCATCATCAGGAGGATGCCCGGCAGGATCGTCAGCAGGCCCATGATGATGAGGACCTGAAGCGACAGCGACAGCGGCGCCGACTGCGTACCACCCGACGCGGCGCCCGAGCTCAGCTGGCCCAATGCGCGGTCGACGGCATCGCCAACGCCGGGAGCAGGGGCTGCCGCGGGAGCAGCCTGCGCGAAGGCCGGCACCGCGATCAGCAGCGCCAAGGCAATGGCGAGGATCGCCCAAATCCATTTGTACGAACGGCTGCCCGCTTCCCGCGTCATCCCGGACTTGTTCCGGGATCCACCGTTCCGCACACGCACCGGCTGCTGGTTGCGCGGCGCCGTGGACCCCGGAACAAGTCCGGGGTGACGAAGTATTTGAGGCGAACGCGCACCTTTGAACAGCGACGGGCCAGCACCAAAGCGGGTCACGGTGACGCTCACTGGTCCACCTTGTCGATCAGGTTGACGCCGCCACGGCCGACCGAGACGAGCAGCCGCTTGCCCTCGAAATCGAGCACGGCCAGCCGCAGACCCGGCGAGATCATCATCGTTTCCTTGACCGCGATCAGGCGGTTGGTCGGCTTGCCCGGCATGCGCGTCTCGAGCCGGCGCCACAGGTAGAGGCAGCCGATCATCAAACCGCAGACCAGCGGCAGCAGGATCACGAGCTTCAGGATATAGGACCAGAGCATGTCGCTGTGCCTCAGGCGCGCTTGTCGGGGGAGACGAGCTCGGTCATGCGCACGCCGAAGCGATCGCCCACCGTCACCACTTCGCCGCGGCCGATCAGCGTGCCGTTGACGAACACGTCGAGCAGTTCGTTCGCCTGGCGGTCAAGCTCGATGACGCTCGATTCGCCCAGCGCCAGCAGCTCGCGCAGCGTCAGCTGGGTCGATCCGATCTCGACGGTCAGCTTGACGTCGACATCCTGGAGCAGGCGGAAGTTCGCGGCGACGCCGCCTTCCACCGGAAAGCTGCCGGTCATGTCGTTCATGCGTCGAATCCTTCGTCGTCAATGCGTTCGATGTGGGTAAGGCGGACGGCAGCGTGGCCGTTCGAGGTGCCGACGGTGCCCATGCCGAGCCGGCCGGAGCCGACCATGACGGGCACTTCGGGACCGAAGCTGATCGGGATGACGTCGCCGGGCTTCAGGTCCATCAGCAGCGACAGCGGCACCACCGGCTCGGCAAGGACCGAGCGGATCGGGAAGCGTACGCCGAGCGCGGCGCGGGTCAGCGAATTGCGCCACACCGGATTGGCGTCGGCCTTGTCGAGCACCTTGCCGGTCAGCGTCGGCGCATGCGGCTTCAGCGTCGTCACCGGATAGAGCAGGTCGATGAACACCGGCTTCGCATCACCGACGGCGACGCCGAAGCGGGTGACGATCATCGCATCTTCGCCGTCGATCGCGAGCATCGCGGCATTCACCTCGACCCGCGTCGGCGTGAAGTCGATCTTGGCCAGCGGTTCCCAGGCGGTGCGCAGCGGCGCCGCGATCCATTGGCCCAGCCGCGTCACCATCGCCTCGCCCGCGGGCGAGAATTCCGGCGGGATGATCGCAGGCGCCGCGCCGGTGCCGCCGAAGAACAGGTCGAGCAGTTCGAGCACGAACACGCCGTCCAGCACGCACAAGCCGTTCGCCGCATTGGGCGCCATCGTCATCGGCAGCCAGGCGGTCAGTCCTTCAGGCCGTTCCGAACGATAATCGGCGAAGCGCTGGACCACCAGCGGCTCCGCCCAGGTGCGCACCTCGCGCCGCAACACCGGTTCGAACACGCCGCGCAAGGATCGCGCGAGCCGCGCCGACAGATGCTGCAGCGTGTGCAGGTCGCCGAACGGATTGAGCTTCGCCGCGCCCAGCACCGACGCATGCGCGGCGGTGGCGCGTTCGCGCGTCCGTCGTTCGGTGGTTGCTGCGGCGTTAACCATGCCTCACTGAACAACGAAATTGGTAAAGTAGACGTTACTAACGCCGCCGAATCCCTCTTTTTGTTCGAGAACGTCGTTGATCGCCTTGGCCAGCCGCTTCTGCAGCTGCTCCTTGCCGGCGCTGGTGAACACCTGTTCCTCCGGCGTGTCGCCCAGCGTCATCAGCACCGCGGAGCGCACCGCGATGTCGTTGGTCTTCATGTTCTCGATGACCGTGTCGTCATAGGGCGTCGAGATGGCGAGGCCGATCTGCACGACATGGACGGAGTTCTGGAGGTTCGAGGTGAAGCTCGGGTCCATCGTATAGTAATTGGAGGCATAGCGGTCGCCCGCGCCGCCCGATGGCACGTGCTTGCCGCCGCCGCTCTCCGACTTGCTCGATTCGCCACCGCCGCCGTGGCCGCCTTCACCGCCTTCGCCTTCCGCCTTGGGGCGCTTCTGTTCGGATTTGGGGACGAGCTTGGGCCCATGCTCCTCCTCGGCCGCGCCATGGCCGCCGCCGATCAGGCCGCTGCTCGACGCATAGACACCGGCGCCGACGCCGCCGCCGACCAGGACGAGCAGCACGACGACCATGATGATGATCTTCATCTTGCCGCCGCCCTTCTTTTTGGGTTCGGCCTCTTCGGGTTTGTCGCTCATCGATGGGGTTCCTCAGGATAGGGATCAGGCAACGCGGCCGTCGTCGGCGGCATCGCGATCAGGGGTGGTGCGCGCCGCCCGTTCGGGCTGACGTGCGGAAGAATGCTGGCGGGGCTGCTGCTGGCCCGCCTGGGGCTGGCCGGACTGGGCCTGCCCGGACTGGGCCTGCCCGGATTGGGCCTGCCCAGATGGGGCCTGCCCCGCGGCCTGCTGCTGCCCGCTCGCGTTGCCCTGGCTGGGCGAGGGGTTCTGCGACGGCGTCTGCGCATTGCCCTGCGACGGGTTGCCCGCCTGCTGCTGGTTTGCGGCGGCTGCGGCGGCCTCGACCGTCGTCTGGCCGATGCGCAGCCCGCGTTCCTCGGCGATCGCGGCGAGGCGCGGCGCGGCGCCCTCGATCAGCGCGCGCGTCTCGGCACTTTCCGCGGCGAAATGGACGTGCAGCGCGCCACCGACGCTCTTCACCGACACATCGATCGCGCCCAGCGCGTCGGGGACCAGGCGAATGCGCGTGTCCTGCGCATCGGCGGCGTCGCGCAGCCGCTCGATCCGGTCGATCATCGTGTTGGGCCAATTGCCCTGACGCATGTCGAGTGGTGCCTCCGGCGTCTTAGCGGGCGCCGTAGTGCGGACCTCCGTAGTCGGCTGTGCGGCGACAGGCTGCGGCAGCGGCGCGGCCGGGGCCTCGCGCTCGTCGCCCGCGCTTGCGGCATGGATCGCCGCGCCGAACACCTCGGCGGCGGAGGCGGTGGTGCCCGCCACCGGCTGCCGCGGCGGCAGCGCCTGCGCGCTCAAGGCCACCGTCTGCCGCGGCGTTCCCACCTCGCGCGCGAACGTCTGCCGCGCCGGGGCGGCAGGCGCTTCGACCACGACGGGCGCGCCGGCGACGGGAACGGGTGCAGCCGCAGCGATCACGGGCGCGTCCGCTGTAGGGCTGGGCGCCAGAGCGGGAGTCGGTTGGGCCGGCCGCGCGTCCGTTCGAGGCGCATCCGGCAGCATCGCCCGCAGCGCCCGCGCCGCGGTCTCGACCGGGGCAGGGCGGGCCGGCGTCGCAACCGGTGCTGCTGCCTGGGGGGCAGCGGCTGACGCTACCGATGGCGCCGCAGCGTCTAGTGCAGGCGGCGGCGTGGCCGCGCGTTTTGCGGTGGCTCCGACGCGCGGCATCGGCTCAGCCACATCTGGAACGGCGGCGGCGACCACCGGCTGTCCCTGCACCGCCTGCGGAGCGGGCGGCACGGCGATGCTGATGTCCGCGGAGGGCGCAACCGGTGCTGGTTGCGCTGCCATCGTAACGCTTTCGGGCATGGGCTCACGCGGCGCAGGCGCCTCGGTTGCCTTCGATGACCTATCGGCGCTCTTCGGCACCGAGACGGGTTGATCGCTGGCGGTGCGCCGTTCGCCGCCGCGCGCCGGCGTGTCGCCATGCTGAGGCTGCGCGGATCGCCCGCGGCGTAGTGCCTGCTCCGCCGGCGCCGGTGCGACCGCGTCGGCTGACGCGGGATGCATCACGGGCTCTGCGGGTGCCTGCGGCCGGGTCGCGTTGCCCTGCAATGCCGTGCGGGTCTGCACAGCCGGTGCCGGCGTTTCGGTCGCCGGGTCAGGTTCAGGCGTCCGCGCCTCCGGGATGGGAGGGGCTGTGACGCTCACGGGAGCAGGCGTGACCACCGGCGGCGTGATCGGCACGACGGGCACGACAGGCGTATCCACCGATGCCATCTGGTCGGCATCATCGCGCCCATCGGTCGCCTCCCGATCGACAGGCGCATCGACGTTGTTGTTGTTCCGCCCGGTATCGGCCGTGGCAGACGCGCGCTTCGGCCCTTCGGTCATTTCAGCATGGTCTGTCGGCGCCGCGCTCAACTTACTGCGCGGTGCTGGAGCAGGAGCATTGGTCGGCGTTGCTTGCAAAGCGGGAGCGGGCGTGGCGGGCTGCGCAGCCTCACCCGTGGCTGGCGACGCGTCGACCGGGATCGCTACGACAGGCGGCGCTACGCTCGGCTCCGACGGCGTCGTCAGGTTCCGTTGTGGCGTCTGCTGCACGACGGGCACGGGCTCGGCCGCTGCCACACTGACGGGTGACGCTGTCGTCTGCGCGGCAGGAGCGGGTATCGCAGGCGAGACGATCTGCGCCTCGACCCGCGTCGGGATTGGCGGCGTCGGAGGCGTCGCTTCGGGTGCGCGCTGCGCTTGTGCCGGAGCATTGGAGGCGGCCGGCCTTGCCGAGGTGGGCACCGCTGCGGGTCCGACCGGCGCCGCGCTGGCGACGGGCATCTCCGCCAGGCGCGCGCCTTGCACGGTGGCCGGCCGCGGCGTCGCAGGTGCGGGCTCGGCATCCGTCAACGGTGCTGCGACGATCGCCGGTTGTGGGGCGGCAGGATCGAGCCCAGCCTTCGCGGGCATCGCATCGATCGTCTTTGGCGCAACCGGCGTCATGGCCGGGGCACGCAATACCTCCTTCGGGTGTGCAGGCTCGACCGGCAGGTCCTCGCCGCGCGGGGCACGTGTCGCCACATCGCCACGGGACGCGACCGGTGTGGGTACCGACACGACCTCGACCGTATGCACCGCACCGGGCGACACTACCACCGCCGGCGCCGCAGCGACCGGCGCAGCCACGCGCCCGCGGCTCGCCGTCGGCACCGTCACTGCCGCCGGAGCGGCTGCGGGTACGATGGTCGCGAGCGCCTGCGTCGAGGCACTGTCGCGAAGCGTGGGCACCACCGCGATCATCGGCGTGGGCGGCTTGGCCGCCAGAGCTGCCGGAATCTCGAGCGGCGGCGGCACCGCGATGTTCACCGCGGGCAACCAGCTGAGCGCCGGATCGACCTCTGCGGTCGTTGCCGGCGCCACCGGCACCGGCATGCCGCCCGCGGCAACGCCTTGCCGTCTGGCGGGCGCATTCGTTGTCGCTTGGGCCATAATCGTCTGGGCCGTGACCGGCAGGGCTACCACCGCCGCGCCTTCCCCCGAAGGTGCGGCGGTATCGGCCTCGCCGCCGCCGATCTGTAGCATCGACAGGGCGAAAAGGTCTCCGCCCGCCGACGACACACCCTTGCCGGTATGACCGGAGGTGGGAGCGGCGACGGCAAAGGCGGTATCGATCATTGGTCACGGTCTCATGGGGCACAGGCGCCCCACCCGATCATCAGCAAGGATCGTGCCGTTTTGCCTTAAGTGGCGAGATCGGCGGCGTTTCCTCGAGCGCGCGCATCTCCTTGGCGAGTGCGGCGCGGCGTGCGCGTTCGAGCAGTTTCTCGATCGCGCTCTGGTCGCGCTTGGCGGCGCGGGTCGCCTCGGCGGCGCGGTTGACCATCAGCTCTGCGGTTTCGACGCGCGCCTGCGCGGCGGTGGCGGACTGGTGCAGCCGCTCGCGAAAATGTGCCTGCGCGCCGAGCGAGGCGGCGGTGGCGATCGTCTGCGGCGCGGGCGCGACCGCATCGGCGAGCGCCTGGATGCGGTTGGCAAGGCTCGTCTCGCTCGCATGCTTGTCGTGCGCCCGCATCTCGTCGGCGCGCACCAACCCCAGCTGGAGCGTGCGCACGCGGTGGATGCGCGCGAGCTTCTTGGCGTCAGGCACCGAAGACGCCGGTCAGTTCGGCGATCGCCTCGTCCAGGCTCACCGTCTCGTTCGACGCTTGTTTGATATACTCCATCACCACCGGATGCGCGGCGATGGCGGCGTCGATCGCCGGGTCCGCGCCAGGGCGATAAGCGCCCATCAGCACGAGGTCGCGGTTCTCTTCGTAGGTCGCGAGGTGCCGGCGCAGCACGCGCGCGGCATGGACGTGATCGGGATGCGCAATGTCGGTCATCACGCGGCTGACCGAGGGGCCGACATCGATCGCGGGATAGACGCCGCGCTCGGCCAGGTGGCGGTTGAGCACGATATGCCCGTCGAGGATCGATCGCGCCGAATCGACGACGGGGTCGTTGCCGTCGTCGCCATCGGCCAGCACGGTGTAGATCGCGGTGATCGACCCACCGCTGCGCACGTCGGTGCCGGCGCGCTCGATCAGGTTGGGCAGCATCGCGATCGCGGAGGGCGGATAGCCGCGCGCGGAGGCGGGCTCGCCCAGCGCCAGCCCGATCTCGCGACCCGCATGCGCGACGCGGGTCAGCGAATCCATGATCAGCAGCACCTTCTTGCCCTCGTCGCGGAACGCTTCTGCGATGGCGGTGGCGCGCAGTGCGCCGCGGATGCGCAGCACGGGGCTGTGGTTGGCGGGCACGGCGACGACAACGGCGCGCTTGCGCGCCTCGCCGGCGACCTTGGTTTCCAGGAAGTCGGCGACTTCGCGGCTGCGTTCGCCGATCAGGCCGATGACGATGACGTCGGCCTTGGCCGCCTTCACCATCATGCCGAGCAGCACCGACTTGCCAACGCCCGATCCCGCCATGATGCCGACGCGCTGGCCCTGGCCGATGGTCAGCAGCCCGTTGATCGCGCGGACGCCGACATCGAGCGGCTGGAGCACGCGGCCGCGATCGAGCGGCGATTGCAGCTTGCCGGCGAGCGGCCACTTGCCCGCGCCGCGGATGGGGCCCAGGCCGTCGATCGGCTTGCCCGACCCGTCGACCACGCGGCCCAGCATCGCCGCGCCGACCTCCGCCTCACCGGGAGGGCCAACAGGCCGCACCGGCGCGCGGGGGAGGAGGGCCGCGGGACCGCCCAGGTTCATCAACAGCGTGCGGCCGTTGCGGAAGCCGATGACCTCCGCCTCGACCTTGGCCCCCTCTTGACTATTGGCGCCATGGCCACCGATCTCGCATACCGTGCCCACCGGGAGCGACAGGCCGACCGCTTCCATCAACAGGCCGTCATAGGAAGCGAGGCGACCCGACACCTTCGGTGCGGGACGGAAATCGGCGATACCCAGCGTTTCGAGATAATCGGCGGTAAAGCGGTTCAGCATCACGAATCCGTCTCCGCAGCCGCCCGGGGCAGCGGCACGCGCTCGATCGCCGCGGCCAGCTGCGCGAGCCACAGCTCCGGACCATCCTCGACCAGGGTCGACGCGCTTTCGAGGACGAAGCTGCCACGCGTCACATGCGGGTCGGCGGCGGCGAAGATCGACTTGGGCAGTGCGTCGCTCAGCAGCGGCATGTCATCGGGATTGAGGCGCAGCAGCGCGGATTCGCTCGAATCGGCGAGCAGCTCGGCCGCCGCCTCGATCCGGCCGTTCAGCACATCGGCACCGACGCCGCATTCGCCGACCAGCTGCTTCACCAGCAGCATCACCGTCGCGCGGAGCTGGTGTGCGATCCGGTCGCGGTCCAGCTGGTGGCCGTTGGCGAGCGCCGCGGCGAGTTCGGTGAGCAGCGCAGCGTCGCGGTCGCCGCTCTCACGCGCCGCCGCGGCCGCCGCGGCCAGCCCCTCGGCATAGCCCGCGGCATGCGCGGTTTCCACGGGATCGATGAAGCCGGTGCATTCCGCCTCGGCATCCAGCGGGTCCCAGCCTTGCGTCGGCTTCTCGCCGTCGCGATCGGCGGGGCTGAAATGCTTTGGGCCAGCGGGACGATCGGCGGCGGTGGCAGGGGTGCCGCCCATCTCGCGCTCCAGCGTCGCCCACATGTCGCGCGGCGTGAAGCCAGCGACCTGCGGCGCGAACGCCGCCTGCAGGACATGCGCCGCGGTGTCGTGGCGCGAGGCGAAGCCGGCAACGAAATCGCTGGCGGGCAGCGGCACGGTGCCGCGCGCGAAGGCCTCAGACATAATCGTCGTCGCCCGCGCCCATCACGATGGTGCCGTCCTTAGCGAGGTTGCGCGCGATGGTGATCATCGCCTTCTGCGCCTCCAGCACCTCGGCGAGCTTCATCGGCCCGCGTGCCTCCATCTCGTCGCGGATACCGTCGGCGGCGCGCGCCGACATGCAGCCCAGGAAGCGGTTGCGGCCATTCTCGTCGGTGCCCTTCAGCGCCCGCGACAGGATGTCCCCGTCGACGTTGCGGATGAGGGTGCCCAAATTCTTGTCGTCCATGTCGAGCAGGTTGTCGAAGATGAACATCGCCTCTTCGATCGCCTTCGCCACTTCCTTGTCGATCTTGAACAGCTTGGGCATCACGCGCTGCTCGGTCGCCTTGCGCGCGCCCTGCAGGATCAGCGCCGCCTCGCGCGTGCCGCCCAGCGTCAGGCCGCCTGCGGTCTTGCCGCCAGAGCGGCGGTTGGCGAGCACCGACTTCAGCGTCTCGATCGCATCGGCGTTGATCGGGCCCAGCCGCGCGATCCGGTGCAGGATGTCGGGCTGCACGCCTTCGGGCAGCAGTTCCAGCACCTTGCCGCCGACGGCGGGTTGCAGGTGGGCGATCATCACCGCGGCGATCTGCGGATGCTCCTTCTCGATCATCTGCGCGATTTCGGGCGCGTCGAGCCAGCTCAGCATCTCGAGCTCGGTCGAGGTTTCGGCGGGGTTGATGCGGGCGAGGATGCTCTCCGCCTTCTCATCGCCCAGCGCGCGCGTCATCAGCGCCTGCACCTTGGCGCGCGGATCGAAGCTGATGCCGGTGCGCTCGCGCGCCTTGCCGGTGAAATCGTCGAGCACCATCTGCATCTCCTCCTCAGAGACGTCGGCGACGCCCAGCATCGCGGTGCCCAGCTCGCGCACCTCCTCGGGGTCGAGCTTCTGGAGCATGGCCGCGGCCTCCTCCTCGTCGACCAGCATCATCAGCACCGCGGCGCGCTCGACGCCGGTGAAGGTGCGGGGGGTGGCTACCTCGCTCACTTCTCGTCAGCCTTCATCATGTCGCGCAGCGCCAGTGCGGCACGCGCGGGGTTGTCGCGGGTGAAGCCGCGCACCGCAACGATGCGCTCGTCCATCGTCTGCGGCTGTTCGAGCTGCTCCAGGCTGACCGGCTCGTGGACGGTGATGCCGTCCAGACCGCCGGCCGCCGCGTCGCCCTCGGCACCCTCGCCGCCTTCGCCCGCCGGGGCGCCGGCAAGGCGGGGAGCGCCGGCGGTCTGCGGCATCGCCTCTTCGCGCTTCCTCATCAGGCCCTTGGCGATCGGCCGCACGCCGAGCAGCAGGACGAGCAGGGCAATCAGCACCGCGGTCGCGTTGCGGGCGACGACGGGCAGCCAAGCATTGTCGTACCAGGCGGGCGGCGCCACGTCGGTCGCATCGGCGAACTTGCGGCTGATCACGGTCACCTGGTCCTGGCGGTTGGCATCGAAGCCGACCGCGCTCTTCACCAGATCGCTGATCTGCTGGATCTCCATCGCGGTGCGGCGGCTCTTGTCGGGGTCGCGCAGCAGCACCGCGACCGACAGGCGCTTGACCGATCCGGGCGTCTGGCGCGTCACCGAGACTTCCCGGCCCAGGTCATAGGCGCGCTGGAAGCTGTCGCTCTGCTTGTTGGGATTGGGGGCGGGGCCGCCGGCGACGGGCGAGGGGTCGGGCGTCGGTGCGGCACCGGACGCGCCGTTCGCAGCCTGCGGCTGCTGCAGCTGGCTGGCGGGCGGGGGCGTGTTCGACAGTGCACCGGGAATGCCGCCGGGCGTCGTCGGGCTAGGCGCCTGGTTGCCGGTCCAATTGCCCGTCTCGGCGCGCAGTGCGCCCTGCTTGTCGTAACTTTCGCGCGTCGCCTGCGTCTGGTCGAGGTTGATGTCGGCCTGCACTTCGGCGGTGAAATTGCCGGCGCCGACCAGCGGCGTGAGCAGCTGGCTGAGCTGCTGGCGCACTTTGTCCTCGGTCTTGCGCTGCATTTCGAGCCGGGCATCGCCCTCGGCATCGACGCCGCTCGCGCCGCCGGGCTTGGAGAGGAGCGCACCCATCTGGTCGACGATCGTCACGTCTTCGGGCTTCATGCCGGGGACGGAGCTTGCGACCAGATTGATGATCGACTGGACCTGCGCCTGGGACAGCGCACGGCCGCCCTGCAGCTTCACGACCACGGACGCGGACGGCGAGGCCTTGTCGCGCACGAACACGGAGGCTTCGGGCATCGCGAGATGCACGCGCGCCTCGGCGACCGCGTCGATGTCCTCGATCGACCGGGCCAGCTCGGTCTCGCGCGCCTGGCGCAGGCGTTCGCCTTCCACCGCGCGGCTGACGCCCATCGGCAGCTGGTCGAGGATCGCATAGCCGCCGGGCGCCTGCTTGGGCAGGCCCTGACCGGCGAGCAGCATGCGCGCCTTGCTATACTGGTCCTCGTCGACGGTCAGCGCACCGGTGCCGTCGTCGATGTGGCTCTTGATGTTCGCCTGGGTCAGCGCGGCGGTGACCGCCTGCTTGTCGGCGTCGGTCAGGCCCTGGAACAGCGTCTTCTGCGTCGGCGTCGACAGCGTCATCCAGGCGAGCGCGGCGGCGCCGATCAGCGCCACCAGCATCGCCATCGGCAGGCTGCGGCGCACCGCGGGCTGCGCCAGCACAGACTTGATCTGCAACAGCGGGTTGGCGAACTTCTCGGGCAGCGCGGGCGCGGCACCGGGCGTGGTGGTGGCGAGGGCAGTGCTCATCGATTACACCGGCATGCTCATGATGTCCTTGTAGGCGGACAGCAATTTGTTGCGGACTTGCAGCGTGGCTTCGAACCCGACCGAGGCTTCCTGGCGGGCCAGCATCACCTTGGCGATGTCGACCGTTTCGCCGCGTTCGTAGCTGTCGGACAGTGCACTCGCCTTGTTCTGGCTGGCGTTCACGTCCTTCAGCGCGTCCTGCAGCGTGTCGGAGAAGCTCGTAGGCTTGGCGGCACCCTGGGTGGGCGCAGTGCCCTCGGCCGCGCCGGCGCGGGCCAGCGCCTGGTTGCGTTCCAGGATCTGCGCGCGCAGCTGCATCACCCGGTCGACGCTCATCGCGCCGCCGACGCCCGACACCCCGCTCATGCCGAGGCGGCCCAGGCGGTGGCGGGCCGGGCGAGGTCGTCACCCTGTTCGCGCGCCTTGGCCAGGCGATAGCGGAGCGTGCGTTCCGAAATACCGAGCCGCCGCGCGGTTTCGACACGGCTGCCGCCGCACGCCGCCAGCATTTCGCGGATCGCCTGAAATTCGCTCATCTGCACGACGTTGCCCAGGGTGACCGGGCCGGACGTCGCCGGCTCTGCCGGGATCATCGGCGCGGCCGGCGCAGCCTGGGCGGCGAACAGCGGCGTTACCGGCGTGGTCTCGCGGAAGGTGAAGCTGATCGGCCGGTCGAACACAATGTGGCTCGCCTCGATCGTGTCGCCGCCGGCGAACAGCAGCGCGCGCTGGATCACGTTTTCCAGCTCGCGGACATTGCCCGGCCAGTCGTGGCGGACCAACGTCTCGATCGCCTCGGCGGTCGGCCACGGCACCACCGCGCGCGTGCCGGCATGGCGCAGGATCATCGTCGCTGCGAGCGCGGGAATGTCCTGCGGCCGGTCGGCGAGCGGCTTGGTGCTGAGCGGGAAGACCGACAGGCGGTAGTAGAGGTCGGCGCGGAAGCGGCCGGCGGCGACTTCGGCCTGCAGGTCACGGTTGGCACAGGCGACGACGCGCACGTCGATCGGCTGCGGCACCGAGGCGCCGATCGGCACGACCTCGCGCTCCTGCAGCACGCGCAGCAGCTTGGCCTGGAGCTGCAGGGGCATTTCGGCGATCTCGTCGAGCAGGATCGTGCCGCCGTTCGCCGCGCGGAAAAAGCCGTCGCCGCCCGACGATGCGCCGGTGAACGATCCCTTCTGGTGGCCGAACAGCAGCGCCTCCAGCATCGATTCGGGCAGAGCGGCGCAGTTGATCGCGACGAACGGCCCGTTGCGGCGGGGCGAATTGTTGTGGATCGCGCGGGCCAGCACTTCCTTGCCGGTGCCGGTCGGCCCGTTGATCAGCACGGTGATGTCCGCCTGTGCGACACGCTCGGCGAGCGCCAGCAGCGCCAGGCTTTCGGGGTCCGCGGCGGTCGGCATGTCGGGGCCGGCGATCAGCGCGCGGGCGAAGCCGTTGCCGACCGCGGCATCTTCCGCCCCGAAGGCGATGCGCGCCGGGTTGCCGTTGTGGGAGGGTACGACATGGCGCCCCGCCGCTCCGTCGGCATCGCCGATGATGACCGTACGGGCAGGGGCAGGCGGGGCTTCCCCCTCGGCCACCAGGAACAGGTCGCTGGCCGCGGGCTGACCCGTTTCGAACGAGCCGATGCCGAAGCCTTGGGCGCGAAGGCCCGAAACGAGCGCATATTTGCGCTGCATCACCGCAGCAGAAGGAAAAATCGAACGCATGGTCATCCCCCAAGGATGAGCGTTGAAATGCGGCAAGACTGGTAAACGGGTCGTTAAAGCGGTTGCCGCCCGGCAAAATATTTCCGGGCGCTCGTACGCACGTGTCGCGCGCGCCCGTCCCGGGCTCGCGGGGGCGCCCGCGATACGCGTGTCGCGGGCGGGCGCGTGCTTCTTCCTGGCGACGCCGCACGCCCGGCACGGCGCGCGATGCCCCCGGCAGGCGCCGCGCATTTTTTCGCTAAAAGCCCGCTCCGGGCGGCCGTTACCCACTGTGACGGCTCGGCCCTCCTCGCCAACGAGGCAGCGACAGGCCGCAGACCAATCGGAGGTTCTCATGGCTGTTATCGGTACTAACGTCGCTTCCCTTCGCGCTGCCAATGCGTCGACGGCTGCCAACCAGGCGCTGCAGACCTCGATGAGCGTCTGTCCACGGGTTCGCGCATCAACTCGG
>ERZ941706.182-NODE-182-length-22610-cov-4.031035_pt1 | contig 22610 bp, 18 predicted proteins | sample MGYA00521232_ERZ941706 | MGnify/ENA primary metagenome ERZ941706 (study PRJEB32759, sample SAMN07749893) | skin metagenome | biome: transportation; feature: city; material: polyester macromolecule | host: Homo sapiens | place: Hong Kong:ER line | collected...
CAGCACCCTGTCTGTCAACTTCCACTTCCCCAAGATCCCGCGAAGAACCTTTTTTATGGCCGCTCCTGCACGCAGGGCGCCCCGCCCGAAGGCCGATCCCCGTCACATCCCATGGCGGCGCCCCTTCAATGGCGCGGCACAAGGGGATAAGCTCCTGACCAATGAGGGGTGGCCTGCCCATCGGCGCAGGCCACCCCATGTGCGTGAGGCAGTGCGCCTGCCAGGGGGCACCGATTTGTCGGCGACAACGGGGCTTCTCGATGGTAGATTAATCAAATCAAATAGATAGCATCGATCGGGTTTCTCCTATGCAACGTTGGCCCAGCCTGAAGCAGCTCCAGTATCTGGTCGCTCTGGACGAGCACAAGAATTTCAACCGCGCCGCCAAGGCCTGCCATGTCAGCCAGTCGACCCTGAGTACCGGGATCCAGACCCTGGAGGACATGATGAACCTGCAACTGGTAGAGCGGGATCACAAGAGCTTCATCATGACGCCGGTCGGCATGGAAATCGTGGCGCGGGCGCGCAACCTGCTCTCCGACGCCCGGGATCTGATGGAACTGGGGCAGCAGCAGGGGGGCGTCATGCACGGCACGGTGCGCCTGGGCTGCATCCCCACCATCGCCCCCTTCCTGCTGAGCAAGCTGCTGCAGGTGTGCGGCAAGGCCTATCCGGATCTGGAGCTGCTGCTGCGGGAAGACACCACCACCAATCTGCTCAAGCAGCTGGAGCAGGGGCAGCTCGATCTGCTGATCCTGGCGCTGCCGGTGGAGATCGGCGGCTTCCACAGCAAGACCGTCGGCCAGGATCCCTTCCACATGGTGATGCCCTCCCACATGGCGGCGGGCCTGCACATGCCGTTCGACTACAAGGAGCTGCCCAACCAGAGCATCTTCCTGCTGGAGCGGGAGCACTGCCTGACGGAGCACGCGGTGAGCGCCTGCCGGCTGCGGGACAAGAGCAAGATCAACCCATTCGCCGCCACCAGCCTGCACACCCTGGTGCAGATGGTGGGGGCCGGTCTTGGCACCACCTTCCTGCCCCAGATGGCCATAGATGCGGGCATCCTCGACAACACGGACCTGGTGGCCATTCCCCTGCCCGGGGAGAAACCCTATCGGGAGATAGGCCTGGTGTGGCGTCCCAGCACCACCCGGGTGCAGACCTTCTACAAGATTGCCGAGCTGCTGACGCCGCTCATTACCCCCAAACCGGCGGGGTGATCCGGTGGCAGCCCCCACAGGCGGCCACTCCTCAATGCCGTTGTCATTCAGGTTCCAGGCAGGATCATCGTCTATGATGAACCCCGTGCCCTATCAAGGAGTTGAGATGTTTCGCACCTTGCTGCTGCCCCTGCTGGCCCTGCTTCTCGCCGCCTGCTCCAGCACGCCGGAGCCTCCCCCTCCCGTGCGCCAGAGCGGCGCATTCGACAACTTCTATCAGCAGTGGCGCGGCGTGCCCTATCGCATGGGCGGTACCAGCCGCGCCGGTCTCGACTGCTCCGCCTTCACACAGCTCGCCTACAGCCAGGTGCTGGGCTTCACCCTGCCCCGCACCACGGAATCCCAGGCGAGCCTCGGCCGCCCGGTGGACAGATACCGTCTCCAGCACGGGGACCTGGTCTTCTTCAAGACCGGCTGGCAGCAGTACCACGTCGGGGTCTACACCGGGGCAGGTGAGTTCATCCACGCCTCCACCAGCAAAGGCGTGATCCGCTCGCGCCTCGACAACGTCTACTGGAACAGCCGCTACTGGCAGGCCCGCAGGCTGGTCCAGTAGGTGCGACCCCAAACATGAAAAGGCCCCGAGGGGCCTTTTCATGTTGTTGCCGGGTCAGTGCTTGCGGTGCCAGCGGGGCGAGGTGGCGCGCTCTCCCCAGGGGGTCATGCAGGGCAGCAGGGCCCCCTCGATGACGTCCTCATGGCTCGCCAGCGCCAGGGCAATCTTCTCGTGGAGCAGGCGCAGCAGGTTCTTCTCCTGGCCCGCCAGGGAGTGGCCCGCGGCGAAATACTCCTGCTGATGTTGCAGCGCCAGCTTCTGGGCAAACTCATAGGTGTTGAAACTGTCCGGCATGCGCGCGATCACGTCATCCAGCCGGGCCAGCAGGCTATGCAATTCCCTGGTCATGTGCGGTTCTCCCTCCGAGTTGGTGACCCACAATTACCCCTTATTGGATAGAAGACCAATCCGAATGCCTCAAAAATGGGAGCCCGGACACAGTTCCGGACAACGCTCCCCACTGGCAGCCACCCTCTGCCCTCGCCCGGTTTACAAGTCGGCAACGAATCGCTAGATTTGGACCGACTAATCAGTCGGTCACTTTTCGTGCGGAGCATGCCATGGACACCACCGTCACCCCCGCCTCACCGGACAAGTTCTCCCTCCCCGAGCAACTGCATCGGCTCAGGCAGGCCTGCCAGGCCACCCCCATGCCGGATCTGGCGTCCCGCCGCGCCAGACTTGACGCCCTCAAGCAGGGGCTGCTGCGCCACAAGCAGGCACTGTGTCAGGCCCTGGCCCGGGACTACGGCCAGCGCAGCGACTACGACAGCCTGATCGCCGATGTGCTCCCCTGCGTCATGCAGATCAACTACACCCTGAAACGGCTCAAGGGGTGGATGAAACCGGAGCGCCGTCATTCCGGCCTGCTGCTGGCCCCCGCCAGGGTCGAGGTGCACTATCAGCCCCTCGGCGTGGTCGGCATCATGGTGCCCTGGAATTTCCCGGTGATGCTGAGCCTCGGGCCCCTCATCGGCGCCCTCGCCGCCGGCAACCGCGCCATGATCAAGCTCTCCGAGTTCACCCCTCACACCAACGCCGTGCTGCGCACCCTGCTCGATGAGGCCCTCGGCGGTGACGAGGTGGTGGTCATCGAGGGGGATGCGGGGATCGCGGCCGCTTTCAGCGCCCTCCCCTTCGACCATCTCATCTTCACCGGCTCCACGGCGGTGGGTCGGCTGGTGATGGCCGCCGCCGCCCCCCAGCTCACCCCCCTCACCCTGGAGCTCGGCGGCAAGAGCCCCTGTCTCATCGCCCCCGACATGCCCCTGGCCCTGGCGGTGGAGCGGATGATCTTCGGCAAGAGCCTCAACGCCGGCCAGATCTGCGTGGCCCCCGACTACGTGCTGCTGCCGAGGGGGCAGGAGCAGGCCTTTATCGAGGCCTATCAGGCCCATTTTCGCCGCCTCTACCCCAAAGGGCTCGAGAGCCCGGATTATGGCGCCATCATCAACCCCCCCCAGTACGAGCGGCTCACCGCCTGGCTGGAGGAGGCGAGGCAGGCAGGCGCCCAGATCCACCCCTGCGTCACGCCCGCCCGTGATGACGCCACCCGCAAACTGGTGCCCCACCTGCTGACCGAGGTGCCCGGCCACTGCCAGGTGATGCAGCAGGAGATCTTCGGCCCCCTGCTGCCCCTGGTGCCCTATGACGACATCGAGGAGGCCCTGGCCTATGTGGCGGCCCGGCCCCGCCCCCTGGCGCTCTATCTGATGAGCCTGGACGAGACGTTGCAGCGCCGACTCATCCGGGAGACCCACGCCGGAGGCATGGCCATCAACGAGAGTCTGTTCCAGGTGGCGGCGGACGATGCCCCCTTCGGCGGCATCGGTCCCTCCGGCATGGGCCACTATCACGGCCGCGAGGGGTTTCTCACCTTCTCCAAAGCGAAAACCGTGCTGCGTCGCGGACGCTTCAGCACAGGCTCCCTCATTCATCCCCCCTATCGGCGCTGGTACCAGCGGCTGATGATGGCCCTGTTCCTGCGCTAGGAGGCGAGATGCGAGAAACCATGACCGACAAACGCCGCCAGATCCTGGATGCCGCCCTGGCCCTGTGCGCGGAGGATGGCCTGCAGGGCGCCGCCACCGCCCGCATCGCCAAGGCGGCCGGGGTGGCCAATGGCACCCTGTTTCATCACTTTCCCAGCAAGGAGGTGCTGATCCAGAGCCTCTACCAGGACATCAAGCTGCGCCTTGGCGCCGCCATCACCGAGGCCGATGCCGCCCTGCCGCTCCAGGAGCAGGCCCGCCACTACTGGCACCAGGCCATGGGCTGGATGCAGGCCCACCCCCGTGAGCTCAGGTTCGTGCTGGGCTTTTTCCACTCCCCCCTGCTGGCCCGCCCCCTGCGCAGCCAGATCCTGGCGGAGACCCTGCATTTTCTGCCGAGCCTGCTCGCCCGGGGCCAGGCCAGCGGCGAGCTGATGTCGGCCCCGCCGGCACTGATGCTGGAGGTGTGCCAGGGCCAGTTTCTGGCCTGCGCCTCCCTCTTTGTCGATCAGCCTGAACTGGGAGAAGACCCCCACTGGCAGGAGAGCGCCTTCGCCCTCTTCTGGTCCGCCATCAGCGGAGGTTCCCATGCGCCCTGACGCCCTGCTTGCCACCGGCAGACGCCTCTGGATTGGCAGCCTGCTCTGGATCATCGGCCGCACTCTGTGCCGCGCCGCCCGGGTCGACGAGGCGGTGCGCCGCGAGCTTGCCCCCCTGCCGGACGGCCTCACCATCAGGCTCGAGGTAAACGGCATGACCCGGGGGCTGAGTCTCTACAAGTTCGCGGGGCGCTGGCACTGCGGTGAGGAGGCTGGCAGGGCGCATTCGACCTGTGCCCATGACGGCCCCCACCCCCTGCGGGTGCGCTTCAAGCACCCCGCCGTCGCCTTTCGCGCCCTCAGTTTTCGCCTCGGCATCAACCAGGCCTTTTGCGAAAACCGGCTGCTGGTGGAGGGGGATCTCGACGCGGCCATGCACCTGGTGCGAGCGCTTGAGCAGTTGCAGAGCCTGATCCTGCCCGCCTTCATCGCGCGGCCCCTGCTTCGCCACTACCCGGACCCGCATCGCAAGCTCGCGCGGGCCTGCCACATCTATCTGGGTCTTCTGACCGGTTGAACACGAGGAGAACGGGATGAGCCGTTATTACGATTTTTTCTGCCCGGTCAAGCTGATGGCGGGGGAACAGGCACTGGAACAGTTGCCGGATGCCCTGAGGGGATTGGGAGCTGGCCGCCCCTTGCTTCTCACCGACAAGGGGGTCAGCGGCAGCGGGCTCGCCACCCTGCTGGCCGATGTGATGGCCGAAGGGGCGTTGCCGGTCGCCGCCATCTGGGACGAGATCCCGGCGGACTCCTCCACCGCCGTGGTGGAGCGGATCGCCCGCCACTACCGGGAGCTGGGCTGTGACAGCCTGCTCGCCCTTGGCGGCGGCTCCGTCATCGACACCGCCAAGGCGGTGAACATACTGGCGACCCTGGGGGGCGAGCGGCTGCTCGACTATGCCGGAGCGGATTGCCTGACCCGTCCCCTCAACCCCCTGGCGGTGGTCCCCACCACGGCGGGGACCGGCTCCGAAGTGACCCTGGTGGCGGTGATCAAGGACGAAGGGAGCGGGCGCAAGGTGCCCTTCACCTCCCCCTTCCTGCTGCCCCGGCTGGCGGTGCTGGATCCCCGCTTCACCCTGGGGCTGCCGCTGCCCATCACCGCCGCCACCGCCATGGATGCCATGACCCACGCCATCGAGGCCTTCATCGGCAACGGCAAGAACCCGGTCAGTGACGCCCTGGCCCTGATGGCGGTGGAGAAGATTGCCACCGCCCTGCCCAGGGTGCTGGCCCACCCGACGGACAAGGGCCTGCGGCTGCAACTGGCAGAGGGCTCCACCCTGGCGGGCATGGCGTTTTCCAACTCCATGGTGGGGCTGGTGCACGCCCTCGGCCACAGTCTGGGGGCGCGCTGCCACCTGCCCCATGGCCTCTGTATGAACCTCTTCCTGCCCACCGTGCTCGACTACAACCGGCCCGGCATCGACCCCGAGCTCGCCCGCCTGCTGCTGCCCCTGGTGGGGCCGGAGCGCTTTGCCGCGACCCCGGCCGAGGGGCGACCCCAGGCCACCATCGAGGCGTTGCAGGCACTGCGCGATACCCTGTGGCAGACGGTCAAGCTGCCCCGCACCCTGCGGGAGGCGGGCCTCACCGACAAGGCGCTGCTGCCCGGGATCCGGGATCTCGCCATCAACGACGGCGCCCTGCTCTACAACCGCAAGGATGCGGACAGGGAACAGTTGCTGGCCCTGCTGGAGCGGGCCTGGGAGTAACGGGCCCCTTGCCCGTCAGACATCGGGGGTGAAGACCCCGGTGGAGAGATAGCGATCCCCCCGATCGCAGATGATCGCCACCACCACCCCCTGCCCGATCTCTGCCGCCACCCGCAAGGCCCCGGCCACGGCGCCACCCGAGCTGACACCGCAGCAGATCCCCTCCTCCCGCGCCAGGCGGCGCATCATGACGAGGGACTCTTCCAGTGTCACATCCAGCACCCCATCGACCCGCGCAGGCTCGAAGATGGCGGGCCGGTAGGCCTCGGGCCAGCGGCGAATGCCGGGGATCTGGCTCCCCTCGGCCGGTTGCAGGCCGATCACCGCCACCGCCGGGTTCTGCTCCTTGAGGTAGCGGGAGACCCCCATGATGGTGCCCGTGGTGCCCATGGCCGAGACGAAGTGAGTGACAGCCCCGCCGCTCTGGCGCCAGATCTCGGGGCCGGTGGAGCGGTAGTGGGCATCCGGGTTGGCGGGGTTGTTGAACTGATCGAGCACCAGCCCCTCCCCCCGCGCCTGCATGGCCAGGGCGAGGTCTCGCGCCGCTTCCATGCCCTCTTCCACCAGCACCAGCTCGGCGCCGTAGGCCTGCATGGCGTCGCGCCGCTCCTGGCTCATGTTGCTCGGCATGATGAGTCGCATCCGGTAACCCCGGGACGCCGCCACCATGGCCAGCGCGATGCCGGTATTGCCGGAGGTGGCCTCGATGAGCCGGGCTCCTGGCGCTAAGTGACCACTCGCCTCTGCCTGCCTGATGAGGTTCAGCGCCGCCCTGTCCTTGACGGAGCCGGCGGGGTTGTTGCCCTCCAGCTTCACCAGCAGGGTGACGCCGGGGTGCGGATTGATGCGGCGCAGCGCCAGCAGCGGGGTGTTGCCTATCAGATCGTCCAGGGTGGCGAAGGCCATGACGGATCCATCCTCTCTCAATGTTCTATACCTTGCCTTGCGACCATTCGCAGGCCGGCCAGTGTAAGCGAGCCCGCCATGGGCGCAAAGAATGGCGTTGGCAAACCCTGTCCGCCATGTTCTGATCTTCCCATTCACCCAGAGAGGACTCCCGATGAGCGACATCCTTCACCAGGCCGATCAGCAGCAGTTTGTCTGCACCGTGGACGGCAAGCTCTCCCGCCTTGCCTATCGCCGGCTGGACGCCACCACGGTGGACGCCTACAGCACCCAGGTTCCCCCCGAGCTGCGCGGACAGGGGATTGCCGACAAGCTGGCCCGCCGCTTCTACGACTGGACCCTCTCTGAGGGGCTCACCATAGTGCCGAGCTGCAGCTACATCGACGTCTGGTTGCGCCGCAATGCCGGTTGAAGCCGGGGCGCTGCGGGAGGCGCACTTGCGGGCCTGCACCGAGGCCCTGCTGCGGGCTGATCACCCGCGCATGGATTGCCTCCGGGCTGCGCGGGAGCTGGCCCTGCCCGACTGGGCCCTGGGGGCGGGGTTTGTGCGCAGCCTCATCTGGGATCACCTCCATCACAAGGCCGAACCCACCCCGCTCAACGACATCGATCTTATCTATCTGGACAGCGCTGATCCGACTGGATTGAAGGAGGCCGATCACGAAGCCTGGCTCGCCGCCAGGATGCCGGGCCAGTTGTGGGAGGTGCGCAACCAGGCCCGCATGCATCTGCGCCAGCAGGTGCCTCCTTTTGCCAGCTCCCTCTCGGCCCTCAGCCACTGGGTGGAGATACCCACCTGCATCGGGGTCCGCCTGCTGGCAGATGATACGTTCGAGTGGCTGGCCCCCTACGGCTTTGCCCCCAACTGGTCCCTGGTGGTGAGCCCCAATCCGCGCTGTCGCCAGGAGAGCCGTATCTTTAGCGAACGGGTCAGGGCCAAGGGGTGGCAACGCATCTGGCCTGACCTTGTGGTGAACTGGCCATGAGCGGATTGCAAAGGGTCGACAACCTTGGGCACACTAAGAAAAAGATGTTTGTAACTCAATGGGTTAAATAATGCGCGACTTCTTCTCTCTCGAGCGCTGGCTGCCGGGGCTCGCCGCCTTGCTGCAATACCAGCGGGCCTGGCTGATGCCGGATCTTCGCGCTGGCCTCTCGGTCGCGGCCGTGGCCCTGCCCGTGGCCATCGCCTATTCGGAGCTCGCCGGGGTAGGCGCCATCGTCGGCCTCTACTCCTGCATCCTGCCCATGGTGGTGTACGCCCTCTTTGGCACCTCCCGTCAGCTCATCGTCGGTCCGGATGCCGCCACCTGCGCGGTGATCGCCGCCGTGGTAACGCCGCTCGCCGCCGGGGATCCCACCCGTCACTGGCAACTGGTGATGACCATGACCGCCATGACCGGCTTCTGGTGCCTCATCGCCAGCCGCTTCAAACTGGGGGTGCTGGCAGACTTTCTCTCCCGCCCCATCCTGATGGGGCTGCTCAACGGGGTGGCCATCACCATCATGGTGGGCCAGCTCTCCAAGATCTTCGGCTTCACCTTCAGCGAGCGCTACCTGATAGAGCGGATCCTGAACGGCACCAGCTACATTACCCAGACCCATCTGCCCACCCTGGCCATGAGCCTGACGGCCCTGCTCACCCTGCTGCTGGCCAAGCGCTACAGACCGGCTTGGCCCTCTTCCATGGTGGCCATGGTGGTGACGGCGGCCCTGGTGTGGCTGTTCAATCTCGGCCGCGTCGACATCGCCACCCTGGGGACCATCGGCTCGGGGCTGCCCGCCTTCCAGATGCCGGACTTTCCCCCCGGGCTTATCCGTGAGCTGGTGCTGCCCGCCCTCAACCTCGCCATGGTGAGCTTCGTCTCCATGATGCTCACCGCCCGCAGCTTCGCCGCCAAGAACGGCTACGAGATTGATGCGGACAAGGAGTTTAGGGCCCTCGGCATGGCCAACCTGGCGGCGGCCGCCTCCCAGGGGTTTGCCATCAGCGGGGCGGATTCGCGCACCGCGGTCAACGACGCCAACGGCGGCAAAAGCCAGCTGGTCTCCATCATCGCCGCCGCCGTCATCGCCCTGGTCACCTTCTACCTGACGGCGCCGCTGCAATACATTCCCACCGCCGCCCTCGGGGTGGTGCTGGTGATGGCCTCCCTGTCGCTGACAGATTTTCGCGGCCTCTGGGCTCTGCGCGACTCGGACCGCGCCGCCTTCTGGCTCGCCCTGGTGACCTTTGTCAGCGTGCTCACCATGGGGGTCATTCCGGGCATCACCCTCGCGGTCCTGCTGGGGCTGTTCCAGTTCCTGCGCAACGTGATGCGCCCCACCGACCAGCTGCTCGGCATGGACGACGAGGGCGTGGTGCGTACCCTGGGAGACAACGAGCAGGCCAAGGCGATTCCCGGCATCCTGGTCTACCGCTTCAACTCCCCGCTCACCTACTTCAACGCCCCCTACTTCAAGCGGCGGGTGCTGGCACTGCTGGTGCAGGATCCCCACAATCCCAGGTGCCTGGTGGTGGATGCGGTGGCCTGCTTCACCCATCAGGACATCAGCGTCATGAGCATGGTGGGAGAGCTGCACAAGGAGCTCAAGCGGCGCGGCATCCACATGGTGATGGCCGGTCGGCACGGCCAGATGAGCCAGTGGTTCAAACAGGCGGGGATCCGGGTCGGCGAGGATGGCATCATCCTCTGCCCCGACATGTACCAGGCCCTGCGCATGACCCGCTGCTACCGGGAGCCGGTGTTCCGGGACGACGAGGGGGTGGAGAGCACCACGGATGCCCTGCTCACCCGCTGGCCGCACGATGACGACCTGCCCGACTCGGCGCGCCTCACCCGCCCCAGCGAGCAGGAGGCCGGCGCCACGCCGGTCTGAGAGACATCCCCTGGTCACAGGCCCCCTCCTCCTGCGACCAGGATTGCACCCCGCCCCCGCTTGGTGTTAAATGCCCCTCCAGTTGGCCCTGACGAGGGCCATCGCCAGCACCTGGATATCCCATGCAGACTCAATCCCACGCGGGCCCGGGCTCCCTCTTCGCCCTGACCTGGCCACTGTTCATCGATCTGGCCCTCCACTTTCTGACCGGGGCCCTCAACACCTTCATGGTGGGCCATGTCTCCTATCAGGGGGTGGCGGCCCTCGCGGTGGGCAACCAGGTCTTCGATCTCGCCATCACCCTGTTCAGCTTCGTCAGCATCGGCACCAGCGTGGTGATCACCCAGTATCTGGGGGCGGGAGACAAGGAAAAAGCCCGCGTCGTCATCCACACCGCCATCGGCTTCAACCTGCTGGTGGGACTGGTGGCCGCGGTCGGCGTCATGGCGGGGGCCGGCACTATGCTGGCGCTGATGAACCTGCCTGCCCACCTGATGAGCGACGGCAGCCTCTACCTGCAGATCATCGGGCTTTGCCTGCTGCCGGAGGCGGCGGCCCTCTGTCTGGCCGCCACCCTGCGTGCCCACGGCCACACCCGCCAGGCCATGTACGTGACCCTCATCGTCAACCTCATCACCTTCGTCGGCAACCTGCTGCTGCTCTACGGCTGGTTCGGCCTGCCCCAGCTCGGGGTCGCCGGGGTCGCCATCAGCACGGTGGCGGGGCGCATCGTCGGGGTGGTGCTGCTGGTGTGGCTGGTGGCGCGCAAGACCGGCATCCGGCTGCGTCTGCCCGAGATCGTCCGCCCAAGCCGCGCCATGCTGGACAAGGTACTGCACATCGGTCTGCCGGCGGCGGGGGAGAACCTCTCCTGGATGCTGCAGTTCATGGTGGTGACCGCCTTCGTCGGCCTGCTCGGCGACAAGGCGCTGGCGACCCAGTCCTACTTCTTCCAGATCTGCCTGTTCATCCTGTTGTTCGGCCTCTCCATCGGCCTTGGCAACGAGATCATCATCGGCCACCTGGCGGGGGCCCGACGCTTCGATCAGGCCTATCGCCAACTGATGAAGAGCCTGAAACTCGGCCTCATCGTCACCGCCGCCATCGCCATCGCCGCCGCCCTCAACGGTCGCGCCATCATCAGCCTGTTCACCGACGACGCCGACATCATCACCCAGGTGGCGCAGCTCTTCCTCATCAGCCTCATCCTCGAACCCGGTCGCACCTTCAATCTGGTGGTGATCAACGCCCTGCGCGCCACCGGGGATGCCCGTTTCCCGCTCTACATGGCGCTCGTCTCCATGTGGGGCATTGCCGTTCCCCTGGCCTATTTCCTTGGTATCATGCAGGGCTATGGCCTGGTAGGCATCTGGCTGGCCCTCGCCTGCGACGAGTGGGTGCGCGGTCTGGCCATGTTCTGGCGCTGGCGCAGTCGTCGCTGGCAAAACAAAATTCTTGTCGAAACATAAGCGGAATCACCATGAAGAAAATCGGACTCTTGTTGACGGCCATCCTGCTCAGCCCGCTCGCCATGGCGCAAACCGCCCCGGCGACCCCCAAGGCGCAGGCTCCCCAGACCTGGTATGTGGCCCCCATCGTCATCGACGAGACCAGCGAAGCCCAGAAGGCCCTGACCAAGGAGTTCACGGCCCAGATGATCAAGACCATCAAGATCAACGAGTACCAGACCGGCAAGGCGGTGGGCAAGACCAAATCGCCCAAGTGGCTGATCCGCACCAAGCTGATGCCCGCAAGCCAAGAGCCCCTGGTCGGCAAGAAGCACCCGCAGGGCCTCACCTACGGCAAGGGCATCCCCACCCAGGAGATCGTCGGCGAGCTCATCATGAACGGCACCCTGGTGGCCCACATCGGTCAGGGCTGGCGCGAACCCATCGTCCCGGGCACACCGGTGGCGGAGAAGATCTCCATCGCCAACTACCAGTACGCCATCGGCAACGAGGCCAAGGCGCCGGATCTGGAAGAGCTGGCGGCGCAGATCGGTTTCGAGGCAGGCAAGGTGATTGCCAGAGACGGCAAGCCCCTGCCCGAGAAGAAAAAGAAAAAAGAGTAAACGGCTCACCCGTTTCCAGTCAGGGGCCTCGCGCCCCTTTCTGTTGCCCGCCCCGTTGCAGACCCCCTCTCCCGAATGTGAAGCGGATCCCGCTTCTTTCCTCTGCTGCCCCTGGGTCAGCAGGCAATCATCATGTAATTCAAACAGTTAAAAATCACCCTTCCCATGCAGCAATTCCGTGGCCCCGAATTGGATCGGGATCACGTTTCTCCCCGGCAGTAAGGGGTACTTTGGTCTTGCAGGCACAATCAAACGACAACAAGGAGGCTTCATTACATGTTTCCGGAGTACAGAGATCTCATCTCGAAACTGAAGAGCAGTGATGTCCATTTCCAGAAGAAGTTTGACTTGCACAACGACCTGGATGCGGAGATCAGGAAGCTGGAGAAACACCACGCCAGCGACTACAGCTCCGAGGTGAAGGATCTGAAAAAACAGAAACTTAAACTGAAAGAGGAGATATACGACATCCTCAAACAACATCCACACTAGACGCCTCGACGAATACCTGGATAAGCAACTTATCCTGCCAGCCCGGCCCGACGCCGGGCTTTTTGTTGGCTGCTCACGAGGCGCGGCAACGGCCACTTCCCTTGGCACCGGAAAACGAAGCGGGCCAATGGCCCGCTTTGTCATACCTGTTTCACCCCATGATCACACCGGCGGATGGAACTGGCTGGCTTCGCGGGTGGCCATCTCCTCGTAGGTGGCCCACTTCTGCCACGCCACTTGTTGCGCCACCTGCATCAGCCGCTCGGCCTCCTGTGGATGGCTCTGGGCCAGCACCCGATAACGGGTCTCCTGCTGCCGATATTCGGCAAGGGGGATGGAGGGGCGCAGGCTGTCGAGGCTGAAGGGGTTCTGCCCGGCGCTGCGCAGTACCGGGTTGTAGCGCATCAGCGGCCAGTGGCCCGAATCGACCGCACGCTTCTGTTGGGCCAATCCCTGCTCCATGTCGATGCCGTGGGCGATGCAGTGGCTGTAGGCGATGATCAGCGACGGGCCCGGATAGGCTTCCGCTTCCCGCAAGGCCTGTAGCGCCTGCTGCGGGTTGGCACCAAAGGCGATGCGGGCAACATAGACGTTGCCGTAGGAGATGGCCTGCAACGCCACATCCTTCTTGGCCAGCGTCTTGCCTCCCGCCGCGAACTTGGCGACAGCGCCGAGCGGGGTCGATTTCGACATCTGACCGCCGGTGTTGGAGTAGACCTCGGTATCCATCACCAGCACGTTCACATCGCGCCCAGAGGCGAGCACATGGTCGAGCCCCGATGAGCCGATGTCATAGGCCCAGCCATCGCCGCCGATGATCCAGACCGCACGGCGCACCAGCTGATCGATGAGTGACAGCAGCTCGCGGGCCTTGCCGGATTTCACCTCTTCCAGCCGCTCCCGCACTTGCGCGACCCGGGTGCGCTGGGCGCGGATCTCCGACTCCAGCCGCTGCGGGGCGCTAATCAGGGTATCGACCAGCTCGGCGCCCAGCTCCCCCTTCATCGCTTCAAGGGCCGCCACCGCCTGACCGTGATGCTGATCGGCGGTGAGACGGAAGCCAAAGCCAAACTCGGCGTTGTCCTCAAACAGGGAGTTCGACCAGGCCGGCCCCTTCCCTTCGCCGTTCTTGGCCCACGGCGTAGTCGGCAGGTTGCCGCCGTAGATGGAGGAGCAACCGGTGGCGTTGGCCACCAACATGCGGTCGCCAAACAGCTGGGTCAGCAGCTTGAGATAGGGGGTCTCGCCACAGCCGGCGCAGGCACCGGAGAACTCGAACAGGGGTTCGAGGAACTGGGTGCCGCGCACCGTGGAGAAGTCCACCCGCTCGCGAGCAGGCCAGGGCAAACTCTCGAACCAGCGCAGCGCCTGTTTCTGGCCAGCAAGGTGCGGCGCCTTGTCCATCATGGCGATGGCGCGCTCGCCCTCGTGTTCCTCATCAGCCCCGGCCCGTACCGGACAAGCCTGCACACACTGGCCACAACCGGTGCAATCCTCCGGATAGAGCTGCAAGGTGTAGCGGCTGTCGGGGAAACCCCTGGCGGTGACGGGTACCGATTGGGCTGCCTCGGGGGCAGTCGCCAGCCAGTCCTGATGGTAGAACTTGGCCCGCAGCGCCGCGTGGGGGCAGACAAAGACGCAGTTGCCGCACTGGATGCAGATATCCGAATGCCAAATCGGGATCTCGCGGGCGATATCCCGCTTCTCGAAGCGGCTGGTGGCGGTGGGGTAAGTGCCGTCCACCGGCAGCATGGAGACCGGGATGCGATCGCCGCGCCCCGCCAGCATCTCGCCGGTGACACGCTGGACAAACTCGCTGCCGCCGGGAGCCAATGGCAGCGGATAGTCGCTGATCTGCTCCTCACCGGCGGGGATGGCCACCTGATGGAGATGAGCCAGAGTGTCGTCCACTGCCGCGAAGTTGCGCTCGACCACCTCGGGTCCCTTGCGGGCATAACTCTTCTCGATGCTCTCCTTGATCAGCGCAATCGCCTCATCCCGCGGCAAGATGCCAGCCAGCGCAAAGAAACAGGTCTGCATGATGGTGTTGATGCGATTGCCCATGCCGTTGCGCTCGGCCACCCGATCCCCATCGATGCAATAGAGCTGGATATTGAGGGCTCGAATGCGGGCGCGCAGCCGCTCGGGCAGCTGGTCCCACACTTTGTCCGCCTCATAGGGGGCATTGAGCAGCAGGGTCGCCCCTTCTGCGGCGTGCTCCAGCAGATCGACCGATTCGGCAAAGCCCCACTGGTGGCAGCCGATAAAGCTCGCCTGCTCGATAAGCCAGGGGGCGTCGATGGGCTCGGGGCCAAAGCGCAGGTGGGAGACGGTGCGCGAACCCGACTTCTTGGAGTCGTAGACGAAGTAGCCCTGGGCGTGGAACCCCTCCAGCTCGCCGATGATCTTGATGCTGTTCTTGTTGGCGCCGACGGTGCCATCGGCACCGAGACCGAAGAAGAGCGCCCGCACCCGGCTGGCGGGCTCCAGATCGCCGATGGGGTGCCAGGCCAGACTGAGGCCCGACACATCATCCACGATCCCTACGGTAAAGCGCGGGCGCGGCGCGTCGGAGGCCAGCTCCTCGAATACCGCCGCGCACATGGCGGGGGTGAACTCTTTGGAAGAGAGGCCGTAGCGACCGCCACTGAGCCAGGGCAGCCGCTTGATAAGGCCGCGCTGCAAGCCATCGATCAGCGCGCTCTGCACATCCAGCAGCAGCGGCTCGCCCCCTGCCCCCGGCTCCTTGGTGCGATCCAGCACCGCCATGCGGCGAACGCTCGCGGGCAGGGCATCGAGCAGCGCCTGCACCGGGAAGGGGCGATAGAGGCGCACCACCAAGACCCCGGTCTTGCGATCCTGCCGGTTGAGCCAATCCACCGTCGTGCGGGCGGTGGCCGCCCCCGAGCCCATCAGCACGATGACATCGGTGGCATCGGTTGCGCCGTGGTACTCCACCAGCCGGTAGTGGCGGCCGGTCAGCTCGCCGAGGCTCTCCATGCACTGCTGCACCCGCGCCGGCACCGCCTCGTAGAAGGGGTTGACGCTCTCGCGGGACTGGAAATAGGTGTCCGGGTTCTGGGCGGTGCCACGCATCACCGGATGATCCGGGTTGAGCGCCCGCGCACGGTGGGCGCGCACCCAGTCGTTGTCGATAAGGGCCCGGATCTCATCCCGATGCAGCGCGGTGATCTTGTTCACCTCGTGGGAGGTGCGAAAGCCGTCGAAGAAGTGGATAAAGGGCACCCGGCATTGCAGGGTGACGCTGTGGGCGACCAAAGCCAGGTCCTGCGCCTCCTGCACCGAGCCGGAGGCGAGCATGGCAAAGCCGGTGCTGCGCGCCGCCATCACGTCCTGATGGTCGCCAAAAATCGAGAGCCCCTGCGCCGCCAAGGATCGGGCCGCCACATGGAACACCGCCGAGGTCAATTCGCCTGCGATCTTGTACATGTTGGGCAGCATCAGCATCAGCCCCTGACTGGCGGTGAAGGTGGTGGCGAGCGCCCCCGCCTGCAGGGCGCCGTGCACCGTGCCAGCCGCTCCCCCTTCGCTCTGCATCTCCACCACCGTGGGGATGTTGCCCCAGAGGTTGGTCTGCCCCTGTGCCGCCCAGGCGTCGGCCAGTTCGGCCATGGTCGAGCTCGGGGTGATGGGATAGATGGCACACACTTCGCTCAGCTGGTACGCCACCCGGGCCGCGGCTTCGTTGCCGTCAACCATGATCAGTTCATGTTTCATTGGGACTCCTCCGGTTGGCGCAACTCGATGGCGTGGCAGGGGCACTGGTCATGGCAGGCACCACAGCCGGTGCAGCGTTCGGCATCCACCTGATACCCCAGACCCGGCCCCAGCTTGGCGATGGCCTGCTCTGGGCAGCTGCCATAGCAGCCGTCGCACTCGAAGCAGTTGCCGCAGGAGTAGCAGCGCGCCGCCTCGTAGCGGGCCGCCGTCTCGTCCAGTCCGCCGATGATCTCGCCAAAGTCATCCCGCGCCGAGGGAGGTTTGACCGGCTGGCTGCTGGCCGGGGCGTGGGTCTGGAACCAGAGCTGCAACTGCTCTGGCCCCACCAGCGGGTAAGAGAGCGGCTTGTGGTAATGGCGACCGCGCAGCCAGGCATCCATATGGCGTGCCGCCTTCTTGCCGTGGCCGGTGGCGATGGTGACGGTGCGCTCGGAGGGCACCATGTCGCCACCGGCAAACAGACCCGGCACATCCGTCATCAGGTTCTCGCCAACCTGCACTACTCCCTCCTTGTTGACCCGCACGCCGGGGATGCTCTCCAGCACCGAAAGGTCGACCTCCTGACCCAGCGCCAGAATGAGGGAGTCCGCTTCGAGGGTTTCAAACTGGCCGGTGGGCACCGGCTTACCCTCGGCATCCAGCGCCATCACCTCCACTTCGATATTGGTGCTATCGAGCTGGCGGATGGTGCGCAGCCAGTTGATCTTGATCCCCTCCTCCTCGGCCTCATCGGCTTCGAAGGCGTGGGCTGGCATATGGTCCCGGTCGCGGCGGTAGATGATCATCGCCTCCTCGACCCCGAGGCGACGAGCGGTACGGGCCGCATCCATGGCGGTGTTGCCGCCGCCGTAGATGGCCACCCGCCGTCCCAGTTTTGGCGGTGGCAGTCCTTTCTCTTCGGCCAGACTCGCCTGTTCTAGGAAGCTCACCGCATCGAGGATCTTGCCCGCCTCCCGGGCCGGAATATCGACCCGCTTTGCCAGATGGGCACCGATGGCCATGAAGACGGCGTCAAAGCCCCCCTCGTCACGCGCCTTGAGCACATCCTCCACCTTGTGGTTGAGGGTCAGCGTCACCCCGGCCGCGACGATGCGGGCCACCTCCCGATCCAGCACATCGCGAGGCAGGCGGTAGGCGGGAATGCCGAAACGCAGCATGCCGCCCGCCAGCGGCCCTGCCTCGCGGATCTCCACCTGATGGCCGAGCCGATTGAGGTGCCAGGCGCAGGAGAGGCCGGAGGGACCGGCACCAATGACCAGCACCTTCTTGCCGCTGGCAGGGGCAGGTGGCACAGGCAGCCAGCCCCGGGCCAGCGCCTCGTCGCCAAGGAAGCGCTCGATGGCGTGGATGGAGACGGCATCATCCACCTGGGCACGGTTGCAGGCCGTTTCGCAGGGGTGATAGCAGACCCGCCCGTGGACCGCAGGCAGGGGATTTTCTTCGATGAGGCGTTGCCAGGCCGCCTTAAAGCGGCCTGCTTCGGCCAGGGCGAGCCAGGCCTGGATGTTCTCGCCAGCCGGGCAGGCGTGGTTGCAAGGTGGCAGGGCCGGCCGCCAGACGGGCAGCCGGGTGCGGACCGGGCCTGTTCCCGTTTTCTGGGAGAGATCCGGCTGTGGGGTCATATCCAGTTGTTTGCTCATACATTGCTTTCTTCTTTTTGTGTGACAGGCCCCATCCGATGGCGCTTGATACCGTTTTGCCTGGGCAGACGGTGGCCGGAGAGGGAAGAAGCGAAAGCGTCAGAAACTGGAAGCTGGCCCGATGATGGGCCGTTTTTTGTACGACATGGTGGATCAGGATCAATAAATGTTGCGCTTTATGGGTCGCCCCCTTCACAACCGGATCCCCGTCACACCCCGCAGCCATTCGGGCCTGTCGCCCGAGCCCCCTCGCCGCCCTCGACATGGGCAGCAGGAGAAGATTGCCGCCCGGGGCAGGAATCGTTATCTTCCCCTCTTCACAGGAATCCCCACAGCACAAGGACCAGGACATGCCGACCCTCGCCAGCATACATCTCTACCCCATCAAATCGACGGCAGGCATGCCGCTGGAGCGCGCCCGGGTAACCCAGGAGGGACTTGCCGGGGATCGCCGCTACATGGTGGTCAAACCGGATGGCACCTTTATCACCGCCCGCACCCATCCCCAGTTGCAGCAGGTGGTGGCCACCCCCGTCGAGGGGGGGCTGCAACTGCGCTATCCGGGTCTGCCCCCCCTTGCCCTCATGGAGGCGGCGTTCAGTCGCGCCCCTCAGCACACCGGTGTCTGGGGGGATCGCTTTACCGCCCTGCACACCGGGCCCGACGCCGATGAGTGGCTGAGCCGGGTGGCGAGGGAGCCGGTGCGCCTGCTCTGGCTCGGGGAGGCATCCGATCGTTTTCGGGAGAAGACCGGCACCCGGGTGAGCTTTGCGGACGGCTACCCCTTGCTGCTCATCAGCCAGGCTTCCCTTGAGGATCTCAACCTGAGATCCGATGCCTTGCACCAGATGAGCCAGTTTCGTACCAACCTGGTGGCGAGCGGCACCCGCCCCTTCGAAGAAGATGGCTGGAAGCGGATCCGCATCGGCGAGGTGGAGTTTCGGGTGGACAAGCCGTGCAGCCGCTGCATCATGACCACGGTGGAGGCAGGCACGGAGCGCTTCAATGCCCTGAAAGAGCCGCTGGCCACCCTCACCCGCTACCGCCGTGGCGAAGATGGTGAGGTCTATTTCGGCCAGAATCTGGTGGCCCTGAACGAGGGGTGGATTGAGGCGGGCAGCGAGATCGAGGTGCTGGAGCGGGCCCGGGCGCCGGTCTACCCCAACGCGGCCCCGAAAAAGCGGGAGCTGGTGTGCGTCGCCCGGGAACCCCTGGCCCGGGATCTGGAAACCTTCTGGTTCGAGGCCGCCGACGGCGAGCCCCTGCCCGACTACCTGCCTGGCCAGCACCTGCCCATCAGCCTCGATATCAAAAACACACGGGTTCAACGCCGCTACACCCTGAGCTCCACGCCGGAGCGGCCCGAGCGTTACAGCATCAGCGTCAAGAAGCTGGCCGATGGCCACCTCTCCCCCTGGCTGCACCATGAGCTGCGCGTGGGCGATCACCTGCTGGCCGCCCCCCCGGCCGGCGAGTTTCACTTAGGGTCCGAGCGCAGGCTGCTGCTGCTCTCGGCAGGATCCGGTGTCACCCCCATGCTCTCCATTGCCCGCACTCTGGCACTACGGGGAGAGCTCGGTGACGTCCACTTCATGCACCTGTGTCGCAGCGAGGCGGATATTCCTGCCGCCAGCGAGCTGCACGCCATGGCGCAGCAGGGAATGACCCTCACCCTGATCCTGAGCCAGCCTGACAAACACTGGCAGGGACTCAGCGGCCGTCTGAATGACGATCATCTGGGCCGGATCCGGGGTTTGCAGGAGCGGGAGGTGTTCATCTGCGGCCCCCACGGCTTTATGGCCGATTCAGCCAACCGGTTGAGCGCCCTCGGCGTACCGGCCGGGCGCATCCGCCAGGAGAGCTTTGGCGGGGCCCTGCTCTCGGTGGCCCGCCCCCATCAGGCGGTGCAACTGCGTATCGGCGAGCGGGAGTTTGCTGGCAACAACCAGGGCACCGTGCTGGATCAGGCCAACAAGCAGGGGGTAGAGCTGCCCTGGAGCTGCCGTGCCGGCATCTGCGGCAGTTGCAAGCAGACCCTGGTCTCGGGCGAGGTGGATCACCCCGATGCCCCCGCCATCAGCGCCGCCGAGCGTGCCGAGGGCAAGATCCTCACCTGCTGCGCCGTGCCCCTGACGGATCTGGTGATCAAATAGGGTGATCGGGGGGCAAAACCCCGTCCCCGGAATGCAAAACGGCTGCCCGAGGGCAGCCGTTTTCTTTAGATGACTGGCTATCAGCCACGCAGGGCGGCGATGCGCTGCTCGATGGGCGGGTGGCTCATGAACAGCTCGCTCATGGAGCGCTTGCCGTTGATGCCGAACGCCATCATGGAACCCTCCATCTGCGGCTCGGCACCGCGGGCAAGACGCTGGAGCGCGGCAATCATCTTGTCGCGGCCGGCCAGCTTGGCAGCACCGGCGTCGGCACGGAACTCGCGCTGACGGCTGAACCACATGACGATGATGGAGGCGAGCACGCCGAACACCATCTCCAGCACGAACACGGTGATCATGTAGGCGAAACCGCCGGTGCTGCTGCTCTCTTCCTCGTTGTTGGAGCTGAAGAAGTTGCTGATGACGCCGGCCACGATGCGGGCGAAGAACATCACGAAGGTGTTCACCACCCCCTGGATCAGGGTCAGGGTCACCATGTCGCCGTTGGCCACGTGGCTCACCTCGTGGGCCAGCACGGCTTCCGCCTCGTCGCGGCTCATGCTGTAGAGCAGACCGGAGGAGACGGCGACGAGGGAGTCGTCACGGCGGGCACCGGTGGCAAAGGCGTTCATCTCGGGGGAGTCGTAGATCCCCACTTCCGGCATCTTGATGCCAGCCTCACGGGCCTGACGGGCAACAGTGCTCACCAGCCAGTGCTCGGTCTCGTTGCGGGGCTGCTCGATGACCTGGACGCCATAGCTGCGCTTGGCCATCCACTTGGACATCAGCAAGGAGATAAAGGAACCCCCAAAACCGAACACGGCACAGAACACCAACAGACCGGAAATGCTGGACTTGTTGATCCCCAGAACCGAGAACAGGATATTGAGTACCACCCCCAGCACCAGCATGACGGCCAGGTTGGTCACCAGGAATAGCATAATTCGCTTCATATTGACTCCTTGTGAGATATGGATGCATGGTTCTGGGCGCCCCAGGGGCGACCGATGCCACACTTGCCCCAGATAATAGACAGACTCGATGAATGTTTGCTGAATGTCTGGCCTCAGAGCAAGGGCGACACATCGAGACAGTGGTGCAAATCCACCTCATTCACCGCGTCCACGAAGGGGAGCTCCCCCAGAAATGGGGCCGGCAACATGGCTTTCAAGGTGTCCAGGTTCTCCTCGTAGCGGCTCATGTGCGGATCCACCCGGTTGATGACCCAGCCCGCCAGGGTCAACCCCTGCTGGCGAATGGCGCTGACGGTGAGCAGGGCATGGTTGAGGCAGCCCAGCCTGGCCCCCACCACCAGGATCACCGGCAGCCGCTCCTGGGCGACCCACTCCGAGAGCAGACGCTGATGATCCAGCGGCAGGAACCAGCCCCCCGCCCCTTCGACAATGACGAGATCGGCCCCAGCTCCCTCAATCTCCCGCAAGCCGGCGGACAGCCCCTCGAAGGGGATGCTCACCCCCCGCTCACGGGCGGCGATATGGGGGGCGATGGGCGGCTCGAAGGCATAGGGATTGACCTGCTCGTAGGGCAGCGCAACCGTGGCCGCCTGCTGCAACAGCAAGGCATCCAGATTGCGAAGCCCCTCCGGGGTGCGGGTGCAGCCCGCCGACACCGGTTTGTACCCGGCGCAGCGAATGCCTCTGGCGGCAAGCGCCAGCAACAGGGTGCGGGCCACCAGGGTCTTGCCCACGTCGGTGTCCGTACCCGTGATGAAATAGGATGTCCCCATGATGATTCCTCGATGCAGTGCAGGGGCGCAGAGGCGCCCCGATATCCATGGTGAAAGGCAGGCGCGCGTCCTGCCGCTGAAGGGGTGGGTGCGCCGGGTCTTTTTGTGTCAGCGCCGCACCAGGCGCCCGAGGCAGACCTCGTAGCTGGCGGCCAGCAGGCCGTCCGGTTGACGGTGGCGCTCGTAGGCCTCCCCCAGTCGCACCAGGCGCTGGCGATGACCCAGGCCCGCAGACCGCTCGTCGTTGACCTGGCTCGCACCTATCCCCTTGAGGTCGCGCAGCAGTCCACTGAGCGCCGGGTAGGCGAGGGACCAGGTCAGCGGGCAGAGTGCCGGGGCCTCGAAGCCCCCGTCACGGGCCGCCTGCTGCAACTGGGGCAACGTCAGGAAGCGATTGACATGGTCACGACCATCCACGGCCCGCCAGGCCTCCCGCAGTTGCCACAGTGACCCCGAAAGCAGGGTCGAGAAGAAGACCTGGCCACCGGGTTTGAGCACCCGGTTGAGCTCGGCAAAGGCCTGGGCCGGCCGCTCGCACCACTGCAGGGCCAGGCTGGAGAAGACCCAGTCCAGGCTCTGGTCGGCAAAGGGCAGCCCCTCCGCATCGCCGCACACCAGGCGGGCTCCGCTGCCGCGAAGGGCCGCCTGGGCCAGCATGCCGGGTGCGAGATCCAGCCCGGTCAGCGTCTCGCAGCGCGGCGCCAGGGCAGGCAGGAAGAAACCGGTACCGCAACCCAGATCCAGCCCGGCCCCTGAGCGCACCTCTTTCACGCCCCCCTCGTCCATGCGCGCCAGCAGCGACTGCCCCACCTCCTGTTGGAAGCGGGCGTGGGCGTCGTAGTGGCGGGCCGCCGCTCCGAAGCGGCGGGCGAGCTGTGCCTTGTCCACCGACT
>ERZ941706.183-NODE-183-length-22601-cov-3.899228_pt1 | contig 22601 bp, 22 predicted proteins | sample MGYA00521232_ERZ941706 | MGnify/ENA primary metagenome ERZ941706 (study PRJEB32759, sample SAMN07749893) | skin metagenome | biome: transportation; feature: city; material: polyester macromolecule | host: Homo sapiens | place: Hong Kong:ER line | collected...
GACCTTGCCGGGGCAATCGCCCGTCACCCGATGGCGAATTTCTTTGCTCCCCTCCCCTTGCGCGGAGGAGCCGGGGGTGGGGGATCTCCCGATGAAACCATGTCCGGTGGGGATAGCCCCCACCCCCCGACCCCCTCCGTGCAAGGAGAGGGGGAGGTGCATATCGATCCCGCCTCGCCGCTCGCCGAATTCTTCCTGCGGCCGCGGCCCTTTCTGCCGGGCGATTTCGTCACCACCGACAGCGGCACGGGGCTTGTCCACATGGCCCCCGACCATGGCGAGGACGATTTCGCGCTGTGCAAGGCGAACGGCCTCGAACCCATGTTCGCGGTCGAGGGTGACGGGCGCTATCGTGCCGACTGGGCGTGGCTGGGCGGCGAGGGGAGCGTGATCAACCCGAAGTTCAACGCGCCCGACGGGCCGATCTGTTCGGACCTGCGCGCGGCGGGCGGGCTGCTGGCGGCGAGCGCCGACTATCGGCATAGCTATCCGCATTCGTGGCGGTCGAAGGCGAAGGTCATCTATCGCTGCACCCCGCAATGGTTCGTGCCGATGGATGCGCCGATCGGTGTCTCGACTTCGCTCGACACGAACGGGGACACGGATACCACCCTCACTCCGTTCGCTTCGAGCGAAGGCGGGAAGCCGCAAACCCTCCGCCAGCGCGCACTGGCGGAGATCGAGCGGGTGCGCTTCGTGCCCGAAAAGGGGCGCAACCGCATCGGCGCGATGGTCGCGGGACGACCCGACTGGGTGCTCAGCCGCCAGCGCGCCTGGGGCGTGCCGATCACCCTGTTCGTGGACCGCCGCACCGGCCAGTATCTGAACGATCCCGCGGTCAATGCGCGGATCGTGGACGCGGTGCGCGCCGGCGGGGTCGATGCCTGGTCCGACGCCAATGCCGCGCATTTCCTGGGCGAGGGGCGCGACCCGGCGGATTATGAGCGGGTGACCGACATACTCGACGTGTGGTTCGACAGCGGCTCGACGCATGTCTTCACGCTCGAAAGCGGCAAATGGCCCGAAATGCGCTGGCCCGCCGACCTGTATCTCGAAGGGTCGGACCAGCATCGCGGCTGGTTCCAGTCCTCGCTGCTCGAAAGCTGCGCGACGCGGGGCCGCGCGCCTTATGACGCGGTGCTGACCCATGGCTTCACCATGGACCAGTCGGGCCGCAAGATGTCCAAGTCGCTCGGCAACACGATCAGCCCAGCCGACCTGATGCGCGACTATGGCGCGGACATCATCCGCCTGTGGGCGCTGTCGGTCGATTTCACCGAGGACCATCGCATCGGCAAGGAGATACTCGCCGGGGTCGCCGACCAGTATCGCAAGCTGCGCAACAGTTTCCGCTACATGCTCGGCGCGCTGGGCGACTTCGACGAAAGCGAGCGGGTGCCGGTGGCGGAGATGCCCGAGCTCGAACGCTATATGCTGAGCCGGCTTCACAGACTCGACGTTACGTTGCGCGGTGCGGTCGATGCGTTCGATTTCAACGCCTATGTCCGCGCGCTGACCGATTTCGCCAACGAGGATCTGAGCGCCTTCTTCTTCGATATCCGCAAGGACGTGCTGTACTGCGATGTGGGACCGGCCTGTCCGGAAGGCACCGCGACACGCCGTGCCTATCGCACCGTGCTCGACATCCTGTTCCACGCGCTCGTCCGCTATGCCGCGCCGGTTCTGGTGTTCACGGCGGAGGAAGTGTGGAGCACGCGCTATCCCGACGGCGACAGCGTGCATCTGCTGGAATGGCCGGAGATCGATGACGGCTGGTTCCGGGCTGAGGAGGACAATCGCTTCGACATCGTCCGGGCCTTCCGCGAACAGGTGACCGAGGCGATCGAGCCGCTGCGCCGCGAGAAGATCGTGCGGTCGAGCCTTGAGGCCGAAGTCGCGATGCCGCTGGCCGATATGCCCATCGACGCCGTTCAGTTCGCGGACATCGCCATCGTCGCATCGGTAGCCGACGGCCCGGCGCTTGCCGTGACCCGTACGCGGCACCATAAATGCGGCCGCTGCTGGCGGCACCTGCCCGACGTGGCCAAGGACGGCGCGCTGTGCGGCCGCTGCGCGTCGATGGTGGGAGAGGGAGCATGAGCGGCCGGATCGCGGGCCTCGCGCTCGCCGCCTTCGTCCTCGTCGCCGACCAACTGGTCAAATATGCGATGATCGGACCGCTCCAGCTGAAAAGCCGTGGGGTCATCCATTTGCTGCCCGTCTTCGACCTGACCTGGGCAGAGAACCGGGGCGTGTCGATGGGGCTGCTCACCGCCGACAGCGAGACGGGGCGGTGGCTGCTCGTCGCGCTGACCGGGGCGCTGGCACTCGCCGTGTTCGTGTGGATGCTGCGCGAGACGAAGCGCGGCGACATACTCGCGCTCGGCCTCATCCTCGGCGGGGCGATCGGCAACATCATTGACCGGGTGCGCTTCGGCTATGTCGTCGACTATGCCGATTTCCACATCGGCGCGATCCGCCCCTTCTTCATCTTCAACCTCGCCGATGCGGCGATCACCATCGGCGTCGTCATATTGCTTGCCCGCGCGATGTTTGTCCGCGAAAAGACGGCCAATTCCACGGAGACCGAGAATGCGTAAGGCCCCCAAAAAAGTTTCGACGCTCCTTTTTCCGGCGCTCATCCTTCCCGCCTTCGCACTGTCGGGCTGCGGGTCGAGCGGGCTGCTCGACCGCGACCGGCCCGACGAGTTCGCGGTGTCGCGGCAGGCGCCACTGGTCATCCCGCCCGACTTCGCGCTGACCCCGCCGCAGGTGGGTGAGGCCGCGCCGAACAGCGTCAACACGCGCGAGGAAGTGCTGAAGGCGATGTTCGGCGGCAATGCGCCGCGCTCGCCGAGCGAGGCTGCGGTGGTGGGTCAGGCGGGCGAAGCCGATCCCGCGATCCGCTCAACCGTCGGCGACCCCGGGACCAATGTCGTCAACAAGGGCACGGTCACCCGCGACATCCTCGCCGCCCCCGCTGGCGCTGGCCAGAATGCGCAGGCAACTGCCGGGGAATAATCCTCGCCGTCAGTCCGGCCGGGCGGGAGTCAGCCCGGCCCCCGTTGTGGGTCAGGCGCGCGCGGCTTCCACGCCTGCGCTGTTGTGGCGGAGCGCGGCGAGCACCGTGGCGACGATGTGCGGGGCGTTGAGGCCCGCCTCGTCATATTGCTTCTCGGGCTTGTCATGGTCCTGGAAACTGTCGGGCAGGCGCATGGTGCGGATCTTCAGGCCGGTGTCGGTAAGACCGAGGTCGCTCGCCAGCGTCAGCACATGCGCGCCGAGGCCCCCGATCGCGCCTTCCTCGATGGTCACGCACACTTCGTGGCTGGCGAGCAGCCGGCGGATCAGCGCCTCGTCGAGCGGCTTGGCGAAGCGCAGGTCGGCGACGGTGGCGCTGAGGCCCTTGGCATCCAGTTCGTCGGCCGCCTTCAGCGCCTCGCCGAGCCGGGTGCCGAGCGACAGGATCGCGACGGTCTTGCCCTCGCGCACCACGCGGCCCTTGCCGATCTCCAGCCGCTCGGGGACCGTCGGCAGCGCCACGCCGGTGCCGTTGCCGCGCGGATAGCGGAAGGCGATGGGGCCGCTGTCGTGGCAGGCAGCGGTGTGGGTCATGTGGACGAGCTCCGCCTCGTCCGCCGCCGCCATCACCACCATGTTGGGCAGGGTGGCGAGATAGGTGACGTCGAAGCTGCCCGCATGGGTGCAGCCGTCGGCCCCTACCAGCCCCGCCCGGTCGATGGCGAAGCGGACAGGCAGATTCTGGATCGCCACGTCGTGCACCACCTGGTCGTAGGCGCGCTGCAGGAAGGTCGAATAGATGGCGCAGAAGGGCCGCATTCCCTGCGCGGCGAGCCCGGCGGCGAAGGTCACCGCATGCTGTTCGGCGATGCCCACGTCGAAGCTGCGCTCGGGAAACCGCCCGGCGAATGTGTCGAGGCCGGTGCCGCCCGGCATCGCGGCGGTGATGGCGCAAATGGTGGAATCGCGCTCCGCCTCTGCGATCAGCGCCTTGGCGAAGGTGCCGGTGTAGCTCGGCGGTCCCGGCGGCGCCTTGGCCTGTGCGCCGGTGATAACGTCGAACTTCTGTACGCCATGATATTTGTCGGCCGACGCCTCGGCGGGGGCATAGCCCTTGCCCTTTTGCGTGACGACATGGACGAGGCACGGCCCTTCGGCGGCGTCGCGGACATTTTCGAGCACCGGGATCAGATGGTCGAGATTATGGCCGTCGATGGGGCCGACGTAATAGAAGCCCAGCTCCTCGAACAGGGTGCCGCCGGTCGCCATGCCGCGCGCATATTCCTCGGCCTTTTCGGCGGTGCGCTGCAGCGGGCGGGGCAGGCGGCGGGCGAGCCGCTTGGCAAGTTCGCGCAGGGACAGGAACTCGCGGCTCGACACCAGCCGGGCGAGATAGGCGGAAAGCCCGCCCACCGGCGGCGCGATCGACATGTCGTTGTCGTTGAGGATGACAATCAGGCGATTGCCCGCCGCGCCGGCATTGTTCATCGCCTCATAGGCCATGCCCGCGCTCATCGCGCCGTCGCCGATCACCGCGATGGCCTTGCCCGGCCGGTCGGCAAGCTTGTTGGCGATGGCGAAGCCGAGCGCTGCCGAGATGCTGGTCGAACTATGTGCCGCGCCGAACGGGTCATAGTCGCTTTCCGCGCGCTTGGTGAAGCCGCTGAGGCCGCCGCCCTGGCGCAGCGTGCGGATGCGGTCGCGGCGGCCGGTCAGTATCTTGTGCGGATAGCATTGGTGGCCGACGTCCCAGACCAGGCGGTCGGCGGGCGTATCGAAGACGTAGTGGATCGCTGTCGTCAGCTCGACGACGCCGAGGCCGCTGCCCAGATGCCCGCCCGTCGTGCCCACCGCGTCGATCACCTCGGCGCGCAGCTCGTCGGCAAGCTGGCGCAGCTGATCGGGCTTCAGGCGGCGGAGGTCGTCGGGAAGGCGCACCTGATCGAGGAGCGGCGTAGAGGGACGGTCTGTCATCTTCTCGTCATAGCCTTGGCAGCTTGCCTTGTCGAACGCATGCCGCGTCAGGCGGCTCCCGATTCCGCCGCGCAGCGTGCACAGCGCCCCCGCGCCTCGATGACCAGCCGGTCGGGAATGAAGCCCTCCTTGGCCGCCAGCTCGCGCAGCAGCCCGGCAACGCGGTCGTCGTCGGCATGGCTGACCTGGCCGCAGTTGTTGCAGACGAGGAAAATGCAGTCGTGGAGGCAGCCTGGATGGCTGTTGGCGACATAGGCGTTGGCGCTTTCCACGCGCATCGCGATGTTCGTCGCGACGAACAGGTCGAGGATGCGATAGACGCTGTTCGGGGCGACGCGCCGTCCACGCCGCTGCGACACCCGCTCGGCGATGTCGTAGGCGGATGCGGGCGTGTCATAGTCGGCGAGCGTCTCGAAGATCGTCGCGCGCATTTCGGTCCACTGTTCGCCCGCGCTTTCGAGCGCGCCGCGCGCCGCGTCGATCAGCGCAGGACCGCCCTCCTCGACATGGCTATGGTGTTGGCAGCCGCTATCCATGGCGGCCGATGTAGGCGACCCGCGACGCGACTGCAACGAACGGCAGTTAAAGGACCGCGCGCCTGTTGAGATCGTGCCCGAGCGCGAGCAGGCCGGTACCAAGCAGCGTGGCGACGATCTCGCCCTCGCCATGATGCATGGTCAGCGCACCGAGCATCATTCCGATGCCGAGCGCCCCGACGCTCGCGGGCAAGAGCAGTCCATGCAGCCGCACCCCGCGCGCCACCGCGATCGCGCCGAACAGTGTCGCGAGGAGCAGTCCGCCCTCATGGATCAGCGGATCGGCGAAAACGCCGCCCAGCGTCGAGATCAGCACGAGCGCAACCGCGGTGCCGAGGCAGTGCAGCATGCACAGCGCCGACAGCCCGATGGCGAGACGGTCGATGTCGAAAGAAGGGGCGCGCAGGCTGAGCATGCGCGGACTCATAGACCCGGCTGCGTTGGGTTACAACATAACATCGGCATTTTTTTGCTGCGGACGCCTGTCTTGCCGCTCCAGCCGTTGCGACCGCCGTTCGAGAACCTATTGTCCGCACCCATGTATCAGGGCTTCGCTCCGCATTGCGAAACGCGCGATCATGGTCGTATCCGTCCTCGGGCGCTCGCCTTCTGGCTGCTGGCGGTCGCCGGGCTGGTCTTCGCGATGGTGGTGGTGGGCGGCATCACCCGGCTGACCGAATCGGGCCTGTCGATCACCGAATGGCGCCCGTTCAGCGGTGCCATTCCCCCGCTCGACGATGCCCAGTGGGCGGCGGAGTTCGAGAAGTACAAGCGCATCCCCGAATATATCGAGATCAATGGCCCGGCGGGAATGACGCTTGCCGGATTCAAGACGATCTACTTCTGGGAATGGGTGCACCGGCAGCTCGGGCGGGTGATCGGCCTTGCCTATGCCTTGCCGCTCGCCTGGTTCTGGCTGCGCGGCGCGATCCCGGCGGGTTATAAATCGCGGCTGGTTGCGCTGCTCGCGCTCGGCGGGCTGCAGGCGACCTTCGGCTGGTGGATGGTGGCCTCGGGCCTTGCCTACCGCACCGACGTCAGCCATTTCCGGCTGGCGGTGCATCTGCTCACTGCGCTGTTCATCCTCGGGGGACTTATCTGGACCGCGCTCGACCTGTTGCGGCTCGCGCGGCATCCGGCGAGCCGGGCCGCGCGGCTCGATGCGCTGTCGGGCGCGCTGCTTGGCGTGCTGGGCGTACAGCTGCTGTACGGCGCGTGGGTCGCGGGCCTCGACGCCGGGCAGGTCGCGTCCGACTGGCCGCTGATGCAGGGGCGGCTGATCCCCGACGGCATCGACTGGTCGCGCGGTATCGGCCGGGCCTTCGCCAACGATCCCATTCTGCTGCATTTCATCCACCGTTGGTGGGCGTGGGTGGCGGTCGCGGCGCTGGCCTGGCTTGCCCGCCGGGCGCGGGGTGCGGACCGGCGCGCGGCGATCGCGCTGCACAGTGCCTTCGGCGTCCAGATCCTGCTCGGCATCGCGACGGTGATGACCGGGGTGGCGTTGCCGCTCGCCGTACTGCACCAGGCGGTCGGCGCGCTGGTCGTCGCCGCCGCAGCATGGTGCGCTCACGCCGTCGGACGTGGGGCCGGATCGAGGTGATGCCCGATGTACGGCTGCTGCTGGCCGCGGCGCCCTATGCGCTCATGGCGGCGGCACCGACGGCCGCCGCCGGGCAGGACGCGCCCCGCTTCGCACCGCCCGAGGGCGTGCCGCTCCGCTATGAAACGGTCGACGAGCGTGACCTCGGCACCGCGACGTTGCGGCTGCGCACCCTGCGCGAATTGCGCTTCGACCGCGCGGATGACGGCTGGATCGCGCAGGTACGGCTCGTCGATCTCGGCAGCGAGGGGCCGGAATCGCTCACGCGCATGCTCGCCGCGCCCCAACGGATCATGCAGGGCGTTGCGGTCGGCTGGCGGCTCGACGCAGCCGGTCGGCCGGTCGCCCCGGTGGATTCGGGGACGGGCTGGCAGCAATTCGAAGCCGCGCTGGCCGGGCTGCGCGGCGATCTGGAAAGCGAGCCGCTGGGCCTCGACCGAACGATGTTGGCGGGCCTGATTGCCCGGCTCGAGGGGCTCGATCCCGCCGGCCGGGCCGCGCTCCAATGGGGGGAATTGAGCCCGCTACTGCCGCTCGCCGGTGAGGGCGGGCCGTGGCGGACCGATGCGGACGGTATCTGGCGGCGCAGCGCGCCGGGCGATACGAATGCGACGCAACTGGTGGGGCGCGACGGCCTGCTCGCCGAATCGCGTCGTGAGGACATGATCCGCGTCGGAGCGGTCACGCGGATCCACCGCATGGTCATCCGCCGCGTGCCTTAAGGTATTATTATACCCGTTCGCAAAGCCGCATCCAGCTTGACTTTCACGCGCCTTTCGTTCAACCGCCACCCTCGATGACGCCCTTCGGCCCGTTGGCCGGCGGGCGTCCTTCATTTTCCGGTCGGCCGGTTCGTCCGGCGCAGCAAAGGGTCAAGGGCCATGAAGGCGCTCACCAAGGTCACGCAAAGCGTGCGACCGCAGGATGTGGAGAAGAAGTGGCACCTGATCGACGCCGACGGTCTCGTCGTCGGGCGGGTTGCCAGCCTCGTCGCCAACATCCTGCGCGGCAAGCATAAACCAAGCTTCACGCCGCATGTCGATTGCGGCGACCATGTCATCATCATCAATGCCGAGAAGGTCCGCTTCACCGGCAACAAGCTGCTCGACAAGGTTTATTACCGTCACACCGGCTATGCCGGCGGCATCAAAGAAATCACCGCCGAGAAGCAGCTCGGCGGTCGCTTTCCGGAGCGGGTGCTCGAAAAGGCGGTGGAGCGCATGATCCCGCGCGGACCGCTTGGCCGGGCGCAGATGCGCAGCCTGCACGTCTACAAGGGCAGCGAGCATCCCCATGCCGGGCAACAGCCCGAAACGCTCGACGTCGCCTCGATGAACCGCAAGAACAAGGTGGGTGCCTGATGTCCGATAACCGTCAATCGCTGAGCGACCTCGGCGACGTTGCCGTCGAAGCGGGCGTCGAAGGCGTCGCCGTCCAGTCCGCCGCGCCGCTGCGCGAGCAGGAAATCGACAAGCAGGGCCGCAGCTACGCCACCGGCCGCCGCAAGGATGCGGTCGCGCGCGTCTGGCTGAAGCCGGGCAGCGGCAAGATCGTCGTCAACGGACGCGACCAGTCGGTCTATTTCGCGCGCCCGACGCTGCGCCTCGTCATCAACCAGCCGTTCGGCGTCGCGGGCCGCATCGGCCAGTATGACGTGATGGCCACGGTGAAGGGCGGCGGCCTGTCGGGTCAGGCGGGCGCGGTGAAGCACGGCATCGCGCAGGCGCTGGCCAAGTACGAGCCCGAGCTGCGCACCCCGGTCAAGGCGGCGGGATTCCTGACGCGCGACAGCCGCACCGTCGAGCGCAAGAAATACGGCCGCGCCAAGGCCCGTCGCAGCTTCCAGTTCTCGAAGCGCTGACGGTCGACGATCCGGGCCACGCTTCGGCATCGATCACGAAAGGGCGGTCCCGGAGGGGCCGCCCTTTTGCTATGGGCGGCCCGCTCGCGCTGTAACCGCCCGGCGTCGCCCGGCGAATGCGCAATGCAGGCGGATGCGCGGCAGGGGCAATGAAGGCGGACGAACAAGGCATGTCCCGGTTGATGGCGCTGGCGCAGGCGGGCGACCAGTCAGCCTATCGCGCCCTGCTCCACGCGAGCCGCGACTGGCTGACCGGCTATTTTCGCGGGCGGATCGCGGCGGTCGCGATCGACGATCTGGTGCAGGACACATTGCTGTCGGTCCATGCCAAGCGCGCGACCTACGACCCGCAGCGACCCTTCCTGCCATGGCTGGCGGCGATCGCGCGCTATCGCTGGATCGACCAGCTGCGTCGCCACTATCGCGACGACGCCGACGATCTGCTCGACGTCCACGGTACCGACAGCGGGGAGGAAGCGACGCTTGCGCGGATCAGCATCGACCGCATGCTCGGGCGGCTCGGGCGCGGGCAGGCCGAAGCGATCCGGCTGGTCAAGATCGACGGCCTGTCGGTGGCGGAGGCGAGCGCGCGGTGCGGCCAATCCGAATCGCTCATCAAGGTGAACATCCATCGGGGCCTGAAACGCCTCGCCCGACTTGTCGAAAGCGAATGACGATGCCTACCATCGATGATCTGGTTGCCGATCTGCGCCCGGTGCGCAGGCTGAGCCCACATGCGGGCCTCGGTCTCACCTTCGCCATGCTGCTGCTGGTCACCGCGCTGGTGCTCGGCATCTTCGGACCGCGCGACGACGTGGCGAGCATGCGCCCCGCCGTCATCGTGCTGCTGCGTGGTGGCCTTTGCCTGCTGCTCGGTGTTGCCGCGTCGGTCGCGGTGGTCGCCGCCGCACGGCCCGGCGTGGGTGCCCGGCGCGACGGCTGGCAATGGGCGCTGGCGGCGGCGGCGCTCATTCCGGCGGCGAGCCTGTGGCTGACCATGGCAGGCGACGGGGTGCGCGAGCCGGTGAGTTTCTACGGTCCGGCCTGCCTCGTCATCAGCCTCGTTTCCGCATTGCTGATCGGGTCCGCACTGGTCGTCTGGCTGCGGCGCGGCGCCGTCACCGACCCGGTTCGCGCCGGGTGGCTCGTCGGCCTCGCGGCCGGGGCGCTCGGCACTTTCGCCTACAGCCTGCACTGCCCGACAACGACAGTGCATTTCGTGGCGCTGTGGTACAGCCTCACCATCGCCGTCAGCAGCGCGATCGGGCGACTGGCGGTTCCCCGGCTGCTGCACTGGTAGCCGGGTCCGCGGTCAGGCGTAGCGGTGGCGCACCTCGACCGGGCCAGCGCCCGCGAAGCGCAGCTCGTTGAAACTCGGGGGATGCGCGCGCACCCGTTCGGAGAGGGTCCCCGCCCCGACGAGGCGGATTGGGCCGCTCGGCGTGTCGGCGTGGAGATCGAACGGGTCGTGGACATGGCCCGACAGGACGATATCGGCCCCCGCCGCCGCCAGCGCCTCCAGCGCGCGTCGCCCGCCGCGCGTCGAGCCGCTGGTGCGCGTATCGGCATCGACCAGCGGATGGTGGCAGGCGACCACCCGGCTCCAGCCGTCGGGAATGCCGTCCAGCGCCGCGAGCGTCATGCCCACCGCCCCCCCGCTGACATGACCCTTCGACCAGTTGAGGCGCAGCTGCGCGCGCGCCGTGGTTTTGAGCGGCACCACCGCCACGCCGTCGAGCGCCAGCGTCTTTTCGAGCCGCCGTTCCAGCTTGCCGTAGCGGCGATAGGGCCGGAAGAAGCGTTCCATCAGATTGAAATAGGGCAGGTCGTGGTTGCCCACCTCGATGGTGACGGGCGCGGGCAGCGTGCCGATCCACGCCTCGGCGGCGGCGAATTCGCGGTGCCGCGCGCGCATGGTGAGGTCGCCGGTGATGACCACCGCGTCGGGCCGTTCCGCCTCGACCAGACCTGCGAACCAGTCGAGCGCCGCGCGGTCCTCCGCCCCGAAATGCAGGTCGCTGACGTGGAACAGGCGGGTCATGCCGCGCGCTTCCCGACCGCCGGAACGGTACGCACGAAGGCGACCGGGGACATGGCGTGGCGGAACCGCGCGGGCGGCGCGCAATCCTCCTTCTCGCCGTCGAGCATCAGCCCGAGCGTCGTGCCGTCGCTCTCGATCACCGCCTCGCTGCTACCGCCCAGATCGACGCTCGGCCCCTCCCGGAAATCGCCGTTCATCCACGCGGCGGCATGGCCGAACAGTTCGCCGATGCCGTCGGCGGTGAAGCCGGTCATGCGCAAGCGGTCGGCGTCGGCCTCGATGAAGATCGCGGGATAGTCCTCGGCCATGCCCCGGACCCGGACGCGGCTTCCCGAAAAGGTGCCCGTCCATGCCTCGCCGAAGGCCGTCGCCATCGCGGCGACATCCCAGTCGCGCATCGATTCGCGGACGTCGCCCCACAATGTCGTCGGACCGACGATCGCGCCGACGAGGGCGAAGGCCTCGCCTTGTTCGATGACCGGGATGCGTTCCACCTGCCGCGCCGTGCCGCAACTCGCCCGCGCGATATCCTCGGCGGTCGAATCGCCGTGCAGGGCGCGCGCGAGGAGGTTCATCGTGCCGCCCGGCAGTACGAGCAGCGCCCCGTGCCAGCCCGCCATCGCCCGGGTGAGCGCGTTGATTGTGCCGTCGCCGGTGAAGATGGCGATTTCATCGAGCCCCGCCGCCTCGACCTCCGCTAGGGTGGGCAGCGGGTCTTCGGGAAAGCGGACCACCCGCTCCACCATGCAGCTGCCCGCCGACAGCGCGCCGACGATCGCTTCGCAGAGCGCGGCATCGTAGCTGCCGCTGCGGACATTGGTGACGAACCAGATTTTACGCATGTCAGGCCCTACGAGCGGTGGGGCGACGGGTTCCGCGCGACCTGAAGCGCCGCACCCGCCTCGCCCTGCTGATCGGTCCCTAGCAAGCGCGCGGTCGGCTCGCCATCGTTTCGCAGCGCGGGCAGCACCGCCGTTTCGGCGCCGCCTGCGCGTATGCGCGGATCGAGCCGCCAGATATGGACCATGCGCCGGCCCATCAGCATGTAGTCGACCACGCGATAATGGGCGAGCAGCGTCCGACGCAGCGTTTCGCGCACCGCCGGCACCTCGTCCGATTCGGCCCCCATCACGATGAACTTGGGCCGCGCGGCGAAAATGGGCCGCAGCTCCGCGACCTGATCGACGCCGATCGCGCCCGTTTCGCGCGGCAGCCGGATGTGGCTGCTGAACATGTAGCGCGACGGGGAACAGCGGCCGGTAACCCAATAGACCATGGCGCTGTTGGTATAGTCCCAGATGCATTCGGGGCCGGTCCCGACGACCTTGGCGATCCGGTTGAGGTCGGCCAGGTCGCCGCGCTTGTCGATCTGTTCCTTCACCGTGAAGAAGCCGATCAGCCCGGCCACGCCCACCGTCACGAGCGCGATCCGCTGCCCGTGCGCGTGCAGCGCGAAGGCCCGCGCGGCACAGATCGCGCCGGGCAGCATGACTGGCAGCGCATAATGGCTGAACCATGTCCCGAACAGGATCACGCTGACCAGCGCGACGACGAACCAGAGCTGGATGAAGCGGGCGGCGTGGCGCGTCGCCGCGTCGGCAGGGGCCGGCCCGACCTTCAGCGCCGCGAGCACCATCAGGGGAGCGAGGACCAGCATGAGGCCGAGGAAATTGCCGATCAGCCGTCCGATCTTCAGCGTCCCGCGCTGAAAGATCGATTCGAAATTGGAATAGTAATAGATCTCCCAATGGCCCGCATCGGCGAAGCGGCGCGCGGCCTCGATCGTGGGCACCAGCGCCAGCGCGACGAGCAGCAGCGCGAAGAGCGCCACCATGACCAGGTTTCGCCGCGCCCGCCATTCGAACCACAGCAGCGCGAGGCCGAACGCCATCCCCTCGATCACCACCGAATATTTGATCTGCAGCGACAGGCCCGCCAGCGCCATGGCGACGAAGCCCAGCGTCCAGCGCCCGTTTGCGCCGGTGCGCGGATCGCCTGCCTTGAGTGTCGCCAGCGCCGCGCCCGCCATCAGCAGATTGTAGAAGATCGGCGTCTGCCCGCCCTGGCCCTCGGCGAGGCTGAGGAACAGGACATAGGTGACGGCGGCGGGAATGCGGCCCGCGCGCCAGCCGGCGAGCGCCGCCATATGCGCGACCATTAGCGCGGTGGCGAAGACGCTCAGCGCCGCGCCGATCTGATAGGCATAGACGCTGGCGTCCCCGAAGCTCGAAAACAGCTGGTAGAGCAGGAATATGCCGACCGGCTTGCGGTCCCAGATCTGCGCATAGGGCGTGACGCCCATGTCCATATAATGCGCGGTGACGAGATAGAATTGCTCGTCGACGTGGATCAGCGGGTTGCCGAAGGTCAGCCCCCGGGTGACGACGATCGCGCCGATGACGGAAAGGGGCAGCCACACAGGGTTGGACAGCGCCGGCAGGGCGACGCCAGGGACCGAAATACGCGTCGCCACACGACCTCCACCTTCGCCCTTCCGGGCGCGAAGGTCACCAGCAGCCGGCCCCCTGTAACCGGGCTGCGGGATCGGCGGACCTCCGCTGATACACGAACAGGCGGCGGCTACCGAAACGTTGTACCTGCGGCGCTCCATATGCGGCCAGCCGTGCCGTCACTGCGGCGCGCGCCCCCGCGATCTCGCGCCCGCTTTCGTCATCGAGCACGACGACCTGCGGGAGGCTGGCCATGATCCGGCGGATTTCGGCAATCTGATCGGTGCCGATGGCGCGGCTTTCGGCGGCGCGGCGCAAATGGCCGGGGAACGGCCACCGCGTAGCGGGACATCGACCCGACAACCAATAGAGCTGAACGGGGCCGCTGAAGATGTAGGCGCTGCCCGGCGGTCCATCCATCAGCCGGGCGGCCGCCGCAAGTTCGGCCGCCGTGCCCTGCCGGGGCAACTGGATGCGGATGACGTTGATCGCAAGGCATAGCAGGGCACCGACCAGAATGACGGTGATCCATCCGCGCGCTCGGCCGCGATGGCCGAGCAGCCCCGCCGTCGCGGCCGCCAGCGGGGGCAGGGTGGCGAGCGCATAATGGTCGTACCAAGGCGACTGCAGGACGAGCGCGAGCATGGCGGCCGCGACCCACAGCGCGATGAATCGCGTTCGATACCGGTCCCCCCGCCAGGCGCGCAGCGACGGGAATATCAGCGCGAGAATGGCGGGGACCGCGAGCGGTGTGAGCGGGAGCATGATGTCGACGATGTTGCCGAGCGCATCGGTCCCTGCTGCCGTGCGCAGGAAGTAGGACGCATAGACGGCGGACAGGTATGTGCCGCCATGCCCGGCCATGGCCATCCCGGCCAGCAACGCCGCGCCGGGCACCATCGCGCAGGCGCCAAGGCCCGCGACCGCCCGCCATCGCGCCGCCCGCTCGCCGAAATGCGACCCGGTCAGCGACACCAGTATCAGTCCCATGACCAGTCCCTCGACCAGCGCGGTCTGCTTGATGGTCAGCGCGGTCCCGACGAGCAGCATCGCCCGCCGTCCATGCTTCAGCAGGTCGCGCTGACCGCCCGCCCGCACCGCCCCCAGCATCGCCAGCGCCGCTCCGGTGACCGGCAGATTGAAGAATATCGCTGCCTGCCCCCCATAGCCGGCAAACAGGTTCAGCGCGGCGAGATAGAGCAGCGCGGCGGGCAGCGCGCCCTCCGCCCATCCGACACGCACCGCGATCGTGCGCACCAGCCATGCCGTCCACACCGCCGCGCCAAGCGCCAGCAGCTGGTATGCGATGATCGCGAGGCTGTGGGGCAGCGCGCCGGGCAGCGCATAGATGAGGAACAGGCCGGCGGGCTTGCGATCCCAGACATCGGCGTAGGGCCAGCCGCCCCCGGCGATGGCATGGCCGACATAGAGGTAGAAATGCTCGTCCTCATGGACGAACGGATGCCCGAAGGTCAGACAGCGCAGCGCGATGGCCGCGAACAGGATCGCGGCAAGGGCCAGCCGGGCACGGGGGTCGCCGCGCGCCTCCGACCAGATCGCCGCCCCCCCGGTCGGCGCGGCCGGCGCGCTTACTTGCGCCAGGTGAGCATCCGCGAGGCCATGAAGTTCCACGCCGACCCGACGATCGCGCCCGCGATTCCCGCCACCCACCAGCTATAATGGTTGGCGAAGGCGAGCGAGCCCGCGCCGACGTTGGCAACGGCGCCGAGGCTGCAGATGGCGTAGAAGCTCATCAGGCCGCCGAGGAGCTTCCACCCGCGCAGCCGCCGGTCGCGATAGGTAAGCTCGTTGTTGAGGATGAAGTTGAACGCGATCGCCCCGGTCACGGCCGCGGTCTGGCCCATCGGGAAGCCGGTGCCGAACAGCTTCAGGCAGACCGACAATATCGCCAGATGCACCAACAGACCGAGCGCGCCGATCGCGCCGAAGAAGACCAGCCGGGGGCTCACCCAGCGGCCGAGCTTCTTGTCGAGCAGCAGCATCGCGAAATCGACGATAACAGTGCCGTCGAGTTTCGATTCGCCGACTTCGCGGGTGCGGAAAGTGTAGGGAACCTCGCCGACCTTCAGCGCGCCCGGCGCGGTCATCAACAGGTCGAGCAATATCTTGAAGCCCATCTGCGACAGGCGCGGCAGGTTGTCGACGATCAGCTCGCGGCGGATGGCGAACAGGCCGGACATCGGGTCCGACACGCCTTCGGGCAGAAAGGCGTTGGCGACGCGGGTGGCAAGGCGGCTGGCCGCCTTGCGGCTTTCCTTCCACTCGCCGAAGCCGCCGTCGCCGCAATAGCGCGTGCCGACGGCCACGTCCTTGCCCTGATTGTGCACCAGATCGAACAGCTGCGGCAGCACGCGTTCATCATGCTGCATGTCGGCGTCGATCACCGCGACCACCGGCGCCAGCGTCGCCATCGCGCCTTCGACCACCGCCGAGGCCAGGCCGCGCCGGCCATAGCGGCTGATGACGCGGACATTGGGACGGATGGCGGCGAGCGCGGCGATTTCCGCCACCGTCCCGTCGCGCGACCAGTCGTCGACGAAGATCACTTCATAGGCGACGTCGCCGAGCACCCGTTCGACCGCGCCGAGGATGCGCGCGACATTGCCTGCCTCGTTGAGCGTCGGAATGATCACCGCGAGATCGGGGATGGAGTGCGGCACCGGGGCTGGCTGTGCGCTCGCGCTCAAGCCCCGGTCAACGGCGGCGGCCTCGACGGCCAACGGCTTGTTCATGCGACCCGCGTCTTTCCTAGTCCGGCCCCTGGCGCGTCGCCGTAACCATTGCGATGTTAACATTCAAGTCGCGAGGGATGCGCAGTCCAAAGGGGCATTGCGGGCCGATGCCCCGCCGCCTATGTCGCGGGCGCGTCTCCGCGGCGTGCAGCCCGCGTCGACGCACGCCGACTTCAAGAGGTTTGACCGATGGCCGAATTCACTTTGCCCAAGAACAGCAAGATCACGAAGGGCAAGGCGCACCCCGCGACAGGCGATGGCAAGCGGGTCAAACGGTTCAAAATCTATCGTTACGATCCGGACAGCGGCCAGAATCCGCGTTACGACAGCTTTGACGTCGATCTCGACAGCTGCGGCCCGATGGTGCTCGACGCGCTGATCAAGATGAAGGCCGAACAGGATTCGACGCTCACCTTCCGCCGTTCCTGCCGCGAGGGTATCTGCGGCAGCTGTTCGATGAACATCGACGGCAAGAACGGCCTCGCCTGCACCACGGCAATCGAGGACATCAAGGGCGACGTCCGCATCACCCCGCTGCCGCACATGGAAGTCATCAAGGACCTCGTCCCCGACTTCACGCACTTCTACGCGCAATATGCGTCGATCCAGCCCTGGCTGAAAACGGTGACGCCCGAACCGTCGGGCAAGGAACGGCTGCAGTCGCCCGACGACCGGGCGAAGCTCGACGGTCTCTACGAGTGCATCCTGTGCGCCTGCTGCTCGACCAGCTGCCCGAGCTACTGGTGGAACAGCGACAAGTTCCTCGGCCCGGCCATCCTGCTGCAGGCCTATCGCTGGCTGGCCGACAGCCGCGACGAAATGACCGGCGAGCGGCTCGACGATCTGGAGGATCCCTATCGCCTCTATCGCTGCCACACGATCATGAACTGCGCCAACGTCTGCCCCAAGGGGCTGTCGCCGGCCAAGGCGATCGCCGAGACGAAGAAGATGCTGGCCGAGCGCCAGGCCTGATCTTGGAGGAGCGGCGGGACGGCAAGGCGATGGCGGCGGTGACGCGCGCCGACGCCTTGCCGGAGGTGGACCATATCGTGCACCGGCCGGTGGACGCAGAGCCGGGCTGGTGGACATGGACCCTCGCTGAGCCCGACCGTTTCAACCACGCGATTGAGCCGCTCGCGATCCGCTATGCGACCGCGCCGGGCGAACCCGGTCTGGTGCGGATGCTGCCCGGCCGCGCGCAGAGCAATCTAAGCGACACTCTGCATGGCGGGGCGACGCTCACCCTCATCGACATCGCGCTGTTCGCGGGTTCACGGGCCTGCGGGGTCGATCTCGGCGACCGGCCGGTGACCCTCGATCTCAACTGTCAGTTCGTGGGCGCGGGTCGGCTCGGCGAACCGACTTATGCCGAGGTCGAGGTGGTGCGCGAAACCGGGCGGCTGGTGTTCGCGCGCGGCGTGGTGGTGCAGGGCGACCGGAGCGACCCCGCCGCGCGGCACATCGTCGCGAGCTTCACCGGAATGGTGCGCAAGGGGCGGCCGGTTCCGAAGGGCGGCACAGGGGCGGCCACCGATTGACCGGGCTTGTCCAACGCTATCGGGCCTTGGTCGCGAACGGCGAGCTGCGGCTGGATGCCGATCAGGACCGTGCGGTTGCCGCGCTCGCCACCATCGCCGACAAGCTGGAGGAAAGCCCGCCGCGCGGCAGCGTTCTGTGGCGGCTGGTGGGGCGCAAGCCCGAACCGGCGCGCGGCCTCTATCTCTGGGGCGGGGTGGGGCGCGGCAAGTCGATGCTGATGGACCTGTTCCACGGCTGCGTCGCCATCAACCGCAAGCGCCGCGTGCATTTTCACGAATTCATGCTCGAGGTGCACGCGCGAATCGCCGAGGAGCGCCGGAAGGAGGCGGGCGACCCCATCGCGCCGGTCGCGCGCGCGATCGCGGCGGAAGCGCGGCTGCTCTGCTTCGACGAGATGGTGGTTACCAACATGGCCGATGCGGCAATCCTGTCGCGGCTCTTCACCGCGCTGATCGTCGATGAAGGCGTCACCGTGGTCACCACTTCGAACCGCGCGCCGGCCGATCTTTACAGGAACGGCCTGAACCGCGAGCTTTTCCTGCCCTTCATTGCGCTGATCGAGGACCGGCTCGCCGTGCTGCCGCTCGACGGCCCGACCGACTATCGCCGCGACCGGCTCGGCGATGCGACGCGTTGGCATGTGCCCAACGGCCCGATCGCGACCGATGCCCTGTCCGATGCCTTTTTCCGGCTGACCGACTTTTCGGTCGACGACCGCGCCAGGGTGCCGGGCTGCGAACTCGCCGTCGGCGGCGGGCGGACGCTCACCGTGCCGAAGGCGCTGAAGGGGGTGGCGGTCTTCTCCTTCCGCCGACTGTGCGGCGAGCCACGCGGCGCGGCCGACTATCTTGCCATCGCGCGCGCCTTTCATACCGTGATCGTCGTCGGCATTCCGGTGCTGGGGCCGGAAAACCGCAACGAGGCCGCGCGCTTCGTGGCGCTGATCGACGCGCTCTACGAATATCGGGTGAAGCTGCTCGCCGCCGCCGACGCGCTGCCCGAGCAGCTCTATCCGGAGGGCGACGGCCGGTTCGAGTTCGAACGCACCGTCTCGCGCCTCGCCGAAATGCAGTCTGACGCCTATCTCGCGCTCGGCCACGGCGTGGGCTGAAGGGCGCGCGAAATCCCCCCCATCGGAAATGGGGAGGGGTGGAGGGGAAGCGGGCGCTTCCCCTCCCTCTTCGATCGATCAGAGACCGCGGATGCCGTTGTAATCGACTGCGGCGACCTTGCCGTACTGTACCCGGCAGACGAAGCTGCCCGCATCGGCGCGATAGGCGCGGCGCGCGCTGTTCCGCTTCTCGACGGTCACCCGGCCGCGCACATTATAGCCATATGGGCTGCGGTCGATGTTGCGGATATCGACCACATCGACGTTCCGCCCGCGATAGCGGCCCTCGACCGTGTTGACGCACTGCTGGATCGCCGAGCGCGCGCCCCCGTAACGGGGGCCGTAGCTGCCCGAGCCTTCGTACCAGCGGCGGTCGCCACGCTCCGAGCGATATCCGTAGCGGCCGTCGCGCCGGTCGTCCTGGTCGAGCGAGCCGAGCAGCGCGGCGAGCCCGCCGATCACCACCGCGCCCGCGACCACCTCGCCGGCACTGATGCCGTCGAGGTCGCGATCGTAGCGGCCCTGCGCGGCGGCGGGGGTGGCCGCGAGCATCGAACCGGCGACCGCGGTGCCGATCGCCGCCTGGCCGAGCTTTTTCGCAAATCCGGTCTTCATCGTCATTCTCCTTCACCGAGGGAGGCAACCGAAGTGCCTCCGATGCGAAGGAAATAGGCGAGGCGCCGCAAACCGGCACTGAACGCGTCGGGCAGGGTCCGTTCATCTATGTAGCCAATTGTATGAACGACTACGGCGCGAGCGACAGGCCCGTGTAGGCGGCGAGAAAGGCATAAATGTCGGCATATTCGGCGATCAGCTTGTCGGTCGGTTTTCCCGCGCCGTGCCCGGCGCGCGTTTCCACCCGAATGACGTGCGGCTTGTCGCCCGCCTCGGTCGCCTGCAGTCGCGCCACATATTTGAAGCTGTGGCCGGGCACCACCCGGTCGTCGGTGTCGGCTGTAGAGACGATGACCGCTGGATAGGTACCCGGCCGGATGTTGTGATAGGGCGAATAGGCCCTGAGCACCGCGAAATCCTCGGCCTTCGCCGGGACGCCATAATCGTCGACCCAGTAGCGCCCGGCGGTGAAGCGGTCGAAGCGCAGCATATCCATCACGCCCACGGCGGCGTGCGCGGCGGCGAACAGCTCGGGGCGCTGGTTGACGGTCGCGCCGACGAGCAGACCGCCGTTCGACCGCCCCTCGATGGCAAGCTGGTCCTTGCCCGTCACGCCGTTGGCGATCAGCCACTCGCCCGCGGCGGCGAAATCGTCGAACACATTCTGCTTGTTCTTCAGCCGCCCGGCGTCGTGCCATGCCTTGCCATATTCACCGCCGCCGCGCAGGCTCGCCTGCGCATAGACGCCGCCCGCCTCCAGCCACGCCATCCGCGTGGCCGAAAAGGCCGGGGTCAGCGAAATGTCGAAGCCGCCATAGCCGTAGAGCAGGGTAGGGGCCGGTCCCTTGGCCTTCACGTCGCGCTTGCGCACGATGAACAGTGGAATCTTCGTCCCGTCTTTCGAGGGGTAGAAGATCTGCTCGGTTTCATAGGCGGCGGGATCGAAGGTCAGCTTCGGCTCGGCGAAGCTGCTTGTCGCGCCGGTCGCGACGTCGAGCCGCCGGACCACCCCCGGCACCGTGAAGCTGGTGAAGCCGTAATAAGCGACCGGGGAGCGTGGGCTGCCGCTCACGCCCGCCAGCGTGCCGATCGCGCCGATATCGAGCGTGCGCACCGCGCTGCCGTCGAGCGCCGCGATCCTCACCTCGGATTTCGCGTCCTTGAGATAGGAAAGCAGCAGCCGGTCGCCGATGATCGCCGCGCCTTCGAGCGTCGCTTCGGCCTCGGCCACCACCTCGGTGAAGACCGGTGCCCCACCGCCCATGTCGACCATCACCAGCCTGCGGCGCGGCGCGTCCTTGTCGGTGACGAACCACAGCCGGTCGCCGATGCCGTCGACCAGTCTCCAGCTTTCGTCGAACCCGTCGATCAGGGTCTGCGCCCGCCAGCTGCCCTTGCCCAGCGGGACGAGCTGCACCGGCCCCCGGTCGTCGGTGCCGCTGGCGCTGCCGATCACCAGCCAGCGGTCGTCATGCGTCGCCGTCGCGAAATGGTTGAGCTCGGGACGGTCGGGCGTGGCATAGACGCGGACGTCGGCCGACTGCGGCGTGCCGAGCTTGTGATAGTAGATCGCCTGGTCGGTGTTGAGCGACTGGAATGCCGCGCCTTCCGCCGGTGCCGGGAAGCGGCCGTAGACGAGTGCGTCGGGACCGATCCATTCGAGCGCGGTGAACTTCGCCCATTTGATCTCATCGGCGAGCGTCTCGCCGGTCGCGACGTCCATGAAGCGGATGGTGCGCCAGTCACTGCCGCCGTCCTGCACCGCATAGGCAAGCTTCGTGCCGTCGTCGCTGACCGACCATTCGCCGAGCGCGGTCGCACCGTCCTGCGACCAGCTATTGGGGTCGATCAGGACGCGCCGGGCGCCGTCCGCCTCCTGAACATAGAGCACCGCCTGATTTTGCAGCCCGCTGTTGCGCGTGAAGAACAGCCGCCCGCCGCGCGTTACGGGGACGCCCGTGCGTTCATAGTCGATCAGCTGCGTCATGCGCGCCTTCAGCGCGTCGCGGCCCGGCAGCTTGGCCAGCACGTCCGCCGTAACCCGGTTCTGCGCGGCCACCCATTCGGCGACCTTGGGGTTCACCCGGACATCGTCTTCCAGCCAGCGATAGGGGTCGTCGATCCGCTGTCCGTGCAACGTATCGACTACCGGCACCGTGGTACTTTCGGGATAGGCGGGCTTCATCGGCAAATCCTGCGCGGCGAGCGGGGTGGCGGCAAAGGCGATCAGGCCGGCGGCGGCGAAAAGGCGCATGGGTGAACTTCCCCAACGAACAAAGGGACCGACAGCCTATCGGCCGTGGTCCCCCAGCTCAACCTTGCGCGCGGGCGAAACTTCCTGTCGCCTCGCCGTTCGTCGACCCTCAGGCCGCTTCGTCGAATTCCTCGTCGGTGTCGACCGGGCCGCTGTCCTGCCCCTTGGCGTCCATGTCACGGTCGACCAGCTCGATCACTGCCATCGGCGCGGCGTCGCCCGCGCGGAAGCCGGCCTTGATGATGCGCGTGTAGCCGCCCGCCCGGCCCGCATAGCGTTCGGCGAGCACGTCGAACAGCTTGGCGAGCTGCGCGTCGTCGAGCAGCCGGCTGTGCGCGAGGCGCCGGTTCGACAGGCCGCCGCGCTTGGCAAGCGTGATCAGCTTCTCGACGTAGGGACGCAGTTCCTTCGCCTTGGGGAGCGTGGTCGTGATCTGCTCATGCTTGATGAGCGAGGCCGCCATGTTGCGGAGCATCGCAATGCGGTGCTGGGTGGTGCGCTGCAGTTTGCGCTGGCCGATCTTGTGGCGCATGTCCTTGTCCTTCGTTCGTTATGGGTCCGTGCGAGGTAACCCGTAGCAGGCGGGATTTTGCGGCCCCCGCCCAATGCCGATCCTGATCAGTCTCTCGACACCGTTCTCGACAGGCCTGCTGCCCGCCCGATCGGCGCTCGAGACGAACGGAGCCGGTGAGTAGAACCCGTTCGTTTCGAGAATGCGTCGAGCGAAGCCGTGACGCGTGTCGAGAAGCCGCAAACGCGACCTCAGCCGAGCAGCTCCTGTTCGAGCTTCTTGGCCATTTCCTCGATATTTTCCGGCGGCCAGCCGGGGATGTCCATGCCCAG
>ERZ941706.184-NODE-184-length-22407-cov-14.277067_pt1 | contig 22407 bp, 23 predicted proteins | sample MGYA00521232_ERZ941706 | MGnify/ENA primary metagenome ERZ941706 (study PRJEB32759, sample SAMN07749893) | skin metagenome | biome: transportation; feature: city; material: polyester macromolecule | host: Homo sapiens | place: Hong Kong:ER line | collected...
CGCCACGGGCTCATGTCGAGCTACGAGGCGTTCATCCACATCGTCGACTCGATGTTCAACCAGCACGCCAAGTGGCTCAAGGTGACGAACGAGATCGGCTGGCGTCGACCCATCTCGTCGCTCAACTACCTGCTGAGCTCGCACGTGTGGCGTCAGGATCACAACGGATTCAGCCACCAGGACCCCGGTTTCATCGACCACGTCGTCAACAAGAAGAGCGACGTCATCCGCGTCTACCTGCCGGCCGACGCGAACACGCTGCTGTCGACGTTCGACCACGTCCTGCGCACCGAGCAATACGTCAACGTCGTCGTCGCAGGCAAGCAGCCCAACCCCGTCTGGCTCACGATGGACGAGGCCGTCCGGCACTGCGCGCGCGGCCTGGGCATCTGGGAATGGGCCGGCACCGAGGTCGCCGGCGAGGAGCCCGACGTCGTGCTCGCCTGCGCGGGCGACATCCCGACGATCGAGGTGCTCGCCGCGGCGAAGATTCTGCGCGAACGCGTGCCGGGGCTGAAGGTGCGCGTCGTCAACGTCGTCGACCTCATGCGCCTGCAGGCCGAGAAGGAGCACCCGCACGGCCTGAGCGACCGCGAGTTCGACACGATCTTCACACCCGACAAGCCCATCGTGTTCGCCTACCACGGCTACCCGTGGCTCATCCACCGCCTCACCTACGGCCGGAGCGGCCACAGCAACCTGCACGTGCGCGGGTTCATCGAGGAGGGCACGACGACGACGCCGTTCGACATGGTGATGCGCAACGACCTCGACCGCTTCCACCTCGTCATCGACGTCCTCGACCGTGTACCCGGCCTCGGTGCACGCTGCGCGGGGCTGCGTCAGGAGATGCAGGATCTGCGCCTCGAGGCACGCGCCTACGCCTACGAGAACGGTGAGGACCTCCCCGCCGTCGCGTCGTGGGTGTGGTCCGACGCCGGCGACACCGGCACCGAAACCGGTGGCCCGCAGCAGGACACGGGCGGCGACAACGTCTGATACCTGACACGCGAACGGCCCACCCCGATCATTCGGGGCGGGCCGTTCCTCAGCGGCGGGTCAGGCGATCAGGCCTTCTTGGCGGCCTTGCTCTTGCCGGCCGAACCGAGCTCGTTGCAGGCCTGGACGACACGCTTCGCCATGCCCTCCTCGGCGGCCTTGCCCCAGGCACGCGGGTCGTACAGCTTCTTGTTGCCGACCTCACCGTCGATCTTGAGGACGCCCTCGTAGTTGCCGAGCATCCAACCGGCGACGGGACGCGTGAACGCGTACTGCGTGTCGGTGTCGACGTTCATCTTGACGACGCCGTACGAGACGGCCTCGGCGATCTCCTCGGGCGAGCTGCCCGAACCGCCGTGGAAGACGAGGTGGAACGGCTTGTCCTCCGCCTCGGAGAACTTCGCCTTGACAGCGTCCTGCGCGTCCTTGAGGACGGACGGGCGCAGCTTGACGTTGCCCGGCTTGTAGACGCCGTGCACGTTGCCGAACGTCAGGGCCGTCATGTAGTACACGTCAGTGCCCGCGCCGAGCGCCTGGGCGGTCGCGATGGCGTCCTCCGGCGTCGAGTACAACTGCTCGTTGATCTCGTTGGCGACGCCGTCCTCTTCACCGCCGACGACACCGACCTCGATCTCGAGGATGATGTTCGCCTCCTTGCACTTGGCGAGCAGCTCCTGGGCGATCTCGAGGTTCTCTTCGAGCGGCACGGCCGAACCGTCCCACATGTGCGACTGGAAGAACGGCTCGCCACCGTTCTTGACGTTCTCGATCGACGCCTCGAGCAACGGACGGACGAAACCGTCGAGCTTGTCCTTCGGGCAGTGGTCGGTGTGCAGGGCGATGTTGACGTCGTACTGCTTGGCGACCTCACGAGCGAACGCGGCCATGGCGAGCGCGCCCGCGACCATGTTCTTCTGCGTCGGGCCCGAGAAGTACTCGGCGCCACCGGTGGAGACCTGGATGATGCCGTCCGAACCGGCCTCGGCGAAGCCACGGATGGCGGCGTTCAGCGTCTGCGACGACGACACGTTGATGGCCGGGTACGCGAAGCCCTCCTTCTTCGCGCGATCGAGCATCTCGCGGTAGATCTCGGGGGTTGCGATGGGCATGTCATCACCTCTCGTGTTGGCACAACAATGACGCGTTTCGGGCGCACTTCGTGAGCGGCTGGCCCGCTGCCTCCATCCTCGCACGGGGCGTCGCGCAACGGGGCGGGCGGCGGGAGTTTGCTTCGCCCGAGTTCCGGCCGCGTCAGGCGCGGGGGTGGGCGTCGCCGGCGTCCGCGTGGTTGCTTCCGATTGCGCTCCCATGGGCGTCGCCGTCGACACGCTGGCCGAACACGTGCCGTCGGATCCACGCGTGCATCGTGACGGCGGCCGCGGCGCCCGCGTTGATCGAGCGCGTCGAACCGAACTGGGCGATGTCGAGGACGGCGTCGGCGCGTTCGAGCGCGTCGGCGCTCACACCCGGGCCCTCCTGGCCGAAGAGCAGGACGCAGTGCTCGGGCAGGTCGAACGCCTCGAGCGGGACGCTGCCCGCCACGTTGTCGATGGCGATGACGGGCAGGCGCGTGGGGTGGCCGGCGGCGTCGACGGGCCCGGCCGTGGCGGCCCAGGCGAGCAGGTCGTCGACCGTGGGGTGGTGGAACTCGTGCTGGTAGCGGTCGGTCACCATCGCGCCGCGACGGTTCCAGCGCCGCCGTCCGACGATGTGAAAAGCCTTGGCGTTGAACGCGTTCGCCGTGCGGATGACGGAGCCGATGTTGAAGTCGTGCTCCCAGTTCTCGACGGCGACGTGAAACGCATGACGCGCCGTGTCGAGCTCTTCGACGATGGCGTCGTGCCGCCAGTAGCGGAAACGATCCTCGACGTTGCGGCGGTCGCCGTGCTCGAGCAGCTCGGGGTCGTAGCGCGGGTCGAGCGAGCCGTCGGGTGTGCTCGGCCAGGCGCCCTGCCACGGTCCGACGCCGACCTCGTCCGTGCCCCCAGCGTCAGCACGGCGGTGTTGTGCGTCGCCGTCGTCGATCTGTTTCGCCCCGTCCACGTCTGCCATGGCCGTCAGCGTAGGCGGGCGCGACGAGTTCACCATCGTCCGGGTGACGCGCCGTACCTCACCCGCGCGTCTCAGCGGTTTCTTATCGCCCGCCGGTAGGCTCGGCCTCGTGATGCATGCCCTCGGCCCTCAGTTCATGGATCCGAACTACCTGCTCGCCCACTTCGGCGGCGCGTTCTTCTGGATCTCGCTCGCGATCGTCTTCATCGAATGCGGGCTCCTGTTCCCGATCCTGCCCGGCGACTCGCTGCTGTTCGCGATCGGCATGTTCACCGCGACGTCTGCCACGAGCGGCTTCGACATCCCCCTCTACGTCTCGCTGCCGGCTCTGTGCGTCGCCGCGTTCGCGGGCAACGTCGTCGGCTACGAGATCGGGCGGATCGTCGGCACCCCCCTGTACGAACGCGACGGCAGGGTGCTGAAGAAGAAGTACTTCGACCAGACGAACGCGTTCTTCGACAAGCACGGCAGCAAGGCCCTCGTCATCGGACGCTTCGTGCCCATCGTCCGCACGTTCATCACCGTCGTCGCGGGCGCGAGCCACATGGACCGCAAACGCTTCTTCACCTGGTCGGCCATCGGTGCCGTGCTGTGGGTGCTCGTCGTGACGTTCGCCGGGTTCTTCCTCGGCCGCGCCTTCCCGAGCCTCGGCAAGAACATCGACGCCGCCATCATGGTCGTCGTCCTCGTCAGCGTGCTGCCGATGATCTTCGAGTGGGTCAAGCACCGCAAGCGCGCCAAGGCGCTCGTCAAGGAAGCCGGCGACATCGTCGACCACAACCCTGACAACTGAAACTCGTCGCGACCACGCTGACGAAGCGAGCAACGCTGCCGCATCGAGAAACGCTGACGAACGGCGCCCGGCCCAGGCCGCGGCGCCGTTCGTGCGTGCGGTTCGTCGGACGTCGCGTCACTCCCTAGGATGAGGGCGTGGATACCCAGGCTGTTCTGACCCTGCTCCAGCAAGCCGCCGAGACCTACATCAACCCCCGTTTCGAGGCGCTCGCCTCGCACGAGGTGACCGAGAAGAACCCGGGCGACCTCGTCACCGTCGCCGACCGCGAGGCGGAGGTGTTCATCACCGCCGAACTGCAGAAGGCCTACCCTGACGCGCTGATCGTCGGCGAAGAAGCCGTCGCAGCCGACCCGAGCATCCTCGACCGCATCGAATCCGCCGACCACTGGTTCACGGTCGACCCCGTCGACGGCACGAAGAACTTCGTCCACGGCTCACCGAACCACGGCGTCATGGTCGCCGAGATGCGCGGCGGCGACATCGTCCGCAGCTGGATGTGGCAACCGCAGCTCGGGCACGCGTACGTCGCGGAGAAGGGCAAGGGCGCCTTCCTCGACGGGGTGCACATCGAGCCGCGCGTCGTCGGCAATGCCCCCAAGGGCGTGACGTCACGTCAGACGCGCGTCGGCGAATCACTCGACGGGCTGCCGCCGCTCGGGCTGTCGTGGGTGTGCTGCGCGGTCGACTACCCCCAGATCGCCTCGGGCGGCGCGGACTACATCCTGTACGTCACGACGAAGCCGTGGGACCACGCGCCCGGCGCGCTCTTCATCCGCGAGGCGGGCGGCGTCTCCGCCTACGCCGACGGCTCGCCGTACGACCCGCGCTACGAACTGACACCCAAGCCGCTGCTCGTGACGGCCGACGCCGCGCTGCACGAGCGGTTGCGGCCGTTCGTCTGATGACGCGCTGCGCTGCCTGCGTGAGTGGCGCCGATTGAGTGAGTGGCGCCGATTGAGTGGGTCGCGCTGGCTGCGTGGGGGCGTGGCCGTGTGAGCCGGCCGGCTGTCGGTTAGGAGCTTGCAACCCCACCATGCGGAATTACAGCTCCCAGCGGCGCCCCTGAGGGCCGAAAACCCGCCATGCCGGCTCGCAGCTCTGACCGGGGCATGACGAACCCGCGCCGAGCGTCGGTCAGGCAGTCTGCGTCGGTCAGGTGGTGAGCGTCGGTCAGGCGTCGCGCTTCAGGTGCTGGTAGCTCGCGATCAGTCGCTCGCGCCACCACTGCCGGCGCTCGGGGCTCGCGCGGTGACGCTCGACGCACGTCGGGTCGAGGTGGCGCGCGGCGGCGGCGCGAGCTACGTCGATCGTCCCGTCACGAGGGACGAGGGGGTCGGCGATGACGTCGCCGTCGAGCAGGTTGATCGTGCCGAGGCCGCACGCGTGATCGAGCTCGGTCAGAGCAGCCGCGAGCGCCACGCCTGCCGCCATCCCGGGGCTCGAATCGAGCGCCGAACTGACGACCATCGGGAGGCCTGTCTCGTCTGCGATGCGCAGCGCCGCGCGCACTCCCCCGAGCGGCGCGACCTTGACGATCGCTAGATCAGCGGCCTCGAGCTCGACGACGCGCATCGGGTCGTCGGCCTTGCGGATCGACTCGTCGGCGGCGATGAGAACGTCGATTCCGTTGCGCGCGAGCGTCTTCCGAACGCGCGCCAGATCTTCGACGGGCATGACGGGCTGCTCGACGTATTCGAGGTCGAACGCAGCCAGTCGTGTGATCGCGGCGACGGCCTGGTCGACATCCCATCCGCCGTTCGCGTCGAGACGCACCTTCGCGTCGGCGCCGAGGCCGTCACGGACGGCGGCGACGCGGGCGACGTCGTCGTCGAGGTTCTGGCCCCTCTCGGCCACCTTGACCTTCGCGGTGCGGCACCCGTCGAACCGGGCGAGCACCCCGGCGACGGCGCCGGCGGGAACGGCCGGGACGGTCGCGTTGACGGGCACCGTCGCGCGCACCGGCTCGGGCCACCCGAGGTACGCCGCCTCGATCGCAGCCGCGAGCCAGCGCGACGCCTCGGCCGGCCCGTACTCGAGGAACGGCGCGAATTCTCCTGCACCACAAGGCCCCTGAAGATAGGCACACTCGCGATGCTCGACACCACGAAAGCGCGTGTTGAGCGGAATCGAGACGACCTCGAACCCATCGAGCAGCTCATCGAGCGACGAGAGGGGCAGTTCAAGAGGCCGCGCGTTCATGCCCCCTATCGTCGCAGCAGCTTCCGCGATGCAGGCCCCGGGACACGAACCGCCCTTACGCCACGTGCAGGCCCGCGCGTCCAGCCCGGGACATGAACTGCCTTCATGCCATCTGACGGCCATGCGCGGGCGGCGCTTCCCAGACTCGCGCGCAGCGCCCCCGCGAATACGAGCGGCAGGGTCGAATCGGCGCATCCTGCCGCTCCTACTCGACCGATTCGCTCGTGTTCAGGAGGCGGGCACACAATGGCGTCATGACGAAGATCGCGCTCATCACCGGAACCTCCAGCGGCATGGGGCTGCATGCCGCCATCGCTCTCGCCAAGGCGGGCGCCACGGTCGTCGCGACGGTTCGTTCGTTCGACAAGGCGGGCGAGCTCAACGAGACGGCGGCCAAGGCGGGCGTCACGCTCGACGTCCGTGAACTCGACGTCACCGATCATGGCGCGGGCGAGAAGCTCGTCAATGCGGTCGTCGAGCAGTACGGGCGACTCGACGTGCTCGTCAACAACGCGGGGCGCGGGTGCGTCGGTACGGCGGAGACGCTCGACATGCTGACGATCAAGGAGCAGATGGAGACGAACTACTTCTCGGCCGTCGCACTGACGCAAGCCGCACTGCCGCACATGCGCAAGGCCACGTCCGGCACGATCCTGACGGTGACGTCGGTCGGCGGCGCCGTCGGCCAGCCGTTCGCCGACGCCTACTGCGGCGCCAAGTTCGCCGTCGAGGGTTTCATGCAGTCGCTGTCGACGGTCGCCGCGGCGTTCGGCATCAAGGTCAGCGTCATCGAACCGGCCGCCGTGGCGACGAACTTCGTCGAGAACGTCCAGCGCGACGACGCGGGGCCGTACGCCGACCTGCTCGCCGCGTACATGAAGCGCACCGAAGGCGCCTTCGCCAACGCCCAGAGCGCCGAGAGCGCGGGCGAGGCCATCGCCGGGGCGGCCCTGTCGGACGAGTACCGCTTCCGCTGGCAGACGAGCGACGCGGCGACGACGTTCGCGGGGGTGTCGCTCGCCGACCTCGACGGCTCGACCGTCTTCGGCGCGACACGATCATGGTCGCAGACCTGACGCACCGCAGAACATGACGAACGCACCGGACGATCACGGATCGTCCGGTGCGTTCATCGTCGGCAACGCCGGTTCCAGAGCGACGACGTCGAGGGCCTCAGGCGTGCGCGCCGCCCTCGATGAGCACGACGCCGACGGCGATGAGGGCCATTCCGCACCACATCATGCGAGTGATGGGCTCCTTGAACACGAACCGGCTGACGAGTGCCGTCAGCGCGACGCCTGCGGCGGCCCAGATGCCGTACGCGACACCGATGCCCATGCCTTCACTCAGAGTGCGCACGAGCAGGTACAGCGCCAGGGTGTAAGCGACCCCGACCACGGCGTAGTACCGGGCCCGCCCCTGCGCTGCGACGCGCATGAAGGCCGTGCCGATCACCTCGCTGATGACCGCACTGACGAGGAAGATGTAGCTCACGCGCGCACCTCGTTCATCGTCGCGCTCGAACCGTCCTCGGCCGGCGCTTGGGAGTCGGAGCCGACCTCGACCATGATCACGCCCCCGATGACGAGTGCGACGCCGCAACCCATCATCAGCGTGAAGGGCTCGCCGAACACCACCGTCCCGACGAATGCCGTGAGCGCCACGCCGAGCGCGCCCCAGATGCCGTAGACGACGCTGAGTGCCATGCCCCGGCGCAACAGCAACGCCAACAGGACGAAGGCGACGAGGTCGGCGATGAGCGTGAGCAGAAACCACGCGGCTTCCTGCTCCGCGCGCTTCAGCGCTGACGAGCCGATGACCTCGCACACGACCGCGCATCCGAGCATCAGGTAGTTCTTCACGCCTTCTCCTCCTTCACGTTCTTGATCTTCTTGCCGGGCTTCGTGTCGGGTTCGTGTGGCGACGTGTGGTGAGGGGCGTCATCGTCGACGGCGCCGATCTCCGATGTGGCGCCCATGCCGGACGTCGTCAGCATGCCCCTGGTGCGAAGACGCTGCGTGTCGCTCGCCCTGCGTCTGAGGGGCGAGGAGCTGTTCGGCGAGTGCCTGCACGCCCGAGCGGCCGTCGTCGTCGAGGGGCAGGGCGCCGCTGGCGTCGGCGAACCACACGCCGTCGGCCATGAAGCGGGCGCCCTCGAGGCGTGCCCGCGTCTGCGGGTCGAGACCTTCGGGCAGCGCCACCCAGGGCTCGAAGTGCTCTTCCCAGCGGCGCGTGAGGACCTCGCGCAGGCGCGGATCGGCCATCATCGCGAGGTCTGCTTCGTCGACCTCGCCCGCGAGCATCCATCGGACGTACGCCGTCAGCCGCGGCCACGGCGACACGGGGTCGACGTCCGCCAGGAGCTTCTCCAGTTGGCGCTTCTGGTCGTCAGCCACCCGATCGACGACCGCGAGCATGAGCGCTTCCTTGGTCTTGAAGTGGTACATCAGCCCCGGCTTCGTCAGCCCGGCCGCGTGCGCGACCGTGTCGAGCGACACCGGCTCCTGACGCCGCATCAGCGCGAGCGCCGCGTCGAGGATGACCTCACGTGAACTCTGCCTCATGGGCTTTACTTTACCTTTCGGTTGGTAAAGTTCGAATGCCGCGAACGGGGCTGGCCTCTGCCTCTGCCTCTGCCTCTGCCTCTGTGGACCATGGACCAAAGCGATGAGCGCGCACCCCCGCGGGTGCGCGCTCATCGCAGATCACGTGTGGAACGCCCGGCTCGCTATGCGCGAAGACCGCGCCCTCACCGTGCGCGCAAACGTACCCGGGTGCATTTGCGCGCAGAGGGCGGCCCCGGCCTCAGCAGGAGACGGCGCGGGCGGCCCGGGCGGTTCTCAGAAGTACCAGGGGAAACCCGACCAGTCGGGCTCGCGCTTCTCGAGGAACTGATCGCGGCCCTCGACGGCCTCGTCCGTCATGTAGGCGAGGCGCGTGGCCTCACCGGCGAACACCTGCTGGCCCATGAGGCCGTCGTCGGTGAGGTTGAACGCGAACTTCAGCATGCGCTGTGCCTGCGGCGACTTCGCCATGATCTCCCGCGCCACCTGCAGGGCCTCGCTCTCGAGCTCGGCGTGCGGGCAGACGAAGTTGACCGCACCCATCCGGTGCATGTCGTCGGCGGTGTAGGTGCGGCCGAGGAAGAAGATCTCGCGCGCGAACTTCTGCCCGACCATCTTCGCGAGGTACGCCGAGCCGTAGCCTGCGTCGAACGAGCCGACGTCGGCGTCGGTCTGCTTGAACCGCGCGTGCTCGCGGGAGGCCATCGTCATGTCGCACACGACGTGGAGGCTGTGCCCGCCACCGGCGGCCCAGCCGGGCACGAGGCAGATGACGATCTTCGGCATGGTGCGGATGAGCCGTTGCACCTCGAGGATGTGCAGACGCCCACCTTCGGCCTTGACACGCAGTTCGTCGACGCCGCTCGCGGAGTCGTCACCCGTTGGATCGGCCGCGTACTGGTAGCCGGAGCGGCCACGGATGCGCTGGTCGCCGCCCGAGCAGAACGCCCACTTGCCGGCGCTGCCGGTGCCCTCGGGCCCGGGGCCGTTGCCGGTGAGCAGGACGACGCCGACGTCCGGCGTGCGGCGCGCGTGATCGAGCACGCGATACAACTCGTCGACGGTGTGCGGACGAAAGGCGTTGAGCACCTCGGGACGATCGAACGCCACACGCACACAACCGAGTTCGCGACTGCGGTGGTACGTGATGTCGGTGAGATCCTCGAACCCCTCGACGGCGGTCCACGCGCTCGGGTCGAAGGGGTTCTCGGGCTGCCGGACGGCTTCGTCAGGGGTGGTCTCACTCATGCCGTCAGTCTAGGACGCGGCGGTGACGACCCCATCGCGCCACTCGAAGGGCGACGGTGGCGGTCCCGCAGGCCCCGTGCACCCCTGCGATTTTCGTCCCCCTCCGTGAATTTCGTCCACATTCGCCACTGGCCGTGGCAGAGTGCCGGTCGTCATGGACGGCGGCGAACTCGGCAGGAGCATGCCCGCCGGCACCGACCGTCGCGGGCGTCGTCACCCTCCGTGGATGGACGCGGCGAGCTCGTCAGGAGCATGTTCGGCGGCGACGCCGGCCGTCGCGTCACGCCGTGACGCCGTGATGGCCGACCCCGCGCCGGCGACGACGACGAGGAGCACTGCTAGCGTGCGCGTCGCACCGAAGCCCTGATCGAGCAGCAGCCAACCCGCGAGCGCCGCGATGACGGGTTCGAGGGCGAGCAGCACCCCGAACACGGCCTTCGGCAGCCGCCGCAGCGCCGACAGCTCGAGCGCATACGGGACGACGGAGGCGAGGAACGCGGTGCCGATGGCGAGCGCGAGGTAATGGACGTCCGTCAGCCCCGTCCAGGCGCCCTGCGCTCCGAACGGGACGAGTGCGACGGTGCCGACGACGAGCGCCATCGCGAGGCCACCCGCGCCGTCGACCGCTCCCCCGACGCGTTCACTCGCGAGGATGTACAGCGCCCAGAAGAACCCCGCGCCGAGGACGAACGCGACGCCGACGAGGTCGAGCGAACCACCTGCGTCATCGAAACCGAGGATCATGACCCCGACGAGCGCCAGCACGATCCAGGCGAAGTCCTTGAGCTTGCGCGACAGGATCGCGGCCAGCCCGAGCGGGCCGAGGAACTCGATGGCGACCGCCGGGCCGAGAGGAATGCGCGCGATCGCCTCGTAGAACATCCCGTTCATACCTGCGAGAGCGAGGCCGAACGCGGCGACAGCCGTCCACTGCGAACGCGTCCAGGTGCGCACCCTCGGGCGCGTCACCAGCGCCAGCATGACGGCGGCGAGACCGAGCCGCAGCGTCGTCACGCCCGTCGCTCCGAGCGGGCCGAAGAGCTGCGTCGCGAGGCTCGCGCCGAACTGCAGGGATGTGCACGAGCCGATGACCATGAGGACGGCCGGGGCCGTCGAGGAGGACATGACGCTGGATGAGGAAAACCGTGACGGGGCCACCGAAGCTCCTGAACATCTGTGGGCCGCCGCAAACCCGGGTTCTCACGACAGTGACCGCGCCGCGGTCACCACTGCTGACGGGCGCCACGATACGGCCGCGCCGCAACGCGTCGCCAGACGGGCTCAGCCCGTGAACCGGTGGCATGCAGACGGGGCCCTGGCAGCGTCGTCACCCAGCCCCGACCGCTCATCCCCAGCCCCGACCGCTCGTCCCGCACGCGCCGCGCTCGACCCACCGTGCCCCATCTGTGGACCGGCGGGCGAGAGCGTCAGGAGGTGCGGTGCACCTTGTGCTGCGCGGCCTGGGCGCGCGGACGCACGACCATCTGGTCGATGTTGACGTGCTCCGGCAGTTCGGCGATGTAGGCGACGGCGTCGGCAATGTCGTCCTGCGTCAGCGGCGCCTCGACGCCCTGGTACACGGCCGCGGCCTTGTCGGCGTCACCGCCGAAGCGGACGAGCGCGAACTCGTCACTCTTCACCATGCCGGGGTCGATCTCGCAGACGCGCACCGGCTTGTCGAACAGCTCCAGGCGCAACGCCCCCATGAGAGCGCGCACGGCGTGCTTCGAACCGCAGTACCCGGCGCCGCCCTCGTAGCTGACGATGCCGGCCGTCGACCCGATCGTGATGATGACGCCGTGTGCCGCCTCGAGCGCCGGCAGGAACGCCTGGATCGTCGCCGCGGTTCCGATGACGTTGACGTCGTACATGCGGCGCCAGTCGTCGAGGTTCGCGGTCGCGACGGGCTCGGCACCGAACGCGCCACCGGCGTTCGCGACGAGCACGTCGACGCGCGAGCCGGCCTGAGCGGCGAGGTTCTTCACGTCGTCGACGTTCGTCACGTCGCACTGGACGGCGCGCCCGTCGATCTCCCGGGCGAGCTCCTCCACCCGGTCGAGTCGGCGCGCCGCGCACACCACGTCGTACCCCCTCGCCGCGAGAGCGCGAGCCGATGCCCGCCCGATCCCGCTGCTCGCACCCGTCACCACTGCCACCTTGCGCTCAGTCATGACCCCATCCTGCCCGTCCTGGCCGCACCCCGCACCTGACGTCCGCCGGCGCGAGGCACCTCACCTGGCTCTGCCGGGCGCGTCGTACAGTGAACGTCATGCCTGAGCTCGTGCCGTTCGCCGTCGACCGCGCCGACATCACGCCCTACTACGAGGCCCTCGATGCCGCGCTCGCCGGAACCGGCCCGGCCCTCGCGCCCTACGAGGCGGGCACTCCGGCCCCAGACGTCCCGCGTCACCCCACCGACGCGCCCGAACGCCTCGCGCTCGTCGTCTCGACGAGCGGATCCACCGGCACCCCGAAGCGCGCGATGCTGACGAAGGACGCGCTCATCGCGAGCGCCACCGCGACCCACGAGCGCATCGGCGCGGGCACATGGTTGCTGCCGCTGCCGCCGCATCACATCGCGGGCACGCAGGTCATCGTGCGCTCACTCATCGCGGGCACGACACCGATCGTCATGGACGCCTGGTCGCTCGAGCAGTTCACCAGGGCCACGACGCTCGTCGCCCGCAACGCGCCGCCCTTCTCCCCCATCCACACGAGCCTCGTCCCGACGCAGCTGCGTGACGTCCTCGACGCCGCCGAGCGCGACGACCCCGTCGGCGTGCGCGCTCTCGAGGCGGCTCGGCGCTACCGCAGCATCCTCGTCGGGGGCGCCGCGACGCCCCCCGACCTGCAGTCGCGCGCCCGCGACGCCGGGCTCGCCATCGTGACGACGTACGGCTCGAGCGAGACGGCCGGCGGCTGCGTCTACGACGGCGTCCCCCTCGCGGGCGTCGGCGTCCACGTCCTCGACGCTGACGACGAAGGCCTCGGTCGCATCGCCCTGTCCGGCCCGACGCTGGCGAGTGGCTACCTCGGCGACGCCGAACGATCGGCCGCGACGTTCGTCGCCGCACGCACTCTCGCCAGGCCCACGATCGACTCATCGCCCGTCGACTCCGCTCCCGACGGCGACGCGTCCCGCGAATCTGCCCCCACGGGGCTGTCAGAGCGCCGACGCAGCGAGGCGACACCCGGCGAGGCGACGCTGTTCCTCACCGACGACCTCGGACGCTTCGACGGCGCGTTGCACATCGAGGGGCGCATCGACGACGTCATCAACACCGGCGGGTACAAGGTGAGTCCGCGCGTCGTCGAGGAGGTCGTCCGCGGTGTCGACGGCATCCGTGACGCCGTCGTCGTCGCCCGCCCGCACGAGCGCTGGGGGCAGTGCGTCGCTGTGGCTGTCGTCACGACCGAACGTAGCGAGGCAACCGATGACGTCCTCGCGCGTCTCATGGGTGAGTGCCGAAAGGCGTTGCCGCCGTACGCCGTCCCGGCCATGGCTCGCGTGCTCGAGACGATCCCGCTGACGGGCGTCGGCAAGCCCGATCGCGCGCTCATCGCCTGCTCGCCCGAGTGGCACAATCTACGAGACCCCCGCTAGATCGCCGGAGCCCCGGCCCACACGACCTGGAGAACATCCCGCACATGGCCACCCTGAACCAATGGGTCGAGGGCGCGCGCCCCCGCACGCTGCCCGCCGCCATCGCCCCCGTCCTCGTCGGAACGGGCGCGGCCTACGCGATGGAGAAGGCGAACCCCGGCTATGCGCTGCTCGCGCTCATCGTCGCGCTGTTCCTCCAGATCGGCGTCAACTACGCCAACGACTACTCCGACGGCATCCGCGGCACCGACGAGGACCGCGTCGGCCCGGTGCGTCTCGTCGGTCAAGGCCTTGCGAACCCGGGCAACGTCAAGCTCGCCGCGTTCGGGTGCTTCTTCGTCGCCGCGTTCGTCGGCCTCGCGCTCGTCACGCTGTCGAACACGCCGTGGCTGCTGCTCGTCGGCGTCGCCGCCATCCTCGCGGCCTGGTTCTACACCGGCGGCAAGCGCCCGTACGGCTACATGGGGCTCGGTGAGGTCTTCGTCTTCGTCTTCTTCGGCCTCGTCGCGGTACTCGGCACGACGTACACGCAGGCCCACACGCTGTCGCCGTCCGCGTGGGCGAGCAGCATCGGCGTGGGCGCGATCGCCTGCGCGATCCTCGTGACGAACAACCTGCGCGACATCCCGACGGACGTCGAAGCCGGCAAGCACACCCTCGCCGTGCGGCTCGGCGACAAGGCCACCCGCACGTTCTACGTCCTGCTCATCGCCGTGTCCGTCGCCGCCGTCGCGGTGTGCACGCTGTTCCACGTCGCCGCTGCGGCGGGCTTCGTCGCCCTCATCGCCGCGATCCCGCCGGTGCTGCGCGTCATGCGCGGCGCCACGGGCCGCGACCTCGTGCCGGCCCTCGCCGGCACCGGCCGTTACCAGCTGCTCTACGGCCTGCTCCTCGGCGGCGGCCTCTACGCCGCGCACCTCATGCACTGACGGCCCTGACGGCTGCAGCGCCCACCACGCCGTCATCCGCTGCCAATCCGACGACGACAGCAGCAACGACGACAAAGACTTCAAACACACGCGAAGGCCGGCCGCCCCTCGGGGACGGCCGGCCTTCGTCATCATTCGTCTGCGACCAGCACGCCCGGCCCGTCAGGGGCCCGGTGCGGATCGAGCGTCGATCAGTCCTCTTCGACGTCCTCGGCCTCACGCATCTGCTGCGCACGGGCACGACGCTTCTCGACGCGATCTTCGACGACGTCGACCGTCTCCTGACGGAAGCGGTTGAGCGCGAAGAAGCTGATCGCCGTCGACGCGAGCGCCGCGACGATGAGCAGCAGGAAACTGCGCAGCCCGCACAGGTAGCCCAGGCACACGCAGCCGAAGAAGACGAGGATGCGCAGAACGGTGTAACGAGCGACAGGTGCCATCAGCCGATCACAGCCCCGAGTAGGAGTGCTGGCCGACGAAGAACACGTTGACGACGCCGTAGTTGATGAGGATGCACGCGAAGCCGACGAGGACGACGGCGGCGGCCTTGCGTCCGCTCCACCCGACCGTCACGCGGCTGTGCAGGTAGGCCGCGTAGACGATGAAGATGACGAGCGACCACACTTCCTTCGGGTCCCAGTTCCAGTAGTGACCCCAGGCCTCCTGCGCCCAGATGGCGCCGCACAGGACGGTGAACATCCACAGCGGGAACGCGATGATGTGCACGCCGTAGGAGAGGCGGTCGAGGGTCTCCGAATCGGGCAGCGAGCGCAGGAAACCGCCGCTCTTGCCCCTCTCCTCGCGCGTCTTCTGGGCGAGGTACAGCGCTGTGATGACGAAGCCGATCGTGAACAGGCCGACGGACAGCGTCGCGACCGTCACGTGGATCGACAACCAGTACGACTGCAGCGACGGCATGAGCTTGCTCGCCTCGGTGTAGTACACCTTCGCGGCGAGGATGAGGAACAGCGTCGCGGGCAGCGTGACGAACGCGCCGAGCCAGCGCACGTCCTTTCGCAGGCTCCACAGCAGGAAGCACACGAGCAGGAACGCGGTGCCGGCGAGGTCGAACTCGTACATGTTGCCCAGCGGCGGGCGGTGCACGGCGAGCGATCGCATGACGATGCCCGCGATGAGGAACGCGGCACCCAGCCACGTCAGCGCCATGCCGGTGCCGGCCCACTGACGCTTGTGACCGTCGGCCGGGACGTCGGGGGTGCCGTCGCCGTCGAGGTCACGACGTTCGCGGGTGCGTTCGAGTACCGCCGTCGCACCACCGACGCTGGCCGTCGACGACGCTGCCGCGCCGGCGCTCGTGGCCTCGGCGCTCATGGCGTCGGCCTCGACAGCAGCCTCATCGGCCGCGCCTCGGCGTCCGGCCCGCGCCTGACGGCCAGGGGCCTGGGCGAGGTCGACGCAGAACGAGAGCATCGCGAGGGTGAGGACGAGCGCGGCCGCATACACGGCGCGCGTGGAGTTCTGCGCGAGGGTGCTGTGCGCCTCGTCGATGAATGCGAAAGCGGACATCATGCCTTACCTGTCGTCTTCGTGGTGGGGGCCGCCGCGCGGCTGATGCGTTCGAGGATGTCGTCGACCGCCAGCGCGAGACGAGGATCCTCACCCTTGGCGAGCCCACCGATCTCAACCACTGTACGCGCGTCGGTGTCGCCATCCGTAGCGGAACGGACGCGGACGAACACGCGCCGACGACGGATCGTCAGGGAAAGCACGAGGCCGGCGAGTGCGAGGACGCTGAACAGTAGGGCCGGCCCCTTGCCGGGGTCGTGACGAATCGACAGCCCCGCCCACCGTGGCGCCGCGTCGAACGTCACGGAGCCGAGGTTGTTCGGCAGCTGCACCGTCTGGCCGAGGGCGAGCTGCAGACGCACCGGCTGGCCCTTCTCGTCCTTGAGCTGCGTCATCGTGCCGGTGTCGAGGCTGAACACCGACTGCGGGCGACCGTTCGGGTACAGGTCGCCCGTGAACGCCGTGAGGTACAGCGCCGGCGCCTTGGCGTCGGGGAAGGCCGAGCTCGGGCCCAGGTTCGGGTCGAGGTAGGCCGTCGGCAGGAAGAAGCCGGTGAGGCCGATCTGCTTCGGTGAGGCGCCCGAGATCTTGAATGCGCCGGTCGACTTGTACTTGTTGTCGATCGACAGGAACGGCGTGGATTCGTCATACAGGACGTTGCCCTTCGCGTCCTTGAACGTGATCTTCGGGGCGTAGCCGTTGCCGAGCAGGTACACCTCGCCGCCTCCCACCTTCAGCGGGTGGTTGACCTTGATCGTGTCCTTCTTCCACGCGCTGTTCGCCGACTCCCGGTAGTCGACGTCGGCGGTGAAGTCGCGCGGTTGACCCCACTGGCTGCTCGTCGGGTCGACGTTGCTCTCGAACGTCACCTTGAGCGTGTTCATCTTGAGCGCCCAGTCGGGGATGTCCTGCTCCGCATCGACCCACGGCCCGAGCTTCAGGGTGTCGTAGCGCGACGGCGTCGAGGCAAAACCGCTGCCCTCGGGGACGATGACGTCACCGCGCCAGCCCCAGACGTGCCCGGCCGCGACCGAGACGATGATGCCGATGAGGCTGAGGTGGAACAGCAGGTTGCCCGTCTCGCGCAGCATGCCGCCCTCGGAGGCGACCTCGAACTCGCCCGTGCCCTTGCGCAGCGCGAACCGCTTGCGCCGCAGGACGGTACGCGTCGCGGCGATGACCTGCTCGGGGGTCGCCTCGAGCGTCACCTCGCGGTGCGCGGGAAGGCGTGAGAGGCGGCGGGGCATCGCGGGCGGGCCCTGCCGCATCGCCTTGTAGTGCACCCGGACGCGCGGGATGATGCAGCCGACGAGCGACACAGTCAGCAGAAGGTAGATGGCGGCGAACCACGGCGAGCTGTAGACGTTGAACATGCCGAGCCGGTCGAGCCACGGCGCCAGATCCGGATGATCGAGGCGGTACTGCGTGACACGCTGCTCGTCGATCGAGTGCTGCGGGAAGATCGAGCCCGGCACGGCCCCGACCGCGACGAGCAGCAACAGGAACAGCGCCGTGCGCATGCTCGTCAACTGCCGCCAGAACCAGCGCAGGCCGCCGAGGAACCCGAGACGCGGCTGCGTCACCGTCGCCCGATCGTCCCGCGAGGACGTCTTCGTCGAGTCTGCGTCGGCCGCATCGTCACGGGGCACGTCGCCGCGCGCCGCACCGCCCATGGATGCCTCGCCGTGAGCAGCGTCGTCGACGCGGAACGCGCCGGGTTCGGGGTTGTCTGACGTCTTGGCCACTAGATCACCGGTTCGAACTGATTGACGAGATGGGTCTGGATGTCGGCGATGAGCGAGTTCCACAGACCCGTCACCATGAGCACGCCGATGGCGATCATGAGGCCGCCGCCGACGAGCTGGATCGGACGATGCCGCGCGCGCAACCACTTCGAGGCGCGCTCGGCGCGGCTCCAGCCGGCCGCGATGAGAATGAAGGGGATGCCGATGCCCAGGCTGTAGCAGGCGGTGAGCAGCAACCCGCGTCCGTTGACACCGCTCGATCCGAGTGCGGTGTTGGCCGCGAGGATCGCGCCGTAGACCGGCCCGACGCACGGCGACATGCCGAGCGCGAACACGGCGCCGAGCAGCGGAGCGCCGAGCAGCCCCGCGGCCGGGCGCCAGCGCACGGTGAATCCGCGCTGGCCGAGCACGCCGAGGAACAGCAGGCCCATGACGATGACGAACACCCCGCCGACGCGCAGCAGCAGCGTGTCGTGGGCGCCGACGGTGTCGACGAAGAACGACAGCGCGGCCTGCAGGCCGACGAACACGACGGAGAAGCCGAGGACGAACAGGCACGCGCCGAGGATGATGCGGGTGCGACGCTTCTCGTCGGTCAGGCCGGTCACGTAGGCGAGGAAGCCTGGTACGAGTGGCAGCACGCACGGCGAGGCGAACGAGACGAGCCCCGCGAGGGCAGCGAAGAACATCGCGAGCGGCAACGCGCCGTCCGCGACGATCTGTCTCGGCGAGTCGCTCGCCGCGAGCAACGCGATCAAGCCTTCTCCGCCAGCACCTTGTCGACCATGTTGCGCACCGTCGTCTCCGTCGTCGCCCCGCTGACGCGCGCGGCGATGCGGCCCTGCGCGTCGAGCACGAGCGTCGTCGGGGTCGCGGAGACCTTGCGCTGCAGGCCCTGCAGGTTGGCGCCGTCGTCATTGGCCAGGGACGGGTACGTGACGCCCCACTTCTTCAGGGTCGAACTGGCGACGGCGTTCGAGTCACGCTGGTCGATGCCCATGAACACGACGTTCTTGCCCGCCTTCTCGTACGACTGCCACGCCTTCTGCAGGTGCGGCATCTCGGCCTGGCACGGGCCGCACCAGGCGCCCCAGACGTTGAGCACGACAACCTTGCCGCGAGCCTGCTCCACGTTCCAGTCGGTGCCGTCGAGCAGTTTGCCACTCAACGTGACGGGCTTGTCGCGCTTGGCTGCGGGAAGCTCCTCGACGGTTCCGTCGCCGCCGACGTAGCCCTTCTGGTCCTGCGCCTGCTTGCTGATCTCGTCGTTCTTGCCGTCACCGCACGCCGTCGCACCGAACGTCAGAGCACCGGCAGCGATGACGGCGGCGGCGCGCCGGGTGATGCTGCTGCTCATGCTCCCACCGCATTCGTCGAGGCGGCGAGCAACCGGCCGGCGGGTTCGGTGTAGCGCACGTCGGTGATCTCATCGCCGGTGAACTCGATCGTCGTCACCGACGCGAGCGTGCACTCGCGCGAGCGCGGGTCGTGCCACAGGCGCTTGCCCTCGGCGAAACGACGCGCCGTCCACACCGGCAGCTGGTGGCTGACGATGACGGCCTCGTGCCCGGATGCCGCATCACGAGCATCACGGATCGCCGCATCCATGCGCGCGGCGATCTCGTCGTACGGCTCGCCCCAGCTGGGGCGGAACGGGTTGGTGAGCTTCGGCCAGAAGCGCGGCTGCATGAGCTGCTTGGGGTTCGAGCCCACCGTCATGCCCTCGAAGTCGTTGCCTGCCTCGATGACACGCTCGTCGAGCGTGACGGGCAGACCGAGCTTGTCGGCGATCGGCGCCATCGTCTCCTGCGCTCGCTCGAGCGGCGAGCTGACGAGGTGCGTGACGTCGCGTGGCGCCAACCACTGGCTCGTCAACTCGGCCATCTCGTGCCCGAGCTCAGAGAGGTGGTATCCATCGAGGCGCCCGTACAACACCTTCTCGGGGTTGTGGACCTCGCCGTGGCGCACGAGGTGCACGAGCGTCGTGACGGGCACCCGCGGCTCGCTGACGGCGGCGGGCGACGGCTGCGGCGTCCGCGACGGATCGGAGGTGGCGTGCTCGGACATGCTCACAGTGTCGCAGCCGAGTCTGTGGACGCCGCGGCGCGCGCCGCGGTCGGCAGCGCTTCGACGATGTGCGCGACGGCCTCGTCGTCGTGGCTCGCGGAGACGAACCAGGCCTCGAACGACGACGGCGGCAGGTGCACGCCCTGGGCGAGCATCGCGTCGAAGAAGCGGGCGAAGGCATGGATGTCCTGTTTCTTGGCGCCGTCGTAGTTCGTCACGGCCTCGTCGGTGAAGAAGATCGAGAACATCGAACTCGCCCACTGCACCTGGTGCGGGACGCCGGCCTTCGTCAGCTCGCTCGAGGCCGCATCGGCGATCGTGTGTGCGACGCGGTCGAGGTGCGCGTAGACCTCCGGCGTGCAGGCCTGCAGCGTCGCGAGGCCGGCGGCCGTCGCGATCGGGTTACCGGCGAGGGTGCCCGCCTGGTAGACGGGGCCGTCGGGTGCGAGCAGCTCCATGAGGTCGCGACGCCCACCGAACGCGGCAGCCGGGAAGCCGCCGCCCATGACCTTGCCGAACGTGAACAGATCGGGCGCCGTCTCACCCTGCTGACCCTCGTGACCGAACCAGCCGGCCGCGGAGCAGCGGAAGCCCGTCATCACCTCGTCGGAGATGAGCAGAGCGCCGTGCTTCGTGGTGATGTCGCGCAGCGCCTTCGTAAAACCGGGCACCGGCGGCACGACGCCCATGTTGCCCGGCGAGGCCTCGGTGATGACGGCGGCGACCTCGTCACCGTGCTCGGCGAAGGCCGCGTCGAGCGCGTCGACGTCGTTGTACGGCAGCACGATCGTCTCTCCCGCACTGGAGGCGGGGACGCCGGCCGAGTCGGGCAGGGCGAACGTCGCGAGGCCGGAGCCGGCGGCGGCGAGCAGCGCGTCGACGTGGCCGTGGTAGCACCCTGCGAACTTGATGATCTTGCTGCGCTGCGTCGCGCCGCGGGCGAGACGGATGGCCGACATCGTGGCCTCGGTGCCGGAGGAGACGAGGCGTACCTGCTCGACCGGCTCGACGCGGCTGACGATCTCGGTGGCGAGCGCCACCTCGTTCTCGCTCGGCGTGCCGAAGCTGAACCCGCGCGACGCGGCCTGCTGCACCGCGTCCATGACGCGCGGGTCGGCGTGGCCGAGGATCATCGGCCCCCACGAGCAGATGAGGTCGACGTAACGGTTGCCGTCGACATCCGTCAGCCACGGCCCCTTCGCCTCACGGATGAAGCGCGGCGTGCCGCCGACGGCGCGGAACGCGCGCACCGGGGAGTTGACGCCGCCTGGGGTGACCGAGCGGGCGTGATCGAGCAATGCCTGAGACGTCGAGGTGTTCTGGCTCATGCGCATCATTGTTCCATCGCGCACTGACAACCCCCTCCACGCCGGCCCCCTCACGGCCCGTGAGGCCCACCACAGCAGCGTCGCGTCGTCGCACCCGCGACGGGGACGGCCGGTGCGCGCCGTCGCAGGGAACGTCCCGTCATACTCCTCGCTCCGGGCGTGGCAGGTGGTGCCTCGACACACCGTGCGCGGGGTGGTGGCGTGCTCCGGTCGTCAGCGCTCGCTGGCCTCGACGGCCTCGCCGACGCGGCGCATGGCATCCCCGAGGCTCGCGAACTGACGCGCGGGCATCACGTCGACCATGAAGGCGCGCACACTCGCGACGTGCACCTTGGCTGCCTCGTGCAGGGCCTGCAGCCCGTCCTCGGTGAGGACGAGTTCGACGCCGCGCGAGTCGTCGAGGCAGGGCTGACGCTCGACCCAGCCGCGCCGTTCGAGGCGGTTGGCGGTGTGCGTCAGCCGGCTGCGTGACTGCACGACGATGGCCGCGAGCGCACTCATGCGCAGGCGCCGACCCTCCGATTCGGAGAGCATCGAGAGGATCTCGTACTCGGCCAGCGACATGCCGTGGGCGAGAAGTTCACGATCGAGCGCCGTCTCGAGCGCCCGCGCGCCGCGCAGATAGTGCCGCCATGCAGCCTGCTCGGACTCGCTCAACCACGCCGTCTCGCCACCTCGCATCACGCTACTCGCCTCTCCTGCAGCCGCTTCCTCAACAGACCCAGTATTCCCGGTGTTCACCGTCAGTTCCACACGAACCCCCTGTTGGGGTGTGGAATGGAATACGCGCCCCGGGCATGTAGTTGAACATTCAACAACACTCCGCTACGGTGAGTGCATCGCCCATCAACGATCCAAAGGAAAGGGGCTCGTCATGGCCTCCCTCAACACCCTCCCCACCGGCACCTGGAACATCGACCCGGCGCACACGGAGATCTCGTTCGTCGCCCGTCACCTCATGGTGACGAAGGTGCGCGGCAAGTTCACCGACTACTCGGCGACGGTCGTCGCCGCCGACCCGATCTCGGATTCGAGCGTCGAGTTCACCGTGCAGACCGCGTCGTTCGACACGGGCAGCGCCGACCGTGATGCGCACGTCAAGTCGGGCGACTTCTTCGACGTCGAGACCTACCCCACGATGACGTTCAAGGCCACGCAGATCACGGACGACGAGATCACGGGTGACCTGACGATCAAGGATGTGACGAAGCCCGTCACGTTCTCGTACGACTTCAACGGTGTCGCGACCGACCCGTGGGGCGCCACGCGCGCCGGTTTCGAGGCGTCGGGTGAGATCAACCGCAACGACTTCGGCATGACGTTCAACGCTCCCCTCGACGGTGGCGGCG
>ERZ941706.189-NODE-189-length-22118-cov-5.263382_pt1 | contig 22118 bp, 17 predicted proteins | sample MGYA00521232_ERZ941706 | MGnify/ENA primary metagenome ERZ941706 (study PRJEB32759, sample SAMN07749893) | skin metagenome | biome: transportation; feature: city; material: polyester macromolecule | host: Homo sapiens | place: Hong Kong:ER line | collected...
CGGCCGACCTCCACTGGTGGGCAGGCGCGCTTCTGTCAGTCGGCTGTACCGTTGCGGTTTGCTTGGCGCTTGGGCGTGACAGCCTCGCTCTCGCCGCTCGGTCAGCTCCGGTTGATCCGGCTTTCTGGCTGGCCTTCGTTGCCTGCTACTTGATCTCACCGATCTGCGAATTCACCATCTTCCGCCGCCTCTGGAAGCTGCCGCCGCTAGGTTTAGCCGCGCTCGTGCGCAAACAAGTCACCAACGAACTGGTATTCGGCTACTCGGGCGAAGCTCAGTTCTACCTTTGGGCGCGGCGACACGCAAAGCTCTCGACCTCGCCATTCGGGGCGGTGAAGGATGTGGCCATGCTGTCGGCGATCGCGGGCAATCTCGCCACGCTCGTTCTGATGGCAGTGAACTGGCCGATCGTGGCTCCCTTCGTGGTGGGACCGCTCGGACGCACTTTCGCCATTTCGGCAGGGCTGATCGCCTCCGCGTCCATGACCATGTTTCTGCTCAGGCGCCGGCTGTTCTCGCTTCCCGCTAAAGACTTGTGGACCATCACCGCGGTCCATGCCGCGCGTATAGCTGGCTCGCTTTTGCTGCTGGGGATGCTTTGGCACCTGCTGCTTCCCGAACTGCGGCTGGACGGACTTCTCGTGCTCGCGACGCTGCGCCTGATGCTCTCGCGGCTGCCGTTCCTCCCCGCCAAGGAAGTTGTTTTCGCCGGCTTGGTTGCGGCGCTGCTGGGGCGCGGCGCCGCCGTCGTGCCGGCCATCGCACTGATCGGCAGTCTCGTCATCGCCACCCACGTCGTCGTGGCGATTTGCTCGGCTGCCGCCGCACTCGCCAAGAAGGTCGCCGAAGCGTGATGCTGCCGCTTACCCTTATCGCCTTGCAGGCCGGCTCGAACCTCGACCTCGGCAAGGCCGCCGGCGCGTGCAGGCCCAGCGAACCCGGCCCTGCCTTGATGGTCGAAGCGGTCGGATTGCGGGACAGGACGGGGCTCCTCAAGCTCGAAGTCTATCCAGCCACCGACGAGGACTTCCTGGCGGACGACAGCCATCTAGTCGCGGAGGGCAAGACGTTTCGGCGCGTCGAGGCGGTCATCCCAAGGTCCGGGCCTGTGCGATTGTGTGTGCGGCTGCCGCACGCGGGCCGCTACGCGGTGAGCCTCCTGCACGATCGAAACAGCGATCACCGGTTCAACGTCTCAGGCGACGGGATCGGGTTCGCCGGCAATCCGCGATTAGGCTGGTCCAAACCGAAAGCTCGCTCCGTGTCGGTCGATGCGGGCGGCGGTATCACCCCGATCCGCGTCTTGATCAATTACCGCCACGGGCTGGCGATGCGACCGGACGCGCGATGACGCGGACGCCAAGCTCAGGGCATCGCCACCGGGCCGCCGTTCGATTTGACTAGAGGGACGTGTCATGATCATCGCGGCGGCGCTCGCCATCACCGCGCCTTCCGATACCGGCGGCGCTCAAACGAATACTTTACCGCGATCAGCGGTTCCGGTGTCGAGCCAGTCCACAGGAGCAACGCCTGCGGACGGGAGCACATCCGTGGGGATGACGCGCTCTGAGGAAATACAGGCCGACCGACCGGTCGCTGCGGGCGGAACGGCTGATTTGCCAACAACGGCTAACCGGCCGGCAGGCTCCTCAATCCCGGCCGATCCCGCGGTCCAGGCCAGCCCCGGCGGCCCGGGAGCCAAGACCGGCGTCACCGCCAACTCCTCTGCTGCGCCTGCAGATATCGTGGTGACCGCCCGTCCACCCGGAGACCCGTTGCACAAGGTCAATGAACAGGCATTCGCGGCGACCGAGGCCGTTGACGACGCGATTACCGGGCCGGCCGCGCTTGCCTACAAGCGAACCGTGCCCGATCCGGTCCGCAGCGGACTGCGCAACTTCTTCAACAACCTGCACGAGCCCACGGTGGCGCTGAATTATGCGCTCCAACTGAAGCCCGGCAAAGCCGCGGAGACGATCGGACGCTTCGCGCTCAATACGACGCTAGGGATTGGCGGGCTGTTCGACGTCGCAAAGCGCCGCCCTTTCAAACTCCCGCGGCGCCCCAACGGCTTCGGGGACACGCTCGGTTATTACGGCGTCAGACCGGGACCATATTTCTTCCTTCCGTTGATTGGGCCGACCACCATGCGCGACTTTGTCGGGGGGGTCGTGGACCGAGTGGGGACCGTGTCCTACTTGCGTGGTCCGTTCAGCGGCCGCGCTTATCTCGCCTCTACGGGAGTAGTCCGGATCCTCGACCGGCGCGCTGAGTCCGACGACCGAGCTCGCACGGTTCGCGCGAGTTCAGACCCGTACGAGACCCGGCGGGCTATCTACATGCACAAGCGCCAGGCGGAGATCGACCGCATCCGAGGACATCGCGCCAGCGCGCCGATTGTCACGCCCGTGCAGGCTGCACCCGAGCCGTCGTCGAGCAGCCCGCTGCAGGAACCCTCCGCTGCCCCGTCTTCGCAGTTGGGACCGGCGGGCGTGCTCGCGCCCGAGACGACAAGCCCGGCGGTCCCGCCACCGATGCCGGACGCGCGTTGATCCTCTCGTTGGGCCACGGCGCTATTCTGACGGTCGGGAGAGACGTAGATCGGGCCAAACGAGCGCCAGAAGCCTTTACCGCGCTCGGACTGCTGGCGATCGTCGCTCTAGCAGCCAGAATTCAGACGTTCGGCAACCCGGTGCTCGGCTTTGACGAGCAGTTCTATCTGCTCGTCGGCGACCGGATGCTGCAGGGAGCTACCCCTTACGTCGACATCTTCGACCGGAAGCCGATCGGCCTGTTCGTGATCTACGCAGGCGCCCGGCTGCTGGGCGGCGACGGCTTCGTGCAATACAAACTGATGGCCGCGTGTTTCGCGACCGGCACGGCCTGGGTTATATTCCTGCTGGCGCGTCGGCACACGACCCGGTTCGGCGCGACCGCGGCGGCCGCGACATACCTTCTCTGGCTCGACTTCATGGAAGGGGAGGGTGGGCAGGCGTCGGTGCTCTACGCCTTCCCAATGGCTCTGGCGGCCAAAGCCGTTGCGCACGCCGCCGCCGGGCGCGGACGCACGCGGCGGTTCGGGGCCGCAGCAATGGCTGCCGTCGGGCTGGCGACGCAGGTCAAATACAGCGTGCTCATCGAAGGCATCTATTTTGGTTGTGCGCTTCTCTGGCTCGGCAGGCGGGACGGGGAGCCATGGGATCGCCTGATCGCGTCCGCTGCTATGTGGATCACGTGCGCCGCGCTGCCCACGGCGCTCGCGCTTGCCTGGTATGCGGGGCATGGTCACGCGCACGAATTCCTGTTCTGCAACTTCGCGTCCGTGCTGGGGCAACAGCGACGGCCGATCGCCACCGAACTCGCGGGGCTGGCGATCATCGCCGGCATCGTCGCGCCATTGCTCGCTGGTGTCGTGGCGTCGCGGCCCTGGCGCGACAAGGACGCGGTTACGGGCGTGATCGCGGGGTGGCTGATCGCCAGTATCGCGTCGCTCCTCGCCTACGGGCGCTTCGACAGCCCGCACTACGGCATCCGGCCGCTCGTTCCCTGCACAATCCTGCTCGCGCCTTCGCTCGACGGTGCGCGTCGTCGCAGGACGGCGATCATCGCATCGCTTGGAGTGGTCTGGGCGGTCGGCCAGACCGTGCTCGCGGTGAGCGAGCGGGAGAAGGGCGGTCGCGAGGCTGCGCTGGCAGTTGCAGCCGCCGCGCGCCCGGCAAAGGGCTGCATCTACATCTACGACGGTTATCCCGCGCTCTACATGCAAACCCATTCTTGTCTGCCGACGCGTTGGGCATTTCCAGGCCACCTCGCGACGGTGGACGAGGCCAGCTCAGCCGCGCTCGGAGTCGACCCAGTTGCGGAGGTCGCGCGCATCCTTGCTGCCCATCCCGACGCCATCGTCGATGATTTTCCGCGGTTTGCTTTCGGCAACCCGGCCACGCGGCGAATACTGGAGGGTGCGCTCGCGGAACACTACCACCTCGCTGCCTGCATACCGACAGGGCATAGCCGGATTCGGCTCGTCTACAGACGTGGGCCGGGTAACTCCCGTGCGCCCTCCGCCTGTCCACACACACTGGTGTCGTAGCGGCCAGTTAAGGCGAGACGCTCCAACAGTGCCTAGATCGCGGGCGCGGAGGGAGGGGGGACGCAACTCGCTTGGGTTGAAATAAGGCGGCGCGTAGGAGGTCGCGGAAGGAAGAAAGCTTGACACATTTCTCTGCAGCCGCCGGCCACCTGCACTTCGTCGATCTAGGCCTGAGGCCGGTCGCATTCAGCTTAGGGCCGCTCCCGATCCGCTGGTACTCGCTCGCCTACATCACCGGCATCGTCCTTGGCTGGGGCTACCTCCTTCGGCTGCTGCGTCGTCCGGCCGCGCCCATGTCGCGCGCGCAGGCGGACGACCTGGTGTTCTACGCAACGTTGGGCGTCATCATCGGTGGGCGGCTCGGCTACGTCTTGTTCTACGGTCCCTGGATGCTGCTGCAACCGTGGAGCATCCTGAAGCTATGGGATGGAGGGATGTCGTTCCACGGGGGCGCGGTCGGCGTTTCCTTGGCGATCGTCCTCTTCGCGCGCCGCCACGGGCTCGACTGGCTCAGGGTCCACGACTACGTCGCCTGCACGGTGCCGATCGGGTTGTTCTTCGGCCGGCTTGCGAATTTCGTGAATGGCGAGTTGTGGGGCAAGCCCTCCGGTCTTCCGTGGGCCATGGTGTTTCCGGGCAGTCACGACGGCCTCGCCCGCCATCCCAGCCAGCTCTACGAGGCCGGCCTGGAAGGATTGGCCCTGTTCACGACGCTCGCCATCCTGTTCTGGTTCACCGACGCGCGCCGGAAGCCGGGGCTGCTCGTCGGCGCCTTCCTCATCGGCTACGGGCTGGCGCGGTTCACGGTCGAGTTCTTCCGCGAGCCGGACGCGCAGCTCGTCGCGTTCGCCGCGCGCACCGGGCTTCACATGGGCCAATGGCTCACGCTGCCGATGTTCGTTGGCGGCGTCTACCTGATCGCCTCCGCGTCACGGCGCAAGCTGCGTCGCGAGCCCTATTCTCCCGCTGCCCGGCAATGATCGACCGGCGCATCGCGTCCGCGCAAATCCTCTCTCGTCGTCGCGCGCGCCTGGTGGCCCGCGATGTCCGAGGATGGCTGCGGTCAAGTGAAGCCTTCTTCATCGTCTTGGCGATCGTCGTCGGCGGGATAGCCGGCCTGTTGAGCATCATTCAGGGTGCGCTGGCGCGCACGCTACAACATCTGCTGTTCGCCCTGCCGCCGGAGACGCGGTTGAGCGGCGTCGCGGAACTTGGGCTGGCGAGCCTCATTGTCCTGCCGGTGGGCGGCCTCGTCCTCGCCACGTTCGGTTATGCAACCCAGGCGCGTAAGCGCCGACTGGTCGATGCCGTCGAGGCAAACGCGCTGCATGGCGGACGCATGTCGCTGCCGGACAGCCTCGTCATTTCCGGTCAGACGATCATCTCGAACGGATTCGGCGCCTCGGTCGGTCTCGAAGCCGCGTACGCGCAGATGGGTGGGGCGGTGGCATCTGTGCTGGGGACGCGGCTCAAGCTGCGCCGCGCCGATCAACGGACGCTGGTTGGCGCGGGCACCGGAGCCGCTATCGCGGCGGCGTTCGGAGCGCCCTTGGCTGGCGCCTTCTACGCCTTCGAGATCGTCATCGGGGCCTATACCCCGTCGGCAATTGCTGCTGTGGCCGCCGCCGCGCTGGCGGGCGCGCTCGTCGCGCAGACCTTCGGCGTGCAACCCTATCTGATCGAGGCTGCCTCCAATCTGGCGGTCGAGAGCCACCATTATCTCGTCTATGCCGCACTCGGCGCGATCTGCGGCCTCCTTGGCATCGCCCTGATGCGGACGGTAGCGCTGGTCGAACGTGGTTCACGACGGACCGGCGTGCCCGATTGGTGTCGCCCGGCCATCGGCGGCGGGCTGCTGATTCCGGTCGCCATGGTGTCGCCTCAGGTCCTCTCGGCAGGTCATGGCGCGCTTCATGCCGACCTTGCCGTAGGCGCCTCGCTCGGTTTCATCCTGCTCGTGCTGTTCGCGAAGAGCGCGGCGTCGATCGTCTCGCTGGGGTTTGGATTTCGCGGCGGCCTCTTTTTCGCCTCGCTTTTCCTGGGCACGCTCATCGGCCACCTGTTCGCCGCCGGCCTCTCGATGATGGTCGGCCACCCCGTCGTCGACCCTCGCAATGCCGCGCTAGTCGGCATGGCCGCCTTCGCGGTCGCGGTAGTCGGCGGCCCGATGACCATGGCCATGCTGGTCCTGCAGGCCACACACGACTTCCCGCTCACGGGCGCGGTCATCGCCGCATCGCTCGTCTCCTCCACGCTCGTGCGCGAGCTGTTCGGCTATTCGTTCTCGACTTGGCGGCTGCACCTACGGGGAGAAACGATCAAGAGTGCGCGGGATGTCGGCTGGGTTAGGACGCTGACAGCTGCGGGCATGATGCGCAAGGACGCAAGGGCGACGCCCGCATCCATGAGCATCGCAGAATTCCGGTGCGCATTTCCCCTGGGCTCCACCAGCCGCGCGGTGCTGGTCGATGCCGACGGCACCTATGCCGGGATCGCCGTCGTCCCGAGCGCTTATGCTGATGGGTTGGACCCGGCCGCCCCGGTCGCCACGCTCGCGTCGAACCGCGAGGCGGCGCTCGGCCCCGACATGGACATTGGCGCGGTCATGGCCAGCTTCGACGAAGCGCGCACCGACGAACTGGCGGTGCTGGATAATGACCGGCATGTACTGGGGATCGTTTCGGAAAGCTATGTGCGACGCCGTTACGCCGAAGAGTTGGAGAAGGCGCAACGCGAACTGTTCGGGGAACGCTAAACCGTCCGGCTGCTGATCGGGGACCTCGCGGCCGGCCTCGAGAGGCGTCGAACGTCGGCGTGTAGTCCTGAAACGTGCCCCGCCCCGTCAAGTGGAAGGGCAGGGGGTCAGGCTGGAGGCGATGTCCGCGACAACAGCCTGCGAACCGCTGCCGAGCTGCGACGAACCACCCAGAGCGGCGAGCCAATCGGTCCCAAGGCGCGCGTCCAGCGACACGGGCGCAAACGGATCCAGGCCGGACCCTGGATAGAAGGTCATTTCGCCGAAACGCGGATGACCGCCAGTCGCGTAAAGGTCGACCCTCACGAAAGGGAATTCACGGCCAAGCGCTTCCGCAGCAACAATCATCGCGGCGAGCGCCCGCGGCGGAGCCGGATCGGGATCGGACGTCCTTGCTGAGACGCGCCGCCAATCGCGATCGAGCAGGATCCAGCGATGGTCGTGCTCCCGACCAAGGTGGACCTGTATGTAGGCCACGTGGCCTGCGAACACGAAGAATTTGTAGTCGATGGGGAGGACGCCATTCTTCCCGATGAAAGGCTCGACGAGCAGGCCGGGGGTGAGACCGGAATAGGCCCATTCATCGAGCCACCGGCCGTAGGTTCCTCGCATCCACCGCCGCGCCCCGCGACGGATCGCCGCCCAATCTTCGTCGCCGGTGCGGACGAATGCGTGTTGACGGCAGCCGTGGCGCGACTTGACGACAAATGGCCTGGGCCATGGGGGTAGCGCGGGCAGCGCCGAGCCGGTCCACAATGTGGGTGTCACCCACTTTTGACCGAGCTGCTGAGCCACCCAAGCTTTGACGATCACCTTGTCGACCAATGCACCGAGCCGTGGATCACGGTCGTGCAGCTTGCGGTGCTGCACCAGCTCGGTGAACAAGCTGGGTGCATCCAGCCGCGGCAGCCGGCGGTGCCGCCAGAGATAGGCCAGTGAAATCCGGCCACGACGAAGAAGCACCCTACGACCGGAAGGCCACGGATGCTCCGCAGCTGCCCATGACGGCATTCGCGATCGCGTCCCGCGCTTGGCGCCTGTACCACCCGACCTGGGTTGGTTTCACCCGCGCTGTGACGCGAGGAGTGGTCCCTAACCTAAGGTACGGGTACGCGGCGCCGGCGGCGCCGCGTTGGCCGGCGATGCCCCTCAGATCCAGCCGCGCGCCTCGGGCAACGGCCATCGAACGCCCTGCGCGGACGTCGGCTGGCCCACAGGACGGCCACCGCACCGCCTCCAAATCTTCCGGAAAGAACGCTAGTTGCACGAAGTAGCAGACCTTTTTCATGTGCTGCCCCGCGCATCTCCCTGCGGCAAGTCGAAGGGTCGGGCCAAAGCCGCCTCCGCAGCGCCCATATAATCTCGCACGATAGGCAGGGCGTCGCGTCGTCGGGTGAGCTGAAGCTGGAACACCTCATGGCCGTCATTGCGGAAGGCGCTAACCGCGCCAGCCAGGTAGAACTGCCACATGCGCAGGAACCGCTCGTCATAGAGGCGAACGACCTCGTCGCGCCGGTCTTCGACGCGATCATACCAAAGGTCCAAGGTCTGTGCGTAATGAAGGCGCCAGACCTCTAAGTCGGTCAGCCAAAGATACGAGCGCTCGAGGGCGGGCATGATCTGGCTGAGCGCCGGCACATAGCCGCCTGGAAAGATGTACTTCGCCGTCCAGGGGTCGGTGGAACCGGGGCCGTCGGCGCGCCCGATCGTATGCAGCAGCATTACCCCCTCCGGTGTGAGAAGCTCGCGGCACTTTCTGAAGAACGCTCCGTAATGCGGCGGGCCGACGTGCTCGAACATTCCGACCGACACAATGCGGTCGAAGCTGCCCTGGACGGCCCGATAGTCGAGCAGCTCGAACCGGACCCGGCCGGCGACCCCTGCTGCGGCAGCCCGGGCCCGAGCGACTTTCAGCTGCTCCTCCGATAGAGTGATGCCAAGCACGTCCACGTCGGCGACTCTGTTCAGGTAGAGCGCCATGCCGCCCCAACCGCAGCCGATGTCCAGCACGCGCTGCCCTGGGCTGAGAGCGAGCTTCGCCGCGATGTGGGCCTTCTTATCCAGTTGGGCCTGATCGAGCGAAACGTCCTCGTCGGCGAAGTAGGCACAGCTGTATTGCCGATCCGCGTCAAGGAAGAGATCGTAGAGGGCGTCGGACAGATCGTAATGGTGGGCGACGTTGCGTCTCGATCGTCGTTGCCAGTTCCAAACGTCGACTTTGGATGCGAGGCGCTGGGCACGCCAGAGCGCGACCCGGGTCGGGTTGTCCGCATCCCACCGCGTGTTGTGACCCACGAGATGCAGGAACGACCGCACGTCCCCTTCATCGATGACGAGACGGCCATCCATGAAGGCTTCGCCTGTGGCTTTGGCGGGGCTCAGGGCGACGCGGCGTGGCGTCGAGGCATCGGTGAACCGAATCGCCACCGGCGCGACCAGTGGCGACGGCTCGCCATATCGGCGGGTCTGTCCGCCAGCATAGGTGACTGACAGGGGTCCAGAACGGACCAGCTTGCGCAGGAAGCGATCTAACAGCAGCAACAGGTCTAGCCCTTCGTTGAGCGAACGAGGAAGTGTTGGAGAGAGTCGCTCGGCGCTCGGGCTATGGGCGCAACCCAGCGGGCTCGAAGCGCCAGCGCGTGACAATGGATGCCGTATTCGTGCAGGCTGGCAAGCGAGCGCCAGGTCTGCTTCAAAGCCGGCCGCCGATGGCGGCCCAGTCGCGAATGCCGCGGTACCACGACACAGTTGAACAGCGCCGCACCGCCGGGTCCGACCCGGAGTACCCGATAGGGCCGCCATTCGGCAGCCGCCGTTCCCGACCTCCAAGTCGCGGCACCAAACATCAAGGTGCCCTCAACTGTATCAGCGCATCGAGCAGAGCAGCCACCACGACGGCGAAGGCCAGCGCGGCGGCAAAGGCGCATCGTTCCCGCGTGCGATTGGCCACAGCGCGGATTCGTCGTCCGGTGGCAAGCCCGTCCCGGCGCGTCTCGCGCCGGGACGACGAGACGATCCGGTCGAGTTCGAAGTCGCTTAACGCCATGAAGGCCTGCGCCTCGACCACCCTCATGGTCGTCAACCCAGCGACCCTGAGGATCGGATCTCGGCATGCCACTTCCAGAGCCGAGCCGCACACACTCTGAACCGAGCGCTGCTCCTGTGACATGGCCCACGTTGATGGCAACAGCGAGAAGATCCGTGCCGGCTCGCGGTCGACGAGTTCTGCCCATCGGCCAAGCCTATCAGATCGCGTGAGCATCACGTGGCGGTCGCTTGGTCCGTGCCACCGCTCCGACCGCGTCCGAGTTCGGCGACCAGTCGGTAGAGGCTGGGCAGGACGAGCAGCGTGAGCAGGGTGGAGGTGACGACCCCACCGATCACCACGGTCGCGAGCGGCCGCTGCACCTCGGCGCCCGCGCCCGTAGCAATGGCCATTGGAACGAAGCCAACCGACGCCACCAGTGCCGTCGATAGCACCGGTCGCAGTCGATCATGCGCGCCGCGGCGGACCGCTTCGTCAGGTTGCAATCGCTCACCGCCGTCGCGCCCGTCGCGGAGTGAATTGATGTGGTCGACCAGCACGAGGCCATTCAGCATGGCGATGCCCGACAGGGCGATGAAGCCGATTGCGGCGGTGATAGAGAACGGAAGTCCGCGCAGCCATAGGGCGAGCACGCCGCCTGTGACGGCGAACGGAATGGCCGTATAGACGATCGCCGCTTCCTTCATGCTGCCCAGCGCAGCATAGACCAGAAGAAAAATCAGAAGCAGCGCAGCGGGCACCACGATCGAAAGTCGCTTCTGCGCGGCCTCAAGCTGGTGGAATTGTCCACCGAACTCGATCCGGTAGCCAGGTGGACGCTTCACCTGGGCATTGATCGCCTGCTGCGCCTTCGCGACGTAGCCGGCGAGATCGCTGGTCACCAGGTTAACCATCAAAGCCGCTCGGCGCTTGCCGTCGTCGTGGAGGATCGGTTCCACGGCAGGAGTTTGGCGGAGCCGAGCAACACGCGACAGCGGAACCATCCCGTAATCGCCAACCCTGAGCGGCAGCGCCAGGATGGCTGACGGATCGGCGCGCAGCGCCTCGGGCATCCGGATCACGACAGCGTGTCGTGCCGCGCCTTCCGGGATGAAGCCCACCTCCGCGCCGGCAAGCGCGTCCGTGATCGCCTTGTTCACCTCAGACGCGCCGAGCCCGAGGCGTAGCAGAGCCGCCCGGTCCAGCTCGACGACGATGCTCTCCGGCCGCCCCGCAGTCTCGAACTCGACGCCGGCGGTGCCGGGCTGCTTTTGCAGAACGGCCTTCGCCTGCTTGGCTATTCGTTCCAGTATGTCGTAATTTTCGCCAAACACCTTGACCGACACATCGGCCCGCACGCCTTCAAGCATTTCGTTGAAGCGCATCTCGATCGGCTGCGCGAACTCCAGGGTCTGCTGCTGGTAAACGTGATGCGCGACGTTCTCGATGCCGGCGCTGAGCTCGCCCTTGGTCGTTGGCTTGCCGTCGCCCGTTGGCCAGTCTTTCTCTGGCGCGTAGAAGATATAAAGGTCGTTCTCGTTGGGCGGCATCGGGTCGGTCGCCACTTCGCTGGTGCCGATGCGCGAGAACGTATGCGTGATCTGTGGGTAAGCCCGCCGGATCGCGCGTTCGGTCTCCTGTTCAATTTGGAGGCTGCGCTCGAGCGACAGGCCGACGGGCTTATAGACCATCACGGTCATCGACCCTTCATCAAGCTTGGGCGTAAACTGCGAGCCAAGGGTCTTGAATACGCCGAAAGTGGCGACCATCAGCACGATCGCAGCGACCGCGAGCAGGTAAGGATGCGCGATCGCGCGCTCCAGGGCCGGGCCGTAGGCGCGCTCGGCGTACCCGATCACGCCCTTGCGACGGCCATCGTCGTCTTCGCTCTCAGGCTCGCGGAGCAGCCACGCCGAGAGCGCCGGCACGATCGTGAAGGTCCATGCGAGGCCCGCCGCGATCGCCAGCATGACCGCTTCGGCCATGGGCTGGAACAGCTTGCCCTCGACCCCGCCCAGACTCAGCACCGGGACATAGACAAGCCCGATGATGGCGATGCCGAACAGCGTCGGGCGCGCCACCATCCGTGCGGCCTCGGCGACTGTCGCGCGGCGTTCCTCAGCGTCGAGCGGCTCACCCTTCTCTTGCCGGCGTTCCGCGAGCAGGCGCAAGCCGTTCTCGACCACAACGATCGAGCCATCGACGATCAGGCCGAAGTCGAGCGCCCCCAAGCTCATCAGGTTGCCCGACAGGCCAATCACGTGCATGCCGCCGACCGTCACCAGAAAGGCCAGCGGAATCACGAGAGCAACGATCAGCGCGGCGCGCCAGTTGCCCATCACCACCAGCAAGACCAAGGCTACGAGCAGCGCGCCTTCGCCGAGATTGTGTTCGACCGTCTTGATCGTGCGCTCGACCAGGTCGGAGCGGCTGTACTGCTGGTGAAGCACCATGCCCTTGGGCAGGGCTCCCTGGATGCCCGGCATCGCCTCCTCGACCCGTAGCGCGACCTGGCGGCTGTTCTGGCCGACCAGCATCATCACCGTGCCGAGCACGGCTTCGTGCCCGTTCTGCGTGGCCGCTCCCTGGCGGGGCGCCGAGCCGATTACCACTGTGGCGAGATCGCGCACCGTGAGCGGCAGCACGCCGCCGGCGAACTTGACGGGGATGGCGCCGATCTCGGTGGCGTTCATCACCCGGGCGTTGGTACGCACGGTGAAGCGCCGCGCGCCGCGACTGATGATGCCGCCGCCGGCGTTCTCGACGTTCTTGCCAACGGCATCGGCCAGTTCGGCGGCGGTGACCCCGTGCGCCGTGAGGCGCGCCGGGTCGGGCTCGACGACGAACTGCTGCTCCAGCCCACCGTTCGAATTAACGTCAGCAACGCCTTCGACGGCTCTCAGCATGGGGCGGACCGTGTATTCCTGCGCCTCGTACAGCTCCATCAGCTGCCGCTGCGGGTCCATGCCGGCCGGGGGCCGCCGCCACTCGAGGGTGTAGTAGTAAATCTCGCCGAGCCCGGTCGTGATCGGCGCGAGTTGAGGGGTCGAGCCGGCGGGTAGTTGGGACTGGACGGCGTTCAGGCGTTCGGTGACGAGCTGGCGAGCGCGGAGCTGGTCGGTGCCGTCCTTGTAGAGCAGCGTGACCTGGCTCAGCCCCGTTTTGGTCAGCGAGCGCATGGAATCGAGGCCCGGCTGGCCGCCCATCGCCCGCTCGATCGGCAGCGTCACCAGCTTTTCGGTGTCCTCCGGCGCGAGTGCGGGGACGGCGGTGTTAATCTGAACCTGAACGCCCGTGATGTCGGGGATCGCGTCGATCTGCAGGCTGGCGAACAACCAGATACCCACCACGGCGACAAGCGCCGAAACGAGCGCAACAGCGAAACGACGCCGCGTGACCCAATCGATGAGCCAAGCGATCATCGGGACAGCGGATCCCCGGCGTTGAGCGCGCGCAGTTGCAGCAATGCGTCCAGCGCCTCGCGTCGGGTGTCGAGCACCGCGTTGGTCGCGTCGATATAGGCCTGCTGGAGTTGTGTGTAGGTAGCGATCGGGATCGCGCCTAACCGGAAGTTCCGATCGGCCTCTTCGGCAGCAGCGGCGAAGCGCGCAGGCGTGTTTTCTTCCCACTGTCCCAGTGCGCGACGTTTTGCCTCATACTGTGCCACCTGGTCATAGACGTCGCGCATGAGCTTGCGCTCGGCTGCGATCAGCGTGGCGTTGGCCTGCGCCTGCCGGCCTTGTTCCGCGGCCACCTGCCCGGCCTGCGCGTTCCAGAGCGGAATGGTGGTCGACAGCCGGACGCCGTAGTTGGTCTCGCGTATGTCGGAGCGGGCACGATCGAAATAGGGCCCGACCGTCACGACCGGAAGTCGAGCCTTGCGCGCGAGGTCTACCCGCAGGCCTTGCTGCTCGAATTGGACGCGCAAGGCCTTGAGCTCGAAATTGTTGGCCAACGCCTTCTCGGCGACCATTGTGGGCGCGGGCAGATCGGGCAGCGTCATGTCCGGCCGGATGATCCGGATGCGCGAAGGGAATGGCGCGGCGCGCAGCTGGTTCAATTCGTACAGGATCGAGTTGGCCTCAGCATCCGCCATTGCGGCGGTGCGTTCAGCCGAAATCGCGGACGCTTGCAGCGCCGCGGCTTCCAAGGTGGGCGCCGGCCCGGCGGGGTCGCGTGAGACGATGACGTGCGCCAAGGTGCGGGCGCGGGAAGCGACAATGCGTGCGGCGGCCGCCTTCTCGTCGGCCGCGAACAGGCCGTAGCCGAGCGTCCGGGCTCGCGCGGCAAGGGTGGCTTCGAACTGCCGGAGACCAACGCGCGCAAGCTCCACTTGCCGCTCCGCAATCGCGCGGCGCAGCGCGATCCGGCCGCCAAACTCGATCGGCTGGACAATTGAGACGGCATAGGTCTGACCCTCGCCGAGAAGGCCGCCCGTTGCGCGATCGTTGGCCTTCCTCTCCCCGAACTCGGCCACCACTTCGGGATCGGCCCAGCGGCCCGCCGCCTGGCGCTCTATCCCTGCCGTCTCGATCTGGCGCTGGTAGAACTGGCGCTCAGGATTGTTGGCGACAACATCCTGAACGAGGGCGTCCAGCGAAAGCGCCGACTGCGCCTCGGCGCAGGCCGGCATCGAAGCCGCCAGGATCGCGGCTGCGGGCAACGTAAAACGCATGATTGTGACCCGGTGGTAGGCAGAACGTCGGCGCTGTATCCTGCTCACCCGACGTTCGTCGTCTAAATCCGCGTTCATACTTTGAACTGCTATTTAGTTGACGGTTGACCTGATCAGCGATGATCAGGATGAGTGACCTGTATCCTGCTGATCGAGGATGACGACGGGACCGCGCGTGAGATCGCGCTGGAGTTCGCCGCCGCAGGCTATGCCATCGAGCATCGGGCGACTGCAGCCGACGGGCTGGCCCGGGCGCGCTCCGACGATGTGGACCTCATCATCGTCGATCGCCAGCTGCCCGATGGAGAGGGCCTCGACATCATTGGAGCACTGCGCGACGAGGGCAGGCGCACGCCCGCCTTGGTGCTGAGTGCCCTCGGGAGCCTTGACGACCGCGTCCGCGGTCTGCGCGCGGGCGGGGACGACTATCTCGCCAAACCGTTCGCGCTCGTGGAGCTTGTCGCGCGGGCGGAAGCGCTGCTGCGGCGACCCAATGAGACACGGGATACGCGGCTCATCGCCGGACCGATCGACATCGACTTGCTCGCCGGGCAAGCTTCCAGGGCGGGCCGGCCGCTGGAGCTGCTGCCACGCGAGTTGCAAATTCTCGAATATATGGCGCGCCGCCCGGGCCGGGTCGTCACTCGTTCTATGCTTCTCCAGGACGTTTGGGGCTACAATTTCGAACCGAAAACGAACGTGATCGACGTGCACATTGGCCGGCTTCGCCGCAAGGTTGACGCGGCCGGCGAGCCCCCGCTGATCCGCAACGTCCGGGGACAGGGTTATCGTTTCGATGTCAGCAGCTGACCCCGCCCGGCGTGCAACGCTGCGATGGGGCGGCGCTATCGCGGCGCTGCTTGTCGCCCAGTCGTTGATGCTCGCCGCTCTGTTCTGGTGGTTGGCGAGCCAGAGCCACGTCCGCGCCGCGGAAACCGAGTTCCGGGCCGACTGCCGTGAATTTGGCCGGCTCGGTCCAGCCGAACGCCGGGAGGAGCTTCGCGAAGCGCTGGCTCGCGACATCCATCGCGATCGCTTCCTGGCGCTGTTTGATCGGGACGGAAGGCTGATCGACGGCAATGTCGCCAAGCTGCCGGACGGAGCGCCGACGGTCGGGTCGGCCACGCTTACCGTTGCGCCCACGGAGCTGCCCGGCAAGAGCAGCGATCAGGCACGCCTGGTCGCTTGTCCCCTGCCGGACGGCACGCGCCTGCTGACTGGCGTTGACCTGGATGACGCTGAGTACGCGATTCGGCTGATCGAGCGCGCGCTTTTGCTTGGGCTTATGCCGGGTCTGGTTCTGGCAGTGGGTGTTGGGCTCGTCGTTGGACGGCGTGCAGCTCGACAGGTCGAGGCCGTCGGACGGCTTACCGAGCGGGTCATTGCGGGCGATTTGAAGGAGCGCCTCCACGTATCGCCCGAGCCTGACAGTTTCGGGCTGCTTTGCGCTCATATCAACGCCATGCTCGACCGGCTTCAAGCCTTAGTCGGCGAGGTGCGCGGGGTCGGTGATGACATCGCCCACCAGCTGCGAACCCCGCTGACGCGGCTCCGCGCACGGGTCGAGCGCGCCATGGGCGAGGCGCAAGACGGGCACGCTTTCCGCGCGGCGGCGGCGGACGCGCTCGCCGAGATCGACAAGTTGCTGGGCATTGTCGCGGCGCTGTTGCGCATCCGCGAGCTTGAGGACCATGCGCGCCGCAGTCGCTTTGCCCCCGTCGACCTCTCCCGGCTGGTCGACGATGCCTGCGATCTTCACCGCCCCGATGCGGAAGACAAGGGGATCCGGCTTGAATGTACAGCCGGGGTGACGCCCGCGGTTGAGGGAGACGCCAGCCTTCTGATGGAGGCTGTATCCAACCTTCTCGACAACGCGATCAAGTTCGGGCCGCGAGCCGGCGTTGTCGGGCTCTCGCTGACGACGGAGGGAGGAACGCCGGTAATTACGGTGTCCGACGAGGGCGCGGGCGTGCCGCCGCACGAACGTCGCCTTGTGACCCAACGCTTCTATCGTGGGCGTCACGACTGTGACGGCGTTGGGCTCGGACTTAGTCTGGTCCAAGCCATTGCGGAATTGCATGGCTTCTCGCTTTGCTTTGCCGACCGCGGCAGCGCCGTTGCAATTATTTGCGGCTCAGCCGGCAAAGTCTGAACGCGAATTTAGACAACCAAATCTGGCCTTTACGGGTTTCATGCGCCAGTCCTCCATTGCGGGCCGGAAGCGCGTTCTTGGCCGGCCCGTGCGTTCTCCGCCGAAAGGAACCCAATGCGCTTTTCCGCCCTGCTGCTAGCAGCCACCTTGGCGACGCCTGCTTTCGCTCAGACTCAGCCCCAGACGGGGCCTTTCCCGCTTAACAGCGTCACTGACCGCGAGCATTCGGCGCCGCAGGGTGAGACGCTTCGACCTTCGGTCAAGGCGTTGCAGCAGACGCTCACCGAGCTTCAGCAGTTGCAGTTGCAGACGAAGCAAGCGCACTGGAACGTGTCTGGAACGCTCTTCTATCCGCTGCATGAATTGCTGCAGGAACATTACGAAGGGGTTGCAAAATACGCCGACGAGGTGGCGGAGCGACTGCAATCGATCGGCGTGTCCTCCGACGGTCGCGCGAACACCATTATCCGAAACAGTCGGGTGCCTGAGTTCCCCGGCGGCTTTGTCGACGATGCGCAGGTGATCACGTGGTTTGCGCACAACTACAAGGTCGTGAGCGATGAGATCGGTCAGGGCATCAAGGACACGAACGATAGCGATCCCACCACTGCCAACCTCCTGCAGGAGGTTCAGCACGCGATCGACAAATATCAGTGGCAGTTCCGCGCGATGATTCAGGCGACGCCGACGGATCCGAACACGGGCGCGGACCTGAACAACGGCCGCGCCGTCGCGCCGGCGGGACGGCCCACACCCCCGATCCAATGAGCCAACACCCCAGGTGAGGAGGCAGCTATGCGGTTCGGCAAATCTCTTCTGGCGGAGTTTATCGGAACCTTCGCGCTGATCTTCATTGGCGCAGGCGCCGTCATCGCGCTCTCGCCCAATGAGACCGTCGCCGTCGCGTTGGCGCACGGGTTGACGATCATGTCGATCGCCTACGCCTTCGGGAATGAAAGCGGGTCATACCTTAATCCGGCGCTCTCCCTGGCGGTGGTCATCGCGGGCGAACGCAAGTTCGCCGCGGCCATTCCCACGATCTTGGCGCAATTGGCGGGAGGTGTCGGTGGGGGTCTTGCCTTGGCCGCAATCTATGGCGCGGGTGCTCCCCACCATCTCGGTGCCACTGTGGTGGACCTGGAGCGTACGTCGCTGCTTGGTGGGGCGTGGCTCGAAGCGCTGGGCACCTTCCTACTCGCGAACGCGGTCCTGAATGCCGCAGTCCGCAAAACGGCAGGAAATTTGGCGCCGTTCGCAATCGGGATGACCGTCGCACTCTGCATCATGGCCTTCGGGCCGGTCACGGGCGCCAGCCTGAACCCCGCCCGCACGCTTGGCCCAGCTGTCGCTATCGGCGACTATTCGCAGGTCGGGATCTACATCGTCGCACAGATGCTCGGCGCGGGAGCGGCCGCGCTTCTCTACCGCTTTGTCTGGAACCGCGCCTTTGACGCCGACGAGGAGCACGTCATCCGCAAGGGCGAGGCCAAGCCAGCTTTCTGAATTTGGTCCTAGGAGTGAACACCATGACCGTTAAGACCACGATATCTGTCGAGCGCGGCAATGGCGGCGAGACACACCAGCGCCTCGGGGACGGCGTCGTCCTGACCACCAACCAGGGGGTGCCAATCGCCGACAATCAGAATTCGCTGAAGGTCGGCAGGCGCGGCCCCGTGCTGCTCGAGGACGAGGTCCTGCGGGAGAAGATCCACCACTTCGACCACGAGCGCATTCCGGAGCGCATCGTCCACGCACGCGGCTCGGCCGCGCATGGCTTTTTCGAAAGTTACGAGAGCCTGGCCGACATCACCAAGGCCGACCTGTTCCAGAAGAAGGGCCAGCGCACGGAGGTGTTCACCCGCTTCTCGACCGTCGCGGGCGGCGCTGGGTCGGTCGACACGCCGCGTGACGTGCGCGGTTTCGCGGTCAAGTTCTACACGCGCGACGGCAACTGGGACTTGGTCGGCAACAACATTCCTGTGTTCTTCATCCAGGATGCGATCAAGTTCCCAGACTTGGTGCACGCGGCCAAGATGGAGGCCGACCGCGGCTATCCGCAGGCGGCGACCGCGCACGACACCTTCTGGGACTTCATCAGCCTCATGCCGGAATCGACCCACATGCTGATGTGGATCATGTCGGACCGGACCCTGCCGCGAAATTTCGCGACCATGGAGGGCTTCGGCATCCACACTTTCCGGCTCGTCAACGCGGAAGGCAAGTCGACCTTCGTCAAGTTCCACTGGAAGCCCAAGGCAGGGCTGGCCTCGACGATCTGGGATGAGACGGTGAAGATCGCGGGCGCCGACCCCGACTACCAGCGGCGCGACCTCTTCGAGCGGATCGGCCGCGGCGACTATCCCGAATGGGAGCTGGGCATCCAGGCGTTCGACGAGGACTGGGCGAACCAGCAGCCCTATGACGTCCTCGACGCGACCAAGATCATCCCGGAGGAGGTGATCCCCGTCCGCAAGATCGGCCGCATGGTGCTCGACCGCTATCCCGACAACTTCTTCGCCGAGACCGAACAGGTCGCATTCTGCCCCAGCCATGTCGTGCCCGGCATCGACCATTCGAATGATCCGCTGCTCCAGGGGCGGTTGTTCTCTTATCTCGACACCCAGTTGAAGCGGCTGGGATCGGTCAACTTCCACCAGATCCCGATCAATCAGGCCAAGGCGGCACGCGGCGGGTGCCCGTTTCACAATTTTCAGCGCGACGGGCACATGCAGATGCAGGTGTTCAAGGGCCGCGCCAACTACGAGCCGAACAGCCTGGGCGAGGCGGGCGAGATCGCCGGCCCGCGCGAGGATCCGAAGAACGGCTTCTCCAGCTATCCCGCGCACGAGGCGGGCGACAAGCTGCGGGTCCGCTCGGAGACATTCGCCGACCACTACAGCCAGGCGCGGCTGTTCTTCCGCTCGCTCGACCCGGCTGAGGCGGCGCACCTCGCCAGCGCGATCGTGTTCGAGCTCAGCAAGGTGTCTATCCCGCACATCCGCACGCGCATCATGGCGAACCTGCGGAACGTGGACGAGAGCCTGGCCAAGCGGGTCGCCGACGGCTTGGCGCTGCCGCTCCCGGACGCCAGTCCGCCTGCCGCGCCGGTGATCGATATGGAGACCTCGCCGGCGCTGCGCATCATCAACGGACCGCGGTCGCGCGCCACGCTGGATGGCGGCGTCGTTGGCGTACTGATCGCGGACGGCAGCGACGCAGGCGAGATCGCCGGCGTCAAACAGGCCGTGGAAAAGGCGGGCGGATCGGTGAAGCTGATCGCGCCCAAGGTTGGCGACGTGCCGCTGGCCGACGGGTCCACTGTCGCCGCGGACGCGCAGTTGTTCGGCCAACCGTCAGTGACGGTCGATGCCATCGCCGTGATTTTGGGGGAGGACGCCTGCGCCAAGCTCGTCAAGGAGGGAGCAGCCGTGCAGTGGGTCATGGACGCCTTCGGCCATCTCAAGGCGATCGGCCACAACACGGCCGCCAAGCCGCTGCTCGACAAGGCGGGCGTCGAGCCTGACGAGGGTGTCACCGACCTCGCCGGCCTCGCTGCCGCAGCGGCGAAGCGCTACTGGGCGAGAGAGCCGAAGGTGCGCACGCTGGCATGAGGACTGCCTACGCCCTGCTGCTCGCGCTCGCCTCCGCCGCCTGCGTCCCTTCCGCCCATCTCCAGCGCGAGCAGGCGGCGGCACCGGTGTTCGATCCGGCAGCGTTCTTCACCGGGCGGACGGAGGGTCGCGGCACCCTGGCTGTCGTTTTCAAGGGCAAGCAGACGACGTTGGTGGAGGGGCGAGGACAGATCGAGCCGGACGGCACGATCGTGCTGGACCAACAGGTGCGTCGTGGACAAGGCGCGCCCTCGCACCGCCAATGGCGGCTGCACCCCGATGGCTTGGGCCGCTATGCAGGAACGCTGACCGACGCGAGCGGACCGGTAGCCGGCCAGGTCAGCGGCAATCGGCTGCACTTGAGTTTTCCGATGAAGGGCGGTCTCCGTGCGCAGCAGTGGCTGTATCTTCAGCCTGGCGGGCAGGTTGCCCGAAATCGCATGGTTGTCACGAAGTTCGGAATAGCCGTCGCCAGCCTCGATGAAACCATCACCAGGCGCTAGACCGAAGCCGCTCTATGACTGACCTTCGTTGAGGTTTGTCTCGTCGAGAAGTCGTCACCGATCGACCCCGCAGGCCTCACGACCTGCTTCCGGACACGCGGTTGAGGAACTTCAATCTGAGCTGACCGCGGCGTCTGCGGCTCCGATGGCGTAGGATCGTCAACCTCGCCGCGATCGCTGCCCGCCGTTCCTCACCCACTCCGCACACTGCGGTTTCAGTCTAGCGGGATCGTCACACGCCAGGGTCAGTCCCGCTCCGGAGTGTGGCGTGCACCAATGGAATAGTGTCGTGCTGGGCGGCGGACTCGCATTGCTGCTGGGAGCATTGCTGCCCGGTCAGCAGTCCGCGATTGCACCCTTGTTGCCCGCACCGGCGCCCTTCGACGGGACGCTGTCCGTGCTCACCTACAACGTAAAGGGGCTGCCTTGGCCGGTCGCTCTGGGTCGCGCCAGCGCGATCGCCAAGATCGCCGGGCGGCTGCGCGCGCTGCGGCGCGCAAGCCGCGCGCCCCAGATCGTGGTGCTCCAGGAGGCGTTCACGGCCGAGGCGCAGGAGTTGGGGACGGCGGCGGGCTACCGCTACGTTGCAGCCGGGCCGGACGCGGGCGAAGCCGCAGACGGGACGCCAAGTCGTGCCGATCGGATGTTCGCGGCCGGAGCCCGATGGTGGCGCGGGGAGACCGAGGGCAGGCTCGTCGGCAGTGGCCTCAGGATCCTCTCTGACTATCCCGTCGTCGCGGTGCACCGGACGGCCTTTCCTGCCACGGCGTGCGCCGGCCTGGACTGCCTCGCCAACAAAGGCGTCGTTATGGCCACCATCGCCGTGCCTGGCTCGCCGGCTGCGGTCGACGTGTTCGACACGCACCTTAACAGTCGTCGGGCGTCCCGGGCCGATGATCAGCGTTCGACAGTCGCCTATAGACGGCAGGTGGCCGCGCTCACTAGGTTCGTGCGGGCCAACCACGATCCGCGCCATGCGCTAATTGTCGCCGGCGACTTCAACATGGGGTGGCCGACAGCCCGCCGAACGACCCCTCTGCCCGAGGCGCGTACCTGGTCGCATTTTCCCGTCGACGTCGCGCTGGACGCCGTTGTCCGAAACGGTCGAGCGCTCGATGGGGACGCGGCTTACTCCCATCGGCGCGCCAAGGACCTGCAGTTCTTCGCGGGCGGGGAGCGGTCCAAGTTAGAGGTGGTCGGCGTGGATGTTCCGTTTGGCCGGGATGGAGACGGCCAAAAGCTGTCTGATCATGTGGGCTATGTCGCCCGGTTCCGGCTGACTTACCGCGCGTCGGGTCCTACGCCCT